>Ga0075471_10003350_pt1 | contig 10437 bp, 5 predicted proteins | sample DEB19_08_DNA_2_FD_74787 | JGI IMG/M metagenome (GOLD analysis project Ga0075471, IMG submission 74787) | Aqueous microbial communities from the Delaware River and Bay under freshwater to marine salinity gradient to study organic matter... | ecosystem: Environmental > Aquatic > Marine > Coastal ... | reverse complement strand
ATAATCCCTGAACAACAGGGTAGCACTAACGCGCTCACATTTATACTAATACTAATAGCGTTCGTTGCGCCATTCTTCTTTATACCCGCCACCTTTAAGGCGGGCGGCGCATTCTTTGGTGCCTTGGCAGGGGCAACAATGGGTGCCTTAGCCAACCAGCGCAAGGGCCTCAGGGATCGAGCTAATGCTAGCCGCCAAGAAGGGTGGCAAAGGTTTAAGACTGGCACGGGGCGAGGCAGACTGCGTAATTCTAATTTAGTACGAAGGGCTGGCATGGGCGTTGGAGTCGGTGCCCGTGGCAGATTCGGCTTTGGCGCAACTGGTAGGGCTGCTCGCTCCCAGCTCGGTCAAGTAGTTTCAGATGAAAACCTTAAAAATAACGCAAGGTTACAAAAACTTGCTTTTGACGACGACGGTAATGCGGTTATGGCACTAAGTGGCGGTACACGAGCTGGGGCAGAGCAGGCAGCACAAGAGCTTCTCCAAGGCTGGCGAACGACACTCAGAGCAAGTGATCGATATAGAGGAGCAACCGAGCAGGAACAACAGGATATGGAAGCAGCATTGGTGGTGCAGCGAAATCAAGCCCTTGCAGCTGCTTCTGCCGTTGGATTTACCCGAGCCAATGCTCAATCGGCTCTTTCAACATTGGCACAAAATAAGAGCCGTTCGGTAGCAGCAGGAGCAGCTGGGCGAACAACCATACAAAACGGCATTAATAGACTACACGGCAACAACAGGGTCGCTGCCGATGAACAAAGGCAAAATTTTGCCTATACATCTAACCAGGCTGGCCGTGCCGACTTGGGCGGATCAAACTGGAATTCACGGTCACAGGGAGGAGTGTCAGATTCAAGTCTGCTGGGCCTTGAGCGATCCAGTGTTGCACAAGGGGCATCGGGCCACGAAAACGGCATTATTGCAGCACGCGACGATGCATTGGCGATGTGGGCTACAGGAGATGTGGCAGATCAAGACAGAGTAGCAACGCATTATCTTGAATTAGGACAAATGTTGCCATATTCAACCGGTCCCACCAGAGAGGCAATTGCCCAATCTATGCGGGAATTAGAAGCAGCAGGCGTAGATACATACGCCAGTGGACGGGGTAGTGCATTAACGCCACGTAGGTACGAGCGACCCCCAGGAGATGGCAGCATCCCTCCTGGTACCACCCCTCCGGCTGGTGGGGGAGGAGCCGGTGGGCCCTAACATAATGGCCGCTACACAAACTCAACCATAAAACTTGACAAATAAGAATAACCGTGATAGTATTTAGTAAATGTCCGAAACACCAAAACCAATAGCAGAAGAGCCCCTAGCTCCACCGCCTGAAGCGTATATTCCAGAGCCCAGCGAAGCAGAACGTGGTGCAATAAACTTTGGCGATTTAACCGAACGTGTTGGCGAACTTGCTGGGCGTGGCTTAAGTGCAGCAACAATCGCTTACCACGGTATAGCAGCCTACGTTGCGCGCGTCAGAAGAGACAGAGCTGGGGATCGCATGGAACGAATGGACCATAAGCAGGCTTTATATACCGACCTAGAAAAAAAAGAATTGGGTACGTTCACAGAGCCCACAGAAACAACAAAGCGAGAGGAATGGAGCTTTCCTGATGGCGAGGACCATCCCGAAACTGCCGTGCCCTTAGGTACAAAACCGCGAACAATCGTTGAAAGAGTGTTTAGAAACCGATTACACAAAAAGTCTTGGAAGCGATCATTAAAAAAGGCCGAAAAAGACCAAGTTCGTAAAATATATTCAGTCAATGGAGTAGGAGGCGAAAAAAGCAACACAATGGCGTTACGGAGTAGATTGGGTGTTCGCGCAAGAAAGCTTGGCGTCGATAAAAGGTACTGGACGGGCGAAGATGATATGACGCCACTCGATCGCCGATATGCAAAGCTTGGGATTGAGGCATCTCCAAAAGAATACCGTAACGCTGAACAAAGGCGTGTCCATAAAGGTGTAGAGGGTGCAGAAAAGGCTGTAAAAAGGACAGCTAAGCAGCCTGTGATGAGCAGATGGAGGAAAATGAGACAAAAAAGAGCGATTGGGACGATACAAAAGCAGCATGCTAGGCAGCAAAAACATTTAAAAAGGCTCGGTGAGCTTCGCGAGTCGGAAACGCCGCCTATTGATCCATCAGAAGATATTTAGGCTAGTGTATTGCTTCTAAAAAGCACTATAATCTTTACCTTAAGAGTTTCTCGCCTTACAATGGTAATGTATGGCTCAGTATAAAGTAATTCAAGATATCGAAGCAGAAGATAAGATACTTGGCCCCTTGTCGCTAAGGCAATTTATTTATGCGGGCATCACTATTACGCTTGGGTTTATTGCCTTTAGGTTATTTGTTGCTAATTTGTGGTACATAGCTATGGCCTTTTTACCTCCTGCGCTGTTTTTTGGCTTACTGGCTGCACCGCTTGGGGCACAGCAATCATCCGAAATTTGGTTACTGGCCAAAATACGTTTTTTTATATTTCCCAGAAAACGTGTATGGAGCCAAGATGGTATACAAGAACTAGTTACCATAACAGTTCCCAAAAAAATAGAAAGAAACCTAACCAAAGGCTATTCTCACGAAGAAGAAAAAAGCCGCTTAAAAGCTTTGGCCGACACAATGGACACGCGCGGTTGGGTGGTAAAAAGCGCAATGCCCACTGCTTTTTCAACCGGAACCGACGATCGACTTTTTGATATTTCTGTTAGCCAAAATGAAACCGATACAAAAGATGATATTTTTGACTCCTCAACAAACCAAACAGCAATGAAGCTCGAGCAAATGTTAAGCGAAAGCGCTCAATCACAAAAACAGCAAATTGTTGAAAAAATGCAAACACCAATGCCTGTGCCAGTACACACACCAGCACAAGATGACCCGGAACTTACCGCTAGCCTAAAAAAACACAATCAAACAGCGCAGCTATCAACTGCCCATATGACGCACCTAGCGATGTCGCCAGCATCCACGCAGACGTCCGAAAAAAGCCACGCCCAAGCGGTGACACCACCCCCTAACCCTGATATACTTAAGCTTGTTAACAATAATGATTTAAATGTAGCCACCATTGCCCACGAAGCCGCAAAACAAGCAGAGCCGCCAAGTGGTGAAGTGGTGATATCGCTGCATTAAATCTTGCCGAAAAGTGGGTAGCTTTTAGAATGGGTCCAAATTCAACCAATCCAAATAATTTTTATCCTGGCAATCCCCAGGCGCAAATGCCTACGGCCCAAAATCAGGGGCCTATGCCTGCATTTGGGCGTACTAAAACCAACCCAACGAGCACGCAAAACGTATTACAAATTGCTGAAGTACGAGACGGCATAGTCATTATGAATGATGGCACGTTTCGTTCGGTCATAATGGCAAAATCAATCAATTTTGACCTTATGAGCCCCCAAGAACGAGAAGGCGTTGAAGTTGGTTATCAAGCTTTTTTGAATTCGCTATACTTTGACGTTCAGATCTTTATGCGCTCAACCAAAATTGACATACGGCCTTACCTAGAAAAGCTCGATAAAATTAGGGCTGAGCACGACAACATGCTGCTTGCCATGCTGATGGAAGATTACATTAATTTTGTGAGCGACCTGGCTATGCAAACCAACATTATGGATAAAAATTTTTATGTTGTTATCCCTTATCAAGCAAAAGTTGACATACAAAAGGCTGTTGCTCAAAGCAAAAACTTTTTTACAGGGCTAACCAATATTATTAAACCAAAACAGCAGCACGTGGTAATAAACGAAAAAGACCTCGAAACCGCTAAAACGGAGCTTCGCAATCGTGTCCAGGCAGTAATGGCGGGCTTGCAGCAGTGTGGAGTGCAATCTTTGCCCCTTGATACACAAGAATTAATTGAGCTTTACTATGAGTCATACAACCCAGACACTGCTAGCCGGCAACAATTAAAAAATTTCGAAGATTTATCTACGCCCGTTATCAATAAAGGCCAGGGTCCAGCACCCCAACCTCAGTTAAACAGAGGAGGAATGCAATAATGGCCTTCGGTAAAAAGAAACAAGCAAGCGACCCCATTGCAATTGCGCAAGCTAATGCCATCAAGGAACAGCAAGAAGTAAGTGCAGCGTTCCAAAAAGGCGTTACTGCTCTTCGAGATTTTATTGCCCCAAGCTCTATAGAATTTAGTGCAGGTCATTTTCAAATTGGCACAAAATATGCTCGCACCTTTTATGTGTATGGCTACCCTAGGCAACTTTTTACTGGATGGTTAAGCTCGCTTATCAATATTGACGAAGTGATCGATTTATCAATGAACATTTATCCTGTCGAAAGCCAGGTTGTGCTAGAAAACTTGCGCAAAAAAGTGTCCCAATTAGAGGCTGGGGTACAAATCGATGCCGAAAAAGGCCGCGTGCGCGACCCAGGCAAACAGGCTGCAATAATCGATGCCGAAGAAATGCGCGACAAGTTACAGGTGGGCGAAGAGAGATTCTTTAGGCTAGGTTTTTATTTTACGCTTTATGCAGCCAGCATGGAGGAATTAGAGTTTATAACACATAAGGTTGAATCAGTGCTGGGCCAACAACTTGTATACTCTAAAGCTGCTACTTCTCAGCAGGAACAGGGGCTGGCAAGCACTATTCCGCAATTTATGGATCAATTACAGGTCCGCCGCAATATGAGCACTGGGGCCTTAAGCACAACCTTTCCTTTTACAAGCGCCGATCTTACACAAGATAATGGCATTTTATACGGCATAAATATGCACAATTCGGGACTAGTGATATTTGACAGGTTTAGCCTCGAAAACGGTAACTCTGTGGTGTTTGCTAAATCTGGGGCTGGAAAGAGCTTTACGGTTAAGTTAGAGGCCCTGCGCAGCATGATGTTTGGAACTGAGGTGGTTATTATTGACCCAGAAAATGAGTACCAGAAAATGTGTGATGCAGTTGGTGGCGCCTATGTTAGGCTGAGCCTCAACTCGGCAACACGCATTAATCCATTTGAGCTACCCAAGGTAATTGATACCGAAGAGGCCGACAATCCGCTAAGAAGCAATCTCATTACCTTGCATGGGCTGTTGCGCCTAATGATGGGTGGTGCGCAAGCCCAAATGGCTGCCGGCCAAACTGGTGGCGTTGTAGCACCCGCCCTAAACCCTGTGGAAGAAGCAGATTTAGACGCTGCTCTTATTGACACCTACGCCAAGGCCGGTATCACCAACGACCCGCTCACTCATAATTCAGTGCCTCCAACTATCAACGATTTGTATGATACTTTGCTACACATGGGCGGTAGTGGACCGCAACTCGCTCAACGACTACGCAAATATACAACAGGTACCTTTGCGGGCATTTTCTCGCAACAGTCTAATATTGATATGAATAACCAGTTGGTGGTATTTAATATTCGCGATTTAGAGGACGAACTGCGCCCAGTAGCAATGTATATTGTCTTAAATTACATTTGGAATACTACAAAGAGTGATCAAAAACGACGCATGTTAGTGGTTGATGAGGCATGGCAACTTATGAAATACGAAGATTCAGCAAACTTTATGTTTTCGCTAGCCAAGCGTGCGCGTAAATATAACCTTGGAATCACGACTATCACTCAAGACGTTGAAGATTTTATGGGTAGTCGCATGGGCCGCGCTATCGTTGCTAACGCGTCGATGCAAATTTTGCTAAAACAGTCGGCATCTGCAGTTGATACGCTTTCCGAGGTTTTTAAACTTACGAGCGAAGAAAAGTCGAGGCTTACTCAATTCCCGGTAGGGCAGGGTTTATTCTTTGCTGGGCAAAACCATGTTCATATTCAAATTATGGGTAGCCCAACCGAATCTGAGCTGATTACAACAAATCCTGGTCAAGGCCCACAGGTTGCTGCGCAGCCGATTTATCAACAAGGTACTGCTGCGGCGCCCGCCCAAGGAACGATACCCATTGCTTCCCCAGCTACAAATCAAGATTTCGGTGGGCAAGGAGTAGCCATTAATGGCGGATAGTGATTTAAAGGACCGTTCTGATCAGAGCGTTAGCGACGATCAACTTCGCGATATTACCGGCATATCCAAAGACGAAGAACGAGCCATGGATGAGCGTGCAACCGCAGAAGAACAATCAGAAGCCAGCAAGCTCAAAGATGCCGACGACGACACAATTGGGGGGGGCTACAAGGCTCCACGCCGCAAGCGATTTCAATTTACTACAAGGCAAAAGGCTGCCGGCGGAGGAATTGCGGGTTTGCTTATTGGTGGTGGCTTTGGAATATTTGTGGTTGCTTCTGGGCCTTTGCAATTTATACACATTGCTCAGTCCCTACAAGGATTTCATTTTTTCAATACCGAAAGTGCCGCAGACGGCAGAATGTCAAAGCTAGCAAGATACGTTCGATACCGAAACACTCCGGAAAGAATGCGACTTGGCAAATTAGGTAATTTAATGGCCGATAGATTCGAAACAAAGCTTAGGGATAATGGTTTTGAAATGAGCTACACCGATAAGAGGAAGTGGTTCGACGGATTAGTGATTGACCCCGAAAGGGTCCCTGTGGATTCTGAAATAGGTAGAGCTATGAACAAAAATGTTCCGAATGCTGAAGAAGAAGTCATCAACGCCTTGACTGAAAAAATTAAAATACCGCGAGAGAACATTGATATTGATAGTGGCAAGGTTATTATCAGTGAAGAAGGCTTAGGCTTTCTCGCTAAAAGACGGCTTGTAAAATTTGCCCTCAATGGAGCAGGCTACGAGGGTGCTGTGAGCGCCGTTGGCAGCCGAATCATGGGCAGACGCTTGGATATTGACTGGCATCCGATTAAAAAATTTGACAAGCAGCTGCTTGATACCGTAGATAAACGCCTTGCAAAATTCAAAGAAAACAGAGAAAAAAGAAAAGGTGGGCAGTCGGTCGAAGCTGAAACAAAATCAGTTGCCGAAACAGAGGATGCTGATGGCAACAAAAGCCCAAATCCCGAAGCCGAAGGTGCTTCCGGGGCAGCTGAAGAAACGGCCGCAGCAACAAAAGAAGGCTCTATTTCTGCGCTCAAAAACCATGTTGCAACTAAAATTGCTGGCGGAGTTGCTGCTGCAATAGGTATTCTGTGTACAATTAAGGCTGTTGCAGACAGAATTGACGACGTAAAACAGATTAATGTAGTTCTGCCATTGGCACGGGTGGGCATGGAGGCCATTACAATGGGTAACCAGGTGATGTCTGGTCAAAACATTGACATGGAACAACTTAGTTTTATGTCGAAAGTATTATATGACAAAACCAACAAATCATCTTGGGCTAGTGCAAAAAGTATACAAGCCGAACGGGGTCAAGACCAAACTGGGCCAGATATTCCAGACGAAGCACAAGTGAGCTCTGAAAGGAACTTTGTAAGTGCGTTCATGAAGAAACTTCCAGGTATTGACGGAGTGTGCAAAGCGGCGGGTAGCGTTGTCGGACAAGCAATATCAATGGGTATCGATTTTTTGGGTGGTCCATTAAGTTTTATAGGTGGTGAAGCTTTTGGACGCCTTGTGGCACCGAAAATCATCGATAAAATTGTCAATGTTATTGCTGGTAACCCAATAAGTATCGACTTTGCGGGAGCTGACTACGGCAATGTTATTAATTATGGTGCGCGTTTAGCAGCCAACGAAACAAGTATTAGCCGTGGCGGTATCGAGCTAGACCCCGAACAAAGTATTGCACTAAAAATTGAAGCAAACAAAGCAATGATTGAAGATAATAAACAAAGAGGTATTGCAAGTAGATATTTAGACTACCGTGACAGCCGGTCTTTAATTAGTAAGCTAATTGATAAATCACAAACTAGTCCTGCTGGAAACATTGAAAACATTGCATCAATACCCAAGAACATAGTAAAAAATATTGCAAAAATTCCTTTGTTGTACAGCGGTAGTGCGTATGCGGCAAGCACCTACGACTACGGATTTCCAGAATATGGTTTTAGTGTTGAAGATTTGAAAGATACAAACGTATCAAACCCCTACCAAAATGCCGAGGAGGTGGACAAAATACTACGAGGTAGTGGGGGTGAAGCTTTTAAACAAAAGGCAGAAGCTTGTTTTGGCATACGTTTTGATGCAGATAATAACGTGGAAGACAAGGGGGGTGACACAAAATACATCGACCTCAAAGACAAGAACTGCAAAGACTCAAGCACCGCATGGCGCAGAATAAGATTTTATATTTTTGATTCGCAAATAATGAGCTCTGCTGCTTGTCTTGATGGTGTTGATGAGGGTGAGTGTAGTAGGCTGGGCTTTGATAACGCTGGTGCTAGCAGTTCACAAACAGCACAGGGCACCAGCATACCGGCAAATACGAATATTTATATGGTCGGGAATTCGTTGAGTGAAGGCATGCAAAAAAATGGAGACCTAGAGAATAAGCTAAAAGGAGCTGGGTGGACAAATATAACAGTTCGTGCATTTTGTGGTAGGTATTTGGCAAGCGTATATATAAATCGAGAAAAGATTAATGGAGACAAGTGCGGGGAAAGTGCTCCTCGGGCTGACTTTGATGGACTTGAACAAATAAATCAACTGGCCGATGACGCTGCCATCAAACAAGCCGGCGCAATAGTTGTTGAATTAGGAACAAACGATTGGAAAACGCCTCTCGAGTTTCCTGCAAACGTCGATAAAATGATTTCCGCAATTAAAAACAAAAATCCCTCGGCGACTATATATTGGGTAAACTTATACTCTACTGACAACCGCTCGCAAAGCCTTTCGGCAATGAATGCGGTACTACAGGATAAGAAAAATAAAGGAGAGGTTATTCTGATAGACTGGGCAAAAGAGGCCAGTTCTAAAAACTATTATTCGGGTGGTGATGGCTTGCACCCGGTCAACCACTATCCAGAAATGTCTCAGTTTATAGTGGGTTTAGTTAAACCATCTGCACTAAGTTCACAAATTATAGGAAACATTGGTGACAATTCAGAATCGGTACCCTGTGCCGCCGGCACCAAAGATATGGGTGTTGTTACATCAAAATATGTTGGCGACGCCAAAATTACGACCGGCCCCCCCGTTATTAGACTGTGTCAGCTTACTAGTATCACAGGAACAGGAAATAATACGTCTGGAAATTCTGTTATTGATGGTGCGGTTGTTAATTCAAGAGTGGCTGGTGCATGGCAGGCGCTCGGCACAGCAGCCAAAAGTCAGGGCGTACAGCTGACAGCAGACAGTTCGTTTAGGCTAAACGATTCGTGTAATGGAAGCGGTGACGGAACCTTGTGTGCAAGACCAGGCAGATCACCGCACCAACTGGGTGTTGCGATAGATTTTGGCGGTACCGATATAACGGGCTCAAGCGATTCAAGTTGCAGCGTGCGTGCCACAGACCCGGGTAGCCCTGTGTGGAATTGGCTTAAAAATAATGCATTGCAGTTTGGTTTTAAGCAATACACGTACGAATCTTGGCACTGGGATCCAATGAATACAGCGAGTAGATGCTAATGAAAAACAAGGCACTGGCTTTTACTGTTTCTTCTATCTACGCTCTAGTGGTTATACTATCACCCGGCTTGGCTCAGGCTATAAGTGACAAACAAAGAAAACTGTTAAAATCTGGTGTTTATTACTATAACACTGAGGACAATTCGTGCATTGGTGGTCCAGGTGGTAATGGGCCGTTGCTCGGTGTATTTTTTCCAAAAATAAACGATAAAAATGAGCTTGCTAATCGAATACGCGATTATATAACAAATACAAAACCTTCTTCACCACTTAAAGATTTTGCAGAGGATTTTGTTAAGTACGGTGATCAATACAACATGAATCCGGCAATGCTGGTTGCGGTGGCGCAAGTTGAGACAGGCTTGGCCACAACTGGTTATGGCACGCCGCCAAAACATAATTTTTGGAATGAGAGGGCAAGTAGTTCACCTGATGGTTGGAATAATTTCCCCAGTTATCCTGCTGCTATCGAAGACTATTACAAAACCATAAGAGAGGCTTCTCCGTATAAAAAAGCATGGGATAAGGGAGATGCTGTTACCGTTGCTGATATTATCAATATTTCGTCACCGCCGGTAGAAAACAATGTAAGCTTATATCTACAAATTGTTAACGATGTAATGCCAAAAATTCTCAATGGCCTTGACGGAAATGCAAGCGGTCCCACCCTGGCTGCCCCTATAGCTAATCCGTGCAATTCTAGCGGGGCGGGAGCTTTTGGATGGGAGTTATCTGGCCCAAACGCGATGGTAAGCTACGACCAAACCGATCCTAAGTGGTCTAATTCGCCTTATGGTGCTGGAAAAACTTCCATTGGTGCATCTGGTTGTGGGCCATCGTCCTTGGCAATGATAGGCGCTACACTACTAAAACGAAATGACATTACTCCACTTTCTTTAGCCAATCAATACGGTGCCCAATACCATACAGACGGCACAACATGGGCTTTAATGCCAGTTTTTGCTGCAGATTACGGC
>Ga0075471_10003347_pt1 | contig 10444 bp, 9 predicted proteins | sample DEB19_08_DNA_2_FD_74787 | JGI IMG/M metagenome (GOLD analysis project Ga0075471, IMG submission 74787) | Aqueous microbial communities from the Delaware River and Bay under freshwater to marine salinity gradient to study organic matter... | ecosystem: Environmental > Aquatic > Marine > Coastal ... | reverse complement strand
TGAGTTCCTCCTCCCAGTTCAAAGGCTGGTTGGGATTCGGCGGATTCGAACTACCGCTGCCCGTTCGTTGCTGCCGGTAAGCCTCGTCCTCTTCACCACCCCACGGCGGGGGCTGCTCTTCTTTTTTGTTCCGGCTCTGCAACCAGCTCGAAATCGCCGAGATGACGACGACGGCGAGCATCACCCAGATGTTGTCGAGGGCGGCGAAGAAGCCGCTGGAGACAGCAACGTCCGTGATGGAAGCCAGTTCGCTCACGCGCAAGGTTGAGTTGAACTAGCTCTTCACCTGCGGCGTGGCACCGGCCGTGGCGATGCTCTCGCGCATGCCCGTGTCGGCCTGCACGTTCTTCATCTTGTAGTAATCCATCACGCCCAGATTGCCGTTGCGGAAGGCCTCGGCCATCGCCAGCGGCACCTGCGCCTCGGCCTCGACAACACGTGCGCGCATCTCGGAGACACGGGCGACCATTTCCTGCTCGGTGGCCACGGCGGCGGCGCGGCGGACTTCGGCCTGTGCCTGCGCAATGAGCTTGTTCGCCTCGGCCTGCTCGGCCTGCAGCTTCGCGCCGACGTTTTCGCCCACGTCCACGTCGGCAATGTCAATCGAGAGGATTTCAAACGCGGTGCCGGAATCGAGGCCCTTCTCGAGCACGGTCTTGGAAATGCGATCCGGGTTTTCGAGCACGGCCTTGTAGCTCTCCGCCGAGCCGATGGTGGAGACGATGCCCTCGCCGACGCGCGCGATGATGGTTTCCTCCGTCGCGCCACCGACGAAGCGATCGAGGTTGGTGCGCACGGTCACACGAGCTTTGACCTTCACGGCGATGCCGTCCTTGGCCACGGCGTCAATGGTCACCTTGCCCGAGGAAGCAGCCGGGCAGTCGATGACCTTCGGATTCACGGAGGTCTTCACCGCTTCCAAGACGGTCTTGCCCGTGCCCTTGGTGGCGAGGTCAATCGCGCAACTACGATCGAAATCGAGGTGGATGCCGGCCTTTTTCGCCGCGATGAGCGCCTGCACGACGGCTTCGATGTTGCCACCGGCAAGGTAGTGCGTGGACAGGTCGTCGATGGTGATGGGAATGCCGGATTTCACGGCTGTGATGCGGGTGTCCACGATGATGCCCACGGGCACGCCACGGAGTTTCAGCGCGATGAGCTCGGTGAACGTGACCTTCGCGCCGCTAAACAAGGCGCGGATGTAGATCATGCCGAAGTTCAGCACGATGAGGCCGCCAATGAACAGCGCCAGGCCGACCACGGCCATGAAGAGAAGGGAGCCGGTGAAGGCCTGCGCCAGGAGAGGATTGAGTTCCATGATGTGTCTGATGGGTTGAGTGAGGGTTGAAATCAAATTTTTCGGACCACGACGCGGGCACCTTCCACGGCGATGACCTTGACCGCCGTGCCACGTTCAATCAGCGCGCCTTCGGTCACGACATCCACACGCTGGCCGCCGATGACCGCCACGCCGGAAGGCCGCAACGCCGTGTGCGCCACACCAGACTGAGCGATCAATTCGGGCCGCTCGGTGCCGATGTCGCCGACGGTGCCCTTCGAGGTGTAGAGCCGTGCGAAGCGGCTCTCGGGAAAGTATTTCAGCCACAGCACGAAGCCGAACAGCAGCCCTACCAGCGTGCCGAGGAGAATCCAATTGCCGGTTGCCGCGCCAAATTCCTGATAGCCCACGGCGACCCCGCCGATCAGGCACAGCACGCCCAACGCCCCCGCGATCATCCCCGGCAGCACCGTCTCCGCGAGCAGCAAAATCGCGCCCGCAAGCAGCAGCGTGACGACTAGGACCATGGCGAGGAGAGTAGGGCGGTGCGCCGCGCGGGCCAAGTGGAATCCCCGCAACGGATTTGTAGCACGAGCGGAAATGACTTCCGTGCCGGACCGCAGGTGATCCGCCGGACGCGTGACGGCGCTCAATCCAAGCGGCTTTCCCGGCCAGCTCACATCCCGGGCAAAGGTCTTCCCTTCATCGGTTCGACCGGTGCCTTCCACGTGAAGGTCGGCTGATAGCGGATCGCGGCCAGATGCGGGGTTTCGAGCCGCCGCCCGCCCTGCAGCCGGGATTGAAAGGCTGCCGCCAGAATTCCGGTGGTCAACAAAGTGCGTTCGACCGGCCAGGTGGGCTTGCCGGTGAAGATCATCTGCTCGATGCCTTGCACCAGGAATCCGAAGTGCCCCAGCGGCCGCTCCTCCTGCGTCCAAAACGCGGTCGCGGGCCGGTCCTTCCGGCCTTGCTCCTCCCAGGCCACGATCCATTCGTTGTGACCGTCCTTCGGATCGTGGATCAGCACGCTCTTGAAACCGTCGCAGTGCTCGATGAAGAAACCGGCCGGGGTGCGCACCTGCTCTTCAAAGGTCTTCTTGAATCGCTTCTTGTTCTCCCGCGCGTCCACCGCCGCCTGAAACACGTCGCGGCTGAAGCGGCCCCGGCGCAGCTCCTCCCAGACCTCCGGGCCCTGGACCAACTGCACGGCTGCCACGCCGCTCTCGCCACCGCGCCGTCGCTCGGAAAGCGCCTGCAATGCCTCCAGCCCGTGAAAGCCGTAGCCTTCCAGCGGCCCATACGAAAGCCCCACCGCCTCCGTGGCGGGCGCGCCCAGCTTCATCTCCACCGCCGGATGCCGCCAGCCGCCCGGCACCGAGGAGCCCGCCATCAACGGCACGCCCAGCTCCCGCGCGGTGTCATACATCCACTTCGCGTCAGACCAGTTCCAGGCGAGGTGCTTGTCCGTGAACACCGGCACGCTGCGCCCGCTCTTGCGAAACACCGCCGCCGTCTCCTCGAAGAAGCGCCGGCGCGGATACATGATCTGGCCCGTGTCCGAGAGCGGATACTTGCCGTGCTCACCGATGAGCAGCACGCCATCAACCGCGAGCGTTTTGCCGCCGAGCGTCAGCGCCTGCTCAATGCTCCCGGCGAGCAGGAAGCCATGCTCCTGCGACAGTCGTTCGCTGGTGTCGCGCGGGTGCTTCTGGTCCACATGCATGCTGACGAGCTTGAGGTTGGGCCAGCCGCTGCCCGGCGGCCACGAGCCTTTCCCGTCCATCGAATGGCTGTGCAGCAACCGGCCCACAATCACGTCGCCGTGCGAGTTGTGGATGTATTCGGTGACGATGGCAGCGACGCGCTTGGGTGGTGCCGCCGCCGCGCCAGACCAGCCCGCACCGGCGGCCAAGGTCAGCCCGCCGAGAAACTCTCGGCGCGATGCGTGGCGGCGTGCCAGAGCACCGTGACGGGGGACTGCGGAAGTTGAGCTGGAACAGTTGGATTGCACGGGCAGTGGACGCGCCGGGCAGATGGGATCTTGAAGCAAACTGCGCAGCCGCAGCACGAAGTGATTCTATGGAGCGCATGCCCAGCATTGACCCCGACCTGCCGTAAGCCTACGGTGCGCCAACTCGTTCCCTTGTTAGCATGAGCGCGCCAGCTCCAGTCCGGAAGTCCAGCGCCGCCACCCCCCCGGCCAAGGCGGTTTGGAAACAGGCCGTGCTTGGCCTTGCCGCCGTGCTGACCATCGCCGCCGCTGTGCATTTGCTGGTGCAGGGCCAGAAGTCTTCGTTGGTTCCCAAGGCTGATGGCCAGCTCTACGAAACCACTGGCCAGGCCTTGGCGGAAGAAACTGCGCGCCTGCTCGCGAACAAGGGCAAAATCGTCATCCTCACCGCGCGTTCCGGACCCCAGCCCTCCCCGGTCCATGCGGGCTACCTCAGCGGCTTCAAGGCCGCGCTCAAGCCTCACCGCGGGCTGACCCTGCTCGCCACCGAGTCCATTGCCCCGACGGAAGCGGGCTGCCCTGCGGACGCCTTCATGGCAACGCTCCAGCGGCATCCCACCGTGGACGCCGTGGTGTCCTTCATCGGCCCCCCGGTCCTGAAGTCCGCAGATTTCAACGCGCTGCCCGCGCGCCGGCCCAAGCTGGTGGTGCTGGGCGGCGATCGGGACCAGACACGCACGCTGATGTCCCGGAAGATTCTCGATGCCAGCTTCATCCCCCGCGTGGCGACCAAATCTCCCGCGCCCACCACACCACAAACGGCGCGCGAACAATTCGATCGGCTCTTCCAACTCGTCACCCCGACCACCGTGGCCAAGTGGACCGAAGGAGCCAACCCATGAGCCAGCCCTCGAGTTCTCACCGCACGAGCAATCGCAGCCCCTGCGCCTTCACGCTGATCGAGCTGCTGGTGGTGATAGCGATCATTGCCATCCTCGCCTCGCTGCTGCTGCCTTCACTGGCCGGCGCCAAGCAGCGCGCCGCCAAGATCCGGTGCGTGAGCAACCTCAAACAATTCGGCCTGGTCACGCACATCTACGCAGACGATCACGCGGGCCGGCTGGTGCCCGTCTGGTCCGCCACCACCAACATCGGGTTCGTCCCGGTGCTGGTGCACAACCGCTACCTGCCGGCCCCCACGCCGATGCCAGGCTGGGCCCAGACGGCGGTTGCCTCGCCCGCCACCAGCGAAGCTTCCATCTTCAAGTGCCCCTCGGGCTTGGATGACCGCACGTCCTTCAACTGCATCTCGGGGCAGAATGACTACAACCCTTATGGCGACGATGCGCGCCGGCCCTGGCGCAGCTACGGCGTTGGCGGGGTCAGTTACGACATTTGGTATTCCTTGAACGCCACGTCGGGCGGGGCGACCACGCAGTATCCGCTGTGGAATTGGACTTCCATGGCCACCACCCCGCCCAGCCTGACCTTGCTCACCGCACCTGGTAGCACCATCTACATGCTGGACGGCCCCTGCTTCTGGAATCTGGACGGCCCGGGAGCCGGCACGCGCCTGGGCAACGGCCGGATCAGCGCCCGCCACGACAACCGCAAAGTGACCAACGTGCTGCTCTTCGACGGGCGCGTGGAATCGCCCCAATACCTGCAGGCGATCAACAACTATCAGTGGACCCGCTGAGACATTGCAGCAGCGGTCTGTGAGAGAGCGAACCGGAACTCCTGCCGTCCGACTCGGTGACTCTTTCCACGGACTACTTCTTCCGCGCGAAGACGTGGGTGGCGTGGCCGTAGAAGACTTCCGCGCTTTCCATCAACGTCTCGGAGAGGGTCGGATGCGGATGGACGAAGGGAGAAAGTCGCAAGGATTCGGGATTCGCTCCAACTGGCTTTACAGCGCCACTACTCGATAGAAGCGGTTGTTCACGGCAGGAGCACTGGTGTCCAAATACAAGAAGGGACTGCTCGATAGCGTGACCGTGGTGAGCGTGGTCCAGACAGTGAGGCTCGGATTTGGATTCAAAAAGGTCGTGTAATCAATGCGGTATCGGCAACCGACGGATCCTTCGACAGTCAATCCGGCATACAGGCCGATTTTCACAACTCCTGGTTCGCACGGGCACTGGAATCGGATCGTATGGTTGAGGGTGTCCGCCACGTAGAGCTTGCCCGTGGCACTAACAGCCACGCCGCCGGGAAAATTAAATTGCGCGCCGCTGCCCGTGCCATCGGCACTGCCAGAGACGGGGGCATAACCGGCCAGCGTCGTCACGCTGCCGCCGGGCGTGATCTTGCGAATGGTGTGGTTGCCTTGATCCGTCACATAAACATTGCCGAGGCTGTCCACCGCGAGGCCAGTGGGACCCCCAAACGGACTGATGGCCTGGACAGCACTAAACCGAGCGCCGCTGCCCGGACCATCGTCGCAGCCAGCCAAAAACGGGGTAAAGGGATGACCGGCGAGCGTGGTCACGAAGCCGCCGGAAATCTTGCGCACGGTAAAGTTTCCGGAGTCCGCCACATAGACATTGCCACTGCTGTCCACGGCGATTCCCCGGGGGGTGTTAAACAGCGCCACGCCATTTTGCGCCCCATTCAGGTAGCCATTGACGTTGGGTGAACCGGCATACGTGGTCACCACACCACCGGCGGTGATTTTGCGGACCGTCTGGTTGTTCTGGTCCGACACAAAAACATTTCCGGCACCGTCCACCGCCACGCCGAAGGGATTGCGAAACTGCGCGGCACTGCCCGTTGCATCATTGGTGCCGGCGACGCCTGTTACTGACCCGGCGAGCGTAGTCACGTAGGTGGCGGAGGTGGGCAGTTGCGCGAGATCGATCTTGCGAATGTTGTGGTTGTTTTAATCCGCCACATAGAGAACCGTGCCCGCACCGTTCACCGCCACGCCGGTGGGGCGACTGAAGAGCGCGGTGCCGGCCGCTCCATCAGCGAAGCTGGCTGAACCGGCTGTGCCGGCCAGCAAGGTAACGACGCCCCCGGCCGTGATTTTGCGAATGGTGTGATTGAGGGTGTCGGCCACATAAGCGGTGCCGGCACTGTCCACGGCCACGCCCCAGGGTTGATTAAACCGGGCGGCGCTGCCCGTGCCATCGAGAGTGCCCGAGTTGAGTGCCAAGCCAGCCAGGTTGGTAATGCAATACGGCTCGTAAATGGAGTCGCACCCGATGGCGATGCCGTAGGCGGCATTCAGTCCGCCGACCAGCGAAGCGTTCACGATGCCTCCCGAGGTTGTGTATTTGCCGACGGTTGCAACGTTCGGGGAGGTTCCCTGTGCCGTGACATAAAGATCCGTTCCCGACACCACGATACGACCTAGCGCAGTCAATCCACTGACCAGCGAGGCGTTCAGTAGCGTCCCGGCGGTCGTGTATTTCTCCACCCGGCCGGGCGAACCATTGATCATTACGAACAAATCAGTTCCCGATACCACCACATCGCGAATGGGGGTGCCTGCAGGATAGGATATCAACGAGGCATTCACCAAGCCCCCGGAGGTGTTATAGACGGCGACCCGGGGCGCGTTGCCATTGTCAGTGATTAAGACATACAGGAGACCGCCCGCCACCGCGACGCTTCCCGGACCATTTAGTCCCGTTATCAGGGAAACGTTCACCGCCGTCCCCGCAGTCGTGTATTTCCCAATTGTTCCGGCGGACGAATCGCTTACATACAAATGCGTGCCCTCCACCGCAATGCCATAGGGGGAAGACAGACCCGAAATCAGCGAGGCATTCAACGTCGCGCCAGCGGTCGTATACTTTCCGATCGTGCCGGAGCCTTGGTTCACGACATACAAATCGGCCCCCGACAACACGAGCCCATTGGGAGAGCTTAAGCCCGTGATGAAATTCGCGTTCACGAGCGAACCATCGTGATTGTATTTCTCGATCCGGTTCAGGCCCAAGCCCGCGACAAAGATTTGTCCGTTTGCTCGTGGCGCAGTCGTGAGCGTTACCGACAGTAGCAATCCGGCCGCCAGTGCTTGAAGGCGTTGTTTGATCTTCATAGTTCGTGGTTTTGGCTCTACGAAAACCGCCTTCGTAGTGGGTTAATGGCAGGCCGACGGATGACTAACAGACACTGACGTTCGCCACTGAGCGCTAGGGGAGGGCGTCGCGGTTGGGTCAGGGTCACGGCATACTGAGGTCCGTTTTGAGTTCCAGCGTCGAGCATTAATTTCCAATGCTCCAACAGTTAAGCGGTCGAAACCTCGGAGAAAACGAACCCCAATGCGGTTGGAATGCTTTACTTCTTCCGCGCGAAGACGTGGGTGGCGTGGCCGTAGAAGACTTCGGCGCTTTCCATCAGCGTCTCGGAGAGCGTCGGGTGCGGGTGGACGCAGAGGGAGAGGTCCTTCGCGGTCGCGCCCATCTCGACGGCGAGCACGCCTTCGGCGATGAGTTCGCCCGCGCCATGGCCGACGATGCCCACGCCCAGCACGCGCTCGGTGGCGGGGTCAATGATGAGCTTGGTCATGCCGTCGGTGCGGTCAAAGGTCAGTGCGCGTCCGCTCGCGCCCCACGGGAATTTCGCCACGGTGACTTCGATGCCCTTGGCCTTCGCCTCCGCTTCGGTCAGGCCGCACCAGGCAACCTCGGGGTCGGTGAAGACGACGGCGGGGATGATGGCCTTGTCCGCGCCCGTCGCCTCGCCGGTGATAATCTCGACGGCGGTGCGGGCCTCGCGCGAGGCCTTGTGCGCAAGCATCACGCCGCCCGCGATGTCGCCGATGGCGTAGATGGCGGGGTCGGTGGTCTGCTGCTTGTCGTTCACCACGAGGAAGCCCTTTTCGTCGAGCTTGGCCTTGGTGTTTTCGAGGCCGAGGTCCTCGCTGTTCGGCGCGCGGCCCACGGAGACGAGGACGCGGTCGTAGAGTTCTTCCTTCTGCACGCCTTCGTGCTCGGAGATGACTTTGATTTGCTTCCCGGCGGTGGACATTTTCAGGACCTTCGCCTTCACGCGCACCTCGGAGAAATTCTTCTTCGCGTAAGCCATCACAGGCCGCGCGAGGTCGGGGTCAGCGCCCATTAGAATGCTGTCGAGCGCCTCGATGACGGTGATTTTGCTGCCGAGCGCAGCATAGACGGTGCCGAGTTCCATGCCGATGTAGCCGCCGCCGATGACGAGCAGCTTCTCGGGAATTTCCTCAATCTCCAGCGCCTCAGTGGAGGTCATGACGCGCGGGTTGCCGAGGTCGAAGGCCTTCGGCAGCGCGGGCTTGGAGCCAACGGCGACGATGGCGTGGTCGTAGGCAATGAACTGCTGGCCGGCCTCGGTCTCGACGCGGAGGGAGTTGGAGCCCTCGAAGTAGCCGCGCCCGTGAATGACGGTGACGCCGCGCTTCGACGCGAGTTGAGTGATGCCGCCGGAGAGCTTGGCGATGATGGAGTCCTTCCACGCGCGAAGCTTGTCCAACTCGATTTGGGGCGCGGCGAAGGTGATGCCGCGATGGGCGGACTCCTTCGCGCCGGTGATGGTGTGGGCGGCGTAGAGCAGCGCCTTGGAGGGGATGCAGCCGCGGTTGAGGCACACGCCGCCGAGCTTCGGGTCGCGCTCAAGCAGGATGACTTTCTTGCCGAGGTCGGCGGCGTAGAACGCAGCGGCATATCCGCCGGGGCCAGCACCTACGACGACGATTTCAGTTTTGGTCGGTTCCATGTTTGGGAAAGAGGTAAGGTTTTGAATCGTTGGCTGAGTTACAGGGCAACGTCCTTCTCGGTGAAGCCCTCGATGGCTGCGAGCAGGTCCACGGTGAACCGCGCAGCGCTGCCGCCATCAATGACCCGGTGGTCGTAGCTAATCGCGATGGGCAGCAGCATCCGCTGGACGATCTGCTTCTCGCGCACGACGGCTTTCAACGCGCCTTTGCCAAGGCCGAGGATGGCGACTTCGGGCTTGTTCACGATGGGCGTGAAGTGCGCGCCACCAATGCCGCCCTGGTTCGAGATGGTGAACGTGCCGCCCTTCAGCTCGTCGCCGGAGACCTTGCGGTCGCGGGCTTTCTTCGCGAACTCCTCAATGTCCTTGGACAGCTCCAGCAGGCTCTTTTTGTCCGCGTCGCGGATGACGGGGACGATGAGGCCGGCGTCGGTGTCCACGGCGAGACCGAGGTGGACGTATTCCTTGAGCACGATTTCCTCGGCGGCCTCGTCGAGCGAGCTGTTGAAGATGGGGTGCTTCTTGAGCGTGGCGGCGACGGCCTTCAGCGCGAAGGAAGTCAGCGTGAGCCGCGTGCCCTTCGCCTCGTAGGCGGGGGCGAACTTCTTGCGCAGCTCCAGCAGCGCGGTGATGTCCGCCTCGTCGAACTGCGTGACGTGCGGGATGGCGTTCCAGTTCTCGGTCATGCGGCGCGCGATGACCTTGCGCAGCATGGACATGGGCTTCTTCGAGATTTCGCCCCACTTGGAGAAGTCCACGCGCTCGGCGGCGGGCTTCTCGGCGGCAGCAGCGGCGGGCGCGGCCTTCGGCGCTGTGGCAAGGCTTTGAAGTCGCGCGATGTAAGCGCGCACGTCGGCGATTACAATGCGTCCGCCGCGTTCGCTCGGGCGCACCTGCGTGAGGTCAATGCCCAGCTCGCGCGCCATGCGGCGGATGGAGGGCGAAGCGGTCGGCTCCACGCCGGGCTGCGCGGGCGGCAGGTCCGCGACAGGGGCCTCGACAGCGACGGGTTGTGCTACGACGGGCGCTTTCGCAACGGGCGCAGCGGCAGGGGCCGGAGCCGGAGCGGCCCCGGCGTTCCCGCCAATGGCGAGCAGTCGCTGGCCTACACTGACCTTGTCGCCGACCTTGATGAAGACTTGCGAGACCACGCCGGCTTCAGGAGCCGGGATGGTGGCGACAGCTTTTTCGCTTTCGAGTTCGAGGAGGCCTTGGCCGGCGGTGACGGTGTCGCCTGCCTTGACGAGCAGGTTGACGACGGTGCCGGAGTCGGCGCCTTCGCCGAGGTTGGGGAGTTTAACGTCCATAGTTATTTCAAATCGTTGTGGGTCGCGTTGTTGGCGACCTCAAAAGCAAACCTCGAAGCCCGCCGCACGAAAGTGGCGGTCGTTGGTGAACACGTTGGCGATTCCGATGCGCCGCAAAACCGCGAAGGACACTTGGTCAACAATGCCAGCAGTGGTAGGCGTGCCGTTGCGATAGCCCTGCCAACCTGCATCCCAGTCCTCGGCAGT
>Ga0075471_10003346_pt1 | contig 10444 bp, 8 predicted proteins | sample DEB19_08_DNA_2_FD_74787 | JGI IMG/M metagenome (GOLD analysis project Ga0075471, IMG submission 74787) | Aqueous microbial communities from the Delaware River and Bay under freshwater to marine salinity gradient to study organic matter... | ecosystem: Environmental > Aquatic > Marine > Coastal ... | reverse complement strand
CGGTGCCCTGCATCTTGCGGCACAGGCCGGCGCCGTTGCACATCTCGACGGCGTGGCCGAAGCCGTCCTCCTGCTCGTAGTCGAAGAACGTCTCGACCCCGGGCACGGGCGCCGGACGGCCGCCGGGGGCGATGCGCAGGTCCTCGACCGGCATGTCTTCGCGGTCGACGTCGACCTTGATGCCCGGGTTCATGATGCCCTGCGGGTCCCAGATGGCCTTGATGGCCGCGAGCGCACGGCAGATCGGCTCGCCGAAGTAGCGCTTCTGGAGCGCCGTGCGCGAGCGGCCCGAGCCGTGCTCGCCGCTCAGCGCACCGCCGTGGCGAACGACGAGGTCGGTCACCTCGCGGCCGATCTCGACCATGCGGCGGCGGTCGTCCGGGTCGGTGAGCGCGAGCATCGGGCGGATGTGCAGGCAGCCGACGCTCGCGTGCGCGTAGAAGCTCGCCCGCGTGCCGTGGCGCGCGAGGATCTCCTTGAACTCGCGGATGAAGCCCGGCAGCTTCGACGGGTCGACCGCGGTGTCCTCGACGAACCCGAGCGGCTTGCGCACGCCGGGCACGCCGTGCAGGAGCGGCTCGCCCGCCTTGCGCAGCTTCCATGCCTCGGCCATGCGGCGGGCGTCGACGTACTGCTCCATGGGCTGCGCCGGCAGGCGGGCGCGCAGGTCGGCGAGCTTCGCGTCGACCTCCTGCGCCGACTGGCCGAAGTACTCGACGTACATGACGGCCCCGAGCGGGCTGCCCGCCGGGCGCGGCATGAGCTCGACGTAGGAGGCGTACTCGCGGTTCTCGCGGGCAAGGTCGATGATGACGTCGTCGATCAGCTCGACCGCGGCCGGGGCCGTGGCGATCATCGCGGCAAGCGCCGCCAGCGCGTCGTCGACCGTGGCGAAGCCCATGATCGCGAGGCCCTTCGCCTTCGGGGTGGGCACCAGCTTGACCTCGGCGCCGACCACCGTGCAGAGCGTGCCCTCGGAGCCGCACACGAGGTGCGCGAGGTTCACGCGGTCGAACGTGCCCGGCGTCGAGCGCTCGAGCTGGTCCAGGAAGAGGTCGAGGTTGTAGCCGTCGACGTGCCGGAGGATCCGCGGGAAGCGCGCGCGGATCTCCTCGCGCAGGGGCAGCACCACGTCGCGCATGCGCTCGGCGATCCGCCGCTGCGCGGGGTCGCGCTCGCACGCGCCCTCGGCCAGGCGGTGCACCGAGCCGTCGGCGAGCACCACGTCGAGGGCATGGAGGTTCTCCACCGTGCGGCCGAACATGATGCTGCGCATGCCGGCCGAGTTGTTGCCGATCGCCCCGCCGACCGCGTTGTGGCTCGACGTGGCCGGGTCGGGCGCGAACATGAGCCCGAGCGGCGCCAGGTCCATGTTGAGGCGCTCGATGACCACGCCCGGCTCGACCCATGCCCGGCGGCCCGCCGCGTCGACCGATGTCACGCGACGGCAGTGGGCGCCGAGGTCCACCACCACCGCGGCATTCACCGTCTGCCCGTTCAGGCTCGTGCCGCCGCCGCGCGGCAGCACGGGCACGCCGTTTCCCGCGCACCACTGCACCACGCGGACCGCCTCGTCCACGTCCTGCGGCACCACCGCCAGGAGCGGGTCGACCTGGTAGATGCTGGCGTCGGTGGCGTAGAGCAGCCGCTCCGCGCGCGAGACCCGCACGTCCCGACAGCCAAGCGAGGCGAGCGCACCGGCGATCCGGGCGCGCGCCTCGCTGTGGCGACCGTCGAGCTGCGGGAGCGGGATCACTTCGCGCCGAGTGCCTTGTTCACCTCGGCCGTGAGCATCGCGCCCATGTCGGCGCTGTAGCCCATGTGCGAGGAGACCAGCTTGCCGTCCGGACCGATCACGATGCAGGCGGGGATGCCCCTGAAGCCGTACTGCTCGATCAGCTTCGCCTCGGGGTCGAGGGCGACCTGCATCGAGTACTTCTGCTTCTCCCACCACTCGCCGATCTTCTTGCGCAGGGCCTCGCCCTTCTCCTGCTCCCAGACGTTGACCGGGAGCACGACGACCTTGTCGTTGGACTTCATGTCGTCGGCGAACTTCTGCAGGAGCGGAAGACCCTTGCGGCACGGCCCGCACCAGGTGGCCCAGAAGTCGATGACCACGACCTTGCCCTTCATCGCGGCGAGGTCGATCGTCTTGCCGTCGAGCGTCTCGAGCATCGAGACGGGCGCGACGTCACCGACCTTGACCTTGGTCTCGGGCTCCTCCGCCTCGGGCGGCGCGGCGAAGAGCTCCTCGACGCCGGACGCCGCGGTGCGGGTGCCGGCGCTGAAGGCGATCGGGGCCTTCGGGGCGCCGAGCACCGGGTTGAGCGCCACGTCGAAGCCGATCTTGAACTCCGCGGGCAGGCCTTCCGGCGTGAACACGACGGAGACGCCCTTCACCATGCTCGACTTCGGGTCGAGGCTCACCACGCCGTCGGCGCCGTTGGTGCCGATGAGCACCTCCTGCATGCCGTTGCGCTCGCGGAAGCCCTTGACGGCCATGCCTTCCATCCCGCCGAGGGCGAAGGCCTCGACGACCGGGCGGCCCGGCAGCGGCTGGCGCAGCGCGAGGTCGGGCGCCGGCAGCGAGAACCCGGGCAGCAGCTCACCGAGGGTGGCGTGCGCATTGGTGGCGATCTTCTTGGTGAGGTACTTGTCGGCCGGCTGGTCGGGCACGAAGTAGACGCTGTCGCCGACGGCCATGATCTGCAGGCTGCCCATGCGGACGTCCATGTCGTTTCCCTTGCCGAAGGCCATCTCGATGGTCTCGTTCTGCTCGCCGTCGGGCATGCGCACCGTGATGGCGGCGCGGTCGGTCATCTCGGGCGCGGCCTGGTAGGCCTTCTGCGCCGCATCGAGCGCCGCGGTGCCCTTGGCCACCTGGTCCGCGCCCTTCTCGGCGTCGGTCCAGCCCTCGGCGGGGCTCTTCACGGCGGGCTTCGGAGCGGCGGCCGGCAGGGCGGGCATGCCACCGGCGGGCGGGACGGCGCCGTCCTGCGCGAGGACCGGGGCGGAGAGGGCGAGGACGAGGCCGGCGGCGGCCGTGACGTGGGTGCGCATGGAGGCTCCTGGCAGCGAGTCCCGCGCGCGGTCACGTCCGCGCGTCGGGCTCGGCGGCAAAGTGTACGCACGCCGCGGCCGCCGCATGGGCAACCGACGGGGCCAGTTCCGCCAGCGGTTCCAGCACGAACGCCCGCGCATGCATGCGCGGGTGCGGCACCGTGAGCCCGGGGACGTCGATCGCCGCCGGGCCGCCCGGGACGGCATCGCCCCACGCCAGGAGGTCAAGGTCGAGCGTGCGCGGGCCGAAGCGCACCTCCTGCGTGCGGTCGCGGCCGCGCTCGCGTTCGATGGCCAGGAGCGCCACGAGCAAGGCACGCGGCGCGAGCGTCGTCTCGACCTCGGCGACGGCGTTCAGGTACGGCCCCTGCCCCGGCGGGCCGACGGGATCGGTCTCGCGGACGGACGATCGGCGCAGGCGCCGCACGCCCGGGACGCGCGCGATGGCCTCGAACGCGTGCGCGAGGTGCGCGGCACGGTCGCCGACGTTGGAGCCGAGCGCGACCCACGCCACCACGGGCGCGCGCGGCGACGCATCCGGATCGATCGGCCGCGGCGCGGGCCGGCTCACGCGCGCTCCCAGATGAGGGGCGCGTCCTCCCCGCGGAGCGTCCAGCGCGCCAGCTGGAGCGCCGCCTTCGCGGCACGGTCGCGCACGATGTCGCGCGGACCCGGGAACTCGAAGCGGCGCGCGCGCGTCTCGCCGGTGGACGCATCGTGCACGGCGATCCACACGGTGCCGACGGGCTTGCCCTCGACCGCGCCGCCTGGTCCCGCGATGCCGCTCACCGCGATCCCCAGCGTGGCGCCGGCGCGCTCGCACGCGCCCGCCGCCATCGCCGCGACCGTCTCCGCGCTGACCGCCCCGTGGCGCGCGAGCACCTCGGGCGCCACGCCGACCTCCGAGGTCTTGAGCGCGTTCGAATAGGTGATCCACCCGCCGGGGAAGCAGTCGCTCGAGCCGGCGACCGCGGTGAGCATGCCGCCGATCAGGCCGCCCGTGCAGCTCTCCGCGACCGTGACGGTGCGGCGGCGCGCGCGGCATTCATCGAGGAGCGCCGAGGCAAGCGACGCACCATCCGTGCCGAAGGCGTAAGGGGCGGCGATCGAGGCGCACGCCTCCGCCTCCTCGGCCGCACGCCGCGGGGCGTCGGGGCCGCGCGCCACCACCTGGATCGAGACGATCGAACCGCTTGCCGTCGTGCCGACCGCCGGCTCGCGGTCGCGGGCCATGCGCGCACCGAGGCGCTCGGCGAGCGAGCTCTCGCCCATGCCGTAGGTGCCGACGGTGCACTTGGCAAGGGCCGGCGCCCCCGCGGGCCGTGCCGCCGGCAGCACGTCGCCCTCGAGCATCGGCACCATCTCGCGCGGCGGCCCGGGCAGGCACCACGCACGGCATGCGCCGATGGTCGCGGCAAGGCCAGGCGCGGTGCCGCCCGGGTTGCGGATCGCGCGTGCGCCGCGCGGACGCATCGCCTGGCGCAGGTTGATCGCCGCCATCGTGCGGCCGCGGCCGGCGAACCACGCCTCGAGGTCGGCGCGCGACTGCGGGTCCTCGACCATGGGCGCACCCCCGTCGCAGAGGTCGTTCAGCGCATCGCGCGTGAGGTCGTCGTCGGTGGGGCCGAGGCCGCCCGTCGAGACGAGGACGTCGCACGACGCGGCAAGGTCGCGCATGGCGGCCGCGATCGCGGCGCGGTCGTCGCGCACGGTGCGGTGCTCGACCACGTCGAGGCCCGCCTCGCGCAGCGCCTCCGACACCGTGCGCCCGTTGGTGTCGAGCGTGGTGCCGAGGACGAGTTCGTCGCCGATCGAGAGGACCGCGGCGCGGGGGGCAGTCATCCGCCGGTCTCCCGCGAGATCGCGATCACCTCGCGCATGCGCGCGGCGACCTGCTCGGCAAACATGCGGCGAAGGACGTCCGCGGGCGAGTCGAGCCGGTTCCAGAGGCCGGCGTCGGCCCACTTCCCGCGCAGCCAGCCGTCGCGCACGGCGGCGAGGTTCGCGGGGGCATCGAGGACGAGCGTCGCCCCGCCGGGTGCGGGCACCGCGGGCATGGCGTCGAAGGCCTCGAGCATGCGGCGCAGCTGCGGATCGCGCGCCTCGTCGGCGCGCAGCACCGTGCCGTCGCGCGGGTACGCCGGGTGCGCCGCCACCGCGGCCCAGGCCTCGCGGGCGAGCGACCGGCAGTCGATCGCCATCGCCACGAAGAGCGGTGCCACGAAGCTCCGCACGTTCGGGTCCGGGTTCGGGATCGCCCGCGCGATCTGCCACGGGTCCACCTGGTCGATGAAGCGCGCGCGGTCCGCCGCGTGGACGGCGCGGCTTGCCGGGATGCGGCGCAACGCGTGCATCCGCGGGCCGCCCTCGGCGCCGACGGGGTACTGCCAGAGGCGCTGGCCCTCGGGCGAGAGGACGAACTCGATGAAGCGGCGCGCCGTCTCCGGGTGCGGCGCACCGCGCAGCATGGCGATCGGGTCGGGGTCGATCGCCGTCATGCCGACCGGGTCCATGTAGCCCACGCGGTCGGGCGAGCCGCCGTCGGCCACCACCTGCTGCTGGTAGCGGCCGTAGAAGTCGATGCAGAGGGCGATCGCGGCCTCGCCCTGCGAGACCTCGATGGGCGCGCGCGTGGCGCTCGCCGACACGCTGCGCGCGTTGGCCGCGGCGCGGCGGAGGATCGCCCATCCGCGCAGCCACCCCTCCCGGTGCAGGATGGTCTCCATGGCGGTGGCGACGCTGCCGCTCTGCGCCGGGTTCACCATCGCCACCTGGCCCTGGAGCCGCGGGTCGGCGAGCGACGCCCAGCCCGCGGGTGCCGGCACGCCGAGGCGGTCGAGCGACTCGCGGTTCCACACGATGCCGAAGGCGCTGAGCGCCGCGCCGAACCAGTAGCCCTCCGGGTCGCGCATCGGCCGCCCGCCGACGTCGTTGTCGCCGTAGACCGAGGCAAGGAACGCAGGGTCGAGCTCGACCGGCGCAAGCACCGACGCCGAGCGGCGCTCGCCGCGCACCTCGACCGACATCGGCTTCTTCAGCTGCTCGAACTCGTAGGTGCCGCCGCCGAAGAAGAGGTCGGCGCTGCCGCCCACGGGCACGCCGTCGCGCAGCGCCGCGACGGTGCTCGCCTCCAGGATCTTGCGGATCTCGCTGGTGCCGCCGGGGGTGTTCCAGATGACGCCGGCGGGGGTGCCGAACCGCGCCTGGTGCCAGCGCGCGAAGGCGTCGCCGAACTCCTGGCGGATCTGCTCGTTGTGCGGCGTGACGACGATCACCTTGGCGGCACTGGGCGGCAGGACCGCGACGTCGCGGCGCGCGATCACCGGCACCGCAACGAGCGCCGCAAGCAGCGCGCCCAGGAACGCGCCGAGCGCCCAGCCGCCCTTCATGCCCGCACCCCGAGGCCAGCCGAGATCTCGTCGCGGAAGCGCTCGGCCGCCCGGCGCACCGCACCGGTCCAGTCGCGCTCGCCCGCGTCGAAGGCGTAGATCACCGAGCGGCTCGCGGTGACGATCGCCCCGCGCCCGTCGGCATGGAAGCACGGCAGCACGTCGTCGACGCCCCCGCCCTGCGCCCCGTAGCCCGGCACCAGGAAGAGCTGCGCCGGCATGCGCGCACGCAGCGCCGCGGCATCGGCGCGCTTGGTGGCTCCGACCACGGCGCCGAGGGCGCTGAAGCCGCCCGCGCCGACATGCGATGCACCCGCGGCGGCCACCAGGTCCGCCACCGCCTCCGACACCGTGCGGCCGTCGGCGAGGCGAAGCGACTGCAGCGCATCGCCCGAGGGGTTCGACGTGCGCACCAGCGCAAACGCGCCGTGGCCCGGCGCGAGGAACGGCGTGATCGAGTCGGTGCCGAGGTACGCGCTCACCGTGGTCCAGTCGGCGGCGAACGGCCCGCGCGCCGAGGCGGCGTAGTGGTCGGCGCTGACGCCGATGTCGCCGCGCTTGAAGTCGAGGATCACCTCGAAGCCCGAGGCCGCGGCGTGCGAGAGCACGCGCGCGATCGCGGCCGCGCCGGCCGGGCCGTGTCGCTCGAAGCAGGCGGCCTGCACCTTGACCACGGGCGCGATGCCGCGGACGGCGTCGAGGACGCCGATCGAGAAGCGCTCGACCGCCTCGGCCGCGGCCGCATCGCCGGGCGCAGGCCGCAGCGATGCCGGCAGCTTCTCGGCGACGGGATCGAGGCCGACGCAGATGGGCGCCCCCGCGCGCGCGATGCGGTCGAGGAGTCGGTCGGCGGCGTGTCCTGCATCGGCCATGGGCGCGCGAGTCTAGGGTCCGGCGGCCGCCGGGCCAGACCTAGACTGCCCGCGATGGACGCGACGGCGCCGACGCCCCGCCCGGTGCACCTGGACCTCGACCGCGCGCGCGGCCTGGAGGTGACGTGGGACGACGGGATCCGCAGCTTCTATCCCGTCGCGCACCTGCGGCGCGCGAGCCCCAGCGCCGACGCAAAGGCGCTGCGCGAGGAGATGGCGCGCAACCCGCTCACCGTGCTGCCTGCCGGCCGCGCGACCGGGCCGCTGACCGCGGTGGATGCCGAGCTCGTCGGCAACTACGCCATCCGCATCCGCTTCAGCGACGGCCACTCGACCGGCATCTTCAGCTGGTCGTACCTGCGCTCGATCGACCCGGCCGCCGGGAAGGCTCCCGCGTGAGCGGACGGCTCCCGGACATGGTCGCGGTGCCCGGCCTCCGTCCCCCCGCGGGCATCGAGGTGCCGCACCCGCGGCCCTTCGCGCTCCGGCTGCGCGCCGCAAGCGAAGAGACCAGCCGCACCGTGGCGCACGTCAGCAACGTGGAGTACGTGCGCTGGCTCGACCGCGCCGCCGAGCTGCATGCCGATGCCGCGGGATTCACCCGCGCGTCGATGGCGGCGGCCGGGCACATGTGGTTCGTCGCACGCCACGAGGTCGACTACGAGTCCGAGGCGTTTCCCGGCGACGAACTGTTCGCCTTCACGTGGGTGCGCTCGATGGGACGTACCACCAGCTGGCGCGACACCGTGGTGGCGCGCCCGGACGGGCGGATCGTCTGCTCGGCCGCGACACGGTGGGCGCTGGTCAACCTGTCGACACGCCGGCCGATGCGGATCCCCGAGGCGATGGCTGCGGCACTCGAGCCGCTGGAGCGGACCGGATGCACCTCGCCCTCGTGATCGACCCCGACCGCCTGGTGCAGGACGGCGCCGCCCTGCAGCGCCTGGCGGTGGCGCTCGTCTCCGAAGGCGTGCGTGTTCGCCGCGTGCTGCCGACCGGGCACGACGACGCGCCGCTCGCTCGGCTCATCCCGGTGAGCACCTACGACTTCGCGGGGTCGCCGCTCTTCCGCGCCTCGCGGCTGGGCGCCCTCAGCTCGGAGCTCGAGGAGGACAGGCCCGACGCCTTCGTGAGCTTCGGGCCCCGCGCCTTCGAGTCGGCGGCGGAACTTGCCCGCGACCTCGATGCCGGGCTCGTCGCCATGGTGTCGACCGCGCGCGAGCTGGACGCGACGCCGCTCCGGCGCCATGCCGACCGGCTCGATCTCGTCGGCGCGTCGACGGGGCCGGTGGCACTTCGTGCCGCGCGCGTGGTGGGCGACGAATTGACCACGGTGCTCCCGCTGGGGGTCGCGACGCCGGACGGTGGGCGGACGCCGCCCACGCCGGCCGAGGGCATCGCCATCGCCGGCACGGCACGTGACGACGGTGCATACCGCGCAATGTTCTCCGCGATCGCCTCGCTCATGCCCACGCTGCCCGACCTGCAGGTGGCGATCGAGCTGCCGCCCGGGCACGACCCGAAGCTCTGGACCCTGGCGCGCGAGCTGCGCGTGCAGCGGGTGCTGAACGGCGTCACGAGCCTGGAGTCGATCCGGCCGCTTGCGCTCGCCTGCGGCGTGATGGCGCTCCCGGAAGCGGTCGGCGGCACGCGGTCGATCGTGCTGGAAGCGATGGCGATGGGCCGCTGCGTGGTGGCGCTCGAGGACCCGATGGCCGACCACCTGATTGACGGGGTCACCGCGCTGGTGGCCGAGGAACGCGACGCCCGCGTCTGGGGCACGCTGCTCTCGGCGGGGCTGCGGAGTGCCGAGGTGTCCGCACGGATCGGCGCCGAGGCCTCGGTGCGGACGGCCGCGCGCTTCGGCTCCGCGCGGTGCGCCGCGCAGCTGGCGCAGGCCTGCGAGACGGTGGTGCGCGGGCCGGCGATCCCGTTCCCGGGCCCCGAGGACGCCTGAGCGTCCGGCACCGTTGCACGCCCGGCGACATCGCGCGCGCCCGGCGACAATGCACCGATGCTCCTTGCCGCCGCCTGCGTTGCCCTGGCTGCCCTCGTCGCCGTCCGCGCCGACCCGCCGGCCGCCGCGCCCGCCCTCGCCCCGTTCACGCGCGATGCCGACGGACGCGGCGTCGAGGGCCAGGTGGTCGCCGACACCGGCCGCCCGCGCGTGCAGCGCGTGGCGATCCTTCCCGACCGGACCACCGGCCGCGCGTGGGGCATCCCCTACCTGAAGGCCGCGGTCGCGGACCTGAACGTGGCGAAGCCGGATGCCGTCTTCACGGTCGGGGACATGGTGCAGGGCTACACGCGCTCGGGCGAGCGCTACGAGTCGGAGGCGGACGAGTACCTCGGCATCGTTGGCGCGCTGCGCGGCATGCGCTTCTACCCCACCGCCGGGAACCACGACGTGATCTCCGGCACGCGCACCGCCGGCGACGACGCGTTCGCGCAGCGCTACCGCGCGCGCTTCGGGCCGCTCTGGTACGCGGTGGACCTCGACCTCGCGACGGCCATCATCCTCTTCAGCGACGATGCGCTCGACGGCCGCACCATCCGGTTTGCGCCCGCGCAGCTCGCATGGCTCGAGGCGGAGCTTCCCCGCGCGGCCGCGCGCGGCAAGCCGATCTTCCTCCTGATGCACCGGCCGATGTGGCGCTCGCGGTCCTCCGAGTGGGACACGCAGGTGCAGCCGCTCCTCGAACGGGCCGGCGTGGATGCGGTGATCGCCGGGCACTTCCATTCGATGCAGCGCGACCCCGACATCGGTGGCGTCCAGTACCACATCCTCGGGACCTGCGGCGGGATGATCGACCAGCCGCCGCTTGCCGGGCAGCTGCAGCACCTCACCTTCGTGGACTGCACCGAGGGCGGCGAACTGCGCATCTGGCACCAGCCGGTGGGGCTCGTGCTGCCCGAGGACTTCGTGCTGCGGGTCGACCAGGACCGCGTGCATGCCCTGCGAAACCCCGACCCCGCGGTGCGCGCCGCGGGGAACGTGCCCGACCCCGCCTCCATCGCGCGCCCCACCCCCGCGCGCGCGACGCTTGCCGTCCGCAACCCGACCGACGTGCCGATCACCGTGACGCTCGACCCGCCGGGCATGGTCGAGGGCCGCGACGGGCG
>Ga0075471_10003344_pt1 | contig 10447 bp, 5 predicted proteins | sample DEB19_08_DNA_2_FD_74787 | JGI IMG/M metagenome (GOLD analysis project Ga0075471, IMG submission 74787) | Aqueous microbial communities from the Delaware River and Bay under freshwater to marine salinity gradient to study organic matter... | ecosystem: Environmental > Aquatic > Marine > Coastal ... | reverse complement strand
TTCCAGGTGGCTGCCGCAGCCAACCGTTCAGGCGATAACGCATCGCTGGCCAAGTCCTCATCGGGTTCGGGTGTCTGTGGACGCACTTGCTGCGAGGGGTTCCAGGCTCGCAACCTGGCGACTGCAATACCGCAAATCAGCGACCCGAGCCCCAGGCCCATGAGGCAGTAGAGACTGGTGATACCACCGGGCACGCCACTGAACGCGCTATCGGGCATCGGCTGGCAGACGCTCCACACCGCCCGCAGCGGACTGATGATCTTGGCCCAATCTGCCGGAATGGCTGACACCGCAGACATGGCTACCGCTTCGGCTAGTACACACCAAGCGGCTATGGCTAGCAGCGTCATGGCTAACGCCTGAAATGTTTTTTCGCGCCAAAAACCAACCAGTCCACCCAACGCCGCGCACCAAAAAGCGGTCACCAAAATGATCGCCATCGCCTGTAGGGATTGCTCGACAGATACCCCTCCGAGCAAAGGAAAAATCAGTAGCAGCGGTAGTGAAGACAGCACCATGTTGGCAATCGCCAAGAGGCTGGCAAGGAGTTTGCCCAAGACGATTTCCGAACTCCGCAACCTGGTCAGAAGCAGCAAGACGAGCGTGCGGCGATCTTTTTCCTGAGCCACGCTGGCCGCTGTCGATACGGCAGCTAGAAACATCACGATCAGCAATTCCAGCGGCACGACTAGTTGAAAGGCCAAGGCGCCGAAACGAGCCAGATCACCGATGTTGCGCACTTGCTGCATGCCAGCCAGCAGCAGCCAGACGGTACCCACCAGGCTGAAGAGAGCCGCGACGAAGACGACGCGCTGCAAATAGAATTTCCATTTGCGAGGGCTAACAAGCCATTCACGCCCTAGAATCGGACCAATCATACGGACCCTTATATGCCAATCCTGACTCAGCCCCAAAACGACTTCGCTCAAGCGATAGCAGCCCGCCTGTAACAGGGGGCAGACCCTCTACGCATCGTCAATAATCGCTGTAAAACAACCAGCTGTCCTACAGGGTCTGACCCCAGTTTCAGCCAGGCTGCTTGAAACGGTATCGATTGTAATACCTCGGCTGCCGAAAAACTGCTCCCAACTACCCCCCAAGTTTTTATTCTGAGGGCAAAAGAACTATTTCCCAAGCTAGGGTTCTGGAGTTTTTCAAGCCCACACGAGGCGACCGCATTAGCGGCCGTGTGGAGATTGGGGCGTTAGCAGGAATCGGATCATGGTGAAGCGGAACGTAGTGTGGATCGACAGTCACGTTCAAGGGGCTTTGGTCGGCCGCGTGATTCTGTACTGGTTTGGCATCGTCATCTATTTCGGTCTGTCGATGGGTATCCTCCAGTGGATGGAGAATCCCGAACTGACAGCCCTGCAAAACTTGATTGGCTTGTTTGATCAACTCTGGCCGTGCTTCGTGACGCTGGTCTTATTGCTGCCGCTAGTCGTATTCGACATGGTGCGTTTGAGCCACCGCTTTGTAGGTCCGATTTACCGGCTGCGAAACCATTTAAAACTGGTGGCCGATAATCCCAAGTGCCATCCCCTGAACTTTCGTGACGATGATTATTGGCAGCAATTGGCCGATCCGATTAATGAACTGCAAAATCGGATCGCCAAGTTGGAAGACAAGCTGGCACCGAAAAAAACTACGGCTCCCGAATCTGTAGTTTTGCCTGCGGCCGTCGGACTGGGTAGCACCGCCGAACTGATCAGCCAGCAAGTATCCAGCCGGGCTTGATCGATCGCCCTGGACCGATCGCACTCGCGCGAATCGCGAGGGCTTTTGATAATCCTGTTATGAGTCACGCAGCAAGCATCTCGGGGCAACCTGATTGCTTTGTGGCCGCCGATAACTCGAGCAGCCTGCTTGAATAAGCAGGCTGACCCTTTTAGGAAAGCGGCATTGCTTTCCCGCGCTAGATGATAAAACGGACAGTACTAGACCCCTTCACCAGTCGACCCGTCAGGTTGGGCTGGCTCGAACGATTAAGGGATGATCGCGGCAGCACCAGTGACAGCGACTGCCTGAGTTGCTGCGCCACGCAGGCTGATAGGAATCGGTGGGACCATGTAGGGTGCACAACTGCCCGGGCGGTAGTAGCCCAAACTGTATTGGCATTCCTGAGGTGGATGGATCCCCATCTTGTAAGGCAGTACGGCGATGTTGCCGAAGAAGTGGACTGTGCTGACGATCGGTTGCAACACAGGGCCCAATTCATGACCATAACGTTCCAGTTGAACTTCTTCAAAGTACAGCGGGTTGTGGCACAGCGCTGAAGCTTTCCACTGCACGGTGCTAGGAACAAAATTGCGACCTGCGACGGCATCGATGCCCGTACCGCAGCTGACCGGTAGATTCCAAGCTTTGCCGATGTAAGCCAAGTCGACATCGCACAGGTCGCGGAGAGCGATCTCGCGGCTGACTCCGTCGACATCGATCACGACTTGCTCGTGACGTAGATCGATCAAGCGACCGGTGATCAAGTTGCGTCCCTCGCGGTCACACCACTGACGTGGCTCCGAGGACTCTGCAAATTGTTGTCGCAGTTTTTCGGCTTCCTCGGCGCCCATGTTCAGACCTTGACCGTAATGAGGAGCCGAATTGAGATTGACTTTGCTGAGGCTAGAATTGCGGATGTGGTCACGGAATTGTTCGCAGTGAACGAGTTCATCCGGTTGAGCCATCTTGCCCAATTCCTTTTGCAAGTCGGCATCCAGGTCGGGCCGCTCGCTCGCCTGCCCCTTTTCCAAGTTGTCGGGCAGTCGACTGTCGAATGGCGACACGGCGGAATCACGCTTGGGCGGTACGCTCGGAGCGGTTGTCGGCGGTGCGATGTCCAAACTGGGCGCTGGTGCCGCGGGGCTAAAGCTTGGTGGCGCGGACGGAGTGCGTGGAGGCACAGGCGCCTGCTCGGGTTGAGACAGAGGGTCTGGCATCTGTTGAGGCGTCGTCTGCGGCAGAGTCGGCGGCACGAATTCGAGCGGCGCTTGAACTTGGGGCGCCTGACCAGCCGGCGCGGGAGCTTGCAATTGCGGTGCTGGTGCTAAGCTGGGATCGTTGATTGTCGCGGGAGCATTGCCACCAGCGACTTGATAAGCGGTCCAGCGCACCGGGTTGGGTTCCGAAGGTCCCGGCCCACCCGCCTGCATGGCTAGGGCCCTGGCCGCCAGCGATGGAGTGGATCGCGGTTGGACCTGGCCGGAGTGGGACGTATTGCCCACTTGGTGTGTCTGCCTGGCATCCGGTTGCGCAGCCCCTCTATCGCGCAGCGGATTGTCGGACCAGGCATAAGTTCTTTCAGTAGCTCTCGCACCGGCTGGCATTTCAGCGGCAGCCGTGGCGACTGCAGTTGGTGGAGCCATGGTGTTGGCTGTTGAGTTGGCTTGATTGGCTGCTGGTGTCGCGCTGGTGGCGGAGACTCGATCGCTGCGTCGCCACCGCAGAACCACGCTGGAATTGTCTGAGGAGGCGCTGCCTGATTGGGCAACCGTCGCGCTGGGCGCTACTGTTCCGGTGGAGGAACTGGTTGGCTGTCCGCTGGACGCGGGCAAGTTGGGCACGCTTGGTAGATTGGCAGCAGGCGTCAAGCGGCTCGGTTGCCACTGAGGGGCTTGAGCGCTGACGGACTGCGAAAAACTGGATGCCATAGCGACAACTAGCAGTCCGTGCGCGGTCGATCGTCTAAGGGTTGTCACCCCCGAACGAATGGTCTGGACTGTAGTTGGGAGCTTCTTGCGTAATGGCAATGTCATGGGGATGATTCTCTCTGACACTTGCGGCCGAAATTTTAATGAACCGGGCTTCTTGCCTGAGCTCGTCAATTGTGCGAGTGCCGCAGTAACCCATGCCTGCACGCAACCCGCCCACTAACTGGTAAACAAAATCGGACAGCGTGCCTTTAAATGGCACTCGTCCCTCGACACCTTCCGGCACCAGTTTGAGCAAGTTCTCTTGCCCTGACTGGCGGTAGCGTTCGCTGGATCCCTTGACCATCGCTCCTAGAGACCCCATGCCGCGGTATACCTTGAAGGTACGACCTTGATAGAGAATTGTCCGTCCGGGGCTCTCGGCCAGTCCGGCAAACAATCCGCCGATCATCACTGCATTGGCTCCGGCCGCGATGGCCTTTGTTATGTCTCCACTGAAACGAATTCCACCGTCAGCAATCAAAGGAATGCCGGCCGGTAAAGCTGCTCTACTGGCGTTGGTAATGGCAGTGATTTGCGGTACGCCGACACCGGAAATCACGCGAGTTGTACAAATCGAACCGGGGCCAATGCCTACTTTGACTGCATCGGCTCCAGCCGCAATCAAGTCGCGAGCACCTTCGAAGGTGGCCACGTTTCCTGCCACGACATCGATTTGCCAACGTTGCTTGATGGCTCGGACCGTCGCCATGACATTGGCCGAATGGCCATGTGCACTGTCGACGACCAACAGGTCGACCCCCCGAGCGATTAACTCGCCCGCTCGCTCCGTGTCGAACACGCCGACTGCGGCTCCAACCCGCAATCGACCCAGTGAGTCTTTGCAGGCATTGGGATACCGCTTCATCATGTCGATGTCGCGAATGGTGATCAGTCCCGTTAGTTTGTATTGATCGTCAACCAGTAAAAGTTTCTCTACCTTTTTAGCCGTTAAAATCTTCTCAGCTTGTTCAAGCGTTACATTCCCTGTAGCCGTTACCAAGTTCTCACGCGTCATAACTTCCGCGATGGGCTTGGCACTGCTCTCCAAAAATCGCAGGTCGCGACGCGTGATAATCCCCACTAGTTTTTTGCTAGCATCGACAATTGGAATACCCGAGACGTTTTGCTGGTCCATTAGCTGCTGAGCTTTGCTAGCAGGATCGTTGGGTTCGAGCGTCACCGGATCGGGAATGATGCCATTGGCACTTCGTTTTACTTTGGTGACTTCTTCGACCTGCGCCTCGATCGACATGTTTTTGTGGATGACTCCCAGTCCGCCGACTTTGGCCAGTGCGATGGCCATTTCGCTTTCTGTCACCGTATCCATGGGGCTGGACAGCAGCGGGGCTTTCAGGCGGATGTTGCGAGTCAGCTGGGTGGAGACATCGACGTCTGCCGGCATGATTTCGCTGTAGCGAGGCTCGAGAAGGACATCGTCGAAGGTGATGCCCTGAACGGAAAATTTCTCTTCCATGGTGGCGATTGGCTCTGCGCAAGTGGCCCAGTTCGAAAACCCCGTATTCTGATACAGAATAGGGCTGCTTGGAAGCCCCCAACATGCTCGGCCATTGGTGTGGCAGAGTCGCCAGCATTTGCGCAAGTCATCTTCCACTTTGCCACTGCGACCCTATAATCCGCCTTTTACGCGGCGCTCAAATCGTCATGTCTCATTCCCTGCAAGCGATTGGCTTCTGATGAAAATCCACGAGTATCAGGCGAAGGAATTGTTTCGGAAGGCGGGCGTACCGGTCCTGGAAAGCCATGTAGCGCGGACGGGCCAGGAAGCGGCCGATGCGTTTACCAAGCTTGGCGGGCCGCTGGCTGTCGTCAAGGCGCAGATCCACGCGGGTGGACGCGGCAAGGGGACGATCGTCGGCAATCCTCAGCAACGGGGCGTGCAATTAGTGCGTTCAGCGGAAGAAGCCGCCACTGCAGCCAAGAATATGCTCGGGCAGCGGCTAACGACGATTCAAACTGGTCCAGAAGGCAATCTGGTCAATCAAGTGCTTGTCGAGCAGGGTTGCGATATCGCTCGCGAATTGTATCTCGGCATCGTCCTGGATCGCGCGGCTGCCAAGCCTGTGCTGATGGTCAGCAGCGAAGGTGGCGTAGAGATCGAAAAGGTGGCGGCGGAGACTCCGGAGAAAATTTTCCGCGAGCATTTTCATCCGCAATTGGGACTAGAAGCCTTTCAAGTTCGCAAGCTCTGCAAGAAACTCAATATCAGCGGATCGGCAGCCAAGGCGGCCGACATGTTCATGCGGGGCTTGTGCAAATTCTACGCGTCCTACGATTGCTCGCTGGCGGAAATCAATCCGCTGGTCATCACCAAAGACAATCGCATGATCGCTTTGGACGGCAAGATCACCTTCGACGATAACGGCCTGTTCCGTCACGAGGATGTCAAAGCCCTGCGCGATTTGAACGAAGAAGAGCCAGCAGAAGTTCGAGCCGGCAATGCTGGCTTGTCGTACGTCAAACTGGATGGCAAGATCGGCTGTCTGGTCAACGGTGCAGGTCTGGCGATGGCCACGATGGATATCATCAAGTACCACGGTGGCGCGCCGGCCAATTTCTTGGATGTCGGCGGCGGTGCCAATACTCAACAGGTGATTGAGGCTTTCCGCATTATTTTGTCGGATCCCAACGTCAAAGCGGTGCTGGTCAATATCTTCGGCGGTATCGCCAGATGCACCACGATTGCTACCGCTCTGATCGAAGCCTCGAAAGAAGTCGGCATCAAAGTACCGCTGGTCGTTCGACTGGAAGGTACCGAAGTCGAAGAAGGCAAGAAGATGTTGGCCTCCAGTGGATTAGCCATGATCGCCGCTGATGACTTGACCGATGCCGCCAAGAAAGTGGTAGCTGCCGTTCAAGGTTGATTTGCCAAACGCTCGTAGTGAACGACTGAGTCGATTCTCGTGACCCGAATAAACATCTAGCTTTCGAAAACCATTTTACCATGAGCATTCTCGTTAATCGCGATACACGGGTTATCTGCCAAGGCATCACCGGTAAGGCTGGCGAGTTCCATACTCGCGGATGCAAAGAATACGGGACGAAGATGGTCGGCGGCGTCACCCCCGGCAAGTCTGGTGAAAAAGTCGATGGCGTTCCCGTTTTCGATACGGTGGAAGAAGCGGTGGCGGAAACGGGTGCTAACGCCACGATGATTTTCGTGCCGCCTCCTTTTGCCGCGGATGCCATCAAGGAAGCCATTGATGCGGGGATCCAAGTAATCGCCGCCATCACCGAGGGTGTACCGGTGCTGGATATGGTTGAAGTGTATCAGCGTGTCCGCCGCAGCAACTCGGTGCTGATCGGGCCCAATTGCCCAGGGTTGATCACCCCAGGTGAATGCAAAATCGGCATCATGCCTGGCTACATTCACAAACCGGGCAAGATTGGCATCATGAGCCGCAGTGGCACGTTGACCTACGAAGCGGTGTGGCAGACAACGCGTGCCGGCTTGGGACAGTCAACGTGCGTCGGATTGGGAGGCGATCCGATCGTCGGTACCTCGTTCATCGATTTGCTGAAGATGTATCAAGCAGATGATCAAACCGAAGCCATTCTGATGATTGGTGAAATCGGTGGAAACGCGGAAGAAGAAGCTGCGGCTTTCGTCAAGGCGCATGTGACCAAGCCAGTGGCGGCCTTCATCGCAGGTCGCACGGCGCCTCCCGGTAAACGCATGGGACACGCCGGTGCCATTATCACCGGTGGTAAAGGTACCGCCGCCGAGAAGACCGCTGCACTGGAAGCCGCAGGTATCGTGGTCGCTCCATCACCTGCCGATATGGGTGCTGCGGTCATCGAAGCCATGAAGCGCGCCAAGTAAGCCGCTCTTGCGGCCCGAAATCCAAAAAGAACCGGCCGGGCTTGTCAGATGAAGAGTCGCTGTTTCGGTTCGGTTAGCTGACCAGCAGTCCCTCGTGTCGCGAGGAAAACCAACCGGCCAGTTGAGGCATGCTGCCGTAGGCGTAAGCGAGTACCGCGACTGGATGCACGGCTGGTTTGGTAGTGGCTTGCTCCATTTGCAATTTGCATGAGGTGCATTCGGTGATGCCCAATTGGGCAGGCGTGTCTTTGACAGCGTGCATCAGAGCGCGGCCAATGCGCACGCTCGTGCGAAAGTTCTGTTGTTTCAATCCGAAGGTACCTGCCATGCCACTGCAGCCCGCTTCGGCGTCTTCTAACTGCACTCCCGGGATGAGTTTCAGAAGTTGCCAGGCGGGGCGGCGCGGATCGAGTATCCGCGCATGGCATGGTTCGTGATAGAGCAACGACATGCTGACGGGGCGGAAGTCCAATTCCAACTCGTTTTGCAAGTGCAATTGCCATAGATAGGAACAGCACTCGGCCGTATTTTCGGCGATCAATCGCGTATCTTCGTTGTCGATCAATTGCCGGTACTCTTGTTTCAAGCACAGGGCAGCGCTGGGTTCGGTCGTGACAATGGTGTAGCCTTGCCGCACAGCGTCCGCCAGCAACTGGATATTGGTTTTGATCAGCCGCCGCGCGCGGCCGACATCCCCAGAACTGATCATCGCCATGTAACTAGGTGTTTGCGTGGGCGGGCAATAGACTTCGACTTTCTGGTGTTGCAGCACCTCGACCAACGCGCGGCCCAATACGGGATTGTGCCAGTTGACGTACTGATCGACGAAGAAGAGCACCTTGCGGCCGCCGGTTCGCGTGGGGCGATGTATTTTGCGACGCGCGGCCCAGTGCAAAAAACTGCGGCGCGACACGCGCGGCAATTTGCGAGCCTGCGCGATCCCGGTCATTTTCTCTAGCAACCACCGCATGCGCGGAGTGTCGAGAGCCCAGTTGGTCAGTTTGGGGAAACGGCTACCGAGCGCGGCCAGCCAATCGAGGCGATTGAGAAACTGATCGGCTAGTCGCAAGCCGTGACTGGCGACGTATTGAGCCTTCATCTCGATGACCAGTTTAGGAATGTCGACTCGGGCCGGGCACTCCGATCGGCATTGATGGCAGTTGAAGCACAGGTCTGCCACTCCTTTCAATTCATCGCTCTCCAGTTGCTGAGGGTCCAGACGGCCAGTCAGCAAAGCTCGCATGAGGTTGGCTTTGGCGCGGGGCGAGGCCTCTTCGCCTTTATGGACTCGAAACATCGGGCACATACGTTCGGCGGCAGCGCTCGTTCGACAACGGCCACAGCCATTGCAACTGCGGGCCGTCTGCATGATGGACTCGCTGCCTGTCCAGTCGAGCAACAGCGGCAAGCTGATCGATTTGCCCAGAGTCCCAGAACCGCTGGCGGGCGCGGGTTCGTCTCCAATAGCCAGTGGGTCCCAGACAGTAGCGGAGTCGGAGGTCGATCCATTTCCGGCTTCGCTTTCAGTCGTTGGCCCGATGGGGATTTCGGTTGACGGATTGCCCAGCGAACCGGCGAGTGGTTCCGAGGGGGCTTCCTCATCGGGCACCAAGGCTGCGGCAACCGACGAGGGAACCGGTCGCAAGTGTTCATTGACTTTGGGTGGCGTTTCCGCCAAGAATTTGTCGGGATTGAGGATGCCACTCGGATCGAAGATTGCCTTGATTTCGCGGCACAACTCCAGTCTGGGGCCCAGTTGCTGGCTGGCGTAAGCCGCGCGGCTCAAACCAAGCGCGTGCTCGCCAGAGATCGAACCCCCGAATTCGAGTACCTTGTCGTAGATCGCACCGGCCAAGCGTTCCATGCGATCGGTGTCGGCTTGATTGGAGAGATCTAGAAATGGACGCAAATCCAGATGGCCGTGAGCGGCGTGCGCAAATACGGTTGCCGTCACCCGTTGGCTTTTGAGGATGTTTTGAACTTCGATCAGGAACTCGGGCAAACGCTTGGGCGGGATCGCGATATCCTCGACGAAAGGCAAGGCCCGCGTTGAACCTTTCAGGCGGTAAAGTCGTGGAATCACCCGTCGAGCCAATCGCCACAACCAATCGCGTTCTTGACGATCGGTGGTCAAGCGATACGAAATCAGCGAGCGACCGCGCCGTTGCAGGCGTTGGACGAGTTGATTGAGTTTTTGACGCACGGTAACGGGGTCATCACCTTGCTGTTCAACCAGCAACATGGCCTCCGCACCTTTGGGAAGCAGTGTGGCGTAGGCCCCTTCCGCATCGCGCACGATTTCCAGAAGTCTTCGATCCATCAAATCGCATGCGGCGATATCCTCGCCAGCAATATCGATCGCTGCTTTGGCCGCCCCATCCAGACGCTCGAAGAATAGCAAGACAACGCCGCGGACATTTGGGATGGGATCCAAACGCAGGGTGGCTTCCGTGATGATTCCCAGCGTTCCTTCAGCGCCGCACATCAGCCGCGCCAAATCAACGCGATCCCCATCGAGTGTCTTTTCAATGCGATAGCCGCAACCGCGGGCGATATCGGCCCAGGGGGGCCGCAACAACAAGGCCGAGTTCCGTTGCAGCAGCATGCCGACTTGACTGGCTAGCAGATCGACGCGCGAAGTAGGCTCGCCATCAATGGCCCACGCATGCCGGCTGAGTTCGACGACTTCGCCGCTGGCCAGGACGACTTGGAGCGATTCGACGCAGTCGCCTGCCGAACCGTATCGCGGATAATGGCTACCCGCGGCATCGATCGACAGAATACTACCAATGGAAGAAACGCTCCGCGTGGCCGGATCAGGACCGAACAGCAGGCCATGCGCGTTGAGCGTGCGGTTCAAATCGGCTTGCACGATGCCGCATTGCACGCGCACCAGATTGCCGCGCGGAGCCTGTGC
>Ga0075471_10003343_pt1 | contig 10447 bp, 8 predicted proteins | sample DEB19_08_DNA_2_FD_74787 | JGI IMG/M metagenome (GOLD analysis project Ga0075471, IMG submission 74787) | Aqueous microbial communities from the Delaware River and Bay under freshwater to marine salinity gradient to study organic matter... | ecosystem: Environmental > Aquatic > Marine > Coastal ... | reverse complement strand
TGGCCAACGTCAACCCCGACAAGGTTCGCGCGATCATCGAGCATGCCCCAGAGATCGACATCCTCGGCGTCAACGCCTATGGCGGCGTGGCGGCGGTGGGCCGGATTCTCCACGAAAACAAGTGGACGAAGCCCTATTGCATCACGGAGTTCGGCCTGCTGGGTCCGTGGGAGACGCCGCGCACGGCGTGGGGGGCGCCGATCGAGCCATCCAGCCGGGAGAAGGCGGGCGAGACCTACTCCGCCCAGCGGACGGTGATGGAGGATCGCAAGCAGTGCCTCGGCACCTATGCCTTTCTCTGGGGCCACAAGCAGGAGGCCACGTGGAGCTGGTTCGGCATGCTCACGCCCGCCGGCGAGAAGACGCCGCGGGTCGACGCACTCGTGCGGGCCTGGACGGGCCAGTGGCCGGCCGACCGCGCGCCCGTGCTCAAGGAGGCCGACGTGCCCCTGGCCAACACCACGCTGAAGCCGGGCCAGAAGGTCGAAGTGCAGGTGCGCTACGAGGATCCGGAGGGGCGGCCGCTGAGGCATCGCTTCGAGGTGATCGGCGAGAGCACCGATCGGCGCGAGGGGGGCGACGCGGAACGGGCCCCCGAGGCGGTGGCAGGGGCGGTCCTGCCGCTGGGTGATGACGGCGTCGCAGAGGTCGTCGCCCCATCGGTGCCCGGCGCCTACCGTTTGTTTGTGACCGTCACCGACGGCGCGGGGTCGGCTACCGTCGATAACTGGTGCTTTTTCGTGGCGCCATGAGGGCCTTGGCTCTGGAATCAGCGAGAAATTCAGTGGTTTCAGCAGACAAAGCCACTTTGGAAAAATATTGTGCGAAACAGTTGCATGGGTTATCCAGCGGTGATATAGTCCGGTTTGCCGGGAATCACTCGCTATGCGAAACAGTTTCTGGCGGGATCAAGTTAGTCGATCGGGGGTTCCTTCCAAATTATTGTCTGGGAAGAAAGGTTTTTTATGAACAGCAAATCATTGTCGGGCTTGCTCTCCGTTCTCGTGCTGGGCGCTGGTTGCCTGGTTGGCTCTGCGGAAGCCACGGACTTGTTTGACTACAACTTCGAAGCGGCCGGAGCAGGCGGGGCCACGACGATCCCGGCACCGCCGTGGCAGATGTCGTCGGAAGTCTTCAGTTCGGCCGGCGCCTATCTTGGCGGATATTACCCGGGCTTCACGTTCGGCCCGAATGCCATCGTCTCCGGAGAGAGCGGGGCTGCCCAGGGGACATATGTCGGAAAAATCTGGCCGAACTACGACTATGCCCCTGACTGGACGAATAACAAGATCGCCACGATCTCGTTGTATGTGAATCGGGTTCTGACGTCGGGGGACATCGCGCAGGGGCGCATTGAAATGACGTTCGATTCGAAGTTGCAACCCGACATCGGGCCTTCCTCCACGGCGACCGGCTGGGTGAAGTTGTTCAGTAGCAACTACTCGCAGTTTTGGGGGTCTGACACCGTGACCCTGTCGGGGTCTGAATGGACCACGCGGACCGTCGGGATGAACCTCGACCCGAACGACCCCAATTTGATTGGGGCGAACTTCCAGTGGGGGTTCACGGTGGGGGCTCAAAACTACTCGGCGAACGGGTTGTTCGTGGACAACGTCACGGTTTCAGCCGTGCCGGAACCGTCGGCGTACGCGCTTGCTGTCGTGGGAGTCGTCGGCCTTGGGGCTCTGCGTCGGCGCCGGGGTTGATTTCTCGGTCCTGGAGAGCATCCTCTCGCGGAGGCCCGGAAAGTAGAACTTTCCGGGCCTTTTTCTTGATTGTGGATGATCCGTGGCACCGGAGTGGCGGAAGGCTGCCTGCCATCGGATCGACGCGGCTGAACCTATTTCCGAACGCACTGGATCGAAAGCATGCGGCGGTTTTTCCACCGTTCGTCGAGTCGCCTCGAGGAGGGAATTTTAAGGCGTTCGATTCGTGGGGTTGCCTTGGCTTGGCTTCTCATTCTCGGATGGGGTGCGACTCTCGCGGTCGGTGCGCCTGCGAATTATCCGTTCCTCACGTGGCAGGACGAATTCAACGGCGCGTCGATTGACGCATCGCGATGGACTTTCGACCTCGGCACGGGCTCGCAATATGGCCTGACCGGGTGGGGCAACAATGAACTCCAGTACTACACCGACCGGACGCAAAACGCGTCGGTGAGCGGCGGGCTCCTGCGGATCACGGCGCGGAAGGAATCGTTTGGCGGCATGGCCTACACCTCGGCCAGGCTGAAGACGCAAGGGCTTTTCGCCCAGGCCGGTGGACGGTTCGAAATGCGGGCTGCGCTGCCAACTGGCCAAGGCATATGGCCTGCCTTCTGGATGCTACCGGCCGGTGATGCCTATGGCACCTGGGCCGCGTCGGGCGAAATCGACATCCTGGAAGCCCGGGGCCAGCAGCCTGATCGGGTGACGGGAGCCCTCCACTACGGCGGCTCTTGGCCGGCGAACACGTACACGAGCGGCACCTACGTCATGCCGGCGGGCCAGACCATCTCGGGCTTTCATACCTACGCGGTGGAGTGGGACACGGCGGTCAACCCGGCGATCCGCTGGTATGTCGATGACGTCCTGTACGCCACGCAGACGTCGTGGTGGAGCTCTGGCGGCGCCTATCCCGCCCCGTTCGACAAGCCCTTCTACATGCTGCTCAACCTCGCGGTCGGCGGCGACTTCGTCGGCGATCCGAACGTCACGACGCCGTTTCCCGCCGAGATGCAGGTCGACTACGTGCGGGCGTTTTCGGCGGTGCCCGAGCCTTCCACCGTGTGGCTGGCAGTGTGCGGGGTGGCATGGGCGGGATGGCAGAGCACCCGGCGCGCGAAAAAGGCTTGGGCGTGTCGAGGTTGACTCAGCGGGGCTGCTTCGCGAATTCGGCTTCGTCGCGCCAGCGCTTGGCATCCGCTTCGGCGGTGGTGAGGGCGGCACGGGTCTTGTCGGCCGTGGCTCCCAATTCGGCGGCGCGCTTTTCGGCCTCGGCGACCTGCGCCAGGATCGCCTCGAGCGCCTTGCGGGCCTGGAGGAGCTCGGCGTCGGCCGCGTCGTGGGCCTTCGTGGCGGCGGCAAGTGTGGCCTCGGCCGCCTTTACGCGGTTGTCGAGCGGCGGTGGATTGGTGTCGGGCGTGCCGAGCGGCTTGGCGTCGGCGATCGAATAGGCCGTGAGCGTACCGGCGAGGTCGCCGGCGAAGAGCCGCGTGCCGTCGCTCGTCGCCGCCACGCGCAGGGCGATGTCGGCATGCTGGGGAAAGTCGCGTTCCTTCGCGCCGTCGCCTTTCCAGAGGGCCGCCTTCTTGTCGCGGCCGCACGTGGCGAGGCGGCCATCGGGGAGCCAGGCGAGGCCGAGCGTGCCGCCAGGATGGGCGTCCCACTCCTTGATCTTCGCGCCGTCCTTGCGGGCCCAGAGACGCACCTTGCCGTCGTCGCTCGCCGTGGCGACGACCGCGCCGTCGCCCCGCCACGCCACGGCCGTGATGCCGCCGGCATGCCCCTTGAGCGTGGAATCTTCGCGGGCCCCGCGGGTTTCCCAGAGGAACGCGTTGCCGGCCCGGTCGCCGGTGGCGAGCATCGTCCCGTCGGGCGAAAATTCGACGGCGGTGATCCAGTCGGTGTGCTTGCGAATGTCGGCCTCGACCTGGCCGTCGGCCGTACGCACGAGCCGCACCACCTTCTGGGGGCCGCCGAGGGCGACGAGCCGCTGGTCGGCCGTCACGTCGGCGGCGAGCACCTGGTCGAACTCGTCGCCGAGTTCGCTCACGCGCTTCGCCGTCGCCACGTCCCAGAGCACGACGCGGCCGTTCTTCGCGCCGCGGCCGCCGCCGGTAAGCAGGAGCTTGGCGTTGCGCGAAAACCGCACCGTCTTGACGTCGCCCTCCGGAAAGGGCAGCACGCCGAGGAATGCGAGCGACGAGGCATCGTAGAGCAGCACCTGCTTGCGGCCGCCGACCGCCACGAGGCTGCCATTGGGCGACGCGGCGAGGCCGGTGATCGCGAGCGGCTTGGCCCCGGTCGTCTCCACGGCAAGCGAGAGCCGCGGCGGCATCACGGGCGGACCGCTCGGCGCGGCCACGGCGGCCGGATCGAGCGCGAGCGAGGCCCCGGCCTTCCTCGTGATCGGCTTGCCACCGGCCCGCTCGATCGCCCCGCCGGCGATCCACTTCTTGAGCACGTCGAGCATCTCCGCCGGAATCTTGTCGGCCTGCGGCGGCATCTTCGGCTCGGATGAATGGCTCGCGAGTTGCCAGAGATACGAGCCGTCGGGATCGCCGGGCACGATCACCTCGCCCGACGAGCCGCCCGCCATCGCCTGGCCGAAGCTCGTGAGATCGAGGCCGCCCTGCTTCTTGTCGGCGTTGTGGCAGCTGGCGCACTTCTCCCGAAAGATGGGCAGCACATGGTCCTCATACGTCGGCGGCGCATCGGCGGCATGTGCAGCCCCGGCCAAACTCATGGCGATCGCGATTCCCAAAAGCCAACTCGCCCGCGCCGGCTCGTGACTGTCTAGACTCCGACGTGGGACAGGCTTCAGCCTGTCATGCGCTGCGTTTCGCGCCGGCTCGTGACTGCCCAGACCCTCTCGCTTGACGTTCGCCTCGGCCCTCCCGGCCTCGGCTCTCTGCGTGTCCGCTTCGCTTTCGCCATCCATGGCTTCGCTCGCTCCCACAGCCCGCTCGAGGGCATGGGCAGCCCCGAGCCTCCTCAACTGGCAAGAGGGAGGCTTCGGGCTCCCCGTGTCCCGGGAGCCGGCGTATTTGACCAGCGCAGCCATGGATGGCGCAGCGCAGGCAAATCCGAGTGAGCCGTAGCCTGGAGGGCGAAGGCGAACGTCCGGCGATGGGATATGGGGAGCCCGAAGCCGGCGCGGCAGAGTGAAGCTTTTTTGGAGAAACCTGGCTGCAGATATGCGGCGAGTTACTGCAGGCGGCCCGGGAGGGCGGCGGTCGGGTAGGCCGTGGGGCGGATGGGAGCGGGCTGCCACGAGGTCGTGTGGCTCGTCGGCTCGAGGAGGCGCGGGAAGGCGCCGGTGGCGGCGCCGGGGCCGGTGCCGGGCACCACGGGCATGCCCACCGGACCGGTGCCGGCCGCACTGCCCGGGACCGTGCCTGATGTGGTGCCGCTGCCGGAGGTCGTGCCACTGCCGGGAACGAGGCTCGGGGGCTGCACGGAAGGCTGGGCTGGCACCGCCGGGGCGGCCGCGGGCTGTGAAGCCGGCGGAACAATGTAGGTCTGCGGGGCCGAGATCGTGGGCTGCGAGCCATTGGTCTGGCCGGCGGGGGCACGGGTGTCGGGAATCGGCTTCAGCGACGGTGTCGGCTGGAAGGCGGGTGGCGCCGTGGGTTGCAGCGGGGCCGGAGACGGGGCGGGCGCCGCGTAGGTTCCGCCTTGGGGAACGATCTGCGGCTGGAAGGTCGATTGCGGCATCCCCGGCTGTTGCACGCCGCCCTGCGGAACGAAGCCCTGCGGCAGTGTGGGCGCGGCGATGCTCGACTGTCCTTGGATGATCTGCTGGGGAATGTCGGAGCCCGCGGAGCCCCAGGCCTGCGGCGCGGTCTGGATCGGCGCCGCGAATTGCGTGGCGGCGGGTGCAGCCTGATAGGCAGGGGCAGCCGGGTAGGCCGGAGCGGGTGCTCCAGCCGGCGCGCCGTAGGCCTGCGCACCGGGCTGCATCTGCACATACTTCGTCGAATAGACGGCGCGGTACTGTGTCACCGGCACGTTGACGGCCTGCTGCACATAGTTCGTCACCTGCTCCATGCACTCGCGGGAACAGCCGGTGCAGGGATCGATCTCGCACGACGGCTTGTACGACGTCACGGGGACGCACTGATACTGCGTGCGATAGGTCGTCTCGGGGACGTAGCTCACCTGCTGCACAGGCACCACGACGGGCGGGGGCGGAGCAGGCACGGGAACGGGCGCGGCGACCGGTGCCATCACGGGTGCGACGGCATAGGCTGGAGGTGCCTTGCGAAAGCACGAAGCACATCCGGCAAACAGGCCGTCGAGGCAGCACTGGGCCTGGGCCGATTGCGGCAGAATGGATGCGGCGGCGCCGACGAGCAACAGCACGAACATCCAACGTCGCGTCTTCATGGCGGACTCCTTCGAACGGTTCGATGGAAGCGTCCCGGAAACCCCGGGCACGGCCATCTTCTTTACCGACACCCAAGCCTAGGTTCCGCTTCGGGGCGCACGCTTGAAAAAAATCGCGTCGCGATTCATGAATTCATGGCGCCGTGCCGTCACGACCGGCACGGCCGCCACCATCGCTACGACCGTGCGGTCAGGCGTTGGCCGACTCGATCAGGCGGGCGACACGCGCCCGCTCCTCGAAGCGGTCATAGAGGGCGAACAACGATTCCCGGATGTCTCCGGCAGACAGCCGAAACACTTCCGCGATCTGCTGCTCGTGCTCCGGCGACAGCAGCGCTCCCCCGTTCGGCAGCCCTGCCACGATCGACGCCAGCAGTGACGGCGACGTCCGGCATATCCACAGCGTCGGCAGCCGTCCCGGGCGATGGGCGGTCACCATCAGCCGGGTGCCGCCGGCGCGGGCAAACCAGCGGACAAGGTCGGCCCATGGGCGACCAAGCCGCTCCCAACTGTCGACACACACAATGCCACCGCCCACACCGCGAAGCACGGCCGCAGCGAGGCGCACGAGGCCACGGCCATCGGAGAGACGTACCCGCTCGACACGGTGACCGCGTGCTGCAAGTGCCGCGGCCAAGTGCCACAGCAACGTCGTCTTCCCGCTTCCATGCGGCCCCACAAGCGCAGCCGAGCCATGGAGTGCCTCGAATGCCGCGAGCAGGGCGGTGACATCCAGCGGCCGGCCAGATCCATCGAGCGGCGGAATCCTTCCGGGCCGGATCGACCGCGTGCAGAAGGGATTGCGCACGCGCTCCTTCAATGGCGGCGTCGTCATTGCAGCCGCTCCACGACGCCACGGGCCGGAGCGATGTCGCCGACCTCGAACACATGCTCCGACACGAAGTCACGGCCGTTCATGAAGAAGAGGCGAATGCGCACGCACCAGCGAATCTTCACGATCACACCCTCGTACGAGAGCGGACTCGCGGGCAGGCGAACGGTGACCGTTCCTGCCGGCAGCGCCTCGGCCACACGGGCGGCGTCATCGAGACGCTCGAAATGATGGACACCGAGGTCCTCTTCCCCCTTGCCCTCCGTGTACCACAGCACCGTCCGTTCCAGCGCCCGGACCGAGGCAGGCGTGACCCCCTCCACGTCATACCGCACGACGAGATCGTCGGCTGGGGCATACTGCCGCAGCTTATGATCGAATTGCATGCCGATCCGCGGAGTGGGACTCCTCGTGGCTCCGTTGCCTTCGTCGATGGAGATCATCCTGACACCTCGTCGACGCCGACAGCATGGCGCCCAGCGGCCGGCTCGGCGGAAGTCGCAGGATAGACGACGACGGGAAACGCCCGGACGAACCCCGGCCAGCGGTCCGGCTGGCCGCGAACGACGATCCGCCAGCGCACGGCGTTGTGCTCCGAGACGAAGGAATGCATCACCCCCGTGGGAATAGCGACTGTCACGTGGGTTTCGAACCTCACGCCCGGTGTGATCTGCAGATTCGTCCACTCCTTCACCACGTCTCGCCACACGATGACCCGCTCCGTGCGCGTGTCGGTGCCCTGGCGAAACGAAGCCATTTCCTCGACTTCGAGCGTCAGCACGAGCGACGTCACCGTGCCCGAACCGCCCTGCGCGAGCAGCACGTCGTATCTATTCCCTGGCATGAGCGGGTGATCGCTGATTTCAAGTTGGGTCGTGCCGACGGCGGTGGTGAGCACGAGCCGGCGCACGAAGAGCACGATCCCCGCGACCCCGACCGACGCGAACGGCACGAGCACGGCGAACAACACCCACTCGACACGACCGCTGGCGATATCGATGCCGGCGCTGACGGCGAGCACGACGAGGACGGCGTTCCAGAGCGCCGCAAACAATCCCATGCCGACGAGCGCCCAACTCTCCGGACTCTCGATCGGCAGCCGGTAGCGCAGGATCGTACCGGGAGAATTGACGAGATCGTCACACGCAGGGACGCTGGGGTGCACCGGGCTGGCATCGGCTGTCTGGCCCATGCTCTCGAGCAGGGTGGAGAGTCCCTCCGCCGCGGCCCGACGCTCCTCAGACTTGCCCCACGCCCTGACCGTGCGGACGACTCCGGCGAGGCCGAAGGCGAGCAGGGCCCCGGGAATCAAGAGGACGAAGACCCACAGCCACCCATGCGACCACGCCGGCACGGCCGATTCGGGACCGATGCTGACGGCACCACTGAGAAGAAGACCCGCGAAGGACAGACCGGCAGCCACGAGCGCCGCGTAGAAGACGGCCTCGCCGAACGACCCCCATGCCTGGGAACCGGTGCGACGGTGGCCGCGCTTCTTGCCGAAGAACCGCGGCAATCTCACGGGACAGTTCCTCCAGGTGCGGGCGCGCTCCAACCGCCACCATCCGCCGGGAAGTGGCCGATCGAGGCATTATGCATACGCCGCCGGGATGCTGCCGCGACTCCGCCCTCAGGCCAACGATTCCTGGTGATTTTCGGCACCTTCGACGGCCATGTCGGCCGCCGGCCGGGAGGCTCGGAAGAAGCCGATTTTCTCCAGGGACCGATAGACCTCCTCGAGCGTCTTCTCGCCGAAGTTCGAGATCGAGAGCAGGTCGGCCCGGGTGCAGTTGAGCAGGTCGTGCACGGTGAAGATGCCCTTCTCCTCCAGGCAATTCGTCGTCCGTACCGACAGGCCGATCTCCGCCGTGCTCATCTCGAGCTTCTCGGCCATCTCGTCTGTCTGGGTCAGATTCTTGTAGGGGATACGTGGCATGCGGGGGTCCCTCCCTGGTGTTCCAAGTCCGTGATTCGTTGACGGTGGGGGGAATATAATCCAAACATTCCAAATCCGACTACCACTTCCCGCTAGCGTGCTAGCATCGTCTCCTTGCGGCTCCCTTCCCTCGACCAACTCAACGATTCCCAGCGGCAGGCAGCCACGCATGTGGACGGCCCCATGCTCGTGCTGGCCGGTCCTGGAAGCGGCAAAACCCGTGTCGTCACCCACCGCATCGCACACCTGATCGCCCGGGGCATCCCGGCCCGCCAGATCGTGGCGCTCTCGTTCACGAACAAGGCGGCCGACGAGATGCGGCGCCGCGTCACCGAACTCGTCGGGCCGCAGGCCGTCGAGATGGGCACGTTCCATCGATTCGCCGCCCGCCTCCTCCGCAGGCACGCAAGCCTGGTCGGGCTGACGAGCGACTATTCAATCCTCGATCCGGACGACGCGGCGGCCGTGCTCAAGCGGGCCGCCCGGAAGCTCGGCCTCTCGCTCACCCATACGCCGATCGACCGCCTCGCGACCACGATCAGCCGGGCGAAGAACGACCTGCTGACCCCGGAGACGTTCGAGCCGCGCTGGGGCCGTCCGGCCGACGAAGTCGCCCTCCGGCTCTGGCCCATCTACCAAGAGCTCCTCCTGGCGGCGAACTCCGTCGACTTCGACGACCTGCTCGTGCACACGGCCCGTCTGCTCCTGGACAACGCCGAGCTGCGGGCCATGCTCGATGCCCGCCACCGCTACATCCTGGTCGACGAGTATCAGGACACCAACGCCGCCCAATACTGCATCGTCCGCGGGCTCTCCATCGATCATCCCAATCTCGCCGTGACGGGCGACCCCGACCAGGCGATCTACGGCTGGCGCGGGGCGAGCATCCGCAACATCCTCGAGTTCGAACGCGACTACCCGACGGCGCGGGTCGTGAAGCTGGAACACAACTACCGCAGCACGGCGAACATCCTCGGCACCGCCGATCGGCTCATCTCGCACAACTCACGCCGCAAGCCGAAGCGGCTCGTCACCGACGCACCCGCCGGCGAGCGGGTGCGGATCGTGCTCGACTCGACGAGCCACGACGAAGCCGACCGCGTCGCCGATGAGATCTCCGATGGCGTCGCGACGGGCCGATCGCCACGTGAATACTGCATCCTGTTTCGCACCAACGCCCTCTCCCGCTCGCTCGAGGTGGCGCTCCGCAGCCGCGGTGTGCCCTACCAGCTCGTCCGCGGCCTCGAGTTCTTCAAGCGCCGCGAGATCCGCGATGTCGTCGCCTGGCTCCGGCTCCTCAAGAACCCGCGCGACGACGAGGCATTCGTGCGCGTCGTGAACGTTCCGCCACGCGGCATCGGCCGGCAGTCGCTCGAACTGCTCACGGCGTGGGCCGATGACCACCGCCTGAGCCGGCTCGACGCCGCCGCCCGCGCCGCCTCGATTCCGGGGCTCACGAAGCGGGCGGCGAAGGGACTCGGCGAATTCGCCAAGCTCCACGCATCACTCGCCGCCATCACCGCCGCCGACGCGAGCGTGGCGGCTCTGCTCGAGGCGGTGCTCGAGAAAACGGGGTATCGCCAGTGGCTC
>Ga0075471_10003341_pt1 | contig 10449 bp, 18 predicted proteins | sample DEB19_08_DNA_2_FD_74787 | JGI IMG/M metagenome (GOLD analysis project Ga0075471, IMG submission 74787) | Aqueous microbial communities from the Delaware River and Bay under freshwater to marine salinity gradient to study organic matter... | ecosystem: Environmental > Aquatic > Marine > Coastal ... | reverse complement strand
TCTTACTGTATTAAGCGAGCAACTTTCGAAGGAGAACATGTAATGGCTAAATTATTAGTAGGGAAGGTGACTTCCGATAAACCAGATAAAAGTATTGTAGTAACAGTTGTTACTCATAAAACGCATCCCGTTTATAAAAAACGATATATTTCATCAAAGAAATTTATGGCACACGATGAACAAAATAAAGCACGTGTAGGCGACAAAGTTTCGATCAAAGAAACCAAACCAATTAGTGCGTCAAAACGCTTTGTACTTGAGAGCATACTTGAAACTCCGGAAATTCGTGAAGGAATTGCAGGTGACATTGATCTACCTGAGGCCAAGACAATAACCAAAACTACTAAAAAGGATAAAGTATGATTCAGCAAGAATCTCGATTAACTGTTTGTGATAATAGCGGCGCAAAGGAAATTCTTTGTATACGTGTACTCGGTGGTACTCGGCGTAGATACGCAAGGGTTGGAGATGTTATCGTAGCTTCTGTTAAAAAAGCAAGCCCTAACGGCAATGTAAGCCGTAAATCTGTAGTAAAGGCCGTTGTCGTGCGTACCAGACAGCAAATTAAGCGTATAGATGGTTCTACTATAAAATTTGATGATAATGCAGCTGTTATTATCGGCGAAGATAAGATGCCTAAGGCGACCCGTATTTTTGGCCCTGTACCTCGTGAGCTGCGTGATATGGGATACAGCAAGATTATCAGCCTAGCCCCGGAGGTTCTATAGCATGAAAAAACATATGGAAATTACTAAAATAAAACTTCTGAAAGGCGATACCGTTATCGTTCGCACCGGCAAATACAAAGGTACTACTGGCAAAATTAGTGCCACTCATCCACGTACTAATATGGTAACTGTTGAAGGTGTAAATATTGCCAAAAAGCATATAAAGCCAAACAAGGCATATCCTCAAGGCGGTATAGTTGAAGTTACAAAGCCAATCGCAGTAAGTAAAGTCGCAATATACGACGCTACAACCAAGCAAGCTTCTAAAATTGGTTACAAAATTGATAGTAATGGTAAGAAAACCCGTATTTTCAAGCGAACCAATAAGGAGATTAAGTAATGTCTTCAAAAGTGCAGGCAGCTCGTCTAAAAGAGCTTTACTACAAAAAACTACGCTCCGAAATTAAAAAAGAGCTAGAACTTTCAAATATCCATGAAGTGCCAGAGATTGAAAAGGTTGTTTTAAACATAGGCCTAGGCAAAGCTAAGGACGATAAAAAGTATCTTGAAGTTGCCGAAAACACACTGCTAAAAATCACTGGCCAAAAGCCTGTGCACACAGTTGCTAAGAAATCAGTAGCAGGTTTTAAGCTTCGTGAAGGTAATAAAATCGGGATGAAAGTTACGCTTCGCGGAGATCGAATGTACGAATTCCTAGATAGGTTTATAAACATAGTGCTACCTCGACTGCGTGACTTCCATGGTGTCAAATCAACATCTTTTGATAAAAACGGTACATACGCGATTGGTCTTACCGATCAGACCGTGTTCCCAGAGATTACTTTTGAAGATTCATCTATAGTCCACGGACTCCAAATTATTATTAACATACAAGCGCTAAAACCAGAGCATTCCAGATTATTGCTTGAAAAACTTGGTATGCCTTTTGAAAAGGAGAGACAACATGGCTAAAAAATCTATCGTAATACGAGACGCAAAGCGCCAAAAAATGATAAATCAATACAGCGCTAAAAGAGCCGCTCTTAAAGAGGTTGGCGATTATGAGGGACTTCATAAATTACCTCGGAATTCATCACCAACTCGTCATAAAAATCGCTGTGCTGAATCCGGTCGACCCCGAGCCTATATGCGTACATTCGGTCTTTCCCGTATCGCTTTCCGTGAACATGCAAATAAAGGTGAAATACCTGGAGTAACCAAGTCAAGTTGGTAAGGAGAATATATGTCTAAAGTTTCAACAGATCCAATTGCCGATATGCTTACGAGAATTCGTAACGCAATTAATGTGCGCAAAAAAGAAATTACTGTACCCCATTCTAAAATAAAAGAATCAATCGCACAGTTGCTGGTAGATAATAACTATTTAGAAAAAGTAGAAGTAAATACTGAAGAAAAGTTTAAAAAACTAAATATAACGATCAACACTGAGGCTTCCAACCCTCGTATTACTGAAATTAGTCGTGTGAGTACACCTGGCCGCCGGCTATATGTTAAATATGATAATATCCCTCGTGTGAAAAATGGACGTGGTATTGTTGTCCTGTCAACTTCAAAAGGAATGATGACCGGTCAAGAAGCCACGAAAAATCACATGGGTGGCGAATTAATTTGCAAGGTTTACTAATAAAGGAGAAGGTATGAGTCGAATAGGAAAACAGCCGATAACGATTCCTCAAGGCGTGACAATCACTGTCGACAATGATTTGATTACCGTTAGTGGTCCAAAGGGCAGCTTAACGCAATCCACATTGCCAGGTATCAATCTGGAGCAGAGTGATTCAACATTAACCGTAACAAGAATTAATGATGAGCCCAAAAATCGTGCCAAGCACGGATTAATGCGGTCATTAATTAATAATATGGTACAGGGAGTAGTTTCTGGATTTACTAAAGAGCTGGAGCTACAAGGTGTTGGATACCGAGTCGCACTGGCCGGCTCAGATTTGAAATTTAATATTGGATTCTCTCACGAAGTAGTATATCGCCTTCCAGATGGCATCACGGCATCAGTAGAACAGAATAATATTAAAATTTCAGGCATTAACAAACAGCAGGTTGGTCAGGCTGCTGCTGAAATCCGAGCTCTAAAGAAACCAGAACCGTATAAGGGCAAGGGGATCCGATACGTGGGTGAACATATTATACGTAAGAGTGGAAAATCGGGTAAGGAAAAATAATCATGAATAGAATTCAATCTAAATTACAAACAGCTTTACGCCGTAAGGCTCGCATACGAAAAACAGTTGTAGGTACAGCTGAGCGTCCTCGCCTAGCAGTTTCTATTAGTAACTTACATGTGTCAGCACAGATTATTGACGACAGCAAAGGCCAAACGCTTGTAGCCGCTACAACGATTGGTAAAAAAATGACTGGGTCAATGACTGAAAAAGCAGGTAAAATAGGTCAAGAAATTGCAAAAAAAGGTAAATCTAAAAAAATAACAAAAGTTGTTTTCGACCGAAATGGTAAAAAATATCACGGACGCGTAGAAGCACTTGCGCAAGCTGCCCGAAAAGAAGGACTGGAGTTTTAACATGAATAAAGACAGATTCAACGAAGAGAAACAATTTGACGAGCGCATGGTGCATATTGATCGTGTTGCTCGTGTTGTTAAAGGTGGAAGACGGTTTCGTTTCCGAGCCTTGGTAGTTGTTGGTGACCACAAAGGCCGAGTTGGTGCCGGAGTTGCTAAAGGAGCTGATGTTACAGGTGCGATAACAAAAGCAACCGATGTAGCTAAGAAAAACCTAATTACAATACATTTGTACAATGGAACCATTCCACACGAATCACAAGCTAAAGTTGGCGGCTCGAATATTCTCATTAAGCCAGCGGCACCTGGTACCGGACTTATTGCTGGTGGTGTCGTACGAACTGTTCTTGAGGTTGCCGGTATTAGTAATGCGTTATCAAAATCACTAGGTTCGTCTAATAAAATTAATACTGCGTATGCAACTTTAAACGCACTTGAGCTAATTGAATCATCTGATAATTGGGTAACGAAACGCACCGTTTCAGCTTCAAAATCAGTTAAGAAAGCAGACAAATAATGAAATACAATGAGCTTACAATCAGTAAAAACACACAGTCGACACGTGTTGGTCGTGGTATTAGCGCAGGCAAAGGAAAAACTGCTGGTCGCGGCACTAAAGGTCAAAAATCTCGAACCGGGAGCGGTAAAAGACCAGGTTTTGAAGGTGGTCAGACACCTCTTTACATGCGTGTCCCTAAATTAGGTGGTTTTCGTTCGTTGCGACCTAAAACGGAAGAAATTTCTACTACTTCCTTAAATGGCCTGAATGGTAAAGTATCGAATGTAGATTTGTTCGATGCTGGTCTTGTCAGCAGCCCATACAATAGTGTAAAGATAATAAATAATGGTGATGTAACAAAGAAAATACAAATATCAGTACAAGCTGTTAGCAAAAGCGCCAAGGCAAATATCGAAAAAGCTGGCGGTTCTGTTACAATAATACAGCGTCCTCGCAGAGATAAATCTGCAAAAAAAGATAAATAAAGCTTTAAGATGTTAACGAGTGGGGCAAGTGAGGGACAATGAACTGGAAGCTAATTGCTAAGTCACTGAATAACTCTGATATGCGTAAGCGCTTATTGGCAGTTTTTGGAATGATTGTAGTTTTTCGCTTTCTTGCTCACATTCCGATACCGATTGCACAAGGTGCTACCCTGCAACAAATTCTTGAAACATTATTCAAAACATCCGAATCTTCACAGTTCTTAGGGCTTTTTAATGTGTTGTCGGGTGGTGCCTTAGCTAATTTTTCTATTATGCTTGTAGGGCTTGGACCATACATAAACGCCTCTATCATTATGCAGCTTTTAACTAAAGCTATACCAAAATTGGAAGCATTAAATAACGAAGGTGAATTCGGTCGTAAAAAAATCCAGCAATATACCCGTATTCTTACATTCCCGCTTGCAATTATCCAATCCATTGGTTCGATTTATCTTGTCAAACAAACCGCATCAAGTTTAGGAGGCTTAGGTGATATCACTGCAAGTGCTTCGTTTGGGCAGTGGATTCTGATGGTAGCTTCTTTAGTTGGTGGTTCAATGCTACTTATGTGGCTGGGTGAACTAATAACAGAACAAGGTGTTGGTAATGGTATCTCTCTAGTAATAACAGTCGGTATTGTAAGCCAACTTCCATCATATGTTGGCAATTTAGTAACTTCCGCCTTCTCAAAACAAGACCAACTAGTGCTGTTCGGTAAGCAACTGCCTATTAACAAAGCCGGTGCAATATACGCATTACTGGTAATAGTGGCAACAACACTAATAACTATTTTCGTTGTTAAGCTTAATGAAGCATCCCGAAACGTTACGATTAATTATGCAAAACGTGTACAAGGCAACAAATTATATGGTGGGGTAACATCAATACTTCCAATTAAATTAATTACCGCAGGGGTAATTCCAATTATTTTTGCACTGGCATTTCTATCTATTCCTAGTTTTGTGGGTCAAATTCTATCAGGAAGCGCAAATGTTAAATTACAATCTATTGGCACACAGCTAGTAACTTGGTTCCAGCCATCGAGCGCGCAATCATTTGCTGCCGGGGGCTGGCAGCCCTATATATATCCAATAGTTTATTTCGCTCTGGTTTTTATTTTCACCTTCTTCTATACAAGTATTACCTTTAATAGCAAAGAAATAGCTGAAAACTTACAAAAACAAGGTGGATTCATAGCCGGTATCCGCTCCGGATTACAAACAGAAAAATTTCTAAGTAAAACAGTAAATCGTCTAACACTTTTTGGGGCTCTATCACTAGGATTGCTCGCAGTTTTGCCGATATTAGCTCAGATCTTTGTAAAAACTGATATTGCCTTGCAGGGTACGAGCATATTGATCTTAGTGGCCGTTTCTATCGAAACACTTAGACAAATTGAATCAAGGGCCCTTATGGTTACTTACGACCAGTATGCCGAACCCGACTATTTTTCAAAGCCATTGATAACCGCGAAGCCAAAGGCACAAAAGCGCCTAAATTTAAATAAAATACGAAAAGTAAAATAAATCTATAAAAACACTTTACAATAGAGGTGACGTTTGTTATACTCATAATCTGTTATACATTTATGCCAACCAATAAAGAAGTTATCGAACTGACTGGTACAATAATCGAAACACTACCGGGAACACAGTTCCGAGTAGAACTCGAGAATGGGCATCAAATTATAGCTCATGTTGCAGGGAAAATGCGGAAACATTACATTCGTTTAGTACCCGGCGACAGCGTTACGGTCGAGTTGACCCCTTATGATCTTACAAAGGGAAGAATCACCTATCGCAAATAATAATAAGCAGTGTGTCATCACCAGCAGAAAGGGTTATGATCCGCATGAAAGTGCGTGCAAGCGTAAAAAAAATTAGTCCAGATGATAAAATCGTCCGTCGCAAGGGACGTATTTACGTTATAAATAAATTAAAACCTCGCCATAAGCAGAGGCAAGGATAATAATGGCCAGAATTTCCGGTGTAACTATACCTACCAATAAAGAAATCGAAACTGCTCTTACGTATGTTTATGGTATTGGCCTAAAAACCAGTCAAGATATACTAGCAAGAGTTAATATAGCAACCAATACACGCGTAAAAGACCTAACAGATGATGAAATTTCACGCATACAAGACGACATCAATAATCACTATACAGTCGAAGGCGAACTTCAACGCGTCATTAGTGGTAATATAAAGCGACTAAAAGATATTAATGCCTACAGGGGAATTCGCCACAAGCAGAATTTACCGTCAAGAGGCCAACGCACTAAGACAAATGCCCGTACGCGCCGTGGCAAAAAGATAACTGTTGGCGGCACTAAGAAAAAAGCTCCGGCAAAGACATAGGAAATATACTAAAATATTATGGCAGAACAACAAACTACTACTAAGAAGAAGAAAGCAAAGCGGTCTGTATCGTACGGACAAATGCACGTGCTTGCTTCATTCAATAATAGCATTATAACTTTCTCTGATTTACAAGGTAACTCTTTGGTTTCGGCTAGCTCAGGTGGCTGCGGTTTTCGTGGTTCGAAAAAAGGTACAGCATATGCAGCTCAAATAGCAACCGAAAAAGCTGGAAACTTAGTTAAGCAAAATCATGGTATGTCCAAGGTTGATGTATACATTAAGGGTATAGGCTTCGGCCGAGATGCAGCCGTACGTACGTTATCAACGCTTGGTATACAAGTTGAGAAAATTGTTGACGTTACAGGCGTTCCTCATGGTGGTGTGCGACCCAAGAAATCGAGGAGAGTATAGTTATGGCACGTGAATCACGACCAATAGTTAAATTAAGCCGTCGAGAAGGCTATGCATTACATCCCAAGGCGCACAAAGCTTTGGTAAAGAGACCTACTGCACCTGGTCAGCACGGAAAAAGTGGCCAGCGCAATAAGCCTAGTCAATACGCTATACAGCTTCGCGAAAAACAAAAGGTTAAACGATTATACGGATTATTAGAGCGTCAGTTCAGTAAATTAATGAAGGAAGCTGAACGCACTAAAGGTCAATCTGGCGAAGTTCTACTGCAACTACTCGAACAGCGCCTTGACAATGTTATTTATCGAAGTGGCTTGGCAGTTAGCCGGCCAGCCGCAAGACAACTTGTAACTCATGGTCATTTTATGCTAAATGATCGCCGAGTCGATATTCCTTCAATTCGAGTGAAAATCGGTGACTCAATTAGTCTCCGTAGCAAAAGCCAAAAGAATGAATATTTTTTGAAAATCGATGAAATCAGCCCAGATGCACCAAATCCAGCTTGGCTGAAGGTTAATCGTAAAAAATTCGAAATTCAGGTTTCTGGAGTGCCTTCTCGCGAAGATGCCGAACCAGATATCAAAGAACAATTAATTGTTGAGTATTACTCACGCTAGGAGGCAAATATATGTCAAAAAATATCCACACACCAGGAATAATTAAAACTGAAGATCATGGCAATAATAGTGCCACATTCAGCATCGAACCTTTACATACAGGTTACGGAATGACACTTGGGAATAGCCTTCGGCGTGTTTTGCTTTCTAGTATTAGAGGTGCTGCTATAACTCATTTCAGAGTAGAAGGAGCTTCTCACGAGTTTGCAACGCTCCCCGGCGTAAAAGAAGATGTAGTTGATATTATGCTTGCTCTTAAGGGAGTGCGATTTAAAGTTTTCTCAGATGAACCTCAAACACTTACTATTTCAAAAAAAGGAAAGGGAGTTGTAACGGCTAACGACATTCAAACCAATGCCGACGTTGAGGTTGTAAATAAAGATCATAAAATCGCGACCGTCAGCGAATCTAAGTCTGGCTTCCAAGCCGAGATAACAGTTGAAGTTGGACGAGGCTACCGACCAGTTGACGAATCTGCTACTCGAAAATCATCAGACTTAATAGCTATTGATGCAGTGTTTAGTCCTGTGCATAGAGTAAGGTATAAAGTCGAGAATACTCGTGTTGGCCAAATAACTGATCTTGATAAGCTCCTTATCACTGTAGATACCGACGGTTCACTATCTCCACGTGAGGCTTTCGAAGAAGCAGCTGCGATACTTGTTAACCAGTACACTGCTTTAGCTGGCCAAACAACTGTAGAATCAGGAGCTCCTCTTGGTGATTCTGATTCGGCTAGTGAAACTAATGAAGACAATGCAGAACTTAACACACCAATTGAAGACCTTAACTTCTCTGCAAGAACCACTAACGCACTGATAAATAATGAAATACACACACTTAAAGATTTATTCAGTCTTAGCGATGGTGAATTGAAAGACTTAAAAGGTTTTGGTGCAAAAGCACTTGATGAAGTTAAAGATAAAATGGCGGAGATGGAGCTTTAAAAATGCACCGCAACGGATATAAAGGTCGAAAGTTTGGCAGGGAGCGCGATCAGCGCAACGCCTTAATTAACGGACTAGCGCTTTCATTGATTGACCAAGGCGCTATTGTTACGACGCTTCCAAAGGCAAAAGAACTAAGGCCTCATGTTGAAAAATTAATCACCAAGGCTAAAATCAATACTCTACACTCTAGACGCCAGATTCTTAGTACATTACATAGTGTTGAAATGACGCACAAACTAGTCGACAATATTGCTCCGAAGATTACCCGTGAAAGCGGTTATCTACGAATTAGTAAAATGCCGTCTCGTCGTGGCGATAATGCAGATATGGCAAAAATATCGTTTGTGGATGACCTTTCTGATGCGCCGAAAAAACCCAACACAGACTCTAAAGCTAATAAAGCCGCTTCTACTAAAAGCTCTGTAAAATCCACCCAAAAGAAGGCAGCCGAAACCACAGCTAAAAAAGTTAAGGATAAAAAATGAAGAAAACAACGTACTCAGTAAAGCCTACCGAAGTTACGCGATCTTGGCATGTAATTGATGCTTCAGATGCAACCCTTGGACGTATTTCCACAGCTGCAGCAACGTTGCTAATGGGTAAGCAAAAAACGCAATTTTCGAAGCACATTGATTGTGGTGATTTTGTTATTATTATTAATGCTAACAAACTAAATGTAACCGGAGATAAACTTTTACAGAAGAAATATGCAAAACACTCTGGATTTCCAGGTGGTATAACCATTAAAAAAATGTCAGAAAAAATTGCTGAAAAACCAGAATCAGTACTACTACAATCTGTAAGAGGAATGCTCCCTGTTAACAAACTACGTCCTGGACGAATTGCTAGACTTAAAATATATGCTGGCGAAGATCACGAACATAATGCTCAAAAACCAACTAAATTTGATATTCGAGGTGAAAAATGAAGCAAAACTATTACTACTCGCTAGGTAGACGCAAAAGCTCTACAGCTAGAGCAAGACTAATCTCTGGTAAAGGTGAAATCACGATTAATAATAAATCGGCCGAGGAATACTTCGCTCAAAGCAAGTCGTTATTGAAAGAATTAACAAAGCCATTCGTCGTTACCGACACAGTGTCAAAATATAATGTTTCTGTAGTAGTGAGTGGAGGTGGGCATTCTGGCCAAGCTGAAGCAATACGTTTAGCAATCTCTAAATCACTTGTAGTTGCCAATGAAGACTACAAAAGTACGCTTAGGCGTGCAAACCTACTAGGTAGAGATCCTAGAGAAAAAGAACGCAAAAAATTCGGCCTCAAAGGCGCACGAAAAACCCGACAATTTACCAAGCGTTAAACTATATTATTTTTATAGATTTAACGCTACAATATTACCCATGGATCATCCAGTGGTATTAACGGGTTTACGTGCAAATACACGACTACAACTTGGTAACTATTTTGGTGCATTGTTGCCTGCGATAGATACTGCCAAGAACAAATCGGATAATTATAGTATTTATTTGTTTATTCCAGACCTTCATAGTTTTACGACACCCATTGATCACTCAGAATTAAAATCGAATATAACTACTAATTTGCGCTATTTTGTTGCTACTGGACTGCCGATAAATAAAAAAAATGTTTATCTTTATCGTCAAAGTTACATTCCGGCCCATAGTGAATTAACCTGGATTTTGAACTGCTTTACAGGCGTCGGTGAATTATCCAGAATGACCCAATACAAAGACAAATCAAAAGCAAATGCCGGTGAAAGAGTGAGTGCGGGCTTATTTGACTATCCGGTGCTCATGGCATCGGATATATTATTGTACGACGCATTATATGTGCCAGTCGGAGAGGATCAAACTCAGCATTTAGAATTTACAAGAAATCTTGCTCAGCGTATGAATAAATTGTTCAATAAAAATCTATTCACAGT
>Ga0075471_10003340_pt1 | contig 10449 bp, 9 predicted proteins | sample DEB19_08_DNA_2_FD_74787 | JGI IMG/M metagenome (GOLD analysis project Ga0075471, IMG submission 74787) | Aqueous microbial communities from the Delaware River and Bay under freshwater to marine salinity gradient to study organic matter... | ecosystem: Environmental > Aquatic > Marine > Coastal ... | reverse complement strand
ACCCTCAATCCGCTTCAATCCCCTTCAATGATACCTGTCCCAACAAGAACCGCGTATATGAGCGGGTGCGAACTCATGGATGATTGGCTGTTCGCTGGCTTTGCAACGATGACTCATTGATATGACCCACGCGTCCTCTCCGAAGAATCAATGACCACATATGAGGATTAACGGAGGCTCAGGGATTTAGGAGACAAAACGCCCTGTCTGCCATTTGGAAAGACAAACCCCTTGATGACTCGTCTAATGCGGCTGCGACATGTAAGAGCACCCTGCTCATTTAGCGAATGGGCTGGCAACCATAAGGCGGAAGCTTTCAGCCAGTTTGAGAATGGAATCTTTCGGTCCCGTGAGCTTGATGAACACATTGTTGCCGTCGGCCGTAGGAACGATAGCCCCAAGCAGAGTGTAGTTCTCCTTCGGCGTCTTCGCCCCCATGGGCGGGCCATCATTGAAAGTGCCGGTGGCTGTCACAAGGGTAATCTTTTGATCGCCGGCGGGGATCTCCTCCGTCTTTGATTCCGGCTTTGTGGCAAACTGGCCGAGCCATCGATTCACATTAGCCTCGACCCCACCACCACCGCCGGGGAACACATAAAATGCAGCCTCAAGGGGCTTATCAGAACCCTCAGCTTTCGCAAGGAGTGTAGCCACTCGCATCATACCGGGCGTATCGGACAGCATCCAAGGTGCATTATACTTGAACTTGAGCCCCCCTGCATCGACAACGGCGGAGTCCTCCGCGAATAGTGGATTGGCGGCTAGGGAGAGAAGCAAGACGAGCGTGTTGAAAAAACGACGTTGCATAAGATGGATTAGGTGATGGGATTTCGAGGTGGCAATGACCTAGTGAGATGTGTTTTATTTCACATGAAGTATTCCTTTCATCAGCAGGAAGTGACCCGGAAAGGTGCAAATATAGGGGTAGTCGCCAGCCTCGGCAGGAGCGGTAAACTCAACCTCGGCTTTTGATCCGGGCTGAGACAACGTCGTGTGTGCTAGAATGTCCGCATGTGGGCTGCCATCTGCCGAAGCAGGAATGTAGTGTTTTTGCATGGCCTTCGGATCTGCCGCCATGGCAAGGGCGGCGTTACCGACAACAGCTTCCTTGCCAGGTTTCACGAGCACCCAATTGTGTGGCAATCCCGGAGCGTTGGGCTGAATGGGATTGTCGAAAGTAAGTTTCACCTTCTGCCCGGGCTTCACCGTTAGCTCTGCTTGGTCGAACATCATCGGATTGTTGGCGGCAGGCTTGATCACAAGATCAGCTAGGGAGGGATCCTTGACGGATGATGTGTTGCCACTCGCAGGAGTCGACGAGGCCGTGGCGGGTGATGTGGCATCCTTAGCGGAAGCGACTAGAATCGGCGCTAGCAGAGCGGTGAAAAAGATCTTCATCATAGATTGACGGGGATTTGAATGAGGGATTGTTTGAGTGGAGACCGTAATCGGGCAGATTGCAGCCATTTTATCAACTAGTTTCACATCCATCATTTGGCCTTCGGTAAAGGAAAGTTTACCACCTTATGAAACGTATCGAAATCAGCCTTTCATGACAATGTCTGTTTATAGTGCCCCTACCCACGACTCGCAAAGAGTGAGCCGTCGCCATATTCTTAGAGGACTTGGGACTGCCATGAGCCTCCCTTTTCTTGAATCAATAGGCTACCGTGCCTTTGCTTCGGAGTCGAAGAAAACGCCAATCACACCACTGCGTGCCGCTTGGCTTTATATTCCGAATGGTGTGAACGTGGATGAGTGGTTCCCGAGCGGAGAAGGCAAGACCTACACGCTATCCAACAGCCTAAAGGCCATCGAAAAGCAACGCGAAGACTTCACCGTAATCTCAGGTCTCATGCAGGACTGGGCACACGCTCATGGCAATGGAGGTGGAGACCACGCCCGCGCGGTGGCCACTTTCCTCACCGGATGCATGCCAAAAAAGACAGCTGGGGCGGACATCCACCTCGGCATATCCGTTGACCAGATCGCCGCCCAAAAGATCGGACACCTCACACGCCTTCCCTCTTTGGAACTGAGCACCGATGGCCAGCGCTCTTCCGGAAAGTGCGATAGCGGATACTCCTGCGCCTACCAATTTAATCTGGCATGGAAAAACGAGACTATGCCGATGGCTCCTGAAATGGATCCCAGACTCGTCTTTGAGCGCCTCTTTGGATATGGTGCAGCCTCAGGTAGCACTGCAGATGCGAAGCGGATGCAACGAATGCAGAAAAGCATCCTCGATACAGTTCTTGAAGAGGCGAAAAGCCTGCAGGGCAAGGTCAGCGCCAACGATCGCCGCAAAATCGATGAATACTTTGCCGCCGTGCGTGACATTGAAACGCGCATTGAGCGGGCGGAAAAGTTCCGCGCCGAAATGCCCGACGTGAAGGTGCCTGAGGGCATACCGGAAAGCTACGAAGAGCACATCCGCGCCATGTTTGACCTGCTCGTGCTCGCCTTCCAAACCGACACAACGCGTCTCAGCACCTTCATGCTTGCCCATGATGGCAGCAATCGCTCCTTCCCCGAGATCGGTGTGCCTGATGCTCACCACTACCTCTCCCATCACCAAAGTGATCCGCAAAAGCTGGCCAAGATCGCCAAGATTGATCAATTTTACCTGCGCCAGTTCGGCTATTTCCTCGACAAGATGAAGTCCATCAAGGAAGGCGACGCCACGCTTCTCGACCACTCGATGATTGTCTTCGGAGGAGCGATCGGTGATGGCAATCGGCACAACCACAACAATCTACCCATCCTACTCGCCGGCGGCGGGAATGGCACGATCACCCATGGCAAACGTCAGGTGCTGCCAACCGACACTCCGATGACCAATCTCTACCTTAGCATGCTTGACCGCCTCGGCGTCCCTGCCGAGCGTGTCGGCGACAGCACAGGCAAGCTGGAGATAGCGTAAAATCGTGGTGGCAGATAGCTCAAATAGAAGTTGTCACTCAATCTGAATCGACCTCAGTAACGCAGCTGAGAGGATGTCATCCGCTAAAAAACAACCAGCCTGCAAAGCACAAAGCCAAATGGAATACCTGCCTTTCGCTCCCCTTACAAAACGTCTTGTCTAAGACGCAAGCCTGAGATCCGGAGATTCTTTTTTATTGCGTCAACTCCCACAGCATGCTCACCGCCTGCGAGGCCGCTTTTACATGATGAACACGAAAGATCTGAGCCCCTCTAAACATCCCCGCCGTGATGCATGCCACAGTGCCAGCATCACGTTCCAAAGCAGGCAATGCCAGAACATCACCGATCACAGTTTTACGTGAAACAGGTAAGAGCACTGGACGATCAAAGCGATACAACTTTGCCAACTCACGATAGATAGTAAGATTATCTGCACACTGCTTTGCAAAGTCGATGCCGGGATCAAGCAGAATGCTTTCGCGATTCAAACCAGCGTGCTCGGCCATGTTGATTCGTTGCTCAAAAAAAGCATCCAATGTATTCATGATGCTCTCATAATTCACATGCGTATGAGCGACCTTGGGTTGTCCCACGCTGTGCATGATTAGCAGCGCTGCGCCATGTTCAGCGCATATTTTTGCATTAAGAGCGTCAGGCATTCCACTGATATCGTTAATGATGTCACCACCATACGGCAAAACGTTCGCGATAACATCAGGACGCCAAGTATTGATGGAAAGCAGTGGCATGTTGAATCGGGCGCGCAACTCCGGCCACTTGGCAAGAAAGGGCTTTAGACGACTAATCTCTTCCTCTACACTGATAGCCATTCGATTCGTCCGTGCACTTTCTGCCCCGACATCGATGATATCGGCCCCTTCCTGCAATTGCCGCTCCGCCTGCGCGAGCGCTACTGTCGAATCAAGAGAACCATCACCACAGAAGGAGTCGTCATTGATATTGACAATACCCATCACCATCGGGCGGCGTGGAAATAGGATCGTCTGCTGGCGAGTTTTGAGTACCATTCAAACGAATCTACGCTCCGGCAGCTTCTGCGGCTATCGTGAATTTTCATAAGTTGTTCAGTCCACCGCATGGTCACGGCGGTCGACAGCCATTTATAGTAGGCAAAGGCTGTTCCACACTCACTCATGGTATGTAGCACTGACTGCTCCCCTTCTCATCACCCCTATTTGTGCAGGTGTCTTTTGCGAAACGTTTTTGACTACCGCCGAGACTCTTCATGTAACGCCTATAGCAACACAAACAGCGGAGCGGATTGCCAATAAACACCATAAACCATCATCCTGAGTGAACGCTTATTTGCAGTCGATGAAAAGCCTGCTTTTGCTGATCTGTTGGCTTCAATTTAGCAGAATGTGTTTCACCAAAGACACTGTTTAATGTAGTTGCCTGGTGGATTTCACCAAACAAAACAAACAAAAAGTTATCGTTTGATTGCCAGCAGCAACCTCGGCAGACCATCTGAAACAAGTGTAACGGACCTGTTCGTAAAATAACAAGTGAAAGTATTTCACGTGCGCTCTTCCCAGCGAGCAATCAGCCAAAGAACATCCGAAAGCCGATTTAGAAACCGAACTAGGTCACGGTTCTGGACTGCCTCTGGCGTTGCGTCCAGATCAATCACGCTACGTTCTGCACGACGACAGGCCACGCGTGCCAGATCTGCATGCGCTCCACTCAGAATCCCTGCCTCACCTGGCAATGCCCAGCCTTTGAACTGCATCGCCCCACCCTCCTCAAGCCTACTTGCAAACTGATCCAGAAAGCTTACCTGCTCTGAATCGATCGTGTGGTGTGTCGCAGCGTAGCGCTCAGCCATTCCGGGCGGGGTGGCCAACTCGCCCATCAAACCAATCAGCCAGCGCTGAACCTGCGACACCACTTCGCGAGTCTCCATCTTAGCCGCGCTGATACGCAGAAGGCCAAGGGCTGCGTTCAACTCATCGACTGCCCCAAGCGCATGAATACGAGGATGCGATTTGGCGGTGCGAACGCCAAAAAGAAGGTCTGTCGTTCCGTCATCTCCTTTGCGTGTGGTAATAGACATGCTTCTGAATAATCCGAAGCCTCGAATCGGCCAGCAAAAACACTGCACGATGAGACAACAGTTTTGTTCGCGCAAATGAGTTCCATGAAATAGCGTCATCGATTCGCTTTTTCGTCATAACGATGCAATGGGCGCACCCAGATGTTCCGGTAACGTACGGGATTCTGGTGATCCTGAAGAGCAAAGCCAAACTTTTGCTTCGTCGTCTCAATCGCCACAGCATGATGCACTATCAAACCATTGTGCATCACTGTCAGACGAGCAGGCTTAAGCACCTTGCCCTTTGCATCGATCTCCGCGCAATCGCAGATAATGTCATAACTTTGCCATTCACCGGGTTTGCGGCTGGCGTTCACGAGCGGTGGATAGCGGTTGTAGATCGCAGCAGCCTGGCCGTCTGGATAAGTGTCATTTTCGAAAGAGTCCAAGACCTGCACCTCACCCCAGCCATGGATTAGCACCCCACTGTTACCACGCCCTTGGCTCTTACCCACGACCTCCGCAGGCGTGGCCCACTCGATGTGGATCTGACAGGAACTAAACTCATCACGAGTATCCAACGTGCCCGATTTAGGCACTACCTCCATATAACCCGCTTCCACCTTCCATTTGGGTAGGTCGGATGTATCTGTGTCATCACGCCGTGGCTGCCGCTTGAAGCTAGAGAGATTTTTCCCATCAAAAAGCACTATTGCATCACTCGGAGCTGTACCGTTGAGATGGGAAGGCGGCGTGACCACTTTCGGTCTAGGACGCTGCATGTCTCCTTGCCGGTAAACCCCACCAGGTGTGAATGGTTTTTCTTTATTTGGCTCTGCAGCCATCGAAGCAGCAGCGAAAAGAACAAGAGGAATAAAATAGGCTTTCATAAAAGGCGTCATAGGCTTCAAACGAATTCATCCGCCAGTTTTTCCATCAATCGCACTCTCAGCCTGCGATCCACCGTCTTCGGTTTTCTTTACTCGCATCGCGATGACTAGAGCAACCTAATGAGATCAGTGGATGACAGCAATCTTAAGCACATCGTTTTATGTATAACGCAAAGCTAATGATGTGCAGTTTTAGCCATAAATCATCCCCCCCGAACAATCTAGGATTCAAAATGAATCCAGACCTTATGGACGACGCGTTTGTGCCAAAGCTTCGGTTTTTAGCTTCTGGATGGAAATATCTCCTTGCGCTATGAGCGGGTCAAACATTGGGATTTCCTTTGCATTCTGTCCCTGCTCATGCTTGCGGAAGCCGAAGAGATAAGTTTCGTTCTGCGGACGCCAGCGGTTGAAAAAGAGCGTATCTTTAACGATCACAGCTTTACGCAGGTTTTCAAGCGAGGGGGGAGGTGATTCGGGAATTTTGAGCCCCAACCCATGCACAAGTTTCGTCCCCAGTTTTTCATAACCTGCCTGCGTGTAATGCAAACCGTTCTCCGTTAGCGGTTTTGATGAGAGGCCCGACTTCGGCAGCCCGCCCATCAACTCGAACCAATCGATGAAAAAGGCATTCTGCATCATTGCAAACTTGCGAAGGGCATCACGCAGACTGGCGAGGTTTTTGTTTTCTGTCGTTAGATCCGGCAGAGGAGGCTGCAGGCTCTCCAAAGGCGGTGGTGCAACCACGATGATGCGAATGCCGGGACACTTCGCCCGAAGGAGGTCGATGAGACTGCGATAGCTAGTCAAAAAGTCTGGCATACCCTGTAGACGTTCGAATGCTAATTCAGAACCGTAGCAAAGCATCGCCACAGACGGCTTCAGCAGCTCAAGGTGCCCAGAGAGCCGCTGGAGCCCCTCCTCTGGAGGTCCGAAATAAGACCTCGCCGTCCCAAAAACGGTGTCGCCACTCCACGCTAAATTTCGCAGACTCACTTTGACATCCCCCAAAGCGAGCGCCAAGCGAGGTTCGAAGGCTCCGTAGCGTTGCTCACGTTCAAAAACCGTATTTCCCAACAACACAAGTCGGTCACCATCCTTGAACTCGAAGGAGTTTTTATCTGCATGAATCGTCGTTTCCTGTCCGTACAAAGCGGACATGGCGAGCAGGAAGAGGGGGAGAAGGAACTTCATCTTGAATAAGATAGAATGGAGCGTGCATGACTTTCTTGTCCAGCTTGAGCTTCGGCCTTCTCAACTCAATCGGAACGGCGCATAGAGCAGATCCATTCGGGTGGGGTGCCCTGCCCTAGAACCGAGGTGTCCGGCTGGCGATGAAGGCCAAATACCCTCGCTGCGGCCCATTCGATCCCTGCCCATAAGTGGATTCCATCAAGCAGCGGGTTCAGGACATTAGTGACCGGGCAGTAGCGCACTTGCTTCGGGTTAGAGTGGTGAACAGCGTGGTGGCGCGGTGTTTGCAGGACATGCAGATCTTGGAGCCAACAAATCAAACGGCCGTTTTCACGCCTTGTGCGGTGGGACCATTTATGCACCTCGTTCGCGTTACCGGCAACGAGAGCAAATAGGCACTCTCGCCAAGTGAGTAGGTTCAGCAGCGATAAAAAAGCTAATAATACTCCCATAGCAATCAGCTGCTCACGGTTGCTGCGCCACCAAGAGTTTCGGATCATGTAACGCGGAAGATGATGGTGAATCGTGTTAGGTTTTCCTATGAACCTACCAAGCAGCGGAGTGTTTTCGCGAATGTAAGCATCCTCAATCCAGTGGATGAAACCAGCAGCGAAGTCAGCGGCAAGAGTAACACCTACAACTTGAAGGCATATGGCGATGGGTTCGTTCATGACGCCACCACTTCTGGGCCAGATCAATCACTACCAAACATTAATAGTCCTAATGAAGTCATCGACATTGTCAATTCCTGTCCGCCACCTTGACCTCGGGACTGGCCCATTCGATAGACGTTGATGCGCCCCACCCAGCGTCCCAACCGTCCTTCTCGTCGCACACCCCCACCTGGTCCTGCCAGCTCCGCGCCCGGCAGTGAGGCTTGGCGCACGCCCTGGGCGCAAATGAAGTATTTCTCCTTCCACCCTGCGGTTTACCCAAATATGATCAGCGCCGTGTCGCCCGACGCGACACCCGGCGATCTTGTGCATGTTTATGACAAGGACGGGCAGCCCTTCGGCACCGGTTTCTACAATCCGAAAGCCCGTGTACCTCTCCGTGTGCTCGAGCATCATGCGGAAAACTTTGACGAGGCTAGTCTAGATGCCCGTTTGGAGAACTCACTCGATTTGCGGCTAGACATATTGCGTCTCAATGAGGTTTCTGATGCTTGGCGTGTGATTCACTCTGATGGCGACGGCCTCAGTGGTCTGATTGTGGACCGCTACGACAAGGTTCTTTCCATCGAGGTGACCACACTTGGTATCTGGAAACGTTTGCGCCGCTGGCTACCACGACTGCACGAGCGTCTTGGCACTAACCAACATGTCATTCACATCGATCCCGACATTGCACGCATCGAGGGCATGCGTTATGCGGATATGCCAGAGGCTGACGAAACCTCCCCACGAAACGTTCGTATTAGAGAGCATGGCGTGCGCTACTTGGTTAACTTTGAAGACGGACACAAGACAGGGTTCTTCTGCGACCAGCGAGAGAACCGCCTGCGATTCGCTCAAATGGCGCGAGGACGCCGTGTGCTCGATCTATGCACCTACACCGGTGGCTTCGCCCTCTCGGCGAAGGTGCTAGGAGGTTGCGAGGATGTTACCGGTGTGGATCTTGACGAAAAAGCCATCTCGCAGGCAAAAAAGAATGCCGACCTCAACCAAACCCGGGTCACATGGACGCATGGAGACACCTTCACATGGGGGCGTCAGATGCAGCAAAATGGTCAGATGTGGGATGCTGTGGTGCTCGATCCGCCAAAGCTCATTCACAGTCGCGAACCCGAAGAAGCCCAACTTGGCAGAAACAAGTATTACGATATGAACGTCGTCGCCCTTAGCCTATTAAAAAGAGGCGGGCTTTTCGTGAGCTGCTCCTGCTCAGGCCTGCTTGATGTGGCTGAGTTTGAAGACATTGTCATGCGAGCCGCTCACCGAAGCAAGCGAAGGCTCCAGATCTTGGACCGCACTGGCGCTGGTGCCGACCATCCCATCTTATCAAACTGCCCCGATGGCCGTTACCTAAAGGCGTTGTGGGCAATGGCTCTGTAATGCCACTGAACGGAAGAAGAAACTGGATGGCATTCAGCAAGGCTGTATATCGTTTAAGATTCAATCATGCTTACTTAACTAAACCAGCGCGTTCAAGCTGCGCACGCGCTTTGTCGGCATTCAAACCGCCGACAGGCAGGTCAAATCCAAGGGTGTCCCCATTAGGCTTGAAGCCATTACCATCGGCGTCGACGTAAATGGGGTTATTGTAGGCGCAAGGACGCATCTTGGCATAGTCACTGGTGCCAAAGCCAATTTTTTGGTCGCCATCTTCGTCGAGAACGACCACGATGAGGTGTGCATCCTGCTGGAGAGGCACTTGAATCCTCTCGGCAAACTTTACGACGCCTTCCTTGAACATCTGAGGATGACTTTTTCGGGTGAAATTGAGTTTGGGATCAGGGCGTGAATTCACCAAAATTTGCACACGGTCGATGTCCATCCAATCGGTGCATTGCACGCGAACATTGAGGTCGATGCCGCCAGTGCAACGATCTTCATCCCCAGCGATTTTACCGTTCTGCGTGGTCACTTCGAGAAAAGGCCCGGTGCTCAGCACGATATGACCGGCTTTAGCATGCGGCGATAACTCCGCCCAATCGATCTTTGCTGGCTCATCGGTACTGGACGGGAGATAGCAGCGCCAGCAGCCAACGCCATTGCCATACACGCTGTGCGCATCGGCAACGCCGACGGCAGTAACGCGCAAGCCTTGATTTAACAACTGACGCCAAATGAATTCACGATTTTGACTGACTTTAGCAGCAAGCGATCCGGCGGCGCGAGACACGCTGAACGGCGCCTCGGCGAGGATGTTAGTGCCGGGGCCGTTTTCACTTTCTGATCCGTCAATCATGTCGCCAACGCCAACAAAACCGCCGTCCTGCACGCCGTCGCCGTTACGGTCGATGAACATGTTGCTAAGGTCGGGATGGTTGAACTGAATCCAACGCTCCGGCCGCTCGCCCTGCCAGCGACGCAGTGTAAGCGCAGTGATTCGAGGATCGTCATTCCATACGGGAGCACCGCCGTCCTGCTTGAGCGGCTCCGGTTCGAATGGGAAGGCATTGAAGTGCTGGCGGCTGCCAGTGAGCTCCATGCCTTTGACCGTCTTGATGTGGTTTTCGAGGCCTAAAGCCTTGATGGTGGGTTCCCAGTCGTACAAGCGGTTGTGTTCCGTGGTTGGAGTAAACTCCAGATGCTCCGCAGCGATGTTGATGAGACGCCCATCGGTATCACAAACATTGTCACCGCTCGGCGTGCTATGATTGTGGAAGTCCGCGCTGATCCAGCCTTTCGAGTCCACGAGACGCTTCAGCGTACCTTTGAAATC
>Ga0075471_10003339_pt1 | contig 10449 bp, 9 predicted proteins | sample DEB19_08_DNA_2_FD_74787 | JGI IMG/M metagenome (GOLD analysis project Ga0075471, IMG submission 74787) | Aqueous microbial communities from the Delaware River and Bay under freshwater to marine salinity gradient to study organic matter... | ecosystem: Environmental > Aquatic > Marine > Coastal ... | reverse complement strand
AGGAGGCCGAGCTTGATAGGTTAGAGCTATTATTAAATGATCGCAATTGGATAGAGAATGGAGAGCGCAACGATCCCTACTACATTAGCTCTTGGGAAAAAAATGATGATGGATTTCTCTTTGACTTCTTAATTAGCGAAAAGCCAACCACTAATGTAATTAACTTAACAATAGAACACAAAGGCATCGTTATGTATCGACAAACTAAGGATTTGCAGCCGGGGGCTTGGCGATCGCCAAGAACAATCGGGTCGTTTGTGGCTTATCACGCAGAAAAACGAACAAATAATTTGTATAAATCGGGCAAAGTTTTCCATATTTATCGGCCCTGGGCAGAGGACGCCCAAAAACGAAGGGTTTGGTGCGACCTGCAAATTGAGCTTGATAATAATGGAAAACCGCTAAACAACACTATTTCCGTGGTCATTCCGCAAGATTTCTTAACTTCGGCTACCTATCCGATATATATCGATCCTACAATTGGCTACACTGCGGTTGGGGGGAGTTACCAAGAAATCTATTCTGTTTCAGACACATTGGAAGAAATTGTTGGAAATTCTTATGCAAGCCTACCATCGGAGGTTAAACTGCTCTCGATGAGCGCCTATTATTCTTTTCCTTTGGGCACGCCAGATATCAGATGTGAGCATGCCGTGTATAGCGCCGCCAATAACACCTTAATTGCTAGTACGGCCGAGGGCCTTACTGGTGCATCTGGTTGGCAAACATTAAATTTTTCACCTTCGGCAACTGTTTCGCCGGGAAGTGGTATTATTCTGGCGACATGGGCCACATTCGAAACATCGGGTTATACAACAGTTGCTTTGCACTATGATGATTCAGCTCAGGCAACGTATATGAAGTCGCAGGAATATTCTGGAACCTATCCCAGCCCGGTCACTTGGGATGACACATCAACAATTCAAAGGACGTATTCAATATATGCAAACTATGACCCTGTTATTGAGATTTCGCCCGCAGTAACACTCAGGCGTGGTGTGAAAGTTTTGCCTGTTGGATTTCCTGAGGCATAGTATGAGGCTAAAATTGCTCGCTATTCTCTCGATATCTATAGGTTGTTTTTTGTGCTTTGGTAGTAGTGTGCACGCCAAAGCCGTTTTGGCAATTGAGCCTACACGTCTTGAACTAACGCTTAAGCCGGGCGAAACAGCCAACAACAAACTGCGCGTCAGTAATCGAGGTTCAAAACCAATTTTTGTCGAAATAACAAGCCAAGCTTTTAGTGTAATAAACGAGCAGTATGATTACCGTTTTTCGGGCGCCGAAGAGCTTGGCAAGTGGCTGCGCTTTAAGCAAAGCTCTGTAGAAATTGAACCAGGCAAAACTGTGAACATTGATTATGAATTATCTGTGCCCAACAATGCCGAACCCGGTGGTCGCTATTTGGCCATATTCGCAAGCGTGGTGAGTGATGAAGACCAAAGCAATATAGTAGCACGCGCTGGCCAAATGCTGTATCTAACGATCCCAGGAAATTACAAAAAAGATGGTCAGTTTGTAGATGCAACGGTACCAATAGTAGTGTTTAATCGCAATATTGCTTGGTCGTACCGTGTGCGCAATACAGGAAATGTACATTTTTACAGCTCCATGGAAGCGACTATAAAAACCATTTTTGGGAACGAATTAGGTAAGACTAAAAATGAGCATCTAATAATGCCTAGCTCAACAAAACTTGTAGAAAGCTCCGCTCAACTACCTATCTGGCCAGGCATTTATAGGCTACAAGCACGCATAGCGGTAGCAGACAAGGCCACTACCAATATTAGTCGCACTATTTTGTTTGTCCCGATCCCGCTGCTTTTATTGCTCGCATTGATACTATTTTGGCTATATAAATTATTTAAAAAACTTAAAGCCATTAAGGGCTCTGCGCCACCGCAGTAAAAACAACGCCGCTTGAGTAGTTACCTGCTGCCGTAGCATCGTTAATTTTTACTCCGTAGTACACATCTGTAGTATCTCCGGTTGGATAATATGGCCCCGATGAAGCACTTTTAATCGATACGTCACTGGCTGTAATACCAATAAAAGAGTTTAAATCTCCCCCATTCGTGGTATACCCCCAGGTATTATTTGCAAGCGCCAGAGCGCTATTATTGCTTGATGCAGGTATGGTGTTGCCGCCGCTAGTCAAACTGGTGCTCGTGATGGAACGAATATAAAGATTAAACCCGTGTTTATCTGTGGTTGTAACCGTCACGGTAGTGGGTGATGCTAAATTTGTGCTCAATGCACCAGATTGCGAAGCTATAGAAACATTGCCAGTTGTGGCGATGGTAAGCATGGTTTCGCTGCCATACACGCCCGTACCGTATGTATCAAAACCGTAAGGATTGGCGAGCGCGGTTTGGTGATAAAAAAATACAAAGGATACTACTATGAGCGCAGCGAAAATACAATTTTCCACAGTTGGTAGTAAGCGGTTTATTGACCAATGCACAGAGAAAGCGTAACATTAGTTTAATGGACAATCAAACCAGTAATGATTACAGTGATGATAATCTTATGAGCGACCTCAGCCCGAAAGAAAAATCGCCCAAAAAATATTCCTACAAATCACTCCTCCTTATATTAACGCCACTTGTAGTTCTTGGTTTAATATTAACAACTGCTCGCAGCGGTGCCTCGCAAATAACTAATAGAACGCTCACCTTGGGTAGTTCGGTGGCATCGGCTTCTACAACTTATACACTTACATTTACCGTGCCATCGGCCACTGTTATTGAATCATTTGCCGCAGATATCTGTACCACAGCTAGCGGCGCCTGTACTACGCCAGCTGGTTTTTCTAGTGGGGCATCAACACTTTCTTCACAGCCAACAAATTTGGGTGATGCGAGCGGCTGGACGGTAAACACAGTAGATACTGGTAGATTACGCTTATCAAAAAGCGGCAACGGCCTGGGTCCTACTGGCTCGCAAACCGTGGTGTTTAGCAATGTTACCAACCCAAGTGCCACCAACTCCACCTTTTTTGCGCGCCTAACCACCTACTCGGATGCAAACTGGACCACTGCTATAGATACCGGTACCGTTGCATCGTCAACCGCCGGTCAAGTAACGGTTACCGCATCTGTTGATGAAACGCTCACATTTACACTTGCTTCATCTTCGGTTTCGCTCGGCACCATAACAGCTAGTAGCACCGGCTCTGGAACGTCGACTATGTCCGCTGCAACCAACGCGGGTACCGGCTATGTTATAACGGTCAATGGAAGCACCCTTACATCTGGCGCCAACACCATTACGGCATTGAACAGTCAAACGGCCAGTTCGCAAGGCACCGAGCAATTTGGTATTAACCTGCGCGATAACGCCACCCCAAATGTAGGAGCAGATGTTTCTGGTAGCGGAAGTGGTGCTGTGGCAGGCAATTACAACACCGCAGATCAATATCGGTTTGTAAGTGGCGACACCGTCGCATCGGCTGCGGCCGCAACCAATTCGAACACTTATACAGTCAGCTATATAGCCAATATTGGCTCAACTACCGAGCCAGGGTCTTATGCCACTACACTAACATATATAATGAGCGCAACATTTTAGAAAGATGATGAGGTGGATGGTATGAGACATTTTATAACAAGAACAATCGTAGTAATGGCCGTGTTGTTTGGTTTTGTATTAGTACCTTTATCTGCTCAAGCTGCAAGCGGGCCAATTGGATTGCAGGTATCTCCTGCTATAGTCGATATTAACGCCGAGCGAGGTAAAACTTATGACATTAAGGTTAAAATTACCAATACAACAACATCTGATCAGCAATACTATGCAGAAGTAAACGATTTTAAAGCAAAGGATGAATCTGGGAACCCCGAATTTATTACCGATGCAAAAGCACCAGGTAGCGCTTCGCTTGTTAAGTGGATTCAGCCAATTGCTGCATTTACTTTAAACCCAAATCAGTCAAAAGAAGTATTAGCAAAAATGATAGTTCCAGCAAATGCTGAACCAGGTGGACATTACGGTATTATTCGTTTCGGTAACCAACCATCTTCAGCTAGTCAAACTGGTGCAGCTTTGGCTGCCAGCGCTGGGCCGTTAGTTTTGGTGCGAGTAGATGGCGAAGTTAAGGAAAGCCTAACTGTTGCCGATTTTTATGCACAGCGAAAAGGTAAAAAAGCTTCAATGTTTGAATATGGCCCTGTAGATTTTGTCGAAAGGCTTACTAACAACGGAAACGTGCACGTTAAACCAACCGGTAATATTGTAGTAACCAACATGCTGGGCCGACAAGTAGCTGCAATACCGGTAAATGGTAACAACGGCAATGTACTACCAAATAGTACTCGTCGTTTTGAGCAACGCCTCGAAAATAAATGGCGTTTTGGTCGCTACACAGCTAAGATGTCACTTACGTATGGGACTGCTGGTGGTGCTCTTGACGGCACCCTGACCTTTTGGGTTATTCCTTACAAGTTGATTGTAGCCGCTATATTGTTGATTGTACTTATCATTGTACTTGTCAAAAAAATGATTAGCCGATATAAGAAAAAGATTATCGAAAGTGCCCTAAAAGACAAACAAAAAGACACCAATAAGACACAGCAGTAGTTTCGCCAACCCTTGGCCTCTTTGACGCCCTTTGCTAATGGCGTTATAATTAGCATAAACATTTATCATGAAAACAAAAAAGAAAAAACGTATAATAAGCAAACAAAGCCGCCATGTTCGTTTTTTGTATTGGTTGCTGGATATCAAACCCAAACACCATACAGGTAAAGTACTGCCTGTAAAAGAAACTTCGTATGGCTTATTTTTGTTTTTATTATTGCTGTTTTCGCCTTTTGCATTTTCGCAAACAAAAGCAGTTAAGGCTGTTCAAACCGACAGTGGCAATGTTAACGTTTCGGCGACCATAAATGGCACAACAACGCCACCGCCTACCTTTAAGCCAACAATCTTGTCACCAAAACCAGGAGTGACAAATATTCAGAAAACCACCGTCGATGGAACATGTGCGCCCAACTTATTGGTAAAAGTTTTCAGAAATAATATATTCGCTGGCGAGACGTATTGTTCTGCCGGGGGACGTTTTAGTGTTTTAATTACGCTTTTTACCGGACGTAATGATATAAAAGCCATTAATTATGATCAATTTGATCAAGCCGGTCCAGAGTCGGATACCGTTAATGTGACCTACCAGCCCATTAACTCGGGGGTGAATCAGCAAAAACCCTCCAATATATTAGTTGAAGCAGATTATTACTTGCGCCAAGTATCAACTGGCGAAAATGTATATTGGACTATCACCATTAGTGGCGGTAGCGCTCCATATAAGATATATGTAGATTGGGGCGACGGAAATTACACCAATGACAATATCAACACAACGGGACAACGAATCATTGACCATACATATAATAAGGCTGGAAAATATAACATAGTTATTACCGTTAATGATTCATCAAACACAACTTCTGTTTTACAGGTTGCAGTATCGGTAATTGGCCAAATAACTACCCCTGGTGGTACGGGTACTGTTTCAGAGTGCAAGCAAAATGCTACTAACATATTCCAAAGCATTAGATGTAACCTTAGCCCAGTAGTAATGTCGGTTATTTTACCTATTTATTGGACGCTTGTTACCCTGTTTTTACTTGCGTGGGTTATCAACAAAATGCGACATAGCAGGCACATTACCGGCGGTAGGCCACGCTATGGACATCTCTAAATGTATAAAAATTTAATACAGGTTACAAATCAAGCTAAAAACCTTTTATTGGATATTAAATACGCTACCACCGATAATTTCACGGGGCGACGGCTCTACAAAAAGCCCCTTGCCTATTTGCATAAAGACGTTTTGCCCGACTTTGTTGCTGCTTGCGAAGAGTTTGAAAGGCTTGGCTTTGGCGTAAAAGTTTGGGATGCTTACCGCCCCTTTTCGGTTACCCAAAAAATGTGGGATATAACACCAGAAAGTAAAAAGCAGTATGTTGCCGACCCAGCTAAAGGTAGCGTACACAACCGTGGTTGTGCCATTGATATGACTTTATACGATATTAAAACTGGCAAAGATTTAAAAATGCCTACTTCTTTTGATGATTTTTCCAAAAGGGCTCATGCAAATGCAGATATCACCGATAAAAACGCTGCAAAAAACCGTGATTTACTTATAAAGGTAATGCAAAACAATCATTTTATTGTTGAGCCCAACGAATGGTGGCACTTCAACTGGCAAACCTACCAAGAATATTCTGTACTAAACGACGCTTTCTAAAAAATATAAAAGCTATCTACCGGCATTAACTATGGAAAGATGGTCTGCGTTGGTGGGGTCAAATTTGCCCTGCGATAAAAAGTCCAACAATTCACCGGCCGATTTGCCCAAAGCAAGTTGCTCGGTAATGTAGCCTGCCATTTGCTTATAGCCAACATAATAGGCGATATCTTTTGAAAATATTGATTGCCGCGTGTCCTTGCTGCTACCTTTACCACCCCGGTAAATACGGTCGATATGCCCCCACACCTTTTTTTCTAAGGTAGTTATTTCGTCTTGGCTTAGCGCACCTTTGCTTTGTTCTCTTACTAAATGCCGCGCATAACTTATTTTAAATAGTTCTTGCCGCGTTAGTTGCTTGCCATTGATAGTGCCAAGCGCCAAGGCTATATCTAGGTATCTATCAACCGCTTTTTCGGGGAGTTCACCATTTACGGCTTCTTCGACAAGAATGCCCAACCCCTCCTCTGCATCTAAATAGCCTGGCAGGCCTGTTGCAAGCCTATCATCCCCCGCCTTGTATCCGTTTTTACCTCTTAGAGCGTGAACCAATAATTCGTGGGCTAATAATGCTCGAACATCTTTGGGGCTTGCAGATTCGCGGCGCGAGGCAATTTTGATTTTTCGACCGATTGCATCAACCGATAACATAGTTGAGTCATTAGACACAATAGCCCAACTTTCCCACTCTTCTCCGTCGTTTGCTTTAAGCCACTCCAATGCATTATTGAATAACTCAGCAATATCAGTAGGTGCATACTCTGTTTTTTCAGATGTGTCAATCAGCTCAAACAATGGCTTATAGCGCTCAATAAGTGCTTCACCGTATTCGCGAATCGCTTGTTTTTGAATTTCTGTGCTTGTCTCTTCTTCAATTGATGCTCCTGCACTTTGTAGTATTTCTCGGTAAGTATTAAGAAGAAACTGCAACGGGTCCTTTGAAACATTGTCATTTTTTTCTAGCTGGCTCAAAAAAGCGTATTCACTACGAAGTAGTGATGTAGCCTCTTGTTTTTCAGGCGCTCCGTATAACTCTGTTGCGGCTTGGGTAAATCTATCCGCCCAAACAGGGTGCCCTTTTTCTGACGATTCAACAACTTTAGCAGAAGTCATTAACAAATAAGATATTGCTAGCTGCTTGGCTGCTTCTAACTCTTCAAGGCTACCCGTTTCGCTGTCCAAAAAACTTTCCCAGCGATCTGGGTTAAGCGGAGCGTGCCTAGAAACAGAATCACCTAGGTTTGGCGCAATCAATAACTCTGCACCAGTACCCGAATTAGAGGGGTTAATGGCGTCTAAAACTTTAATTTTAGGAACTTCTGACATCAAGTATATTATACTACAAAAATAACAAAATGTCCATATGTATGGAGTTAGGATATGTTTTTAATTTGGTACACCCGACAGGATGTGATACGCTTGCACGGAATTCGCTTTTCGAAGAAAGCTCCTGCACGATCATTCCTGTACGAACCTTCGTTCGCTTTGCTCACTTGACGGTTCAAACCATGAATGGGGCCAAGCAAAAAGCCCATGCTAACACATGGACTCTTTGCTTGGTACACCCGACAGGATTCGAACCTGTGACCTCCGGCTCCGCAAGCCGACGTTCTATCCAGCTGAACTACGGGTGCAACAGGGGTGATTATAGCAGTTAATCTTTAATATTGCCAGTGGGCACTGGATAAAAGCAAAGTATTATAACAATTTTCAAAATGTTTATTGTTTTTTTTGCTTCTTGTGGCCATAAAGCCATTGTTGGCTGATACACTAAAAGTAATGACAGAGTTTGCCGAAAGGTTTATACCTGAGGTGGGAAAGCCAGGCGAGGCCTGTGGCTTGGTTGGCGTCTATTCGAACGACCGTGACGGAGTAGAAAAAGTGTTTGTCGGCATGCAGGCATTACAGCATAGGGGCCAAAGCGGCGCTGGCATGCTTATTTTTTGCGAGGATGGAATGGCGTTTGGCCCAAAAGGTAAAGGGCTTGTTGGAGAGGTTATCACCGATAACATCTATCGAGCGCTGGATTTTAACCAATATGGCCCCGCCACCATTGGGCACGATCGTTATGCTACGTCCGGATTAGAAAATGGTAATGCCGGGCAGCTCGCCCAGCCAATTGTCGCGCCAAGCAAAGAGTTTGGCGTTGCGCATAACGGCCACATCGAAAATATTGCAAAAATTGCAGAGTGTTTTAGTTGTGATGTTACAGAAACAAAAAGTGATAGCGAGGCGCTTACAAAACTTATCGACCATGTGCGCGCAAACAACAAAGGGGACCTCTTAAAGGCTGTTAAAAAAGTAATGCCGCACATAGATGGGGCTGCTTCGCTTGTTATGAGTGATAAAGAACGCCTTATTGCCGTTCGCGACCGTTTCGGGTTTAGGCCACTTAGCATTGGTAAATTAGAAGGTAAAAAAAATAAATACATGGTTGCATCAGAAACTATAGCCTTTGATATGGCAGGGGCTAATTTTGTGAGAGATATTGAGCCAGGCGAGATGGTTTCAATAGATAAAAATGGCCTGCATTCGTATTTCTTTAGTAAAGAAACAGAAGATCAGCTTTGTTCTTTTGAATACGTTTACTTTGCTCACCCAAATAGCAACATCAGGGGCAAAAATGTATATCAGGTGCGCGAAAAGCTCGGAGAGCTTCTGGGCGAACGCTACCCTGTTGGTGCCGATATTGTTGTAGGTGTGCAAAATTCAGGTGCACCTTATGCTCGTGGTTTTGCGCACAAAGCCGGCATATATGAAGAGCTGGCACTTACTAAAAACCCATATGTAAATCGGACTTTCATCAAAGATAGGCAGATGACGCGCGAACAATCTGTATTGCTCAAACATCAGCCCAATCGTGCGCTTGTTGAGGGTAAAAAAATCGTACTGGTTGACGATTCGATTGTGCGCGGTACTACCATGAAGACCATTGTTCAATTACTTCGAAATATGGGGGCGGTCGAAATCCATACCCGTATACCCTCGCCTCCCTACGCCTGGCCGTGCTTTTACGGCATGGACACGCGCGACACGTCGATGTTGCTTGCCTACGATAAAACTAAAGAGGAAATGGCCGATTATTTAGGGGTAGATACGCTAGAGTTTTTGGGCGTAGACGATGTGCTCTCTGTTTTAGATGGACTAAATAGCACGGCCGAGCAACGGGCTAAAGGCATTGGTTCGCTTTGTATGGCTTGTATGACCGGCAATTATCCCACCGAAATACCAGTTGATTTGATTGGTAAAAAGAAGCACGTATAATCAGAACATCTGGAGAGGTGCAGGAGTGGTTGAACTGGGCACTCTCGAAAAGTGTTGTGCCCTCACGGGTACCGAGGGTTCGAATCCCTCCCTCTCCGCCAAATAAAATACCAACCGACAAGGTTGGTTTTTTGTTTGGCAACGAGGCGAAGCAACCAAATAGTTTTGGTTGCGTGGGATTCGAACAGGCGGAGCGATGTCGAGCCATTCAGCGAGACCGCGAGCCGGGGTCGAGAGAAAATTGCAAAAGCAATTTTACTCGTGACTCGTATATCCCTCCCTCTCCGCCAAATAAAACACCAACACATGGTGCTATTTATTCTACTTCGATCATATCTTTCATAACAAAGAGAACAAATTGGTGCGGAAGATTGTGTTCGTTTGACTTAATTTTAGTCTCTTCATTTAAAAAAGACTGATCGCTCAGCCCTTCATACATTTTAGTATCAAAAAGTTGTGGTTGTATGTGTTTTTCTATGGATTTTTCCATATTTTCTCCCTTATTTATGTTTGCTATAAGGGATGTTCCGATTTTTGGAACCTCCTTCATCGTACCATAAGCCAATCCAATTCTAAAATAAGTAATGCTTTGTTATGATTAGTGCATGGAAGACTCAGTGTTTACCAAAATTATTAAGGGAGAACTTCCCTCTCATAAAGTATACGAGGATGATAAAACACTCGCTTTAATGCCACTTCATCCTGTTGCCAAGGGTCATGTGCTTGTTGTGCCCAAAGCGCAGATAGATAGTTTTTACGACCTCGAAGACACTGACTACCAAGCACTTATGAAAACGGTCAAACAAATTGCCAAGCGCATGAAAGAAGTGTTGGGTACCAAGCGGGTTGGCTTGCAGGTGGTTGGCCTAGACGTGCCCCATGCCCACGTGCACGTTATTGCATTTGATACACTTGATGAGTTCAGAGAAGTCGAAGAT
>Ga0075471_10003335_pt1 | contig 10456 bp, 15 predicted proteins | sample DEB19_08_DNA_2_FD_74787 | JGI IMG/M metagenome (GOLD analysis project Ga0075471, IMG submission 74787) | Aqueous microbial communities from the Delaware River and Bay under freshwater to marine salinity gradient to study organic matter... | ecosystem: Environmental > Aquatic > Marine > Coastal ... | reverse complement strand
ATTCGAATTCACCCCCGGCGAGAATCATTCTCAAGGACCCATTGAGAATCAGTAAGCGTTGCAACTGAGAATCAACTGGCCGGGGCGACGAAAATGAGAATCATTTTCAACACGTGCGGCGAGAATGAGAATCATTCTCACTTGATCGCGCAAGTCTGAAAATGAGAATCATTCTCAGAATGCGCGACTGAACAGTACAAATATATTATATTACAGTTTGTTACAGTTTCGCGCACAGCGCCGAGAGTTTGCTATACTAACTGTGTGGGCAGAGTTCTGCTCACCGAACCTCGCTAACTCATTATGGAATCTATCGCCGACATGTTCGCGGCTGATCTTGCCGAGCTGATGCGGATTGATGAAGAATCAAACCGTCGGACGCAAGAACTACTCAACCGGACGCGAACACTGATTAAAGAGATTGAATCAATTGATCTCGAGACTGAATACTAAACAGGGGGCCAATCGGCCCCCTTTCTTTATGCAAACTAAAAGGCCCGCCGAACTGGCGGGCCGGTCGACCGATCGGGCAGGCCGATCATGCGGGCATCAATTGAATGATCCCGTCGGCCAGGCGAACGATCGGCGCGTCCGGCAGGATGAATCCGGCGAGCTCCGGATCGGCGCCGCGGGATCGTTTCGCCCTCAGGATCACGGCCACGCCCGCGGGATCCTGCCATCGGTGATCTGTGGCGTCTCCATCGATCGCCTGCAGGGCCAGAGTCTGGCCGCCGTGGCTGATCAGCACACGGGCCGGGATCGGTGCGCCCTTAGGCAGGTCAACCGGTACGGCCAGGCGGAGCCCGGCGAGGGCGGCGGCCATCGCGTCGGCGGCGGCCGTCGGGCGATCGCCGGCCAGGCTGGCCGTAACGTCCCATCCGGCGGCCCGTTGCGCGATCAGGCCGAGTGGCCCGTCGGTGGGAGCCTTGCTGTATTCATACAGGCGAACGGATCCGTCGGCCGTGGCCGGTGACAGTAGTTCGGCCAGGGTCCGGCCCTCGCCGTTCGCGATCAGCAGACCGAACCGGCGCCGAATCGCGATCGCCTCCGGTAGATCGACGTTCAACCGCCGGACGTGCCAGGGCTGATCATCAGTCCCGCGCAGTCGCACGGCGAGGGGCAGACCGTCGGCCTGAGCTCTGGCCCATTGGCGGGCGATCGCCCATAGGATCGCGCGGCCATAGAGGGCGGGATCGGCGATCATGGCCAGAGTCCGGCGGCCACGGGCGGCGGCAACCGCCGGCGACAATCCGCCGTGGCCCGCCCAAGCCAGGCAGGCCGATGAGCAACCCTGAGTTGCCCACGGGCAGGCATTGAACACCGACGCGGCGGCCGTCATTCCCTTGCGATCAGCGAGGGCGGCGAGGCCGGCCAGATGCCCGCGTGGGGCCACGGTCGCCCGGTTCGCCGGATCGATCGCCGCGGCGAGGGCGCGGCCCGGTAGGCCGTGGTGGATCACGGCCCGGGCGATCTCAGCGCCCTTCCCAAGCTTGGGGTTGGAATCAGTCAACACGTCGGCCAGGGTCAGGCCGAACCGGGAGAGATGGGCGGCCACGTCGGCGGGAAGGGCGACGCGGGCGTTTGAACGGATAAGGGCGGCGGGCATGGTGCTAGGTGCGATGGGGTCGGGTGATCAGATCAGGCGGAGAATCGCAAGCCAGGAATCCGGCGCGTCCGGTTCTACCGTCCGGCCGTCGGGCGTTTCGCAGCAGCTGTCAAGCGTCCACAGCTGGAGATCCTCCAGCGTCGGCAGTTCCCACCAGTCGCCGCGCCAGAACGCTTGCCAAATTCCGGCGACGCAACGGACGCGGCGCCCGGCATCCTGCGCAATCCGCACGGTCTCGGGCCGGCCCGGATGCGCGTTCGGCGACGGCTCGGGACCGTGCAGCGGTGGATGGATGGGGCGCTGGCGTTTGATCAAGGCAACCCATTGTTCGCGCAACTGCCACGAGCGGACGCCAGCCGGTGTCACCTGAGAGAACGCCGCGTCCCATAGCTTGGCCAGCCGAATCGCGTCGGGTTTGGGGCCGTGAAAGGTGCCGGCGCTGAGGCCACAGCCGGTATGGGTCACAGTCCACTGACCGCGCGCGGCTGGCTTGCCGGTGGCGCTGTAGGGGGGATGGACTGCTAGGTGGGCGCCGGACCATACGGTCTCAACCGTTGCGGTGCCGGTGCGGGTTTGGATGGTCAGCATGGGAGATCAGGAAGGAAGGGTGAGGATCGGCGCCAGATCAAGCGAGCCGACAGGGTACGCGTAACGGTTCCCGCCATCCACGGAAAGGGCAGCACCTAGAACGCGCCAATCCGCGCCCATCGCGGCATTGAAGCGATCGACGGCAGCCGCGGCCGCGGCGTCGGGGCCGTCCTGATACGGGACAGTGGCGCGGTGACAATCCGCGGCTGTGCTGCCGCGGCGAATCTCAGCGCGCCACCGGCTGCCCTTTGTATCGGTGGCCGGCACGTATTGAACGGTCAGGCCCGGAACGTAGCGAAAAGGAGAATGCATGGCAGGTAAGGGGCAAAAAGGTCGGGCCACTTGGCCTGAGGCCATCCTGGGGTCAGCAGGACTCCTAGCCGATACCGGCTGTGACGGTTTTTGGATTGGCACACTGCCCCCACGGCTCGAGCCCGGCCGGTGGCCAAGGCGCGCAACTGTGCCGGGGAGCTCAGGCGGGGAAGGGAAGCGCCGGTGGGCTGGCGAACAGGGAGGGAAACGATCAGCGAGGCATCCTCGCCGGGGAGGGTAACGGGGAGCATGGCAGATCAGGAGAGAGCGGCGAGCAGATCGGCGCGGCGGCCGGAAGTGTACAGAGCGCGGGGCAGGCCGGCGGCGCGAGCGCGAGCGCGGAGCTCGATTACGGTCAGGGATGCGAGCGGAGCGGGGCTGGCGTCGACGCGATCAGCCAGAGCACGGAGCGCGCGCGCCACGTACGGGGCGGAGCGGAGCGCGACGGCGTTGAGAACAGCGGCGACGGTCAGAGCAACGGTCAGGGCTCGAGCGGCGAGAGCTTGCCAGTCAACGGAGCGGAGCAGGGCCAGCAGATCATCGGCTGGCGGGAACGATGGCGCCGGAGCGCGAAAGGTCAGAGCAGTCATAACGATCAAGGGTCAATGGTGCGGCGCTCATCGGCGCCTGCGGAAATGATGCCCGCCAGCCTGCCCCGTGGCGAGAGCGGCTGTGACACTTTCTCAGCCGGACTAGTTGTCACCGGCTTCTCAGGATTGGCGAGCGTACCGGCAGCACCTAGGCAACTCGCTACCACGCCGCGAACGATCAGCGGCGGCCGGCCGATCTCAGGCGCCGAGAATCTAACAGTATCGTTATATCGTGCTGCCGTGGCATCGGCTGAGATTCTACGGTTTGCCGGTCGGGATTGTGCTGTTCGCCGTGATACTACGGTTTGCCGGTCGGGATTGCGTGGTGGCTGATACTGAGAATCAGTCGCAAGTCAGCATCCGCTGACTGTGCAATTGCGACTCATTCTCACGTCAGGAGCTGAACACTTGGGAATGAGAATCATTCTCACTCTATAAGCCGAAACAGGAGGGTGTGCACACCCCCCTTATAAACCGACCCTCCGCAAGTCCCTTGAATTTTTGAGACCAGGAGGGTCGCAACAAGCCCCTATTAAACCGACCTTCCGCAAGTCCCATAAATTTCTAGCGCCAAGGCAATCGCGCACTGCATGTCCACCTCGGGGTGCCTGGTGCGGATCACCATGGCCGCCGCGTCTCGCATCGCCACGCGCTCGTCGAAGCTGAAATCATTGCTCAAAGCCAACTCAACCGCGACCTCGGTGCAGAGCTCGCGCTGGGCGTCGGTGTCAGCCGTGGAGGCCAGCACCAACGCCATCACGTAAGCCTCGGTCAGGCGCTCGGCATCGTCAAGCACCATCAGGTAATCCATCGGCAGCGGCTGGTAGCCGATGCTGTAGAGGTCGTTGCTAAGGCTGAAAGCTTCGATGTGCCAGCCCGCAGTGTGCAGGGCTTTGATCACGCGCTGGGTGTAGTCGCGAACTTCGTTGAGGGTCATGGGTAATGCCGTGTGGGCTTGAGCTAAAGGTAGGCGGCCACCGGACCCCGGCAGCCGCTTCGTTGCAAACTGAAACAGTCAGCTGCCAGTGCTCAAGCTGACGTAGCTGGTCGGCCGATCGAACGCGATGCCCTTGACCTGCTCGTCCTGCTGCATCTGGCGCAGGCGCAGGCTGAACGCCTCAACGTAGGCGCTGTAGCTCCAGTTGTGGCGCACCTTCTTGGTGGCCTTGAAGCCGGCCAGCTCAATCCGGTCGAGCTCCCTGGTGCTCATGTGCTGCAGCAGGAACGCCCGATGCCGGCTCAGCTCAGCCTCGAGCTTCTGGATCCGCAGCTGCAGCTCGTGGGCGCGAGCCAGGCGCCGGCCGATGGCGCCGGTTGGGCTGTAGGAGCGCTCGCGGCGAGGGCAAGCGGCGGATGTGGTAACGGTCATGGTGCGCAGGTGATTGCTGAACGCCCCGCAAGCATGGTCGCCAGCCAGTCCCAGCAGCCAGCGCTCGTTACAAACCGTCACACATTTGGCCGACCCATCACCTCGCGGAACACCTCGTCGAACGCCTTCGGCAGCTTCCGCTCCGCGCTCTTCTGCGCAATGCCGTAGAAGTCCCACTTCTTGGGCACCCGCGGCGTCCGGCGCAGCTGCTTGAACAGCATGACCAGGTCGGTGCCCTGCACCTTGTAGATACCCGGCGACAGCGGGCGCCCACCGCCGCGGCCAAACATGATTTGGCCAGGCTTGATATGCACGTACGAACCAAGCGTTTTGTAATCAAATTTCCCATAAGACCCAGAGGACCGAATGTCCTCCATCGCCTTGATTCCGTATAACGCAGCCGTGTACTGGCCCGCCTGAATCCGGCCACTCGCATTGAGCTGCGCAGCCTCGCTGCTGTGGATCGGAAGCATATATCCAGATCCCAGTCCGGCCTGCCGCTCAAGTCTCCGCTGGAACCGCGTCCGATATACCTGACCGCCATAAACCTGCGGCTTCAAATAATCAGCGGCCGCATTACCCTTGATGCCAAATTCCTTGACCCCAATGTCGGTGTAAAGCTTCTGCTTGGTGCTGACGCGGATGAATAGCGAATTCTGGGTGTACGGCGTCAGGTAGGTGAACGTCCCACGCATAGACCCACGCAGCGAGTCCCGCACATGGGTCGCCGTGCGGTTCAGCGCCAGCGACGTCATGAACGGCATCTGCACCTTGGTGAAGACGTCCATCCGCTGAATGAAAGAGTCCGCGTTGAAGTCGATCGCTCTGGACATGACCCCCTCCTACGAAAAAACCCCCGCCCATGCAATGCGGGGGCGATGGATCTCCCAGGGCCGATTTTAGCCGGGCCGGACGTTGCGGGCATCGCTCACGTAGACGGTCCGCTGCTCCTTCCCCACCCAGATGGCCGCTCTGTGCCCCTGGAGGCCCTCCCAGGTGCCTGATGCCCAGTGGGAGCCCATGAAGACCTTGCAGGCCGCTCCACGGGGCAGGACGGGCCATCTGGTGGGGCTGGCGGCCAGGCGTTGGTGGTCAGGGGTGGGCTTGGGCATGACCGTAAGAGACCGTAAGGCTTTTGTAAGACGAGAACCCTTGGCACGACTGCCTTCTTACACTACTTACACTTCTTACAAGATAAATAGATAATAATAATAGGGGGCCTCTCAGAACGTATGTCCCCCTGTGCCTATATATCTCTATGGGGCTCTCCCGTGGAAAAACCGTAAGACGCGTCAGATCGCCGAGATCCCTTGCGGCGCAACGACTTACAGCTAACAGGGCGCTGTAAGTCGACCGTCAGAACGTAAGATTTCACGTCTCACCCGTCTCAAGTGGGACCAAGGTTGCGCGATGGGTGCCGATCCCAGAGAAGTGCAACGGGCTTGCCGATGCCATTGCCCCTGGCAAGCGCTTCAGCGCCGCTCGGTGGGCATTGTTGGCCCACTGGGTGTCCTTGAAGATCGTGGCCAGCTGCCTGTTGTTGTGGGCGACGGCGAGGTAGTTCTTGGTGCAGAAATCGCTGCTGCCTGGCATCTGGTCATGCCCGCGCCTGAGCACCTTCAGGCCCCAGCGGCCGAGGATCTGGGCGAGCTCGCTTGCGGTGGTAGCCCTGAGCGGCTGCCCGGTGACGACGTGGCTGACCATTTCACCCAGCTGGGCCTTCTGGCCCATCGAGTAGTCGACGAGGTGCTGGAGGATGGCGTCGCGGCACTTGATCTCATCGGCGTCACTCTCGTCGACGTCGCGGGTTTCCCAGTCCATCTGTGCGATCCACTGGCGGGCCGTCTCCAGATTGAGCGGGCCGCCGCCGTTCGCCTCGAGGCTCCAAGCGCCAGCGAGTAGGGTGCCGTGCTGATCGCCGAAGCGCTGGCCAAAGCGCTCAGCTAAGGCGCGTGCGAGCACTTTCGCGTTGGCCTTAATTGTTGGAATCTGCTTGAGAGTTCTGGCGATCAGGGCACGACCGTTCTCAAGCGTGGCGAGCTCGAGGATCTCAGATTCGAACTTCGTCCAGTCGTCCTTCGGCATGTGATCCTTGCGCAGGGGCAGGACGCAGAATCGGTCGAGGTCAGCCTTCTGGAATAGGGCAACGTTGATGGAGCTGACGCAGAACATTGAGCGAATTTCAAATGAATTTGAACCGCCAGATGTTGTGCCTTTGTAGATCTTGCCACCCTCGGAGGATGCGACACGAGCGAGAGACAGGACGTTCTGCACCATGACCTTCTGGGCCTGCTCGTTTTGCTCGAATTCATCGAACACCACCGGGATGGCATCGGACTTCAGTTGGCCGCGCAGGCCGGCTTCGGTGGTGCCACCGGTGGCTGCCTCGTAGATGCCACCCAGAAGCGGCTTCATGAAGGACTTAAGGATGGTGGTCTTACCGGTGCCGGCACCGCCGGTGACCCAGATGTGCGGCCGCCAGTCGAGGGCGCCGCAGACGGGTGCGAGCACGATCCAGCCGAGGAGCATGTTGGCGCTGGCTGGTGTCTCCCAGCGAAAGCGCTCAGCGATCTGCGCGACCTTCATCGCCAGCTCGTCAGGGAGTGGGTCTTCGGCGGGGCCGAGTAGGTGTTTGGTGTGCTCGTAGAAATAGGCCGAGGTGAAGTGCTCAGGCAGTTTGATGATCGGGTGCCGGTCGCCGTCGATGATCAGCGCGTTGCCGATGTGGAAGATCACGCGGCCGGCGTCTGTCCATGCGCCACGGCCACGAACGCTGGCGGGATCATAGACGCCGACATTGGTGCAGGCTTCGATCAGGGTGTCAGCAGCGCTTGTCCAGTCGACCAGGATTTGGCCCTTCTCGCCAACCTCCTTGCCGTAAGCGTCGACCCAGAACTTGAGCGACGCAAGGGTGATGAGGTAGTTCTTGCCGTGCTGCGCGGGCGTGAGCGCGACGACTTGGCCGGCCTTTTCCGGCAGGTAGAAGTAGACGCCCCGATCGAACCCGAGGCAGCGAAAGGGTGCGCCAGCGAGTTGAGCGGTGTCTTGAGGCTTGCGCTTCTTGGGCTGTTTGGCCGGGGATTCGGTGATCTCGACCAGCTCGACGGTGGCCTCGGGATCGGGCAGCTCCATCGACCGGTGATTGGCTTTGACGTAGGCAAGCGCCTGGGCGGGTGTCCAGTCGGCATCGGCTATGTCCCACTTCTCGGGAGCGTCAGGTGGCGCGTCGATCGTGAGCAGCTTGGCCGGCTCGCGTATCAGGCTGGCCACCTTGGCCATGGCGTCACGGCCCTGATCGTCGTTGTCAGGCCAGAGGAGGATGCTGCGGCCGGCGAGGGGCGACCAGTCGACCTTGGCGACAGACTGTGCGCCGTTGGGCCATGCGATGGCCACCAGCTGGGGGAAGAGTTCCTGGGCACGATCGGCAGCCTTCTCGCCTTCGCAGACGATCACCTGAGCGTTGGGTCTGGCTGCCAGGGCTGCAAGGTTGTAGAGCGGGCGTGGTGTGGGCCAGGAGGTGCCTGAAGCGCCCTGCCAGCCAGTGCCATCGACCCAGGTGCGATGGCGGAAGATTTTGTCGCCATTGGGGCGGGTGATGCGCTGGATCCAGAAGAGTGGTTCGCCAGCGGCATCGGTGTAACACCACTGCTGTGAGGCGCCATCGAGGGCAGGTGGTGCGGCGTCGACGGGTGGCTTAATCGGCACGGGTGCTGCGGGCTTGGACTTAGATGGGCGAGAGACGCCGAGGTAGTTCTCAACAGCGAGAGCGGCTTCTTTGAACTCCCAGCCTTTGACGCGCATGAGCAGGGACATGCCGGTGCCGCCACCACCCATGCCGTCTTTGCCGCCGCAGTGAGAGCAGAACCAGGTGCCGTTGCCGTCTTGGTCGTCGAAACGAAAACGGTCGTCGCCGTCGCGGCAGGAAGGGCAGGGCTTGTGCTTGTTGTCGAGATAAGAGATAGGGACGCCGCCGATGGTGGAGAGGATCTCAACCCAGCGGCCTTGGGCGAGGTCAACGACGCTGGTTTTCATGGGCGATGGCTTGATCGAGGATGTCGCGGACGACGTCCGCAAGGGAGCGGAGAGGTGTGACTTTTGACTTGAGCCAGGCCTTCTGATCAGCACGGATCAGTGCGACGAGGCGCTCTTGCTGGGTGGTGGTCATGGGGTTTCGCCGTGTTCAAAGCGTGCGGAGAGGGCGGCCCGAATGGCGCCAGGACCCTGAGGCCCGTTAATAGCAAGCTCAAGTGGCGTGAAATTCCCATCAAATGGCAAGCAAACTACCATCGATGTTGTCCCCTTATGGAAAGCGACAACGAGCTCCCACTCATGGTGACAGTTTTCGCTATACATCGGGATTGAAGTTATAGGACCACGCGAGTGGACGTGCTTGTGTGGGTAATCCTCAGTAAGGTAAAGAGGTTTGCCGTGATGGACGTTTTCCGCTCCACAGGCGGGACAGTAAAGTTCGTCCCATTCGCCGTCGTGCGCTAAAGCACTTGGCTCAAACATGAAGACGTGCTCTGGCCGAGGCGTACCCGCGGGCCAAGGATAAACAGAGTGACAATTGCTATCGACAGGCAGCCTTGCTGAAATGTGCTTATTGGTATCAAAAGAAAAGCCAAAAGCTCCAAAGCAAACTTGATCATCGATCACGGCCTGAAGCTTGCTGGTTTCCTCCCAGCTCGGCTGGTGGGCCTTGATTTCAAGGATGGTATTGAGATCCGGCAGCCAGAAATCTGGGAGATACGCGCCATGCTCGGTTGCGTAGCCCTGGTGTTCGTAAACCCAGCGAATACCAAGAGTGTCAAGAAGCACCGCCCAACGGGCCTCAAGGCGCGACCTGAAGCGGCAGCCAGCGTAGAAAGTCTCAATCGCTTTGATTGTCACAGTCTTGTCACTGTGTGGGTACGGCTGAAGCATAGCGGTCCTGTCAACCCCTACCCACCCAGGATCCGCTGCGCATCCCCCACCGACCGCACGATCCCAGCGATCCCCCCAACCTTCCGGATGTGGTCGATGAAGTGCCGCTGCGCCGGTGTGGCGCGACCGGTTGCGGTCTTGACCTCGATGGCGGTGAAGACCGCGACGCGCTGCCCGACCATGTCCGGCGTGATGACGATCGAGCGGTAGCCGATGAGGTCCGAGCCACCTGGTGATGCGACACCGAACTGCACCCAGCGGCCGGTGCGCGGGTCGGGGAGCTTGCCGGAGTTGTTGCGCCAGAGGCGGACGCCTGGCAAGGCGCCGACAGCCAGCCTGACGCGCTGCTGGATTTCCGTTTCCTGGTTCGCCACGAATCTGGGCAGGGCTCGGACTCCATCATGGTGCGATCTGATCGACTTGCTGGATGCGCGAGCCGATCCACGCCATGACGGGCACGGCCATGGAGTTACCGAGGGCCTTGTAGCGGTTGCCATCGGGGCACTGATCGGCGGGCTTGTTGCGCCACGGGATGCGGGTGTAGTCGTCAGGGAAGCCCTGCAGCCGCTCGCACTCAACGGGGGTCAGGCGGCGGACGCCGGACGAGGAGCAGATGCCCGGCGGTGCGCCATTGCTGCCGCCCACTTTGAGCGTGGGAGACAGGTTTTTTTAGTTGCCGATTTCTGGCTGGCGGTTGGTGGGGTAGAAGCCCAGCACCGGCACCAACGGCGTCCCCCGCCCGGTGCCGTCTTCGCTGGCGTCGAAGCCTTCGCCGCGCAGGGTGTGGGTGATCACCGGCGTCTGCCCCTCGTCCAGTGTGGAGTTGATGCCCTTGTGCATCCGGCGGGGGAGGGTATTGGCTACTTGGTAGGGCTGGGTGATCAGTCCACCGTCGCAGTCAAAGTCTGTTCCGAGGCCACCGCCTCCAGAGCGTCTTGCAGGGATTGTGGGAGCGACTTGCCTCTCTTGGCTGCCCGCCTGAGAATTCCGATGCACGCCTTGGGGCTCAAATAGAACCGCTGCGGGACGACGCCAGTCTCCTGAAGAATGTCCGACAAGGAAGACACG
>Ga0075471_10003333_pt1 | contig 10464 bp, 9 predicted proteins | sample DEB19_08_DNA_2_FD_74787 | JGI IMG/M metagenome (GOLD analysis project Ga0075471, IMG submission 74787) | Aqueous microbial communities from the Delaware River and Bay under freshwater to marine salinity gradient to study organic matter... | ecosystem: Environmental > Aquatic > Marine > Coastal ... | reverse complement strand
GCTGCCGGGGCTGGCGGTAGGGCTGTCGCTGGGAAGTTTTGCGACGCAGGCGCTGGCTGACGTGGCCCTGGAGGACTTCACCCGCCGCTCGGTTCGAGCCGCCCGCGTCTTGCAGGATGCCGAGCCGGTGCGCGGTACCCGCCTGGTCCTGCCCCTGATGAATGAATCCCTGCGCCCTCGGCTTGATGAACTCCAGCCGGCGCTCGATGGCATACCGTTAGCGCCCTGCCAGCCCTGAGTGATGGGCGCGGCCTTGTTGGTCGCTCGGGCTGGGGCGAGCCGGTTTGGCAAGGCATGGCCCAATGCACTGCCTTCAGCCCGCTGCGTAGACCTCCAGCCCCAGCGCAATCACTGTGGCTACCTCGGCACCTACCGCCAGGCGCAACTCCGCTTCAGCCTGCAAGACCGCCTTGCGAAAGGCGGCCAGCCAGGCCAGCCCAGAGGACGTGAAACGCACCCGCTTGGCGCGGCCGTCACGACCATCGACCTCACGGATGACCAGCCCCCATGCCTCGCACTGGTCAACCAGCTTTCCCATGGCCTGTTTGCTCATGCCAGCCGAGTGGGCCAGTTGCTGCAGGCGCGAACCCTGCAGTGCCAGGTGGCGGGTGATGTGAATGTGGGCCGCGCTGACCTGGCCGCGGGCGGCCAGGTTGGACAGCGCCAGCGGGACCTCTGCATCGTGTGCCATCAGGTACAGCACCCGCTCATCAAAACGCCGCATGGCATGCCCTAGCAGCCGGCCCAGGTGAGTCTGGCGCCAGCCCTCTTGCTGGGCTGAAATCAACGCCCCCGCCCCGCTCTGGTCTAGTCCGTCTTTCATGCCCAAATAGTAAACCAAACTGACTAAAAAAATGTATTCTTTTGAGATACAACGCCGTTACATTACTGGTCAAGCATCCAGCCTGTATTTAAAACCACTGGATTTTTTCAAATCAAACCTTCACTCAAGGAGAGCACCATGGACGCAAAAGTAGCCACCAGCGAAAAGGCCAAGGCCCTGCAGGCCGCACTGTCGCAAATTGAAAAGCAGTTCGGTAAGGGCGCCATCATGCGCCTGGGCGAGGGCGAGCCGATCGAGGACATCCAGGTGGTGTCCACCGGTTCCTTGGGCCTGGACATCGCCCTTGGGGTGGGCGGCCTGCCGCGCGGGCGGGTGGTCGAGATTTACGGCCCGGAATCCTCAGGCAAGACCACCTTGACCCTGCAGGTGATTGCCGAAATGCAGAAACTGGGCGGCACCTGCGCCTTTGTCGATGCCGAACACGCGCTGGATGTGCAATACGCACAAAAACTGGGCGTGGAGATCCCGGAACTGCTGATCAGCCAGCCCGACACTGGCGAGCAGGCACTGGAAATTGTGGACAGTCTGGTGCGTTCTGGCGCTGTGGACCTGGTGGTGGTGGACTCGGTGGCTGCGCTCACGCCCAAGGCTGAGATCGAGGGCGAAATGGGCGACAGCCTGCCGGGCCTGCAGGCGCGCCTGATGAGCCAGGCCCTGCGCAAGCTGACGGCCACCATCAAAAAAACCAACTGCATGGTTATCTTCATCAACCAGATCCGGATGAAGATCGGCGTCATGTTTGGCAGCCCCGAGACCACCACCGGGGGCAATGCGCTCAAGTTTTACGCCTCGGTGCGGCTGGACATCCGGCGCACCGGCACCATCAAGAAGGGTGAGGACGCGATCGGCAACGAGACCAAGGTCAAGGTTGTGAAAAACAAGGTGGCGCCACCGTTCAAGACGGCCGAATTTGACATCCTGTTTGGAGAGGGCATTAGCCGCGAGGGTGAGATCATCGACATGGGCGTCAATGCCCGCATCATCGAAAAATCGGGCGCCTGGTATGCCTATGAGGGCGAAAAAATCGGTCAGGGCCGAGACAACGCACGCGAATTCCTGCGTGAGAACTCGGACCTGGCGCATGAGATCGAGAACAAGGTCCGCGAGTCGCTGGGCATCCCGCTGCTCAACGAGGTTGCCGAGGCCGAGTAAGTCAGACCGTTCGATAGAGTGACCTCAGTACCAGGCCCCTCGACCGTGAAACCAGCCGCAGGCGCAACCCAGATATCGATCAAAGGCCGCGCCCTACGCCTGCTGGGTCAGCGCGAACATTCCCGCGCCGAGCTGTTGCGCAAACTCGCCGCCCATGAGAAAGAGCCAGGGGAGTTGGGGCGGGCGCTCGATGATCTGCAGGCGCGAGGCTTTATCAGCCAAGAGAGGGTGGCAGAGTCGGTCGTGCACCGGCGCGCCGCCAAACTGGGCAGCCAACGCATCCGTCAGGAGCTGCAGGCTAAGGGCCTTGAGCCGCAGATCGTGCAGGAGACGCTGGCGGCACTACGTGGTAGCGAGCTCGAACGGGCCCATGCAGTGTGGCAACGCAAGTTTGACGCCCCGCCCGCAAACGCGAGCGAGCGGGCAAAACAAACCCGCTTCTTGCTGGCGCGAGGGTTTACATCGGATGTTGTGCGCCGCCTGCTGGCGGCATCAGGCAGCACGGATTTAGACGAGTCAATCTGACCAAGACGCCTGAGGCGCAGCACTCAGGCCCAGGCGAGGGTGTTCGGGCTTAATCCAGGCCCAGCATCAGGCGCAGGTTTTGGACAGCGGCGCCGCTGGCCCCTTTACCCAGATTGTCCAGCCGGGCCACCAATACGGCATGCCGGTAGTCTTCGTTCGCGAACACCCGCAGTTCCAGTTTGTTGGTGTCGGCTAGGGCGACCGCATCCAGCTTACCGTCCGCAGTGGCTGGCTCGACGCTCACCCACTGGCTGCCGTGGTAATGTTTTGCCAGTGCATCCTGCAGCGCCTGGGCCGTTGGCTGACCGGGCAGGGTGTCCAAGTGCAGTGGCAACTGCACCAGCATGCCCTGGCGGAAATTGCCCACCGAGGGCACAAACAGGGGCCTCCGGGTCAGGCCCGTGTAGCGCATGATTTCCGGTATATGCTTGTGCTTCAGCCCCAGAGCGTAGAGCTCAAAGGCAGGTGCGGTGCCGCTTTCATAGGCCTCAATCATGCCGCGCCCCCCGCCCGAATAGCCACTGACCGAGGGCAGGCAGAGCGCAAAGTCCGCGGAAATCAGGCCGGCATCCACCAACGGCCGGATCAGCGCAATGGCACCAGTGGCATAGCAGCCCGGATTAGCCACCCGCCGCGCCTGGCGCACGGCGGCCTCCTGACCAGCGGCCAGCTCGGGAAACCCAAACACCCAGTCAGGGTGGGTGCGGTGGGCGGTGGACGCGTCGATCACCTTCGGCCCGGCCTGGCCAGTCTCACGCGCGATGGCGTCAATCATGGCGACTGACTCAACCGCTGCCTCGTCGTGCAGGCAGAGCACCACCAGATCCACCTGCCCCATCAGCGCCTTTTTGGCCTGGACGTCTTTGCGTAGTTCGGGGGCAATGCTGACCAGTTCGATGTCTGGCATGGCTTGCAAGCGATCGCGAATTTGCAGACCGGTGGTGCCGGCCTCGCCATCGATAAAAACTTTTTGGCGGGTCATGGGATGAAATTTTAAAAATTGACGCAGGGCAAGGCAGCTTCGAAGGGCCCGCCTGCATGATACATTCCGTGGCTGCCGCTCCAGAGCGGCCCGCGACCAGGCAAGCCGGCTTTGTCGTCAGAAGAATCGTTTGTTTCTAAGAGATCCCTCATGAAAATTCACGAGTACCAAGGCAAGGAGATCTTGCGTCAGTTTGGTGTGCCTGTGCCGCGTGGCATACCGGCCTTTACAGTGCAGGAAGCGATCGAAGCAGCCCAAAAGCTGGGCGGTCCAGTCTGGGTCGTCAAAGCGCAGATTCACGCCGGTGGGCGCGGCAAGGGCGGCGGCGTCAAGGTGGCCAAGAACCTGGATCAGGTCAAGGAATTGGCTGGGCAGATTCTTGGCATGCAACTGAAGACCCACCAGACCGGCCCTGAGGGGCAGAAGGTGCGCCGCCTCTACATCGAGGACGGCGCCGATATCCAGAAAGAGTACTACCTGTCGGTGGTAACGGATCGAGCCACCCAGAAGATCGCCTTCATTGCCTCCAGCGAGGGTGGCATGGACATCGAGGAAGTGGCGCACGCCACCCCGGAAAAAATTGTCAAGATCTTTGTGGATCCCCTGACCGGCCTGACCGCCGCCCAGGGTGCCGAACTGGCGCAGGGCGTGGGCATGCCGGCGGATTCGCAGGCGCAATTTATTGACGTCTGCCAAAAGCTCTACACCTGCTACATGGACACCGATGCGTCACTGGTGGAGATTAACCCACTCAACCGCGACAGCAAAGGCAACATCATCGCCCTGGACGCCAAGTTCAATTTCGATGCCAACGCGCTGTTCCGTCACCCCGACATCGTCGCCCAGCGCGATCTGGACGAGGAAGACCCTGCCGAAATCGAGGCCTCCAAGTTTGACCTGGCCTACATCAGCCTGGACGGCAACATCGGCTGCCTGGTCAACGGCGCGGGCCTGGCCATGGCCACCATGGACACCATCAAGCTGTTTGGCGCCGAGCCGGCCAACTTCCTCGACGTGGGCGGCGGCGCCACCCCCGAAAAAGTGACCGAGGCCTTCAAGATCATGCTGAAGAACCCCAAGGTCAAGGCCATATTGGTCAACATCTTTGGCGGCATCATGCGCTGCGACACCATCGCCACTGGTGTCATCACCGCCTGCAAGGCGGTGAACCTGAACGTGCCGCTGGTGGTGCGCATGAAGGGTACCAATGAAGAGCTGGGCAAGAAGATGCTGGCCGAATCGGGCCTGCCCATCATTTCCGCTGACACCATGGCCGAAGCTGCCCAGAAGGTGGCTGCCGCCGTCAAAGCCTAAGCCCAGGAAAGAGAGAGTTACGTCATGTCGATTTTCATCAACAAAGACACCAAAGTCATCACCCAGGGCATCACCGGCAAGACCGGACAGTTCCATACCGAAAAGTGCCAGGAATACGCCAACGGCAAGAACTGTTTTGTGGCCGGCGTGAACCCCAAGAAAGCCGGCGAAAAGATTTTTGACATCCCGATTTACGGCTCGGTGAAAGAAGCGGCCCGGCAAACGGGTGCGACCGTATCGGTCATCTATGTGCCACCAGCAGGCGCTGCGGACGCCATCTGGGAGGCGGTAGAGGCCGATCTGGATCTGGCCATCTGCATCACCGAGGGCATCCCGATTCGTGACATGCTAATGGTGCGCAACAAGATGAAGGCCAAAGAGGCCGCCGGCGGCAAGAAAACCTTGCTGTTGGGCCCCAACTGCCCCGGCCTGATCACACCGGACGAGATCAAGATCGGCATCATGCCCGGCCACATCCACAAAAAAGGCCGCGTCGGCGTGGTCAGCCGCTCGGGCACCCTCACCTATGAGGCCGTGGCGCAACTCTCCGAACTGGGCATTGGTCAGTCGTCTGCTGTGGGCATTGGTGGTGACCCCATCAACGGCCTCAAGCACATCGACGTGATGCGGGCCTTTAACGACGATCCCGACACCGATGCGGTCATCATGATTGGTGAGATTGGGGGGCCCGATGAAGCCGAGGCCGCCCGCTGGTGCAAGGCCAACATGAAAAAGCCGATCGTTGGCTTTATCGCCGGCGTGACCGCCCCCCCGGGCAAACGAATGGGCCACGCGGGCGCGCTGATTTCCGGCGGTGCCGATACCGCCGACGCCAAACTCGCCATCATGGAAGAGTGTGGCTTCAAGGTCACGCGTAACCCCTCAGAGATGGGCAGGCTGTTGCACGCCATGCTTTGATTTTTTTTGCATCATTTTCCAGCCATAAACATAACTACGGAACATTAAATCAAATGGAATATTTACAAGATACAAATTTTTGGATCGGACTGCTGAAGATCATCTGGATCAATATCATCTTGTCGGGTGATAACGCGGTGGTGATTGCCCTGGCAGCGCGTTCGCTGCCCCCGCATCAGCAAAAGAAGGCGATTTTCTTTGGCTCTGCCGCTGCGGTGGTGTTGCGGATCATTCTGACGGTCGTGGCCGCACACCTGTTGCAACTTTCTTTCCTGCAGGTGGTGGGTGGCTTGCTGCTTCTCTACATTGGTGTTCAATTGCTGAGTGAAGAAGAAGATGAGGACGGTGGTGAGTCCAAAGAGGGCGCCGGCTTGATGGCTGCGGTGCGCACCATTCTGATTGCCGACCTGGTGATGAGCCTGGACAACGTCATTGCCGTGGCTGCTGCCGCCAAGGGCAATGACCTGTTACTGCTGCTGGGTCTGGCCATCAGTATTCCGATGGTGATTTTTGGCAGCACGCTGATGATCAAGTTGATGGAGCGCTTCCCCATCATCGTGACCTTGGGCGCTGCGTTGATCGGTTGGGTGGGTGGTGAAACTATTGTGGCCGATGTGGTGCTCAAGGACGTGTTGGCGGCCAATCCCTGGCTGCACTACGCGGCCGCGGCCGCGGGGGCTGTCTTTGTGGTGTTGCTGGGCCGTGCGCTGCAAAAGCGGCATCAAAGCTCGGGGGCTTCGGACTAAAACCCCTCGTTTTCATTTCACACCATCAGGGGCGCTTATTGGCGCCCCTTTGTTTTGCCCGCCTTCTTATTTGCTAGCCAAAGTCCCGAAAATTTGACACAAATCAATTTTCGGGATGTGGCCCTGTAGCAAGCTTGTTCCCCCATGTAGGTGTAACTTTGCTGGAGTACTTTTAAAGCCACTCCAGCGGGTGCACAAAAGGCTTCCAGCAGGGATAGGGGTAGAAAACTCAGATGACAGTTTCAGACAAAACAGGGGGAGCTGCGCTCAAGTCGATGCCGCTCACGCGCAATGTTTCGGCCAAAGCGCGCGATACCGCTAGTGAGGGCGCGACGTTAGCTCTGGACGAAGCACATTTTTACCGCCAGCTGCAACAGATCACGGTTCGAATTCAGCAGGCGCAAGACCCTGAGCGGGAGTTTCGAGACCTCAGCACCGAGGTCTGCAGGCTGTTCAACGCCGACCGCCTCACGCTGTACCGGGTCGATGAAGAGGGCAAATACATCAATTCCGTGGTCAAAAGCGGCCTGATCAGCAACCGTGAAATCAAGTTGCCCATCAGCGCGCAAAGCATTGCCGGTTATGTGGCGCTGACTCAGCACTGGCTCAATCTGGCCAATGTTTATGACGCCGTCTCCCTGAAGCAAATCCACCCGGATCTGCGCTTTTTGCAGGAAGTGGACCGTCGCACGGGCTACCTGACGCGGGAAATGCTGGCCGCGCCCATTGTGGATGGCAGCACCTTGTTTGGGGTGCTCCAGATCATCAACAACCTGGAGGGCGGTAAATTTGGTGATCTGGTGGTCGAGGGCATGCGCTACTTGTCCAAAACCCTGGCCCAGGCATTTCAAAACCAGTCCTTCAGCGGCATTACCCGGCGCACCGTTTATGCCACCAAGTATTCGGCGCTGGTCATCGATGGCATCCTGACCGAGCAGGAGCTGCAGAAATGTGTGCACGACGCGCGCGAAGCACAAATTTCGGTGGAGCATCTCCTGATGAAGACGTATCAGGTAACCACTGCCCAAATTGGCGCGGCGCTGTCAAAATTTTTCGGGGTCCCCTACCAGCCTTTCAGCCCCGGCAATGTCCGCCCTGAAATGTTGCTACAGGCTGCCCTCAAGCGCGACTTTGTGCAGGAACAGGGCTGGCTGCCGCTCAAGGATACGCCGGACGGCTTGGCCATCATGTGCCTGGACCCTGAAGCCACCCGTGGCTCGCGGCTGGTGCCCCAGGTATTTCCCCGCCATGGCAAATTTGATTACAGAGTGACCACCCGGCTGGAATTTGACCAGATGGTGGACCACCTGTTCGAGACCTCAGAGGGCTCGATTGACCAGTTGCTGGCCGACCTGGGCGACCCCATGGAGGAGGAAACCAGCAACGAGAGCGCGCTGGTGTCGGCCGCCGCAGACAATGAACTGGTCAAGTTTGTCAACAAGATCATTGTGGATGCCTTTCACCAGAAGGCCTCGGACATCCATATCGAGCCCATGCCGGGCAAGGCCAAAACAGGCATTCGGTTTCGGGTGGACGGCTCACTGATGCCCTATATCGAAGTGCCATCGCAATACCGGCAAGCCTTGGTAACCCGTCTGAAGATCATGTGCGATCTGGATATTTCCGAGCGACGCAAGCCACAGGATGGCAAGATCAAATTCAGAAAATTCGGCCCGATCGATATCGAGTTGCGGGTGGCCACCATTCCATCGGCCGGTGGGGTGGAAGATGTGGTGATGCGGATTCTGGCCGGAGGCGAGCCCATTCCCCTGGAAAAACTCGGGCTCTCGGCGAGCAACCGTGAACGACTGGATCAGGTCATCCACAAACCCTATGGTCTGTTTTATGTGTGTGGTCCCACGGGTTCGGGCAAGACCACCACCCTGCACTCCATCCTGAAAACCCTCAACACCTCCGAGGCAAAGATCTGGACTGCCGAAGACCCGGTGGAAATCACCCAGAAGGGACTGCGCCAGGTGCAGATCAACCGCAAGGCTGGCATTGACTTTGCCATGTTGATGCGGGCCTTCTTGCGCGCTGATCCAGACATCATCATGGTCGGTGAGTCGCGCGACCATGAGACGGTCTCGATGGGCATTGAAGCCTCGCTGACCGGGCACCTGGTGTTTTCCACCCTGCACACCAACTCGGCGCCCGAATCCATCGTGCGCTTACTGGATATGGGCATGGATCCCTTCAACTTTGCCGACGCCCTGTTGGGCATCCTGGCCCAACGCCTGGCCAAGCGGTTGTGCGATTGCAAGGAGGGCTATCACCCTAAAACAGAAGAGCTGGAAGCCTTTGTCGATGAATATGTGCAGGAATTGCGCAACACCCGCGCCTGGCAGGCGGATCGGGAGGGCGAGTCAAAAAAACTGATTGCCCAATGGATGAAAGAGTGTGGCGAAAAAGGCGAGCTGACTTTCTACCACGCGGTGGGCTGCGAAAAATGTAACCAGACCGGTTACAAGGGGCGCGTGGGCCTGCATGAGCTGCTGGTAGCCAACGACCAAATCAAAAAACTGGTGCAGGAGCGCGCCCCGGTGGCTGACATCTTTGCTTCAGCCGTGGAGTCTGGTATGCGCACCCTCAAGATGGACGGCATGGAAAAAGTCATGCAAGGCTTGACCGACCTGAAGCAGGTGCGCGCGGTCTGCATCAAGTGACCAAAATATTAGTATGCCTTCCCGTAATTTGCAAAAATCAAGGGTGAGTCTGCTTAATAAGAAGCCAATTGACAGACATCAAGCTTTTGGGCCCTTTTATTCAGAGTACGGGCTTGGCATGCTTGCTGCAAACCATTACAAACTTGCTTAGGCAACTTAATATAGAAATTGTTTTTTTAATCTGTTTAACCCCTAAAGGAGGAACACCTATGAAACGCACTCTTCAACAAGGCTTCACCTTGATCGAACTGATGATCGTGGTGGCCATCATTGGCATTTTGGCTGCCGTCGCGCTACCGGCGTATCAGGATTACACATTGCGGGCCAAAGCCTCGGAAGTAATTTTGGCTGCCTCGGGATGCAGAACGACCGTATCTGAGGCTTACCAGAGTTTGGCTAGTGGCACAGGTCCTGGAAACGGCAAATGGGGATGTGAAAGCGCAGCAGCCACGAGTAAATATGTAAGTTCCGTCAAAACCAATGATGACGGAGCCATTCAGGTCACGATGGGCAATCTTTCGGCAGCTTTGAATGGAAAATTTCTCTACCTTCAACCAAGAGCGGCAGATGGAACGACCGTTTTAACTGCAGCCAGCATCCCAACTCAAATTGGTCAATGGGTGTGCGGAGTAAGCGACACTACAATTTTTAAGTACATGCCAGCAAGTTGCCGGACGGACTTTTCCACTGCCCCGACTGGTACGTTCGGACCCTAATTTGATTATTAGATTGTTGTCAGTCAAGGAGCGTGCGAAGCACGCTCTTTTTATTTGGTTGTAGGTCCAACCACTAAGAAGTTAAATAATCTGGGCTTGCCCCCTTGGGTTCGGTCTAGATCTTGAGCGAGTAAATGAAAGGACATACATTTGCAAACGATGGCGGGTACTCGTTGCCTTGGAAAAATGCCTGGGTCAACAAGTTCAAGGGCAATAGATTTGCATAAATATAAGGGAAACCCCTATTCGAAAGCGCCGGTTCTGCCGGTACGCTAGAGGGTATGAATAGTGGTTAAGGGCATTGCTTAACCGACCACCTCGTTTGGGCAGGATTCATGTCTTATCCATGCCTTTTGTTTTGACCATTGGAGTTTCACTCATGCAAACACGTCGCGAGACACTCAAGCAAAGCGCTGTTGTGGCTGGCCTGCTGGCTGGCACCGGCCTCATGCCGCAACAGGCAGCAGCCTATGAAACAGCTGCCTTTGCAGCCAAAACGGCTGCTGATGTGGCCAAAGCCATGGGTGCTGCTGCTCCCATGGAGAGCAAAGACGTCACCATTGGTGGCCCCGACATTGCTGAAAACGGCGCTGTGGTGCCC
>Ga0075471_10003332_pt1 | contig 10464 bp, 7 predicted proteins | sample DEB19_08_DNA_2_FD_74787 | JGI IMG/M metagenome (GOLD analysis project Ga0075471, IMG submission 74787) | Aqueous microbial communities from the Delaware River and Bay under freshwater to marine salinity gradient to study organic matter... | ecosystem: Environmental > Aquatic > Marine > Coastal ... | reverse complement strand
TCGAACGCCGCGCGGTCGGCGGCCGGCGTGCGGGCCGCGGCCGCGAACTCCGGCTGGTGCGGCACGGCCGGCAGCGAGTCGATCCCGATCAGCGGGTGGATCGACGGCAGGGCGAGCGAGACGTTGCCCATGTCGGTCGAGCCCGCGAACGCCGCGGCGGCGCCGCCGAGATCCGGGAACGCGCGACCGAGCTCGATCGCGTTGCGGGCATAGAGCGCATCGAGCGCCGCCTCGCTGCGCATCTCCGCGTAGGGTGCCGAGGCGACCAGATCGAGCTTCGCGCCGGTCGCGAGCGCGCCGGCCTCGAAGCAGTTGCGCACGCGGGGCAGCAGGCCGTTCAGGCGATCGAGGGTCTGCGAACGGACGAGCCACCGGGCCGTCGTTCGGGCCGGCACGACGTTCGGCGCGTCGCCTCCGTGCAGGACGATGCCGTGCACGCGGTCCGAGGGGTCGATGTGCTGGCGCAGCAGCCCGATCGAGGTCTGTGCGACGGTGAGCGCGTCGAGCGCGTTCACGCCGAGCTGGGGGAACGCGGCAGCGTGCGCCGAGCGACCGGTGTACTCGATCTCCAGGTTGCAGCAGGCGATCGCCGGGAACTCCGCCGAGTCGATCGGCGCGGGGTGGACCATCATCGCGAAGTGCTGCCCCTCGAACGCGCCGCGATCGAGCAGCACGATCTTGCCGCCCCCGTGTTCCTCCGCGGGCGTGCCGATCACCGTCACGGTGAGACCGACGTCGTCGGCGACCCGGGCCGCCGCCATCGCGGCGCCGAGCGCCATCGTCGCGATGACGTTGTGGCCGCAGGCGTGGCCGATCCCCGGCAGCGCGTCGTACTCGGCGCAGATCGCGACGTGCAGCGGGCCGCTCCCGGCCCGCGCACGGAACGCGGTCGGCAGGCCGCAGAAGGGCTTCTCGACCTCGAAGCCCGCCTCCACGAGCGCCTCCGCGCACCAGGCGGACGCCTTCTCCTCCTCGAACGAGATCTCGGGATGGGCGTGGATCCGGTGGCTCAGGTCCACCAGCGCCGCGTGCCGTGACTCGATCGCCTCGCGTGCAGCCGCCTTCGCATCCATCGCGGGATCCTCCGGGCTTCGAGGATAGGGCCAAAGTCGGGCCCGGGACAAACCAAGACCTCGGGGGGAACCGGTTGCCGGGCAAGGGCGAGGTCCTTCGCGACCGACTCCCCACGAGCCTCGCCCGGTCCGCGCGACGACTCGGCCCGGTCGAGGCCCGGGCGTCCGTCAGTGGGCGGGAGTCGTGTCGTAGTCGCCGAGATCGACGCGACGCAGCCCACGGCGCAGCTTCGTGACCGTCCACGGCCAGTTGGTGCTGTTGCGGCCCGTGCGGTCGAGGAAGTAGCTCGTGCAGCCGCCGGTGTTGAAGACGGTCGTCCCGAGCGCCGCCTGGAGCTCCGAGTTGAACGCGGCGAGCGGACCGGGCCTCAGCGAGAGCGTCGCCACGCCGCGCTTGCGCGCCTCGAGGAGCGCGCCGACCACGTAGTCGAGCTGCGCCTCGATCATGACGAAGGCCGACGAGAACGCGTAGAGGTTCGGGCCCAGCATGAGGAAGCAGTTCGGGCAGTCGGCCACCGTCGTGCCGCGAAAGGCCTCGGGGCGACCGTTCCACTGCTCGGCGAGCGTGCGCCCGCTCGCGCCGACGATCCTCTCCGCGATCGGGGGGTTGGAGACCCGGAAGCCGGTGGCGAAGACGACGACGTCGGCCTCGAAGCGCGCCCCGTCGGCGGACACGATCGTCCCGCCCTCCACCCGCTCCACGCCTCCCAGCACGGAGACGTTCGGCTGGGCGAGCGCGCGGTACCACGTGTTGGACTGGAGCACGCGCTTGCAGCCGATCGCGTAGTCCGGGACCACCTTCGAGCGCAGCGCCTCGTCCTTGATGCTGCGGTAGGCGTTGGCGATCGCCGCGCGCTCGAGGCGCCGGCGCAGGCGCGGCTGGCCGAGGCTCCAGTTCAGGAACTCGAACTGCGCGTAGAGCACGGCGCGCAACGCGCGCTGGGTGACCGGGTGGCGCCGGAAGCGCTCCTGCCAGGCGGGAGAGACGGGGGCGTCGAGCTTCGGCAGGACCCAGGGCGCGGTGCGCTGGAAGACCGCCATCTGCTCCACCTCCGGCTGGATCGCCGGGACGAACTGGATCGCCGACGCACCCGTGCCGATCACCGCGACGCGCTTTCCGCGGAGCTCCACGTCGTGGTTCCACTTCGCCGAGTGGAAGGAGGGGCCCGTGAACGACTCCAGGCCCGGCAGCTCGGGGACGACCGGGACGTGCATCGGTCCCGAGGCCATGACGACGAAGCGCGAAGAGAAGCGGCCGCGGTCGGTCTCGACCTGCCAGCGCGAGGCCGCCGGGTCCCAGCGGGCCTCGAGCATCTCGTGGCCGAAGCGGATCGCGTCGGTCACGCCGAAGGCCCGCGCCGTGTCGGCCGCGTAGCCCTTGATCTCCGGCTGGTGCGCGAAGACGTGGCTCCAGTCGGGCTTGGGCGCGAACGAGAAGGAGTAGAAGGACGAGGGGACGTCGCAGGCGCAGTCGGGGTAGGTGTTCTCGCGCCAGACCCCGCCCAGCTCCGAGGCCTTCTCCAGCAGGACGAAATCGAAGCCCGCCTGTCGCAGCCGGATCGCGGCCCCGATGCCGGCGAAGCCGCCGCCGACCACGATGACGTCGAAGTCCCTGCGATCGGAGGCGTCGGAGTCGACCGCCGGCTGCGAGCGTTGGCCTGGAGAGTTCTCCATGAGCGAAAGGAATAGCACCACTTCTGTCTTCCGGCCGAGTTGCCACATTCGTCGCCCGCCCACGGGCCGCCGTCGACTGCACCGGACACCTCGTGCGTCGCGCCCGGGTGCACGCGGCGCGGAAACGAAGGCCGCTCGACACGCGTCAGGTCCGGGCTTAGGCTGGAACTTTTGTTCTTCCCGACCCTCGCCCCCGACCGCAGGCGCTGCCATGCCTTCACCCGCAACCACGACCCGGCCGTCTCGTTTCGCCTGGATCTACGTCGTCGAGACCGCCGACGACGGGCCTCGTCGAGCAAGCGACAAGGCGCGGATCCGGATCGGCCGGACGGCCATGAAACCGGGCCCCGAGTTGGACGGCTGGCTGCCGAAGAGCCGAAGCCTGAAGAAGTACGTACCCACCCGGGTCCGCTACGACCTGATGCTCCCGGACGATGAAGCAGGGGGGCGCGACAGGCCGTTTCGTGTACCCGGGGAGGCCACCCGGGTGAAGGCTGCCCTCGAGGCGCTCCGCGAGAGGCTTTCGGGAGAGGGCTACACGGTCAACGGAGATGAGAGGACTTGGCGTCTGTACGTCGTCGAACTGCTCCCGCCGACGAGACCCGATCCCAAGGTCCGGCCCAAGGGATACCTCTACGTGGGCCAGACGTCGATCTGCGTGAAGGAACGCGCCCAGCAGCATGAAGAGGGCCCGAAATATCGATGGACGGGAAAGCCGAAGTACAGCAAACCGTGCCACAGGCGGTTCAAGGCCCTGCGCATGGACCTTCTACCGGCGGAGTACGCGGGGCCGCTCTACTCGAGAGAGTCGGCGCTCTGCGCAGAATCGGAACTACGGCTCCACTTCGAGCACCTGGACTACGCGGTCATCGGCGGCCAGGAGAGATACACCCAGATGAAGGGCACGTGACCCCTGGCCCGTAGGTCGCTCGGCGCTCGACTGACCGAGCGAACGCCTCGATGTCTCATTCCGGGGCGGGCCGCTCGCGTGGCGACGCCGGGAGCGGACGCTCAGGGCGTGGGAGCGGGGGTCGGCGTCACGTCCGGGGTCGGGGTCGGGACGGGCGTCGGCGTCGGGATCGGCGTCGCGGTGGGCGCCGGCGGGACCGGGCGGAACGTCCGCACCGCGCGCGCGCGGAATGCAGCTCCCTTGTTCACGTGGCTCGTCGAGCCGTCGTAGAAGCTCATGGTCCACGCGTCGGGAGGAAGCCCTTCGAAAGTGGACGACGTCCAGTACGGGTTCGAGGCCGTGCAGCTGCACTCGACCACGGTGCATCCGATCGAGCAGACGTAGTTGAAGACTTGGGGAACCGAGGGGTCGATGCGGCCGACGTCCTCGATCGTCTCGAGCTCGAACTTGGTCGGGATGCGCCAGTCGCAGAAGCCGCCGAAGCAGGGAGCCGAGTTCAGGACGGCGAGAAAGTCGGTGAAGGCCGTGCCGTCGGCGACGACGCTCCCGCCGGTCGACCACGTCCACGAGGCGTCGCGATCGTGGACGCCGCCCGCCCGGTCCTTCTTCTCCCACATGAGCCCGGTGCGCTGGTCCTTCACCCAGCCGAGGCCGTTGTCGACGTAGGAGCGCTCGAGACCCGCCGTGGTGTCGCCCGCGGCGCCATAGGGCACGTTCTGGCCGGTGCGCAGCGGCATGGCCTTGGCGGCCTCCGCGCGCAGCGGCGCGAGCAGCGCCGCGGCGAGTGCCGCGGCCGCGAGAATCCGTCGATTCGGCGCCATCTCCACCCTCCTCCTCCGTCGACCGTCCACCGCCGGCGACCTACCACGGCAGCGGGCACGCGGGAAGGCGTGGATTCGACCGGGGCAGGCGGCGACCCGGGAGCCCCTTGCGGCAGGCGGCGTGGCGGTGAAGGATCCGGCGTGGCGATCGAGTCGATTCCCGCCCGCCGCGTGCAGCTCGCGACCGACGTTCCCGTGGACCCGGTCGCGGCGGCCGCGGCCCTGGCCGCCCGCGCCGCCCGGGTGGCCGCCGCCGGCGAGTCGGCGCGACGCCTCGACCCCGGGCTCGCCTCCGCGATGGCCGAGGCCGGCCTGTTCCGCCTGCTCGTGCCCCATGCGCTGGGCGGCCTCGAGAGCGAACCGGCCGTCATGGTCGACGCGCTCGCCGAGATCGCCCGGGGCGACGGCGCGGCCGGCTGGTGCGCGATGATCGCCTCGACGACCGCGGTGCTCTCCGGGTGGCTCCCCGAGAACGAGGCGCGCGCGATCTTCGCCGACCCGGCGTCGGTCACCGGCGGCGTCTTCCACCCGCGCGGCCGGGCGATCGCCTGCGACGGCGGCTTCCGCGTGAGCGGGCGGTGGACCTTCGCGAGCGGCTGCGAGCACTGCACCTGGCTGCTCGGCGGCGCGCTCGTGTTCGACGCGCCCGACGCCGCGCGCCCGCGGCTGCGCCCCGACGGCGTGCCCGACGCGCGCCTGTTCTTCTTCCCGGCGGGCGACGTGCGCATCCACGACACGTGGTCGACCTCGGGGATGCGCGGCACGGGCTCCCACGACATCGAGGTGAACGATCTCTTCGTGCCGGCGGGACGCGCAGCCTGGCCCGCCGACCCGGCCCTGCGGCGCGAGGCTCTCTACCGCTTCCCGGTCTTCGGGTTGCTCGCGCTCGGCATCGCCGGCGTGGCGCTCGGGATCGCGCGCGGCGCGATCGACGACGTCGCGGCGCTCGCCTGCGAGAAGGTTCCGACCGGCGGGCGCCGGCGCCTCGCCGAGCGCTCGGCGATCCAGGCCGACGTCGCCCGCGCGGAGGCCGCCGTCGCGGGCGCGCGGGCGCACGTGCACGACGCGATCGGCTCCGCCTGGGAGAAGGCTCGCCGCGGCGACGACCTCGGACTGCGCGACCGCGCGCTCCTGCGGCTCGCCGCGACCGACGCCGTGCGACGCGCGGCCGAGGCGGTCGACCTCGCGTACGAGGCGGGCGGCGGCAGCTCGATCCACGACGCGAGCCCGCTCTCGCGCCGCTTCCGCGACGTCCACGTCGCGACCCAGCACGTCATGGTCGCGAAGCCGACCTACGAGGTCGCCGGCCGGGTCCTGCTCGGGCTCGACCCCGGGGGCGAGCTCCTGTGAGCGAGACGGGGCCCTCGCCCGACCTCGACCCGGCGCGATTCCGCGCGCTCCGGATCGAGCGGGCAGGTGAACTGCTCCGGGTCGAGATCGCGCACCCGTCGAGCCCGATGAACGCGGTCGACGACCTGCTCCACGGAGAGCTCGCGGCGCTGTTCCGCGGGCTGCGGCGCGAGACCGCGGCGCGCGCCGTGCTCCTCACCGGCCGCGGGCGCGCCTTCAGCGCGGGCGGCGACTTCGCCTGGTTCCCCGAGCTGCAGGATCCCGAGCGCATGGAGGCGCTGCGGCGCGACGCGAAACAGATGATCTGGGACCTGCTCGACGTCGAGCTGCCGATCGTCGCCGCCCTGAACGGACCCGCGGTCGGGCTCGGCGCCTCGATCGCGCTGCTCTGCGACGTCGTGTTCGCGGCCGACGGCGCGACGATCGCCGACCCGCACGTGCGCGTCGGGCTCGTCGCGGGCGACGGCGGGGCCGCGATCTGGCCGCTCGCGCTCGGCCCGGCGCGGGCGAAGCAGTACCTGCTGACCGGCGACCCGCTGGACGCGCGCGAGGCGGAGCGGATCGGGCTCGTGAACTTCGTCGTGCCGGCCGAGGAACTCGACGCGAAGGCGACGGCCTTCGCGCGGAAGCTCGCGGCCGGGGCCCCGCTCGCGGTGCGCTACACGAAGCTCGCGGTGAACAAGCTCGTGAAGGACGCGCTCAACGTGGCGTTCGACGCGTCCACGGCGCTCGAACTCGTGACGTTCCGCAGCGAGGACCACGCCGAGGCGCTGGCCGCGATCCGGGAGAAGCGGGCGCCCGTCTTCCGGGGCCGCTGAGGCGCCGCGCGCACTCGGGCACGGGGTGAAGGTCGAAATCGGCGCGGCCGCTTCCCCGCGCCGGCTCGTCCTCTCGGGGGCTTCGAGCGGGACTCGACCGGGCCCGCATCACCCCTGCCCGGCCCCGGAACGGGAGCCTCGCTCCGGAGGGGCCGGCGGAATCTCGGCGGTGCGGCTCGCCGCCCGGGATTCCTCCCCGGGCCTGCCCGACCGCCGGACCGGGCGGGCTGCCGGTCGCGACCCGGGCCCGGACCTCGCCCCGGGGGATCCCGATTTGCGGACCTCCCGCACCGTGTGGAATCCTCGGAGACTCGCGGCCCGTCGCGCTCGAGGCGAACGGCTCCCGCGCATCCGAGACGCGACACCGGACTTCATCGACAGACCAGGCCCCGGGCGGAACGCCGCGGGGCGCGTGCGGCCGAGCCCCTCCCCGGCTCCGTCCGCCGCACGGCTCGGGGCGATCCCGCCCCGCGCGGAACAACGGGGAAGCGAAAGGATCGGGACGATCATGCAGAGGATTCTCATCGGCGCGACCGCCGGCTTCCTGGCGGCCACCCTGGCCTGTGCGACGACGGCGCGGGCCGACGAGAAGGCGGCGCCCGCCAACCCCCACGGCGGTGGAGCCGCCCCCGCGGCGGCTGCGGCCCCGGCGGGCCCGATGTCCCCCGAGGACGTGAAGAAGACGCTCTACGCGCTCGGCGTCGCGCTCAGCAAGAACCTCTCGAGTTTCAACCTGACCCCGGCCGAAGTCGACGTCGTGAAGCAGGGCCTCGCCGACGGCGCGGCCGGCAAGGAGGCGAAGGACATCGACCTCACCAAGATGGGGCCGAAGTTCCAGCAGCTCGCCAAGGAGCGCGCGGCCGTGATCTCGGCGCAGGAGAAGAAGTCGGGCGCCGAGTACATCGAGAAGATGACCAAGGAGAAGGGCGCGACCAAGCTCGACTCCGGCATGGTCTACATCGAGGAGACGGCCGGCACGGGCGAGTCGCCGAAGGCGACCGACCGCGTGAAGGTGCACTACCACGGCACGCTCGCCGACGGCACGGTGTTCGACAGCTCGGTCGATCGCGGCGAGCCCGTCACCTTCCCGCTGAACGGCGTCATCAAGTGCTGGACCGAGGGCGTGCAGAAGATGAAGGTCGGCGGCAAGGCGAAGATCGTCTGCCCGTCGGACCTCGCCTACGGCGACCGCGGCGCACCGCCGAAGATCAAGCCCGGCTCGACGCTGGTGTTCGACGTCCAGCTGCTCGGCATCGAGCCCCCGCCGACGCCGAAGGCCGCCGCGGCGACCCCGGCCGGCGGCGCCGAGAAGAAGTGATCGGCTGACGAAGCCGTCCCCGCCTGCCCGCGGCCCTCCGGCCTGCGGGCGGGCGGGGGCGACCCGCCGCGCCCCGCGCGGCGAAGCGTTCCCCGCGGTGCTGAACCTCGCTTCCGAGACCGACCCCCGCTGGGTGGAGCGCGCCCTCGCCGACGTCGACCTGCTGCTGGTCGACCACGCGAACTGCGAGAAGAAGGCGGCCTCGACGGCCGTGAGCCTGCTCTTCCGCTACCCCGATCGCGAACCGCTGCTCCGCCCGCTCGCGCGCCTCGCGCGCGAGGAACTCGCTCACTACGAGCAGGTGCTCGACGCGATCGAGTCCCGCGGGGGCCCGCCCCGGCGCCTGCCTCCGAGTCCTTACGCGGGCGAGCTGCTCGCCGCCGTGCGGGACCGCGAGCCCGGGCGCCTGGTCGACACGCTCCTCTGTCTCGCGCTCATCGAAGCGCGCAGCTGCGAGCGCATGAAGCTGCTCGCGGACGCGCTGCCCGATCCCGCGCTGTCGTCGCTCTACCGGGGGCTGCTCGCGAGCGAGGCGCGACACCACCAGTCGTACCTCGACCTGGCGTCGGCCGTGGCGCCGGCGGACGAGGTGCGTGCGAGACTGCGGGAGCTCGCGCTGCACGAAGCGGCCGTGATCGCGGCGGCGCCGCCGCTCGCGCTCATGCACACCTGATCCGCCCGCGCGCCGGGCCCGCAGCCCCGCCGCTTCGCAGCCCCGCCGCTTCGCAGCTAGGCGCCGGATCCGGACGCCTCGATCGCCCGCAGCAGCGAAGCGTCGACGCCCGCTGCGTCGATCCGGAGCACGACCTCGTCCTCGCGCATCGCAACGAAGTCCGCGCCGACGGCGGCGGCCGTGCCCGCCGTTCCGATCGCGACGTCGGCGACGCCTGCCGCGACCAGCGCCGCGGCTGCGAGCGGCGGAATCTCCGCCGCGAGCGGCGCGGAGGCGCCGCGTTCGTCGGCGTGCCCCGGCGGCGGCGCCGAGAGGGCGAGCACGTCGAGAGGGCGCGCTCCGGCGAGCACGCCGCCGCGCTTCAGCATGGGCAGCCCGCGCACGCCGTCGCTCGCCGCGTCGGCCGGGCCTGTGATCCCGAGCGGGTTTCCGCGCGCCACGACGAGTCCGCTCGAGCGCCGGTCGAGCACGAACTCGCGACCCCGGCCGGCCGCGACCGCGGCAGGCGGAGCGAAGGTCTCGCCCTCGCCCGCCCCCGACCCGGACCGACCGCTCGCGAAGCCCGCCCGGGCGACGCCGCCCGACGGTCGCGCCCACACCTGCCCGTGCACCGTCCCCGCGGCGAGGAGAGCCGCCGCGGCCCCGTCCGCGCAGGGCCGCAGCGCGACGCGCACCGCGAGCCCGCGGGCGCGCAGCGCGTCCTCGAGTGCGTCCACCGCCGGATCGGCCAGTCCGGCCAGCAGCAACGTGAACGGCGCCTCGCCGGCCGAGAGGTCCTCGACCGCGACCGACGCGCCCGCGGCGATCCCTCCGGTTCCGGGTCGAAGTCGCACGAGTCCGGCCGCGCGGGCGAGACTCGACAGCGCTCCCGCCCCGCGCGCGAGCGGATGGACGACCGCGCGGCCGCCGATGCGCGCGACCTCGACGCGCACGAGTTCCTCGAGATCGGAGCGACTCGGGATCGCCTCCGCCGCGACGGCCTCGCGCGTCGCGGGCCGCGCCTGCGGCTCGCCGAGGAGGCGCGCGACGAGCGGGCCGAGGATCTCGCGCGCGACCATCGCCGCGGCGATCGGGTAGCCGGGGAGCCCGATCGCCACGCGCGCACGCCGCTCGGGCGTCGGCGTCAGCGAAGCGAGGATCGTCGGACGGCCGGGCACGAGCCCGATCCCCGTCGCCAGCACGCGACCGACCGACGCGAAGGCCGTCGCCGTCCAGTCGCGCGAGCCCGCCGACGAGCCCGCGATCGTGCACACCACGTCGGCGCGCTCGGCCGCGTCGGCGACGGCGAGCGCGAGCGCTCGCGCATCGTCGCGCACGCGTGGAAGCCGCAGCGGAACCGCACCGCGAGCGCGCAGCATCTCCGCCAGCACGCGCGAGTTCGACTCGATCGTCGTGCCCGGCGGGCGCTCCGCCCCCGGCTCGACCAGCTCGTCGCCGGTCGGGAGAATCGCGACCACCGGCGCGCGCCGCAACGCGACGCGGTGGACACCCGCGGCGAGCAGCAACCCGAGATCGGCGGGGCCGATCCGGTGTCCCGCGGGCAGGAGTCGCTCGCCGACGACCACGTCCTCGCCGACGACGCGGACGTTCGACCACGGCGCGGGCGCCTCGCGCACCCGGACGCGGCGCGAACGACCGGCGCCGCGACGGCCAGCTGCCGCGCCCGTTCCATCGGGAGCACCGACGGCCTCCGCCACCTGCTCGACCCGCTCGACCATGACGACCGCGTCGGCGCCGCGCTGCAGCGCCTGCCCGGTGTCGATCCACGCGAAGCCGCCCGCGCCGAAGGAGCGATCCGAAGAGAGTTCGACCGGCGCGCCCTGCCCG
>Ga0075471_10003331_pt1 | contig 10466 bp, 8 predicted proteins | sample DEB19_08_DNA_2_FD_74787 | JGI IMG/M metagenome (GOLD analysis project Ga0075471, IMG submission 74787) | Aqueous microbial communities from the Delaware River and Bay under freshwater to marine salinity gradient to study organic matter... | ecosystem: Environmental > Aquatic > Marine > Coastal ... | reverse complement strand
ACGCCTGATCCTCGAGGACGTCTACGTCGGCGGCATTGCGTCCGGCTTCCGCGGCCTGAAGACCAAGAAGGGCGACGCGATGTGCGTCTTCACCCTTGAAGACCACCAGGGCTCGGTCGAGGTCGTGGTCTTCCCGGAAATGTTCGGGAAGCATCGCGGCCTGATCGAGAACGGCGCACTACTGCTCGTGCGCGGCAAGTTCGAGCGCGATGAAGAGAATTCCCGCTTCCAGTGCACCGACATCATGCTGTTGTCGGCGCTGAAGGAGCGCCTCTCGCGCGGCGTCCGTATCCGGTTGAAGGGCACGTGTCCGCGTGAGACGATTGAATCGCTCTGGGAAGTGATGACCAGGCACCGCGGTGATCGCCCGGTGGCCGTCGAGGTGGAGTTGAACGGCGGCAACCGCCACGTGATCGTGCGCGCCGAGGTGACCCACTCGATTCGGGTGCGAACGTCGGAACAGTTTGTGTCGGATGTCGAACAGCTGTGCGGCGCCGGTTCGGTCACGATTCACTCGTGAGCCACAGGCCGGCGTCCGAGAGCTGATAGCCCCTTATGGCAGACCTATTAGAGTTTGAAGAACCGATCGGGGAGTTACTGAAGGAGATCGAGGCGTTGGCGACCCTCGAGCCCAGCGAGGATCGCGATCGGGAAATTGCCCGGCTGGAGGGACGCGTCAATGCCATGCGCGGCGACCTCTACAAGAACCTCACGCCGTGGCAGCGCGTCCAGGTGGCGCGCCATCCCTCCCGGCCGACCACCCTCGATTACGTCGAGCGGTTGTTCACCGATTTCGTGGAACTGCATGGCGATCGTCGCTTCGCTGACGATCACGCGATCGTGACCGGGACCGCTCTCTACAAGGGGCAGCCGATTCTGGTCGTTGGCCACCAGAAGGGCAGCGACACCAAGCAGAAGATTTATCGCAACTTCGGCTACGCGCGCCCGGATGGCTATCGCAAGGCGTTGCGCACCATGGAGATGGCGCAGAAGTTCCGCCGTCCGATCATCTGCTTCGTGGATACGCCGGCCGCCTATCCCGGCATCGAGTCCGAGGAGCGCGGCGTCGCCGAGGCGATCGCCCTCAACCTGCGTGAGATGGCGATGCTGGAAGTGCCGGTCATCGTCCTGGTCCACGGCGAAGGCGGTTCCGGCGGCGCGCTCGGCATTGCGGTCGGCGATCGCATCCTGATGCACGAGTTTGCGATCTACAGCGTGATTCCCCCCGAAGGCTGTGCCGCCATTCTGTGGCGTGATCCGGCGAAGAAGGTCGAGGCAGCCACCGCGCTCAAGATCACGGCTCCCGATCTGCTCGGTCTCGGCATCATCGACGAGATCGTCAACGAACCCGTCGGCGGCGCGCACACCGACCCGGCTCAGGCAGTCGCGCTCGTCGACATCGCTCTGTCGCGCGCTCTCGACGAGGTGTCAGCGATGTCGGTCGACGAGCGGCTGAATGCCCGGTACGAGAAGTTCCGCAAGATGGGCACCGTTGGCATCATTGAGGCCTGATCTGTCACGCGGTCGTGCCAACGTAGGCGCGGGTCATTAGACCCCGACACCCGATGCCTGTTCCGCCCATCTGGAATACCAAGCCTCACGACGAGGCTGCCGCCGCAGTGTTGGCACACGAGCTCAGGGTCTCGGCCGTCACCGCACGCCTGCTGGCCATTCGCGGGCTGACCGATCCCGACGAGGCATCCCGTTTCCTCAACCCGTCGCTCGATCAGCTCTACGATCCCTACAAGCTCACCGACCTCGATCGCGCGGCCGATCGCATCATGACGGCGATCGCCAATCGCGAACGTGTGTCGATCCACGGCGACTACGACGTGGACGGCATCACATCGACGGTCATCCTGCGCCGGGCCATTGAGCTGCTGGGCGGCAACGTCGGGCACTTCATCCCCGAGCGCCTGACGGACGGCTACGGCTTGCAGCCGCACACCATCGATCGCCTGCACGCTGACGGCGTGCAACTGATCGTGTCCGTGGACTGCGGCATCCGCGCGCCCGAGGCCGCGCGCCGGGCCCGCGAGCTGGGTGTCGACCTGATCATCACGGACCATCACGAGCCCGACACCGAGCTGCCGGTTGCCTGTGCCGTCGTGAATCCGAAGCGGCACGACTGCCAATACCCGGACAAGAACCTCGCCGGCGTCGGCGTGGCGCTGAAGATCGTGCAGGCGATCTGCGCCAAGGCGGGGAAGTCGAGCTGGCTGCCGGCATTCGTCAAGATCGCCGCGATCGGCACGCTGGCCGACGTCGTGCCGCTGGTCGGCGAGAATCGCGTGATCGCCAAGCTTGGTTTGCAGATGCTGACCAAGGGACCACACAAGGTTGGCTTGCGCGCGTTGCTCGAAGCGGCGGGGTTGAACGGCAAGACCATCGACAGCTACCACATCGGCTTCATGGTGGCGCCGCGCATTAATGCGGCCGGCCGCATGAGCACCCCTGACATCGCCACCCGATTGCTGCTCGCGTCGGATGAAGCGATGGCGGACGAAGCCAAGACACTTGCCGAACAGCTCGAAGCCGAGAACACCAAGCGTCGCGCCGAGGATCAGGACATCCTGGCCAAGGCGAAGAAGATCGTCGAGACAGACCCTGAAGTCGGGGCGCACAGCGTGCTGGTGGTCGCCGGTGAAGGCTGGCATCGCGGCGTCATCGGCATCGTCGCGTCGAAGGTCGTGGACGCGTTCTATCGGCCGGCGATCGTGCTGTCGGTCGACGGGGACATGGCCCACGGCTCCTGCCGGAGCATTTCGGGCTTCGACATGCTGGCCGCGCTGGAGTCGTGCGCACCGTTGATGAAGCGATTCGGGGGGCATAAGGCGGCCGCCGGCTTGCAGATCGAGACGTCGCGGATCAAGGAATTCCGCCTGGCGGTCAACGCCTATGCCGCCGATGTGCTCGGCCCGGACGACCTTCGTCCGCGCCTGTGGCTCGACGGTCCGCTCGCGTTCAGCGAGTTGAACGAACAGGTGATGTCCGAGTTTGCACGGCTCGCGCCGTTTGGTCCGGGCAATCCCAAACCGCGCTTCCACACCGGTCCAGTCTCCGTCGTCGATGGTCCGCGGATCCTCAAGGAGCGGCACATGAAGATGACGATGAAGCAGAACGGCAAGATCCTGCGCGCGATTCAGTGGAACGCGGCCGAGCATGCCGAGGCGCTGACCGCGAAGAAGGACGGCGTCGAGATTGCCTATACCGTCGAAGAGAACGAGTACATGGGCAACAAGTACGTCGAGCTTCGGCTGGAAGACTTCCGCTAGCGATGAGTCCTGCGTCGATTGTTGCCGACCGAGGCTTCGTGGTCCTCGAGCGGGTCATCCCACCAGTAAAGCTGGCGCGTTTGGCCAAGTCGTATGACGATGCCGTGGCCGCGGCGCAGCCCGACGACGTCAAGACCGGGACCACCACGACCCGTGTCAATGACTTCGTCAATCGCGGTCCGGACTTCGATTCGGTGTACGTGCTGCCGCAGTTGCTCGAGGCGTGCCGCCATGTCATTGGGACTGACTTCCGGCTGAGTTCCTACCACGCACGCACGTTGCATCCGCGCTCGGCGCCGGGCGAATGGCATGTCGATGTCGCCCGTGCTGGCCGCTGGTCGGATTCATCCTGATGGTCGACGCGTTCACCACCGAGAACGGTGCGACGCGCTTCGTTCCCGGCACGCACAAGTGGCGCAAGACGCCAAATGATTCGATGCAGGACCTCACCGCCGACTATGAATGGCAGGAGTTGGCCTGTGGTGCGGCTGGATCGCTGCTGATTTTCGACGGCTCGACATGGCATGGCCATACCGCCAACCGCACCCACAAGCCGCGACGGTCACTACAAGGCGCCTTCATTCCCCCAACCGGTACCATCGCCACCGACTTCAAGAGCCGCATGACCGCTGACGCGCGCAAGCGATTGGGGCCGGCGGCGCAGTCGGTGCTGGGGCTATGAACCGCAAGAACATGATCTTCGATCAGCACGAAGACGGTGACCCATCGAGGCCCGAGCCGTCGGGCCCGTTCTGGTTGTGAGCCCTGCTTGCACCGCTCTTCGTCTTCGGTGCCGTGCTGGTGCTAACCGGTATCGCGATCGGCGCCGGCTCCGCTGGTGCCAATGCAGCGTTCGCCTTAGCCATCCGCGCCGTGTTTGTGTTCTCACCATTTTCGAATCTGCGGCCAGAAGGGGGCTATTTGGTATTCGCCGGCACTTTCAACCCGAATTCTAGGTACTGAACTTTTCGTCAGGTCCCGTTGGAGGGTACACCGCGCTTGGCGAAAAGGCGGCAACGGCCTGCTTTATTGCTTCGCCATCGACTAGTGCGGTTCGCCGCGTCGGCCGCCCGCACTGGTACAATCGAAATGTGACCATGTGGCAGCGGAGGGCTCGGGCGGTGCTGGCGATTCTTGCCGCCGCGGTCGTCGGCTGGGTTGCCTACACCATACGGCCGCGCGAAACGCCGGCGCCACCGCCGAAGTTCGAGCGAACCGACCCATCAGCCGTGATCGAAGTCCAGGGCGGCGACGCCCTCCAGCTCAAGGGCAAAGACCAGGACCTTCGCGTCGAGTATCGCGTCCAGACCACCAACAAGGACGGCGAGACCTCGCTGCGCGGCGTCAAGATCATGGTCAGCAACCGCGGCGGCCGCAACTACGTCGTCACCGGCGAACAGGCCTTCATCGGCAAGCAGAACACGTCGTTCGACGTCCGCGGCAACGTGAAGATGGAAACCGACGACGGCCTCGTCGCAACCAGTCAACAGGCGACCTATACCGACGCCGAGCGAATGGTTCGCATTCCGGGAGCGGTCCAATTCTCCCAAGGCCGCATGACCGGGTCGGGCATTGGTTTCACGTTTGACGAGCAGCGCGACGTGATGTGGATCCTCGACAAGGCGGACGTGAAGTTCGCGGCCAAGGACGATCTCGGCCCGATGGCCTTCACGTCGGGCACCTTCGGCTACGCGCGTCGCGATCGCTACATGCGCTTCGAGAAGACGATGCACATGGATCGCGATGCGCAGGTTATCGATGCCGACAACGCGATGGTCCGCCTCTTTGCCGACCGCGAGGAGCCCGATTACGTCGAACTGCGCGGCGGGGCGGCCGTGACCGGGAGCGGCGCGGACAGCCTGTTGAAAGTGATGTCGGCACGCGACATCAACCTGGACTACATGGACGACGGCCGGACACTGCAGAACACGACGCTGGCCGGCCAGGCCGAAATCCAGGTGGCGAGCAAGGGATCGTCAGGCACACAGCGCCTGACGGGCGAGTACATGGATATCGGGCTTGATCCCGATGGCAGCCTGAGGCACCTGTCGGCACGTGACGCCGTCACCGTCACGCTGCCACCGTCGAAGGACTCCGCGGCGAGAACGATCCGTTCGAACTCGTTGTCCGCCAACGGCAACGCGCAGGGGCTGCGCGACATGACCTTCAATGACGGCGTCGAGTACCGCGAACCGGCCGTCAAGGGCCAGCCCGGGCGGACGGTGCGGTCCAAGACGCTTGAAGCCGGCCTCGACGCCGCCGCCGGAACGTTGCAGATCGCGCGCTTCGTCGGCAACGTCGACTTCACCGACGGGCCCCTCCATGCCACCAGCGCCGAGGCGCGCTACGAAGTCGTCGCCGGGACGCTGGCGTTGCTCGGCCAGGCGCCGCCACCGCACATCGACAGTGACACGGTGACGATTGACGCGGTGTCGATCGACGTGACGCTGAACCCGCGCACCATGACCGCCAAGGGCAACGTGCGCAGCACGTTGTTGCCGCCCAAGAAGGCGGCTCCCGGCGCCACCGAAACCAAGCGGCCGGGCCTGCTGACGGACAAGGATCCGGTCAGCATCATCAGCGAATCGCTGGTCTACGAGGAAGCGGCCCGGAAGGCGGACTACAAGGGCAAGACGGTGCTGTTCCAGGGCCAGACGACGATCAACGCCAACACCCTGACGCTCGATGAGACCAAGGGGGATCTCACGGCCAACGGCAAGGTCGTCACCAACCTCGTGATCACGAATGGGGAAGGCTCGGCTGCCACGAAGACCAAGCCGATGGTCGCACGCGCGGAAACGTTCAACTACTCCGACCAGACCCGCATGGCGACCTACACCACGACCGCACAGCTCGATGGGGAACAGGGCAACCTGCGGGCCGGCAAGCTGGAGTTGAAGCTGGCCAAGGACGACAACGCCCTCGAACGTCTTGAAGCCAATGGCGCGGTCACCGCCATCGTCGACCGGCGCACGGTCACGGGCACGCGGCTGACTTACTCGCCACGCGACGATCGGTACCTCGTGGTCGGGGCGCCGGTGAAGATGATCGATGCGGACTGCCAGGAGACCAGCGGCAAGACGTTGACGTTCTGGAAGGCGTCCGATAGAGTCCAAGTCGACGGCAACAACGAAGTCCGCACGCAAACCAAAGGCGGCGGCAAGTGCGTTGTGCCTCCCGCGCAGTGACATGCCCCGCCTGCTGGCAGCCTTCAGAGAAATGACGCGTCCCGCCGTTTGTGGGACTTAGAAACATGCCCTCGACACTGCAGACCCACGAACTCACCAAGACCTACAGCGGCCGCACCGTCGTGCGCGGCGTGAGCCTCGAAGTGAACGCGGGCGAGGTCGTCGGACTGCTCGGCCCGAACGGCGCCGGGAAGACCACGACGTTTTACATGACCGTCGGCCTGACGTCGCCTGACTCGGGTCGCGTCACCCTCGACGGCGTGGACGTCACCAACGATCCGATGTACATCCGCGCGCGGAAGGGCATCGGTTACCTGCCGCAGGAGCCATCGATCTTTCGCGGGCTGACCGTCGAACAGAACATCATGGCCATTCTCGAGACGCTCGACCTGAGTGCCGCCGACCGCCGGGCGCGCCTGCGCGAGCTGCTCGACGAACTCGGGTTGACGCCGGTGGCGCAGTCGCCGGCGTACGTGTTGTCAGGGGGTGAACGACGCCGAGCGGAGATCACCCGCGCCCTCGTCATGAACCCGCGCTTCATGCTGCTCGACGAGCCCTTCGCGGGCATCGATCCGATCGCGGTCTCGGAAATTCAGAAAATCATCTTCCACTTGAAGGAGCGCGGCATCGGGATCCTCATCACCGATCACAACGTGCTCCAGACGCTCAAGATCACCGATCGCGCGTATATCGTCACGGATGGCGCGATTTTCCGGAGCGGAACCCCGGCCGACCTGGCCGCAGACGAGGAAGTTCGTCGAATTTACCTCGGGACCGATTTCCGGCTGGACTAAGATGGTCTAGGCACATGGCGATCCAGCAGAAGCTTCAGACGAAGCTCGCGCAGAAGCTGATCCTTACTCCGTCGCTCCAGCAGGCGATCAAACTCCTGCCGATGTCGACGCTGGAGCTGGCCGACCTCCTGAACCAGGAAGTCGTCGAGAATCCGCTCCTCGAGGAAGTGCCGACTGAAGAGCTCGCCGCCGTCGAACAGACGCCCCAGGAGAAAGAGGGCGGTGAAGACAAGTCCAAGGAAAAGACCGATCCGTGGGACGACGCGGACTACGAGTATTTCTTCGGCGACTACCTCGACGACGGCTACAAGCGGAGCGCGCCGCAAGAGGTCAAGGAACTCCCGCCGATCGAGAACACGCTCTCGACCAGTTCGTCGTTGACGGACCACCTCGAGTGGCAGCTCTCGCTGCAGACCACCGACGACACCATTCGCGAGATCGGTGAAGCCATCATCGGCAACCTCGACGACGACGGGTACCTGGTGGCATCCGTCGACGAGATCGCCTCGATGGGACCGTGGCCGGTCGAGAAGGTCGAAGAAGCACTGCGGCTGCTTCAGGGCTTCGATCCGATCGGCGTTGCCGCGCGCGACCTGCAGGAGTGCCTGTCGATGCAGATCAAGCACCTGCATCTGGAAGGCACGCCGACCGAGAAGATCGTCAGCGAGCACCTGCGGCTGCTGCACAACCACCAGATGCCGGAGCTGGCGCGCAAGCTGGGCCTGACGATCGAGGACCTGAAGAGCCACGTCGAGATCATTCAGCACCTCGACCCGAAGCCCGGCAGCCGCTTCAATCCGCAGCCCTCGCAGTACGTCATTCCAGACGTCTACATCATCAAGGTCGAGGAGCAGTACGTCGCGGTCCTGAACGAAGACGGCCTGCCGCAGTTGCGCATCAGCCCGACCTACCGGCGCCTGCTCGACAAGGGCACGGCCGAGAACAACGACGAAACCCGCGCCTACGTGAAGGACAAGTTCCGCTCGGCGCTCTGGCTGATCAAGTCAGTCGAGCAGCGGCAGAAGACCATTCACAAGGTCGCCACCAGCATCTGCACCTTCCAGCGCGACTTTCTCGACCACGGCATCGAACATCTGCGTCCGCTGGTCCTCCGCGACGTCGCCAACGACATCGGGATGCACGAGTCCACGGTCAGCCGCGTGGTGACCAACAAGTACATGCACACGCCGCAAGGCGTGTTCGAAATGAAGTACTTCTTCCACAGCGGCATCAGCAGCTCGTATGGCGATGCCGTGTCCTCGGTGACGATCAAGAACCGCATCAAGAAGATCATCGAGGGCGAGGACCCGAAGAAGCCACTATCGGATTCAAAGATCGTCAGCATCCTGCAGCGCGAAGGCCTGATGCTCGCCCGGCGCACGATTGCGAAGTATCGGGAAGAGCTGAAGATCCCGACGTCGAACCAGCGAAAAGTGCTGTTCTAAGGGCCTGCCTGGCCCTGTTTCGCTTGCCCGCCTCCGGCGGGAGCGGAATAATGCTCGTATGACTCCGGCCGTGACGGTGCGCGGGCTGCTCGACGCCCGACCTGAGTCCGTCGGCCTGTCGATCGAGTTGCTGGCCGGCGCCTCAGGCCTGCACCGGCAGATCACCAGTCCCTACATCCAGAAGACCGGCCTCGCGCTGGCGGGGTTCCACGAATACCTGCAGGCCGGCCGCATCCTGCTGTTCGGTGAGAGCGAAGTCCGCTTCCTCGAACGACTGGATTCCAGGACGCGCTCCGAGGCCCTGCTGAAGTGCTTCAACGCCGAGCTGCCGTGCCTGCTGGTCACGGGCGGCGCGGACGTCGCGCCGGAGATCGTCGCGGAAGGGGAGCGTGCCAACGTCCCCGTGCTGCGCACGACGGTGCCGACGGCCGCAGCCATTGGCAAGCTGACCGCCGTCCTCGAGGACCGGCTCGCGCACCGGGAGATCATCCACGGCGTGCTGGTCGACATCCTGGGCCTGGGGGTTCTGATCGTCGGCGAGAGCGGCATCGGCAAGAGCGAGTGCGCGCTCGACCTGGTAGTGCGCGGCAATCGCCTCGTCGCCGACGACACCGTCGAGGTGCGCCGCCGGTCCGAATCGATCATCATCGGCGCGTGCCCGGAACTGACCCGGCACCATATGGAAGTGCGTGGCCTCGGCCTGATCAACATCCGCGACCTGTTCGGGGTGGCCTCGACCCGCACCTCGAAGCGCATCGAGCTGGTCGTGCAACTCGAGCGATGGGAGCAGGGCCACGAATACGACCGGCTCGGCCTCGACGAAGCGTCGTACGACTTGCTGGGACTGCGCGCGCCGCTGATTCGAATGCCGGTCGCGCCTGGCCGGAACCTGGCCATCCTGGTCGAAGTCGCGGCGCGCAACCAGTTGCTGCGGATGCGCGGCATCAACGCGGCGCGGGAACTGGTGGCCAGGCTCGATGCCTCTCTGGAACGATCATCACAACTGACCTTGCCTCAACTGCCCGCCGATGGCGGAGAAGAGGACGAGGAGCTCGACCCCGGGGGATTGGCGTGAGTACATCACAACGACGCCCGCGCGATCGACGCGTTCGCAAACGGCGTACTGCCGGCGGCCCCAACGCCAGTTGGGCACGATTCATCGTGCTCACGGGATTGTCCGGCTCCGGCAAGTCACAGGCCATCCGCTCACTCGAGGATCTCGGCTACTACTGCGTCGACAACCTGCCGGTGTCGTTGTTGCCGGTGATGGCGGAGCTGGCCGAACGGCAGACCGAACACAATCGCGTGGCGGTCGTGATCGACATTCGCGAGCCGCGCTTTGTCAGTGACTTCCCGCGTGAGTATCGCAAGCTCAAGACCAACAAACACCTGACCAGCCGGTTGATATTCCTCGAGGCCGGTCATGCTGAACTGGTGCGCCGGTTCAACGAGACCCGGCGGCCGCATCCATTGGCCCCGGATCGTCCGATCACCGAAGGCCTCTCGCAGGAGCGTTTCGAGCTTCGGCCGATCCGATCGATGGCCGACAAGGTCATCGACACCTCCAAGCTCAACGTCCATGAGCTGCGCCAACAGCTGCGTGAGCTGGTCAGCGGCCAGAAGCACGCGGCAAAGCTGGTCTTGACCATCCTGAGTTTCGGGTTCCAGAACGGGCCGCCCGCCGAGGCCGACCTGATGTTCGACGTCAGGTTCCTGAAGAATCCGCACTGGGTGCCGACGCTTCGGCCGTTGACCGGCAGGGAT
>Ga0075471_10003330_pt1 | contig 10466 bp, 4 predicted proteins | sample DEB19_08_DNA_2_FD_74787 | JGI IMG/M metagenome (GOLD analysis project Ga0075471, IMG submission 74787) | Aqueous microbial communities from the Delaware River and Bay under freshwater to marine salinity gradient to study organic matter... | ecosystem: Environmental > Aquatic > Marine > Coastal ... | reverse complement strand
AGACGAAGATCGATTACGCCCGAGCCATGCAACAGGAGGCGCAGGGCGAAGCGGCCTTGGCGAAAAAAGAATTGTCCGAAATCGAAGGCAAGCGGGCGCAATTCGAGAGTCGTGTCGTGGAGGCACCTCGGGATGGAATCATCCTGCGGCTGATGGCCAACGACAACGCGGAAATGCTGAAGGAAGGTGATCCCCTTTTCACTATTGTTCCGGAAACGGCCGATCGAGCGGTCGAGCTGTGGGTGGATGGCAACGATATGCCGCTCATTAACGTCGGTCGCGAAGTTCGTTTGCAGTTCGAGGGCTGGCCGGCGATCCAGTTTGCCGGCGGATGGCCCGAGGCCGCCTACGGCACGTTCGGCGGCACGGTGGTCGCAATGGACGCGACGGACAACGGCAAAGGCGAGTTCCGGATCCTGATCCGGCCGGCGGAGAACGAACCGTGGCCCTCCGATCGATTCTTGCGGCAAGGTGTTCGCGCTCATGGCTGGGTGATGCAGAATCAGGTTCGGCTGGGATATGAGTTGTGGCGACAACTAAACGGATTCCCGCCCGTCTTCAGCGACTTGGCGGACGGTAAGGCTTCCCAAAAATCGGGCGCCAAGGACGGCGGGAAGGCTAAAGCAGGAAAATGAGCTCCAAGGATTGGATCTTGCTGGCAGGGATGCTGGTCGCGTGCGGTTGTCGCGCCACGCACTCGTCGTATTGCGCGATGGATTTTTGCACCAAGGGTTCGACTCGACCTGCCGGTGCGGCGCAAAGCGATTACGCATGTCAGCAGATAACGGATTGCAAGGCCTGCGACGAGCCGTTAGCGGACGGCTCGTTGCAACCGACGCCGGACCCTTCGATTCGCGTCGCACCGGTAAGTGTTGCTCTGCATGAGGAATCAGGTTCCGTCCAACCGGTGGTAACCGTCGCTTCGATGGAACCGGAAGAGATCGGCTATTTGCGTTTGCGCGAGGTGATCGAGTCGGTCTACGCTTCATTTCCCGCGCTGGAGGCGGCCAGGAGCGAAGCCGAAATCGCGGCAGGCAAGGAAACGTCGGCCCTGGGCGAGTTCGATTTCAAGGTCAAAGCGGAGAGCATGTCCGCTCCGATGGGGTATTACAAAAACTACCGCAATCAGTTGAAGCTCGAGCAAGGTCTCTTTCCGGGCGGAAACGTCTTCGGCCAGTATCGCTCGGGCGATGGAAACTTCCCCGTCTGGTACGGGGAGCGCGAGACCAACGAAGGCGGCGAGTTCAAATTGGGGCTGATTTCGCCGTTGTTGCGCGATCGAGCCATCGATCAGCGACGCAGCGATCTGTTCCAGGCGACGCTGCGACGTCAGCAGGTCGATCCGATGGTGCAATCGCAGTTGCTGGATTACACCTTTTTCGCTGCGGATGCCTATTGGTCATGGGTGGCTGCCGGATTGAGCCTCGATGCGCAGGAGGAACTCCTCCGCGTCACGGTGGAGCGAAATCGAGTCTATGAGGAACGGGTGCGGGCAGGGGATTTGGCTCAAATTGAGCTGATCCAGAATGAACGGTTGATTGCAGCGCGTGAAGCGAAGGTCATCGAAGCTCGACGTAAACTGCAGCAATCGGCGATCAAGCTTTCGTTGTTCCTCCGCGACAGTGCAGGTAACCCCGTCCTGGTACCCGACTCGGCGCGACGTCCTACGTTTCCGGAAATCGAGGTGCCTTCGACTGAACAACTGGCGAGGGATATTGACGAGGCGCTGGACGTTCGACCGGAATTGCGTGAACTTGATTTCCAGCAGGAACAAGCGAAAGTCGATTTGGCCTATGGCCAGAATCTCCGGCTGCCGGCGTTGAACGTCGTGATGGAGGCATCCAAGGATGTGGGCGCCGCGGCGAGCAGCAAGGGAGACAAAACACCGTTTGAGTTGGAAGCGGGACTGCTGTTCGACGTGCCTTTGCAGCGACGCAAAGCGGATGGAAAGATTCGGGAAGCGGAAGGAAAGTTGAACCAGATCGCGGCCAAACGACGGTTCACAGAAAATAAAGTCACCATCGAAGTGCAGGATGCGATGTCTGCACTTGTCAACGCCCATGAGCGATTAGGGCGGGCTCAAGAGAATCATCGCCTCGCCCGGCAATTGGAAAAAGCGGAGCGAGACCGGTTCGAAGCGCAGGATAGCGATCTGCTGCGGGTTGCCATACAGGAAACGGCGGAAATCGAGGCGGCATTGTCGGTGGTGGAAGCGCAGGCTGAGTTGTATAAAGCCGAGGCCGCATACCGGGCATCGCGGGGCGTGAACCCGATGGACGTCCCCGAAGACTTTTAGTAACAGCACCACTCCGCATCCGCTCGCACGTCGGCCAAAAAAGCAGGGCAGCCGCGGCGGGCTGCCCTGACAAGGTTGACGGTATTCGTGTCAAGCAAGTCGCTGCCGACGCCTTACACCTGCGGAATCTCGAATCCCGCGCGGGGACGGCGAGCGAAAAATGCCGCTGCCTGATCGTCGCCTACGATCTTCTCTGCTTGCGGATCCCACGTGATGGCACGGTTCAGCCGTGCTGCAATCGCCGTGAGATGGCAGGTGTTCATCGCCTGGACGTGCGTAAACACGTCCGAGACCGGCATACCGCCTTCGCGGATGCAGCGGAAGAAGTTTTCTTTGTGACCCTCAGGCTGCTTGCCCTTGTACAGCCGCTTCAGGTCTTCGTCGGTGTACATGTTCTCGTCCCACTTCTCGTCGATCGGCGCACCGGTGATCTTGCCGCGATTTACAAACAGACGGCCTTTGGTGCCCTCGAACAAAACACCGTTGTCGCCACGACTGGTGACGTGCATTTCCGTGCCATTGGCGAACGTGCAAACCACGTTGAAGTCGTGCGACGTGTTATAGGAATTGTCCTCGAGCGGATAACCGTCCTTGTACGGCACAGGGTGCTTGGCATCGGTGCCGTCGATTTTGGTCGGACCTTTGCCGTCGCCATCCTGATTCAAGGCCCAGGTGGCGATATCGACGTGGTGGGCACCCCAGTCGGTGAACTTGCCGCCCGAGTACTCGTACCACCAGCGGAATTCGTAGTGGCATCGCTTCTCGATGTAATCGACTTTGGGAGCCTGGCCAAGCCAGAAGTCCCAGTCCAAGTGGGCTGGTGGTTCACCCTTCATGAACGGGCCGCCGGTGGGACTGCCATTGATGCCGACCGTCACTTTTTGGATGTCGCCCAGCAATCCCTTCTGGACGATGTTGATTGCCCGCAAGAAGAGGTTGCGATCGCTGCGCTGCTGCGTGCCGACGGTGAAGATGCGGTCGCTGTACTTCTTGCACGCCTTGCGGATCAGCTGATTTTCTTCCAGGGTGAGCGTCAATGGCTTTTGGCAAAAGACGTGCTTGCCGGCCTGAAGCGCCTCAATGGCGATCTTCACGTGCCAATGGTCGGGCGTCACGATGCTGACGACGTCGATATCCTTGCGCTCCAGGATCTTGCGATAGTCCTTGTAGGCGTCCGCCTTGCCTTTGCCGATGCGGCCATCCTGACGAGCTTTCTCGGCATGGTTGGCATCCACATCGCACACGGCCACGATATCGCCGAAGTTTGCGTGGCCATGGGCATCGCCGGTTCCCATACTGCCGACGCCGATGCAACCGATGGTCGGGCGGTCGTTTTTTTCCTGGTTGGCGAAGGCGGGTCGAGTCCATGGAAAATAGGCGGCTGCCGCAACGGCCGTCGATGCCTTAATAAAATCGCGGCGACTCCGCGTTCGCTGAGACATAGTTCTTCCTCTCGTCAAATAAGGTTCGTCAAAACAGGTTCGTCAAAACAGGGGATGACGTCAAAAAAGGGATCGTCGATCGCAACCGGAATCACGTCCGATTCAATCGGCAGCTCGCTCTCATCCGCCGAATGACCGCCGGACTAAGCGGCATTATGATCTCATAACGGGCGGGCACTTTCCAGCGTGGTGCCCCGGTAAACTATCGGGCTCGTAGCAAGCGCAGACCGTTAAAAATCACCAGCAACGACGCTCCCATATCTGCCGCGATCGCTCCCCAAAGCGAGGAAATGCCCGCTAACGTCAGGGCGAAAAAAGCGACCTTGATCGACAGGGCAAAAAAGATGTTTTGACGGATCGTGCCCACGGCTCGGCGAGCCAGGCGGACGACCCACGGAATTTTCGCCAAATCGGCCGACATCAAGGCGACGTCCGCGGTTTCGATTGCCACGTCGCTGCCGGCTGCGTTCATCGCGATTCCCACCGGCGCACGCGCTAAGGCCGGTGCGTCATTGACTCCATCGCCCACCATCGCCACGGTTCCGAAACGCTGCGCAAGACCTTCCACCGCGCTGACCTTTTCCTCAGGCAAAAGCTCTCCCGACACTTCGTCCAACTGCAGTGATTGAGCAATCGCAGCGGCCGCCGGACGAGTGTCCCCCGTCAGCATGGTGATGTGGCTGATCCCCAAACGCCGCAACTCCACGATCGTCGATGCGGCGGCAGGTCGAATCGTATCGGTCAGCGCGACCAGGCCGCAGACCTCATGGCCGTTGCCTGCCACAACGATCCCCTGCCCTTGGGATGCCCATTCGCGAACGGTCTGATGCAACTCCGCCGAACCCAATCCACGCTCCTCCAGCATCCGTTGCGAGCCCAGCCAGTACTGTTGCTCGTCGATACTTCCGACGGCACCCTTCCCTGGCAATTCGACGAAGTCCCGGGCCGGTTTCGCGCTCACACCTTGCGACTCGGCGTAAGCAACGATCGCCTGAGCAAAAGGATGTTTACCACGAAGCTCGAGTGCGGTCAGCCGCTCTAAAAACTCGCGCTCCGTGTGTCCATTCAGTGGCAGGACGCGTCGGACCTGCGGCCGGCCCTCGGTCAGCGTACCGGTCTTGTCGAACGCGATGGCCCGCAGGCGCCCGACCGCATCCAGCGGTGCACCGCCCCGAACCAACACCCCGTGGCGAGCCGCCGAAGCCAGCGCGGATACCACGCTGACCGGCGTGGAGATGACCAAAGCACACGGGCAGGCGATGACGAGCAAAACAAGACTGCGATAGAACCACACCATCGCCGGTTGCTGGAACAGAACGACGGGTGTCAGAAAAGTGAGCAACGCGAGTGCCATCACGGCCGGAGTGTAGACGCGGGCAAAACGCTCTACCCACTGCTCGCTCGGACCGCGACGCGCTTGCGCTTCGTCGATCATGCGGACAATGTGAGCAACCGTCGTCTCCTCCGCCGCTCTTGTCGTCTGAACTTCTAAGGCACCCTGACCGTTCACCGATCCGGCAAAGACGAACTCCCCGAGCTGTTTCGGGATCGGCAGGCTCTCGCCGGTAATCGCCGCTTGATTCACGTCGCTGCTGCCGGCCACCACCGTGCCATCCAGCGGAATGCGCTCACCCGGTTTGACGACAATCCGAGAGCCGGGCCGCACATCGGCCACGGGGCAAACCACTTCCGTGCCGTCCGGTTCCATGCGGCATGCCATCGGAGGTGCGAGGTCCATCATCGCCACGATCGCGCGATGCGCTCGACGAATGCTCCACGTCTCCAGCGTCCCCGACAACGCAAACAAAAACGACACCGACGCCGCTTCCTGGAATTCGCGAAGCACCACCGCGCCAAGGACGGCCACCGTCATCAGTAAATTCATGTCGGGCCGCGTTTGAATCGCAGCCCGCCACGCTTTCGGCAAAACCAGCCACAATCCGAGCGCCATGGCGATCGCTTCGACCGCTTCCGCGATCGTTTGCCACCCCGCTCCGTCCGCCCCGTTCCAGACCATCGCGGCGCGGATCGCCAACCCCAGGGCCAGGAACATGCCGCTGGCAACGGTGAACCGAAGACTGCGTTGCCATGCAACGGCGCGAGCATCCTTCCGTGAGCCCTCTTCGTTCGCCGTTCGATCGGTCCACGATTCGGCCGTCATGCCGGTGGTTGCAATGGCCGCGATGATCGCCGTTTCATCTACCGATAAGCCCGTGACATCGACGGCCATCCGGCCTTGCAAGACGTCGAATGACAACCGCGATTCGCTGGTCACAAGCGGAACCAAAGCCTGCCGCAGCACACGCACTTCTTCCGCGCAGTCCAGTCCTGCCACCCGGAAATGAAGCGTGGAAGGCATTAGACTTCGTTCAGCGGTTCCGTGGCATCGCCGAAGGTTTTCGGCCGCACGTCCATCTTGTCCATCATCGAAAGGAACAGACGGCACAACTGCCGTTGCGGTTTCTCGCGATAATCGAGAACCTTTCCGGTCTCAATCCGCCCGCCGCCGCGGCCCACCATCACGACCGGCAACTGCGTCGCGTCGTGACCGCCCGTCATCATGCTCGAGCAGAACATCAGCATGGAGTTGTCGAGCGCCGTGCGATCGCCCTCCTGAATCGCGTCCAGCTTGCGAGCGATGTACGCCAATTGCTCCACGAAGAACTGATTGACCTTTAACCAATCGGCCGTGTCCGAGTGCGACAGCAGGTGGTGGATCATGTAGTCCACGCCGAGATGCGGGAAGCGCAACGACGAATGATCGTTGTTTAACTTGAGCGTCGTGATGCGGGTTGTGTCGGTTTGGAAACCGAGCACCAGGATGTCGCACATCAATCGCATGTGGTCGGCGATATTCTGCGGGATGCCTTCCGGCGGCCGCGGAATGTTGGGTTTGTCGAGCGTCGGACGCCAACCTTGCAACTCGCCACGCTGCCCGGCCTGCTCGATACGCTGCTCGACTTCGCGGACCGAGTCGAGGTATTCATCCAGTTTTCGCTGGTCGCGGGAACTGATTTTCCGCCGCAGGTCGCCCGCGTCCGCCAGCACCGCATCCAACACGCTCTTGTCCCCGCGCTGAACCTCGTCCTTGAACAGGCGATCGAAGGCCAGAGCCGGATACAGTTCCAACGGTGTCGGTGTCGTCGGCGAACTCCACGAGATGTGCGAACTGTAAAGCATCGAGTAGTTCTTATGGACGGACGGATTCGCCGGTTCGCAGCCAAGCACCAGACTGGGAACTTTGGTGGCTCGACCGTAGGTTTGAGCCAACAGCTGGTCGACGCTGGTTCCGGATCGAATCTCGCCGCCGGAGGCCAGAGGAGCTCCGGACAACAGGTTGCCCGTTTGTGAGCTGTGAATGTTTCCCTTCAAGGCCTGCTCGTTGTAAAGACCGCGGATGAAGAGCAGCTTTTCGCGAACATCATTCAGCGGGGCGAGCACTTGTCCGAGTTCCATCGAGCGGCCTTCGCCCTTCGCCCACCACTCGCGACCGTGAAAGCCGTTGCCTGCGAAGAGCACCGCTAGTCGCACGGGTGCCGAACTGCCCCGCTGCGCCGCGGTCTGCGGCTCGTCGCCCCAAACCGGTAGCGATTCCAACCAAGGCAAAGCCATGCTAACGCCCATGCCGCGCAACATCGTACGACGGGAAAAAGCGTGGTGGGTCATGGAAGGCTCCTCGTCAGATTTAGGTGGTGGTGAACCGTCGATCTTGTGCACTTAACGCCGCGAATGCGAGGCATCAAGTTGAATACGTTGCTTACTTCATTCCTCGGATGCGGCGTCCAGACCGCGAATATGACGGAACTGGGAACTGCTGACAATCGTTTCCATCAGCGGTTCGATGTGGTAGTCGTTTGCCTTAAGCACCTTTTGCATTTCCGCCAGGAGCGGCTCGTCCGATAATTGTATCGATCGGCCGAGGGCATAGCCCAGCAGTTTTTTGCAGAATTGCCGCATGAAAGCGTCGCGACGGACCGTAAGCAGGTAGTCGCGCAGGCCGGAAAGCCCATCGATTTTCGAGCCGTCCATGGTGGTGGTGGCGGTGTCGATCGGCCGGTTGCCCAGGTCCTTTTCCCGTCGTCCACCAATCGCATCGAACGACTCCAGAGCAAACCCGAGCGGGTCGACGCGCACGTGGCAGACCGCACATTTGGGGTCACTGCTGTGTTTTTCCACGAGTTGCCGGACGGTCAGTCCCTCGGTTGCCGTTTCATCCTCGGGCAACTGCGGAACACCCTTCGGCGGACGTGGCAGCCGTTCGCCGAGCAACACTTCGCTGATCCAGTTACCGCGCAAAATCGGACTGGTTCGCGATGCGCCCGATTGTTTGGCCAACGTAGAAGCCTGGCCCAGGATACCGCCTCGCGCATGTTGCTTGACGCCGTCGACGCGTCGCCATTCCGCGCCGGCCACGTTGGGAATACCGTAGTGTTTGGCCAGCGGTTCGTTCAAGAACGTGTAATCGGCGTCAAGGATGTCGATCACGCGTCCGTTGCGTTGGAACAGATCCGCAAAGAACAGGATCGACTCCTCATACATCGCGCCTCGCAGCCCCGCAAAACTCGGGAAGTGCCGCTCGCTTTTCTCATCCAGCCGATCGAAGTCGTAAATGTGCAGCCATTGGCACGCGAATTCGGTCGCCAGTCGCCGCGAGCGAGGATCGTGGAGCATGCGTCGGGTTTGCTTAAGCAGCTGCTCGGTATCCAGCAACTTCCCCGAGGCCGCCACCTGCCGCAGTTCCTCGTCGGGTTGCGACGACCAGAGGAAATAGCTCAGCCGCGTTGCCAGTTCGTGCGCTGACACCGGCTGGTGAGCACCGCCCTGCCCCGGCTTCTCAATCCGATAGAGGAACGCTGGAGAAACCAGAATGCGTGCCAGCATCAACCGCCAAGCATCGTCGTGCGGGAGCTCCTCACGCCGCAAATCGGCATAGAGTTGCCGCAATCCTTGCGATTCCGCCTCGGTAAGCGGTCGTCGGTAGGCTTGCGATGTGAAGGCAATCAGCGACTCCACCTGCGCCGGTTCACATTCCGCCAAGCGACGCCGGAACGCGTCGGCACGATCATGGATCGGTTTGCGAAGCGGCTCGAATACCTTCGGATCGGCATCCTGGGTGGCGTATTCCATCAGCTGTGCAAACGCATCCACCAAAGTCAACGCGTCATAGCTGATGAAATGCAACTCGTCCCAAAGCCGATTCAACTCCGCTGTTTGCTGCTCGTTCAGCATCAAACGCTGCAACTGATCATCCTCGCGATAGAAGAGCGTGAGCGTCACGACTTCATCAACGGGCACGATCTTCGTGTAGCACAGCGCGATCGGAAACAAGTTGCGATATGCCTCCAACGCTTGCTCCAGTCGCTTGCGCGCCGGGCTGTTGTCATTCACAAGAATCGGGGTCCCGTGCGCGACGCCGCGTTGATTGGATGTCCATGGTCCATTGGCCTGAGTCTCCTTGGTTTCGGAAGCGACCAGACCGCTCGCCGCATCGGGCTTGGTCGTCAGCACGCGCACCTGAGCGCTCCCGTTCGCTGCGGTCGCCGCATGCAACGATGCGCCTGCAACCAATTCACAACCGTCGGCCAGATCGGCAGGCAATCGCACTTCGATGACCGCCGGCGCTCGCACACAGAGACTCGCCCCATCGATCGCGCTGCCATCGGGATGGCGTCCGAATCGTTCGGGAGCGATGCCCCATACTTTGGACTGAGCGGTCTCAGGTTTTGTTTTTTCGCTCCCGGCACCCGGCGGTGCAGTTGCGTCTTTGGCCGCCGTGCCGGCGATCTGTTTGCGCCAGCTGGAAAACAAGGGGCCGGTAATCGACGTGAGCTGGCGACGGAGCATCGCATCAGGCGAATCTTTTTTGTTCACATCGCTATTTGCCGCAGGGCCGCTCAGCAAGAACTTCTCAAGTGTGACTGCCAACTGCTGCTTCTCTTGCGAGTCGGAAGAGGATTGCCATTTTGCGAGCAACGAATCGGGCGGAATGACGTGGCCGGCCGCACCGCTAACCGGCTCCGTATAAAAATGCCACACGTTTGCGTTGCCGAATGAATCCGCATGCGGGTTGCCGGCGAGCAGGTCGGGCGAGACATCCTTGGCCAGATCCCAGGTTCGTTCACCGGAGCGAAGTGTCAGGTCGACTGCGGTGAGATCGCAAGCATGATTTCCGTCGCGCGGTCCGATGATGAGGGAGACAAGATCGCCCTGGCGGATCGGCAGGTTATCGAACGGACCAACGGCGATCTCTTTTGCGCCTTGCGACACACCCGCCGCCAATCGCTGACGCGTGTTGCCGCGTCGAACTTCCAGCAGCCACGTCACGCCGTTACCGCACTCGGGGTGCGCGTGCTGCACTTTTGCTTCCACGCGAAGCATACCGCTGATCGGACTCTGCCACCCCGCCGCGATGTTGAGGGTTGGCGAGGGATGCATCGCGACGCCATGGGCTTTCAAATTGCCGGGGATTCGCACTGCCTGATCCGAAGCATTGGCCGCCACGTTCGGCGTTTCAGGCGGGCCCCAGCCCTTAACAAAATCGTAGCCGGCATTGCTCGGATTTTTCTGAGTCAGGTGCGACTCGATCTTCGCCGCGTTGCCATGACTGATTCCCAGATAATCGAACCAGGCAGCCAGGATCGCTTGATCCACGCGGTGCTTGTTGGCCAGCGAAGCGAGATCAATTGCGCCCGGCATCGAGCTGGCTTCTGCGGCTGCGGTGAGGCACT
>Ga0075471_10003329_pt1 | contig 10466 bp, 9 predicted proteins | sample DEB19_08_DNA_2_FD_74787 | JGI IMG/M metagenome (GOLD analysis project Ga0075471, IMG submission 74787) | Aqueous microbial communities from the Delaware River and Bay under freshwater to marine salinity gradient to study organic matter... | ecosystem: Environmental > Aquatic > Marine > Coastal ... | reverse complement strand
CTTCGTGCAGCACGATCGGGAGCGCGACCACGGCTGCGCCGGGTACGGCGTGGAGCTGGCGACCTTCGGCGGGCGATTCACTGTTGTGGTGCTGGGAGTGGGCGAGGACGGGCACATCGCCGGGCTCTTTCCGCGCCACCCGGCCCTTGAGCACGCGGAGCCCGGCTTCTTTTCGTTTTTTGACTCCCCAAAGCCGCCGCCGGCGCGCATGACGGCGAGCGTGCCCCTGATCACAAGCGCTGACTTGAGCGTTGTGCTCGTTCTTGGGGAGGGAAAGCGGCAAGCGTGGGAGACCCTGAGGGCGGGCAAGGTTGCGCCGCAGGAGTGTCCCGCGCTCTTTGCCGAGAAGGCCAAGCGCTGCGTGGTGCTGACGGATCTTGAGCCCTAGGGCGCTGGCGCTGCCAGGATTTTGCCGGGCAGGATGAGGCTAAGCCGCCAGAACGATGGCAGATAGCCAGCCTGCAATCTTTTCGCGCCGTTCCTGAACCCCCCGGGCCGCAAGCTTCATCAGAATAGGTAGGTGTTAGAAGTTTTAGCGGTTTAACGTCCTCGTCGTTCAAGAGGAGCAGCGGTTGAAAGAAGAGCAGACAGCGGCACGCGCTGAAGATTCCTCCCCCGAGCTGCCGAGCCCCGTGGACCCCGGCCCCCTTGAGGCGCCCCGGCACTTCTCCCGCAGACATCTCCGAAAAAAGTTCAAGCGCCTGCACAGCGAAAACCGCGACAGGCCCCTCGACAGCCCCGCCCATTTTGAGATGACGCCACCACCGCGGGCGCAGCCTGGCTTCTGCTCGCGTTCCGAGGCGATCTGCGCAGAGCTGCTTCGGCGCTTCGTGCCCGGATTTGAGCTCAAGCTTGGGCTCACGTTTCAGGTCGCGATCGGCGCCGACGGCAGGGGAAACACCTACAGCGTCGACTTTCTTGTGGACGGGGTGCTCCTGGAGTACCACCCGGTTCGCTTCTACCGAAACAAGAAGGGATATGGGGACTTTCGTGACCGCGAGGAGTACCGGGGCTACACGCGGGCGATGCACGCGCTCAAGGGCGAGTCACGGCGCTTCTTTCAGGAGTCGATGGAGACACGGCTCAAGGCAAATTACTTCAGCAAGCGCCGGGCGCTTCTCGACCAGCACCCGCTCTTTCGCAGGATGGAGCTCATCGTTGCAACGAGCCCAGAGGAGCTTTATTCGCTTGTCATTCGCCGGTTTGGCCGGAGCTACCCAGCCTCGAGCGAGAGCTTTGTGAAGCTCTTCGATGAGCTTAATCGAGCGCTCCCTGTCGAGTAGGGTTGCGGAAGTCGGCCACCATGTTACCCGGCAGCTCCGAGCCTTCGTGCCTGATACAGCGGCGCCTGGAAAAACTTGTGCTCGGTGTACTCTGCTATTCGCTGGCTGACCACGTGCTGCACCGCCTGGCGAAGCGTATTCGCTGTGGCAGGCTCATGGCCGCCGATCGTCCCGCCTACAACCTCCCCCGTTGCGGAGAGAATTGCCTCAACATCACCCCGGAGCTGGGGAATAACCCCAGAGGGTATCAAAAGGACATAGCCGGCGCCCTCAGGCAGCACGGTGACTACGAGGCGTGAGAGCCCATCAGCGAATGGCACCTCGAACTGCTCAGGAGATGGGAGAGGATCTTTTTCAAAGGCCAAGAGCTCTTCTTTCAGGAAGCTCAGGTTGCTTTTAGCCTCAAGCAGCGCACTGATCGGCATCGGCGAAGATGGAGTAGGGTGTGGCTGTTGTGCCGCAGCGGGAGCCTTTGGAAGCACAGCAGCGCCGTCCGACGCCCCTGTCTCGGGCTCATCCGGGCGGAAGATCTTCAGTTTGGGCTGCTCGCCTGGCAGGCGCTTGGGCCTGTCGATAGGGGCCGAGTCTGAGCCCTCGCCTCTGTACAATCGTGGGAAGTTTCTGGTGTCATGCATACCCCCAGGTATGGCAGGCCGGGCCAGAAATGCCGCTTAACGGGGCTAACAACGCGATCCAAGGCGCCTCACTGCTTGAGCTGGAGCGCTGGATCTACGTCGATTACAGAGGAGGTCTTGAGGACGGTTAGGGCCGATTCCATGGCATCCCGCACGGCTTGCTGCTTCGCTTCAGCGCGGAACTTAGCCACCTCAGCAGCGGTTCGCTTCCTGGTTGGATCAGGCTTTTTGACGCTCACAACTGAGAGCGCTACGTAGCCCGACTCGGTCTGGTAGGCCTGCTGCAGCACCGACGGGGCTGCTTCCGTGGCGAAGATCGCGTTGAACGCCTGGTTGGGAAGATCCTGCAGCTCAGAGCTCTTAGGATTGGCCCGCGAGAGCTCCACTGGCCCCACAATCTCAGCGCCAAGCTTCTTCGCTTCAGCCTCAAAGCTCGCAGGATTTCCCTGGACGGCAGCCAAGATCTGCTGCGACAGCTTCTCCGCCGCACCTTGCGCCTCTTGAGCCTTTACCGCCTCAAGGATCTTTGGGCGCACCTCGGCGAAGGGCGCCACTGACGGTTCCTTGTACTCCTTCACCTGAACGATGACCGAGGTGTCTCCTGCCTCAACGAGAGAAAGCCCCGCGCGATCACTGCTAGACAGGTCGAGAACTTTTGCAGAGAGCCCTGCAAGCGAGGGCGAGGGATCCTTGCCTGACGCGACCAAGCCGCCAGAGTCCTTGACCGGCAAGCCCGCAGCGCCACCGACCTCGAGGATAGGCTTGCCATCCCGGCGCGCAGCCTTGAGGATCTCCTGCGCCCTGGCTGCTGCGTACGAGGGGGCCTCAGCCTTGCGGATCGCGGACTCAATTTGCGCCCGGACGGAGTCGAGCGGCTTTAGGCTGGAAGCCTTCCGCTCCTCAACCTTGATGACTCGCAACCCTTCGGGAGTCTCAACCAGCTCCGTAACGCTTCCCGGCTCAGTGGCGAAGGCAACGCGCTCAAACTGTGGCGACTCTTGGCCCCGCGAGACCCAGCCGCGATCGCCGCCCGAGCGCTTGAGGTCCGCATTGTCGCTATACTTCGCCACGAGATCCGCAAAGACCTTTCCCGCGACAGCCTCGTCGCGGGCCTGCTTGGCGCGCGCTTTTGCCGATTCCTTCGCCTTGTCATCGGCGCCCTTTGGGTAGAGAACCGTGATCTCGCGCACCTTTACCTGCTCTGGGTTTGTGAAGCTTCCAGAGTTCTCGGTGTAGTACACCTCGATATCCTGCTGCGAGACCTGGACCTCCTTCTCGAACGATGAGGGTGCCAGCTCAATGAAGCTGTACGACACCTGGGCAGGAACCTCAAAGCGCGAGCCGTTAGCGCTGTAGAAGGCCTTCAGCTGCTCCTCAGAGGGCTGCGGTGCGGAGGCCAGCAGTTTCGAAGTTCGCACGACTGCCCCTAGCACCGAGTAGGCGGTCTCTTGGCGCGCCATCTGCGCATCCACGTCCCGCTTGCTCACGTAGGCAGAGTCCCGGAGGACGTTTGCGAGAGTCTCCCTGGAGTACTCGTCCTTAATCTCGCTGCCAAACTCCCGGTAGGTCAGCCCGGCTGACTGCAGGATGGCGCGAAATCTCCCCTCGTCGTACGGCACGTCGGCGAAAACCTTCTCGAGGATAAAGCGCCTCACAACCTCGTCGTCTGCAGCGAAGCCGATGCCGGCAGCCTCCTGGTTGAGGAGCGCAGAGTCGATACTCTGGTCGATCGCCTGCTGGGCGATGTTGACCCCGAATGCCTGCACGAACTGCTCAAAGTTTGTGCCAAACATCCTGCGGTAGCGCTCCTCGATGCTGCGCTCGGTGCGCTGAAACTCGACCTGGGAAATTTGCCGGTCATTGACGGAGATGGCGGGGCGCTGGGCGCGGTTGCCGTCGTGTAGCGTGTCGATGCCAACACCGCTCAGCGCAAAGCAGAATGCCAAGAGGATAAAGATGATGGTGATTGAGCGCTTGTACTTGTGGATCAGCTTGATCATAGTCGTCTCGCAGGACAGCGGAAAAATAACGGGAATACCCGGCGCGGCCTACGGTGCGCCGCGCAGGGGGTCGTCAGGCAGCGTGGCGCAAATTCGCCAGCTGACCTGCTCCCGGATAGCATTGAGGACACCGATGCAGTCGCCCTTCTGTGAGGGAGTGGTGAGGACCGTCACGACCTCATCCTGCCCCTCAAGCGTCCGGACAGTTCCGACACCATCGTACAGCTCAAAGTACGCTTGCAAAAGTACTATCTGGGGCCGGGGAACCTCAAGATACCAAGCGACAAGGGCAGGGTCGAGCTCGACGGCTGACTCGCAGAGGGCACGTTCCGTCATGCGGACTAGCCCTTCCGTTGCGCCGCCTCTTGGCGGATCAGGTCATTGACCTTCTTGGGGTTGGCTGCCCCCTCGGTGGCTTTCATGACCTGGCCAACGAAGAATCCGTGCAGCCTTTCGTTTCCGGCGAGGTACCCGGCTAGCTGCTTCTCGTTGGCATCGAACTCGCGCCTAATGATCGCCAGGATCGAATCATCATCGCTGATCTGCTTGAGCCCCTTGTCGGCGATAACCGCCGCAGCGCCCTTTCCGGACGAGAACATCTCCTCGAAGACTGCCTTGGCCATCTTGCCAGAGAGCTCTCCGCTGTCGACCACCTTTATGAGATCACCGAGGGCGCCGGCGCTCACAGGGGACTTCTCAAGCTCAATCCCGGCCCGATTGAGGGCGCCGAAGAGCTCTGAGGTCACCCAGTTGCAGGCGGCCTTTGGGTTGCTGCAGGCGCTCACGACATCGTTGAAGAACTCCACAGCGGCCTTCTCCCCAGTCAGCACGGTGGCGTCGTACAGCGAGAGCCCGTACTCGCTGACCAGGTCGTTTATCCACTTTGACGGGAGCTTCGGAAGCTTGGACTCCACTTCCCGCACCCAGCTCTCCTCAACCACTACGGGAGGGAGGTCTGGATCGGGGAAGTAGCGGTAGTCTGAGCTCTCTTCCTTGGACCGCATCGGGCGCGTTACCCCTGAAGCGCTGTCGAAGAGCAGGGTCTCCTGGACGATCGGCTGCCCATTCTTGAGGAGCGCCATCTGCCGGGCCACTTCGTACTCGAGGGCGCGCTCGACGAACTTGAAGGAGTTGAGGTTCTTGATCTCAGTCCGGGTGCCGAACTTGAGCTGCCCTACAGGGCGGAGCGAGATGTTGGCGTCACAGCGCAGGCTGCCTTCCTCCATGTTCCCGTCGCTCACGCCGAGGTAGCGGACGAGCTGGCGGATCGAGCGCAGGTAGGCGGCCGCCTCAGCAGGAGAGCGAAGCTCCGGCTCAGAGACGATCTCGAGCAGCGGCACGCCCGCGCGGTTGAGGTCTACGAGGGACGACTGCGTGCGAGAGTCGTGGATGTTCTTTCCGGCGTCCTCCTCCATGTGGATGCGCTTGAGCCCGATCATGCGCTTGGTCTCGCCCATGTAGAACTCAACGCTGCCGCGCTCGCAGATCGGCTCGTCGAACTGCGATATCTGGTAGCCCTTTGGCAGGTCCGGGTAGAAGTAGTGCTTGCGCGAGAACCGGTTGAACCTCCGAATCTCGGAGCTCGTTGCGAGGCCGAGCATAATCGCAAACTCAACGGCCCGCCTGTTTGCCACGGGAAGGGCGCCGGGCAGCCCGAGCGTGACTGGGTCGATGTACTCGTTTGGCTCTCCGCCGTAGGCGGCTGAGGCGCCGCAGAACATCTTTGACTGGGTTGAGAGCTGGACGTGAACCTCAAGCCCTATGACGGTCTCAAATTCCATGGTGGTGTGCCTCCTGCAGACTGTTTCTTACCCCGCCATCGACGGCGTGCGCTTGTGCCACTCGGTCGCCTGCTCATACGCGGCTGCCGTGGCGAAGAGCGACTCCTCGTCCCAGTGCTTGCCGATGAGCTGCAGCCCGATCGGGAGGCCTGAGGCGGTGGCGCCGCACGGAACCACCATGCCTGGCAGCCCGGCAAGGTTGACCGGAATCGTGAAGATGTCGTTGAGGTACATCTGCAGCGGATCGCTCGCTTTCTCGCCGATCCTGAATGGCGGCGTGGGAGTCGTCGGCGCGACGATCACGTCGCACGATCCCGAGAACGCGTCGGTGAAGTCCTTGAGGATGAGTGATCGCACCCGCTGCGCCTTGACGTAGAACGCGTCGAAGTAGCCCGCCGACAGAACGTAGGTGCCAACGAGGATGCGCCGCTGGACCTCCTTGCCGAACCCCTCGCTGCGGCTCTTGCTGTAGAGCGTCTTGAGGTCGAGCTGGCCCTCGGCACGGTGCCCGTAGCGGATGCCATCGTAGCGAGCGAGGTTTGAGGACGCCTCAGCGGGCGCCAAGATGTAGTACACCGAGACTGCGGCATCGGTGTGGGGCAGCGAGATCTCAACCGTTGTGGCGCCGAGATCCTGCAGCACTGAAATGGCCTTTTGGGTGGCCTCGCTTACCTCCGGAGAGAGCCCGGCGACGAAGTACTCTTTGGGAATGCCGATACGGAGCCCCTTCACGCCACGGCTGAGGGCCTTCTCAAAGCTCGGGACCGGCCGGGGCGATGACGTGGCGTCGTTTGGATCCTCGCCGCAGATGGCCTGAGTCACTAGGGCGCAGTCACGCACGTTGTGGGCAAACCCTCCGACTTGGTCGAGCGACGAGGCGTAGGCGATGACGCCGTAACGGCTCACGCGACCGTAGGTTGGCTTGAGCCCGACGATGCCGCAGAACGCGGCCGGCTGGCGTATCGAGCCGCCCGTGTCTGTGCCGAGCGAAAGGGGGCAGATGCGCGCCGCCACCGCGGCAGCAGAGCCGCCGCTTGAGCCCCCCGGGACGTACTCAGGGTTCCATGGGTTTCTCGCCGGGCCGAATGCAGAGTTCTCGTTTGAGGATCCCATCGCGAACTCGTCCATGTTGAGCTTGCCGATCGAGATAGCCCCAGCAGTCTTGAGGCGCCGCACGACCGTTGCATCGTAGGGCGGGATGAAGTTGGCGAGCATCTTGCTGCCGGCAGTCGTTCGCACCCCCTTGGTGCAGATCACGTCCTTAATGCCGAGCGGAACACCGAGCAGGGGAGCGCTCTTTCCCCCAGCCAAGAGCGCGTCGGCTGCTGCCGCCTCTTTAAGCGCGTGCTCGGGAGTTAGCTCGGTGAAGCAGTTGAGCGAGCGCAGCTTGTCGGCCTTTGCCAGGCACGCCTGTGCCAGCTCGACAGCCGAGAACTTCCTCGAATCAAGCCCAGCCCTGATCTCTGCGACGGAGAGTGATGGAAGGTCAGACATACGCACTTACTCAACGATAATCGGAACACGGATAAAGCGGCCGGAGTGGTCCGGCACGTTTTCAAGGAGCGCCTCCCCAGCGAGCATCCCTTGCGGAGCAACGGCGCTCTCCCCGAGAGGCAGAGCGTCTGGGGGAGAGCCCACCGGCTGGACGATATCCTCACGGAGCACATTTGTTGCGCCCTGCACGTGGCTAAGCGCCTCAACGCCTGAGGTGTCTACCTCGTTGAGGCGGGCGACGTACCCGATAATAGAGTTTACGTGAGAGGTTACTACCGGCTTGAAAGAGGGATCGATCTCAAGCCGCGCAAGGGTTGCTAGCTTCTGAATTTCGTCTTCTGAAAGCATCTGGTCCGCCGATTAAATTCCTTGGCGCATCGCCAAGTTACCGCCTGGAATAAAGCACCTTTAGGTTGGGAATTCAATGCGCTCTCAGGCTGCACGGCAGCCGCAATGCGCGGCCGTGGCAGCACCAGCATTACAGAGCAAATCGGGGCACTTGTGCTGCCGATCCGCAGGCGGTGTGGTGCTGTCCCTTGCAGCGCTTCGGCCCGTTGCCTTTTAGTGATGACGCAGGCTGTCCTGCGCCCCATGTGGCAGCGGCTCTCGGCAGGCTTTTTGTGCAGAGCCTCATATGCTCATTAATCACCTGATAACACACGCCTTTATTTGTCCAGGCCAGGTATCTTAAGGATCCTACTGCCGGTACCATAGAGAGGGCTCTGCAGGTCCGATCTCACTGCGCAGGCGCGTGATGAGGTGGGGTTTGTATGGCAGTTCAGAAGGTTCCTACCAAGGAGGTTTTCAATGTCTGATGCAGCAGGAAGGCAGTTTCAACCCGTACGTTGCCCAGTTTGCGGCACCGTGTTCCAGATGGAGGCAAAGGGGAGCTCAAACGAGATGCTCCCGCTCTGTTCTCCGGGTTGCTACGAGGAGGCCTACGAAAGCGCGCGGCAGATCGAGGCTGCGCGAAAGGCGTTCTCTAGCAGGGAAGAGCGGCAGGAGGAGCTTGACGAGAGGCTCATCGTGCTCGACGAGGAACTAAAGGTCAGCGTGGCCCAGCTCAGGGAGCTTGGGTACCGGTGGACGAAAGAGATGGCGTCTCTTGCGTCGGCGCGTGCCGCCCTTGCCAAGGCGACTGCGGACCGCGAGCAGGGAGCGATCCCAAAGCTCAGGCTGTGTGTCGCAATGAGGCGCCGAGACCTAGCAGAGGTCCAGGCTCTTGAGCGCGCGGCTTCCTCGCGATGGCAGGGGCTCTTTAAGGAGATCGAGGCTCTCCAAAAGAGGGCTGCGATCGCACAAGAAGAGGCCCGCCAAGCAGAACAGGCGCTCCATCGGTTAAAACAGCAGGAGGACAGGCCGTAAGGCTTTCCTCTTGGGCGAAGGGTGTGGCTCCGATCACATTCTTCATGAATGAGAACGCGCCATACACCCCGCCCTACGCGTTCGCGGCGATCTCTGCGCTGCTCCCACGCAAGCCCATCATCGTGGCACTATCGCCTGCGAAACACGACAGCCTCGGGCGACTCGTGCGCAACGTAAAAGTCAGGCGAATCAAGGAGCGAGCTTTTTGCCCACTGGCTTGCGGAGGCCTCGCCTCGGTCCTCCGTTGCGGTAGTGTCGACCACAACGCACTCATAGTCCGCCCAAGGCGCAGGGCCCGCTGGCTGAGAGGGGTGCCTGGCGGGATCAATAACGTGGATAAAGGCGCGGTGCGACAGGTGCGGCACCATGTGCCGGCTTGCAAGAACACGCGCACCGTCCGGCACAGCCCGCACCGCCTCCTCGAATCGCAGCGGATCTCCTCGTGGCGCCCACGCAACCGGGTAGAGGCCAAACTGCCTGATGTTCTGCGCGAGGAGAGGCACGGCAAGGCACGCTGCGCACCACGCCACTGCCCGCCGGGGCGTGAGCCACGCGGGGAACTCCACGCTGTGCCGCAGCCTCTCGATCGCCATGAGGCCGAGAACCGGAATGGCAGGCAGCGAGTAGTGAAGCCGCAGCGAGCGCTGAAGATCGAAGGAGGAGAACGCGTTAAGCAGCACAGTTGGCGCCAGCGCGATGAGCAAGAAAGCGCTCCGGCGCCCCAGCACCCAGGGGCACGGCAGAAAAAGGAGCGCAACGTAGCAGCTTGCCGCAAAGGGTCTCGAATGGGCCATCACCACGTCGGGGCGAAAGAGGATCGTCTGAAGCTTATCGGGAAGGGTCTCCCCCAAAAAGGAATACCGCAGGAAGGCGTTTGGCGGCGCGCCTCCAGGGAGGCCGGGCATGAGGGCCTGCGTGACGAAGACGAACCACGCGATAGAAATGGCGGCGAGCGTGAGCCCAAATGCCCGCTGTCCCCGCAGAAAAAGGCAGATTCCGATCGCTGCCACCGTCAGTGCCAACACCTCCTTGCAGCACATGATAGCCGCTGCGGCAACGAAAGCTGCCGCGTAGCGCCTCTGCAGCGCCAGAAGAAAGAGGGCTGGAATGAGCGGAACGCCGATCGTCTCGGGGTGAAAGTCAAAGAGGCTCGCGCTAAACACCGCAGGGTGCAGCAGGTACACGAGGGCACAGAGGGCCTGCTGTGGCGCGCTAAGCCCGTAGGCCCGCGCAAGCGCGACGAGCGGGGCGGCGCCGAGCGCAAGCGAGAGGCTCTGCACGGCAAGCAGCGCGTATGGCGATGCAACGGCCCGGTAGAGGAGAGAGAGTGGGTAGAGGATGAAGGCTCCGTGGTCCGAGAAGATGTTCATCCCCATCAGGGTGCTAAAGGGCCCCTCGCCGTGGCTAAGCTTCCACAGCGCCTGATCAAAGATCCCCAGGTCAAAGGCTGTTGACTGAAACGCCCCGTGGCGGAACGCCGCACACGAGAACATCACTGCCCAGCTGATGAGCAGCAGCAGCTTGGTTGTGTCCTCGTTTGCGCGCACCGGTGCCCCCGCCATACCGTGGCACGGTAGCAACCGAATCTTATATTTGCAATGAGATCATGCCTCTAGGTAATTTTCGAACAGATTCGATTTTTAGAGTGTGCAGCTTAATCAGGATAGTTCGACGTGCAGCAATCAAGGACACATGGGTCAGCCCCGTTAGGCCGAAGCTGGGTGCGTCGCTAGCTAGCTGGCACTCACAGAACTCCCTTTTTCTCTCTCTTATGAACGCTGCGTCCGTTGCGCGATGACAAAAAACTCGTGCCAGCTCTTAAGCACGCCAGCTGCAGTGCATCCCCTGTATCGCCTCTCTTCCAGCTTGAGCACCCGGAAACGACGGAGGGCTTTTGGGATTTCGCTC
>Ga0075471_10003325_pt1 | contig 10471 bp, 10 predicted proteins | sample DEB19_08_DNA_2_FD_74787 | JGI IMG/M metagenome (GOLD analysis project Ga0075471, IMG submission 74787) | Aqueous microbial communities from the Delaware River and Bay under freshwater to marine salinity gradient to study organic matter... | ecosystem: Environmental > Aquatic > Marine > Coastal ... | reverse complement strand
ACACCTTGGCACCTTTTCGATCACAAGACGAAGGTGAGCAGGCGCGTGATTGAGGTGCTGTGTGGCGCGAACCTTCGGGGCGCGGACTTCATACGAGCTCTAAGCAGGCTCGCCGAACAAGCCGGCGTCGCTCCGCCCGACTGGCAAACGGACCCCGATGCGCTCGCTCGTTTCGAGCAAGCCCACCGGAGAGAAGGGCTCCTCGACTCCTTTTTGGATGTGTGCCGAAAGTACCTCCTTGGCGACAACGGGAGCGATGCACGCGCCTATTTGGCGACCCGCGGGTTCGCCGAGCTGGAGGCCGTGGAGCTCGGGCTTGTGCCTCCAGGTGCGGAGCTCGCTCGGGCTCTAAACGTGCTCGGGTTCGAGGATAGGGAAATTGAAAAGAGCCACGTGCTCAAGCTCGGTGAGGGGCGAATTGTGGGGCCAGGCCGCGGACCCTCCGGGCGCATTGATACTTTTTGGGGTCGGGCGCTCCGGGACGACGTTGCAAAGTACAAGTACCTCGAAGGTCACCCCAAGCCCGCGGCCTTTGGACTGAACGTGGCGCTTCGAGAAGGGGGGCGGGACAACCTCGTTCTCGTCGAGGGGGTGATGGACCCGCTCCTCCTTCAGCCCATGGGCCTTTTGAACGTGGCCGCGATTGGAGGCGCCTCGATCTCGTCGAAGAACCTGGAGGCCCTTGGGGCCTTGGGCGTCAAGCGGGTCACTCTTTGCCTTGATTACGACAAATCCCCGCCCAAGGCTGAATCCAAGGGAGCCTCCTTTCCGGGGCTCCGCGGGAGCCTTGAGGCCATTGAGAATGCTATCAAGGTCGACAAGGTAGGAAAGGTTCCTATTGTCTACGTTGTCCCCCCTGAGAGCCTCCGTGAGGCTATGGGGACAGGGGAATTTGAAAAGGTCGACCCGGACTCCCTGGTTCGGGCCAAGGGGCTTGGCGCGCTCCGGGGGGTCCTCGAAGAAGCTGTACCTGGCCTTGCGTTCTTGGCGTCGGTGAGGGTCAATGAGGCTCTTGGAGAGGTGACCCCCTCCTCGCCTAAGGCGGCGCGCTACGAGGCCGCCCACGCGGCCCTGGGGGCGCTGGAGGGGATAGACGGGAAGGGTGCCTACCTGGCTCGCGAGGTGGGGTTGCAAGATATTGCCTTCGCCACGGGGTTCACCCTGGAGGCGGTGACGGCTGAGCGTGAGGGCGCTCTCGAACGGCTGGAGCGCAAACGACTTGAGGGTGACCTCAAGGCTGTGGGCGAGGACATCGTGCGTCGCCTGTCGGGAGGAGAGCCTGGGCACGAGGTTCTTTCACTCGTGAAGCCTCGACTCGATGGGTTGGCGTTGAAGTCGCCAGACGTGGAGCTGTCGTTTTTGGGCGACATGAGCGAGCTCGCAAGAGAAACCAAAGCCCTCCCCGCCTCGCTGTACCCCGCGTTCAAGGGGCTGAGAGAGGTGGACGTGACGATTGCCCCAGGCCAGCTCATCCTGGCTGGAGGTCGCCCAGGGCACGGGAAAACCTCGTTCCTATTGAGCTTTCTTCTCAAGTGTCTTGAGCAGAATAAGGACGACCATTTTCTTTTTTATTCCCTTGAAGAACCTCCGCTTTTGATTGGGCATCGACTTGTGTCCCAAGCAACAAAGGGCTCTAAGGACACGCCCATTTCGTCAAAAGATGTGATGCGACTTCTTGGCCCTGAGGAAGGCACCATGGAGGAGTTCCGGGCGCTTTCCAAGGCCATGAGCGAACTCTCTTCCTTAGGCAAGGGGCGGTACGGGATTCACTATGTCGCTGGATGGTCGGCAGACGCCATAGCGGCCCACGCACGGGAGGTGTGCTCTCAGCACAAGGTCGCCGTGGTGTTCGTCGACTACTTGCAACGGGTCGCCCCTCCGCCGGGCAAGTACGACCGAAGGGACCAAGAAGTCACCGCTGCGGGGCGGGAGCTCAAAAAGCTCGCCGTGTTGAGTGACCTCACCGTGATCGCGGGTGCCCAAATGGGGCGAGATGGCGCCCCCGACGCAAATATCTCAGGGGACTTTTTCAAAAAGCTCCAAGAGCTCCGCAAGGGGCGCCCTCTTCTCAAACATTTGCGTGAAGGCGGCAGCGAACAAGAAGCCGATATTGTGTTGGGGCTCTTTAATCCACGCGCGGATTTCGATGTTGAATCCACTGGAGAGGAGAACGACAACCCCAACAGCAACGCTCTGGAAGTAACCGTCTACGACGTAGGGGTCCTCAAAAACCGTTACGGGCGGGTCGGGCAATGGACTCAGCTCGCGTTTGATTCAAGGCGGGCCATGGTGCGAGACCTCGACTCCCCAAGCGAGCTCAAAAAACTCCTGGGCTACTAGCGCACACAAGAGGGGAAAAACGGAATGCGAACCATCGCTCTCATGAACCAAAAAGGCGGAAGCGCCAAAACCACCTCTACCGTGAACCTTGCCGCCGCCCTTGCGGCGCAAAAAAAGAGAGTGCTCGTCCTCGACCTCGACCCGCAAGCAAACGCGTCGAATTGGCTGGGGGTCACCGATGGCGGGAGCGACGTACTCGATGTGCTCAAGGGCGAGAGAAAGCTCGCCGACTGCGTTCGCGCCTCCTCGACGAAGGGCGTCGACCTTGTGCCATCGTCTCCGTGGCTTGCCGGGGCGGAGCGCACACTGGCAGGTGAGGTCGGGGCCGAGGTCGCTCTCCGTAAGAGCGTCGAAAAGCTCCCTGGGGGATGGGACGTGCTTTTGGTCGACTGCCCTCCAGCCTTGGGCCTTCTGTCGGTGAGTGCGCTTACCGCTTGCAAAGAAGTCTTAGTCCCGGTCGAGAGCCACACACTCGCACTGTCCGGGCTCGCCCACCTCGTCTCGACGATCGAGCGAGTGCGAGACCGCCTCAACCCGTCGCTTCGTCTTTCCGGGATTCTCGCGTGCCGCGTCGACACACGCAAAAGGCTATCTCAAGACGTTCTCTCTTCTCTGCGGGAGAGGTTCGGGAGCGAGGTGTTCGAGGCCGTGGTTCGCGAGAACGTGCGTCTCGCAGAGGCCCCCTCGTTCCAACGAGACATCTTCCAGTACGACCCCAAAAGCTCGGGCGCGGAGGATTACCTCGCCGTGGGGCGGGAGCTTCTTTCCCGCGCCAAGGCTCGCACCAAACGCCCGCAATAGGAAACAACGTTCCCGTTAGGCTCCAACGTCTCCCTTGAGGTACAATAAGCCCATGGCAAAGCCTAAAACCCGCTCCCGCATCGGGACCAATCCCCTTGACGCTGTTCTTGCCCCGACCCCCAAGGAGGCGCCCCGCCCCAAAGCCGCCAAGGCCCCAAAGACTCCCTCCGAGCGCCTCAAGTCAAAGGGCAAGGTCCGTGCGACGTTCCACCTTCCCGCCGACCTTTTCGACGAGGTGCGGGACTGCGTGGTTCACCTTCAGGGCGACCCCGCTTACCTGCGACTGGCTACGTTTGCGGAGTCGGCCATTCGAGCCGAGCTTGAGAAGATGAAGCGCAAATACAACGACGGAAAGCCTTTCAAGAAGCGTCGTCACGAGTTGGTTGGTGGCCGACCAATAGGGACGTGACCGTTGAGCGACAAGGCCCTCACCAACCTGGCGAACGCTCAAAAGAGCACGGGACCCAAAACCCTTGCCGGCAAGAAGGCGAGCTCCAAGAACGCTCTCCGCCATGGGCTCTTGAGTGCATCGCCTGTGCTGTCGACGGAGAACGAGGGCGCATTTCGTCGACACGTTGCGAGCGTTCGCGAGGCCCTCGCGCCGGTTGGCTACCTTGAGACTGTGCTTTCCGAACGGGTGGCTGTTCTGTCGTGGCGACTTCAGCGTGTGACCAGGTTCGAGACTGGAGCTCTTGAGAACGAGCTCGCATCGGTCGACGTTGGAAAAGCTTACGGGGTGACAGATGTGTTCTCGACCTTCTCCTTTTCCATGGATCAGATGGCGGAGGAGGTGGCGCTCCTTGAAGAGCTCGCTCAGAGCTTTCGCGCCGTATCGGAGAGCAGTGGCGACATTCCAAAGGCCTCGGCTTTCGCTGTGCTTTATGCCCTCGCGGAGGAAGCCGGCGTTTCCCTTGAAGAGCTGGAGCTCGCCTTTTTGGGAGAGGACGATGTTGAGTCGTTCGGCGGGTGGACGCGAGAGCGGCTCGATGAGGTTGTTGACCTTGTGATTAGTGCGTCGAAGAAGAAGGGCGTCAGTCTTGCCGCGTGTGGGGCTAAGGCGTGCGGCCTCGCGATGCACGCACGTGTCGTATTTGACGAGCGAACGCGGGCGAGGGAGCACGGGTTGCGTGCGACGGGGTTACTCGACGAGTCTACAGTGGAACGCATTGCCCGTTACGAATCTCACCTCGACCGCTCACTCTACCGAGCATTGCACGAGCTGGAGCGGCTTCAGGCGACACGCTCGGGGGCTCCTCGCCCGTCGATGGCGCTTGACCTCGATGTCAGCGTAGGGCCGAGACGGAACCGATTTGAGGACGGCCCGTGACTTCCTTGGATGAAAATATTTTTTTTCGTTTTGAGCTCACGCCGCGGGCTCGCCGATCTCGAGATTTTCCATGACCACTGGGTTCGTTTCGCAGAATGAGAAAGCCCGTGGAAGGGCGACCATTGGGCTCGTGGACGAACTCGGAGTCCTCAAGAGCGAGCTCGACGAGAGCCTGAATCTTTTTGCGTGCCTCCTCAACGATGGCCCATTTTCAAGCCGCAAGCTCGTGGACGTAGGGGAAGCGGGGGCGCTTGTGGAGTCCGCTCGGCTTGTCGGGATTGTCGTCCCGGATGGCTTTGTTTTCGAGAGCGGGCAGGTTTTTTTTGAAGGCTCCGAAGGCCTTTCTGTGGCGGAGGTTCGCTTGTCGGGTTTTGTTGTTTCCGAGTCGCATCACGAGCCGTGGGCCACACCGGTGCGCCCTAAACTTATCGCCTCAGGCTCGGGTCACATTCAGCTCGCCGACGAGGACAAGGGTCGGCGCCACCTGTCTGCCAAGGTCCTGTCGACCCCCAACGACGGGTTACTCCTTTCTCTCTGCGAGCAAGCCAGGCAGCCGGCACCGGCTCCGGCTCCGGCCCCCACGGTGGTTTGGAAGGACATGCCCACCATCATAGATCAGACCTCTCTGCACCTTGTCTGGCTAATGGCGGAGATGCCATGGCCCAATCAAGCGCACCACGTCAAAGACTGGAGCCATGTCAAAGCCGAAGAACTCGCCCACCTTGTCGGGGAACGACGGCACCGGTCTGTCGACGAGAGGCTGATCGTTGAACTCCCTGGAGGCGCGTACGGGCTCACGGAAAAAGGAGAGAAGCGACTCAAAGACCGCTGGAGAAACGCTTACTGGTTCACGGAAGAGGTCACCGATAACGACGGGGTTACTCGGCAGTACCTTTTGAGCTTTGTACGCAAAAACGACATCGAATTGGACGTGAGATTCAGCGTCTACAACGAGAGCCGCTGGCTGATCCAAAACTCTCGCGACGCCCTGAAAGCGAGGCTTAGCAGCGCAAGGAAGGCCCTCGACGACGCCCCCCTTGGGTTACCGTTTTTGGAGCAAGAGAAAACGGCTTCCCGCCAAATCCTCGACAATCGTTTGCAGCACATTCGAGCCATTGAAGATGGGCTCAAACTTATGAAGTTTCTGTTGGACGCTTTTGGCGCCACGCTCCGAAACCCCATTCACGTGTCCATGATTCAACTCAGGCACGTTCTTGGGTGCGACCATCTCACAAGCGAGAACGGCCCCCTCCGCGTCCGCGGCGCCCTTGAAGCACTTAGACGATTGGACTTCGATGTGGCCCTTGGGCGCATCCGCCGCCGCTCGGCATTTGTCACGGCCTACACCGAACGACGAGCCGGCCCGGGAGCCTCCTCCGATGGCGACTTTTCTATCACGATCGGGGACATCGCGATCGGCGGCCTCAACGTATTTGGAACGTTCGCGCAAGACGGCAAAAGCGAGTTCAATTTCAAAAAACGACTCGACGAGGACGAGAAGGCTCGCCTCAAGACTGAACCCTTCTTGAAGATTCCCTCAAGCATGGGCGCCATCTACGAAACGGCTTTCACGCTCTCCCCCGAACAGTCGCGGCTATGGAATTGGATCGAAAAAAACGTCACCCTTAACAAAGACGGGACCGCTCCAGGGCGAGCGCACCTCAAAACCGCAAACGACGAAAACCCACGGCATTACACTCGCGACTTCTGCGAGCTCTTGCCGTCAACAGAGTCTTTCGTTGGCGCCCTGGGACACTATCGCGAGAACGCCCACGGCGGGGCCGAGAGAGGGAGGCGACTCTCCCAAAGCCGCACCACGCCATCGGCCACGGGTACGTCTGGGGGACGTGAGGGCGGCCTCCTTCATGTAATGGGGATGCCTTCCTCCAAAAAGAGCCTGGAGAGTGCGATCTGGAACATCCGCGTTCTTGTCGAGGAACTCTATGGCGGCATCGTTGGGGTGAGACACCGCGGCGTTTGGATGAGGCTCACGGAAGCCGTGGGGAAGCTCTCAGAGGTTGAGCTTCTCGAAGAGGCGACACTGTTTTTCTTTCTGCCCAAAAACCGGAACGCCTTGTGGCGAGCAAAGTACAACGAGCACCAAAAGCGTCGGCACGAGCGAGGGGAGACCCGGTACTTGTTCAAAGCCGTTTCGGCCACGGAGGCTCTTCAACCTGAAAACCTGCCCCTCGTTGAACGAATCAACCGCGCTCTACGAATGACGCGAATGAGTGCCAGTGCACTCGCGAAAGAGCTCGGGGTAACTCGCATGACGGTGGGGAACTGGAGAGCAGGCAAGAAACCGAACGCCGAACATGAGCCCGCTCTGGAGGCCTGGCTCCGTAAGACGCTTACGCAACCCAACCCTTCTGCCCCCAAAGGGGACCCCAAAAACGACGGTTCCGGCGGGCAGATGTAAAGAGCTGCACCGGCTTTCACTTATGTATGTAAAGAGCTGCACCGGCTTTCACTTATGTATGTAAAGAGCTGCACCCTATTTTACTTATTGAAGTGCTCTAAAATACCCCATTTTTCTCGGTGTTTTTGAGGCCTCTCTTCCTAAGAGTATTAATAGTAAGAAGAGACCGTTGGCCTTTGGCCTTGGCCTCTAACGGGCCAGGCCAGGCCACGATGAGGAACAGAAGAGAAGAAGCCGCCCCGGACCTTCTCGTTCTCCAGGTCACGGGAAGGGAGACGCCGGCCTTACCCTCGCCCCTCTCTTGCCCACCTGGCCCTCCCCGGAAGCCGAAATCCCAAAGCCTCCTCTTAAAAGAAGCCTCCCCGCGTTCACGTAGTTGGGGCGATTTTCTGAACTGGGAGCATTTTTCTCGCTGGTGTGTGTCGGAGTCTTACCTTGTCGGTGAGGTAAACCTCCCACCAGAGCGAGCCGGTGCCAAGCCGGTGCCAAGCCGGAGGCGACCCCGGAAGGTTGGACCGTAAGGGCACCGGTGCCGACGGGCTCTTCTCTCTCAGGGGGATGGCCCGAGGGACTCACCGGCTTGGTTCCTGAAACTCTCATTATGAGAACCTGAATAACGCGCCCCGACCTCAAGCCGAGGGGACGAAGATTCCAAGCAACCGTGTCGCCCTCGGGGTCGATGGAGAGGTCATGGATGTGTTTGACGTATGTGACCTTGATGGGCGACGGTCCCGGATTGTTTTTTGCGACTGCGACGCCATCAAGGTGCTCAAGCCAAGCGAGCCGCTAGGCGACTGCAAAGGGTGCGGTGTGGACCTCGCCAAGCTCGCCAAGGCCTTGTGCCTCCAAGGCTCACCACCCAAGGCGTCGATGCGGCCCTCCCCTCGATAATCCGAGGAAGTGGAGCACGTTGGCGAGGTAGAGGAACCGCCATGGCGGCGGGAGGCTTCCGGCAACCCCAGCGATGGCGACGTAGCTACTTCCGATGTCTTTGTCCGTCGGGGGAAAGGTCTCTTTTAGGAAATTCGACTCTCGGACGACGGCCATGAGGTTTCCGACGAACGAGGGGTCAAGGCCATAGGGGAGCCTCGCCAACATGAGGTCACTTTCGTTCTCTTTCAGGTGAGTCACGAGGCGGGTGACGCAGGCGGAGAGCTCGCTGAACTGGACTCCTAGCGACTGGAGAGATCGGTCGGATCTCATGGCTTCATATCCTCAAGCCTCGCCATGAGGTTTCCGTCCGGGTTGGGTTGATGCATGAAGGAGCTTTCCTGGCCGTCAAAGAAGTAGCGGGTCACGCGACAAATGAGGTCGATTTGCGCGGAAGGAGTGAAGGGTGAAAGCCCCTCCAGAACGCCTGCGTAATGCACAAATGGAACGGGATCTTGATCCTTCAACCGGGGGTCTTTCCTGTCGAACGAGGCCTCGAAAAAGTCCTTCAGAAAGCGAAGTTGTCGAAAGGGTTGAACGGCAAAAGCGGGGGCGGAGTAGTGGTTTTCTTCGTGATGGTCGAGCATGAGTTCGAGGTGCACGAACGCGCGGTAGGCCTCGCCCACGAGGTTCGCAAACTTCTCCAAGCGATCTTTTTGACTCGTTTCTTCTGTTTCCATGGAGCTCCGTGAATGCGCAAAAGGCGAGCGGCCACGAGGCCGCCTTGAGCCTTCAATGGGCCGTGTGATGCGCGCCGGTGTTGGTGAGACGAGCGAAGAGAGGGCGAGGGCGTGCCGTGCTTTTGGCTCGCTCAAAACACGGCAAGAGGAACGTTTGCGTTGCCCAAGCCCTCTGCACGAGCCGATGTACCTTGCAAACATCGCCGCGCAACCCTCAAAGTTTTGTCGTGGAAAGAGTGAGCGATTTGACGGCACCTAACCCTGCGAATCGAAACGATTGAGCAGAAGTATTCCGCGTGTCGTTTTTTTCGAGTCGAGGAGTCCAGACCCCTCATTCAACTAACGATTCGATCCATTTCTCATGGACGAGCCAGCTCTCCTACAAGGTGATCTTTCGTCATTCAAAAAGCACTAAAAGGAACCTTTCCCTCATTGACAGAAAGGTTCCCGTTATTCATGCTCATCGTATGAGCCAAGCCGCTATCGTCGCCGTCACCGCCTCTCCCCTGGCCACGGTCTCCCCCGCGTCCGCTAGGCTCGTCGAGGCTTTCTTGGCCGGCAGGAAAGCTACAACCCTTGCGGCCTATCGAGCCGACCTCCAAGACTTCGCCACCTTCGTTGGGGCCGTCTCCATGGACGAGGCGGCTGCTCTTCTTCTCTCGCGCTCGCACGGCGAGGCCAACGGTCTTGCACTTGCGTACCGCGCTTCCCTCGTCGGCAAGAGTCTCAGCGGGGCGACGGTTAACCGCCGGCTTGCCGCCCTACGATCGCTAGTAAAGCTCGGGCGAACCTTGGGGCTTGTGTCGTGGGGTCTGGAGGTCGACGGCGTGGATGTTGTGTCCTACAGGGACACGCGCGGCCCCGGCCTCGAAGGGTTTAGGAAAATGCTCGCCCGACTCGATGCGCGCCTCGACGAGAAGGGGCGAAGGGACCGGGCCATTCTGCGGCTTCTCTTCGTGCTCGCCCTCCGGCGTGGCGAGGTTTGTTCGCTCGATGTGGAGCACGTCGACCTCGCTCGCGGGACCCTCGCCATCCTGGGCAAGGGTCGCAGTGATCGCGAGCTCCTCACGCTGGCTCCCGCGGAGAAGGAGGCGCTTGCGGCGTGGCTATCGGTGCGCGGGTCGGAGCCCGGGGCTCTTTTCATCTCGCTCGACCGCGCCTCGCGTGGGCATCGGATCACGGGGCGAGCGATCTACAAGATCGTAAGCGAGCTCGGAGAGGACGTTGACCTTGTGGTGCGCCCCCACGGGCTCAGGCACGCCGCCATCACGGAGCTTTTGGAGCGCACGGGGGGCAACGTGCGGAAGGTCCAGAAATTCAGCCGCCATCGTGATGTGCGCGTGCTCAATGTTTACGATGATAACCGTGCCGATGTGGCCGGTGAGCTTTCGGCGGAGCTTTCGGCGGCAAGCTAAGAAAACGAGAAAGGTGGAGGACGTTGGAGAAACACACGAGGGTCCCTCTCTTTGAGTCGTTTGCAGGCGAGGTCGGAGCGCGCCTGGAGCAGGGGGCGCGTGAGTATGGTGACCAGAGCTTCTCGAAAGAGCCAAGGGAGCTTGTGCGAGAAGTCGAAGAAGAGCTCCTCGATGTGGCGGGGTGGGCCTTCATCCTGTGGACCCGCATCCGGGCTCTCCGGGAGGGCGTGGAGGGGCTCTCCGTTGACCCTTCTGTTCTTCCGTGAGAAACCCATGGTGAAGCCGTTGGCTAATGGCAGAAACGCACCATATCGGGAACCTTAGTCACAATGAGCGCACCTTACCGCTTTGACCTCAACAACTACCTCGACAATGAGGTGTACCCTAGGCTGTTTGAACGGGCCGATGCCGTGTTCCCCGATTACGGCTTTTTGCGAAGGGGGAACCACTGGGAGAACACAAGGGCGGTCGGGGACTCGGAGCCCAAGAAGGTATGGCTCTACCGGGCGACACCTTGGCACCTTTTCGATCACAAGACGAAGGTGAGCAGGCGCGTGAT
>Ga0075471_10003324_pt1 | contig 10471 bp, 8 predicted proteins | sample DEB19_08_DNA_2_FD_74787 | JGI IMG/M metagenome (GOLD analysis project Ga0075471, IMG submission 74787) | Aqueous microbial communities from the Delaware River and Bay under freshwater to marine salinity gradient to study organic matter... | ecosystem: Environmental > Aquatic > Marine > Coastal ... | reverse complement strand
TGGTGGAATTGTAGGAAATACAAACACGCTTGTACTGGTAGTTTCCGGTTCAGTAGTGGTAGTTACCGGTTCTGTAGTAGTGGTAGTACTAGTGGTACTAGTAGTGCTAGTACTAGTTGTGGTGGTTGTACTTGTAGTTACCCCACTTGCCGATTGCGACCAATCTGAATACACCGGGATTGTGTCATTGTCGGCTCTAATTTGGAATATGCATGAAGTTGCAGAGTCGAGACCGGTAATTGTTGCTTCTGTTGAATATGAAGCAATTCCGTATGAAGCATCCCAGTTATTTTCACAAGACCACATAACCGCATAGCGCTCAACGTCAGCATTCGAGGTTTCTGGGGCATCCCAAGACAGAGAAACACTGGAATCAGTCACAGACGTGACCTGTAGGTTGCGCGGAGTATTTAGATATGGAGCAAGTGTTGTTGTTGGTGCTACATAGGTTGTAGTAAATGCACTATCTGGAACTACTTCCCAACCGGAGCCAATATCCCAATAAAGGGTTGTCCATGCTCCGCCACCATTTTCATAGAACCACATTTCAAACTTTTGAGATACGCCAGCCTCAAAAGTGACATAACTAGATAGCGCTCCGCCGCCACCCTTGTCTCTCCAGTCATTTTGGACAAGAACGTCATTTATATAGAGTTTTGTTCCGTCATCTGCTTGTGGCCAGAACCTAAAAGAACCAGAAACTGGAGAAGTTACATACCCCTCGTAATGAACTATAAAATCCTCATAAAGACCGAATGGCGGGTATTGGTCAAAGTTTTGCTGGACCCTTGACACCAATTCTGTTCCAACAGACGGGTTTCCTGACACTGATGGAAGTGGTGGGGCATTGTTGTATTGGTTATAACCGTTAGGGCGATTGTCGTAGTAGGTGGCCGTAAGCCCTGGGGATGAAGCTTGGGCTACTCCCCATATAGAGCAAACTATTGACAGAAAAACAGACGGCATGGCCACCCATGCTGACTTTCTTATTTTCAGTCTACGGTTACCCCAAAAAGACACTCCAAGCCCCAAATCGTCGACTACCCCAAAGTACAAACAATATTACCATTTTAAAAAACTTAGAAAATGAGAAGTTCGAATATTCAGCGTGAAATAAGGCAAAAGAGGCTCAGCTACTTACTTAGTACGGGTTTCATGTCATCTACAATGAATATGAGTAGTTTCTAGGAGATGGGCCATGATTGCAGGTATCTACAACATATTTTGCCAACAGGGCGCATCTTTTACTAGAATTATTGACCTTCAATATCCAGACGTAAGCGACCCGACTATTTTTCACCCATATGACCTAACTGGGTTTATTGCCAGAATGCAGGTTCGAAGGACCGTTACTTCTACGGCAGTGATAGTTGAACTAACGACAGAGAATGGGATGATTGAAATTTCCGCCCTTGACGGAAGAATATTTCTTAATATGACACCAGAAGTAACTGCCGGAATAACTAGCAGCGGAGTTTACGACCTAGAAATAGAGAGTGAACAGGGCGTTGTGTCCAGGGTTATACAGGGAACATTTACGCTCTCAGAGGAAGTAACTAGATGAGCAACGTTCCTAATCAGGTAAACATCCATGAGGACACCCCTAATCAGGTATTAATCAACCAGGATTCCCCGAATCAGGTAATAGTTAGAGGCGGCGGAATCGGTGGAACAACGGCAAACACAAGAAGACATGTGCATATTCAGTCTGTTGCTTCAGACGAGTGGGTAATAACTCACACACTCGGAGGGCATCCAGCTGTAACCATTGTCGATTCTGCAAATACTTACGTTATCGGTGAAGTACAATATGACAGTACGACGCAGATTACTTTATTGTTTTCTGCGCCATTCTCGGGGTACGCATATCTGACATAAAGGCGAGGGCCAATGGCAACAAAATTTCTTACAAATCTTGACCTAAACCAGAACCAGCTGGTCAATGCCACATTTGAGGTAGTCGGTACAGACCCAAATACCGGCAACTTCGAAGGTCGGATGATTTATAACAGCACAACCGACTCTATCAAGGTCTACGGCAATGGGGCGTGGCGCGCATTTGTAAACAGCGTTACAAGTGGCGGTTCATATACAGACGCAATTACGATTTCTGAATCAAATGGTCAAGTAACCCTAACACTTAACCTTGCAGATACAGATTCTGCCGGTTTGCTTTCTTCTTCATTCTGGAACGCACTTAACGATGCAACATCTGAAGCAACAGCATCAAAAATTGCAAAGCGCGACGCTAACGGAAACATTAAGGTCGCAACCCCAACAGATGCTGCCCATGCTGCTACAAAGGGTTACGTAGATGCAGCCCGTCAGGGTCTAGATGTTAAGCAGTCAGTTCGTGTAGCAACAACCGGCCCTGTCAACATTGCGTCAGACCTTGAGGAAGGCGATACTCTCGACACAAGTGTTACCCTTGTTGCCGGCGACCGCGTCCTTGTTAAGAACCAGTCAACAGCGTCGCAAAACGGTATTTATGTTGTTCAGGAAACTGGAGCAGCAGTTCGTGCGGCCGATGCAAACGGCACTGCTGACACTGGAACGGTTTCAGGTGGAACCTTCACCTTCGTTGAAGAAGGAACAGTAAACGCTGATTCAGGCTGGGTTGTTTCAAGCAATGGTTTGATTAACGTCGGTTCAGATGCAATGAACTGGGTTCAGTTCTCCGGCGCTGGACAGGTCGTTGCTGGCGACGGTCTAACAAAAGACGGAAATACGCTAAACGTCGGTGGAACTACTGACCGCATTACTGTTACGGCAAATGCCGTAGACATTGCCTCTACATATGTCGGCCAGGCAACCATTACCACTCTTGGCACCATTACAACTGGTACATGGAATGGCGCAGACATTGCAGTCGCCGACGGTGGTACCGGTTCATCAACTGCTGCCGGTGCTCGTACAAACCTTGCAGAAACATCAACTTCTGGACAGACAACAACAACCCCGGTTCTTGCAAGAATTGCAAAACAGGGTTGTGCTGCTTCTTCTGTTGGTGTATCTACCACTACCGTTGTTCATAACTTTGGAACAACAGACGTAATGGTTCAGATTTATGAAGTTGCAACCGGTGCTACTGTTTATGGAGATGTAACTCGCTCCAACAACAACACCGTATCTGTTGTTTTGAACGGAACAATTTCTGCTAACGATTACACAATCGTAGTAACAGGCTGATAAAAAGCCCTGAGGGGCTTCAATCAGAGAAACGACCGAGGTCATGGCTCAAAAATTTACAACCCCAATTACTATTAAGCAGCTTTCTTCTGCTGGCTCAGATGGGTTGACAATTTACCTTGACGGAGAAACGTACGCAAGACTTCAGGTTCAGGCTGGTGGGCGCCTTGTTTGGGGTGATGGCACTGCTGCTGGAGACGTAAATCTATATAGAGACGAAGCCAATGTATTAAAAACAGATGACACTCTTAAGGTTCCGGCGATATTTATCGACGGAATTGAGATAGATACATCAGGGGTTACAGAGGGTCAGTTTCTTAGATTTGATGGGGCTAAGTTCATTCCGTATACGGGGGCTCTTGGCCCAACAGGAGCAACTGGACCGGTGGGTGCAACCGGTGCAACTGGACCAAAAGGTGATGACGGTTATGTGGGTTCTGATGGAGCCACTGGCGCGACCGGACCTACTGGTGCAACAGGTCCAGAGGGCGCTACTGGTGTAACTGGACCAAGCGGCCCAGATGGTGCTACTGGTCCAATGGGCGCGACAGGACCAGTTGGACCAGAAGGCGCTACTGGCGCAACTGGACCGAGCGGTGAAACTGGTGCTACTGGTCCGGATGGCGCTACTGGGGCTACTGGCCCTGAAGGCGCAACGGGCGCAACGGGTCCAACTGGTGAAACAGGGCAAACTGGGGCAACTGGGGCAACTGGGCCAACTGGTATTACAGGTGATACAGGACCAACTGGTGCGACCGGAGCAACCGGTCCAGTTGGTGCAACTGGTGCAACCGGTCCTATTGGTGCTTCTGGACCGGGTGGACCGGCCGGTGTTCGTTCTGGTTTTGGTTGGTATTTCGATACTGACACTACAGACAGCATCCCAGACAACGCATTTTTTAAGTTTAATTCATCTACCATGTCTTCTGTTACATGGATTTATGTACACAATGTTGACCTTTATAACAATAACCAGAGTGCGTGGCTTGAATCACTTGACGGTTCAACGGACTCATTCAAGGGATATATCTCGATGCAGCGCGCAGCCTCTTCTGCTAACTACGGCGCTGTATTTGGTGTAACGGGCTCTGTTGTTTCGGAATCTGGTTATCACAAAATACCTGTTACGCACATAAGTGGTTCCTCCCTGCCTGGCTATTTTGATGACTTAAATTTCCTTTTTTATAGAACTGGCAATGTCGGCGGCATAGGTGCAACTGGACCAACTGGCGCTACGGGCCCGGTTGGTGCAACCGGAGATACAGGACCAACGGGAGCTACTGGTCCAGAAGGGGCAACAGGCCCAATTGGCGCGACTGGAGACACGGGTTCAACTGGTGCCGCTGGTCTTACAGGAGCTACTGGTGCAACTGGGCCAATGGGAGCTACTGGCGATACTGGGCCGACTGGGGCGACCGGTCCAGATGGCGCTACTGGAGCCACCGGCCTGACAGGAGCCACAGGAGACATCGGTCCAACTGGCGCAACTGGCCCAACTGGCGCAGTCGGAGCAACTGGCGCAACTGGCGCAACTGGCGCTACTGGAGAAATAGGACCCACTGGTGCTACTGGTCCAGTTGGCGCTACTGGTCCAGTCGGAAACTTGAACTCTCATGAATCTGTACACGTTGCTACTGCAGCAGCGCTTCCCAATAGTCCTACATATACGGCTGGTTCTGCTGATGGCAATAATGGCTATGGTGTTAATGCTTATCTTGAAGCAAGCACATATGGTGCGCTAGTTATCGATGGCCATACCGTTGGCGAAACTGACCGTGTCTTAGTTAAGAATCAACTTAATCAAATTCATAATGGTATTTACCGGGTAACAAATCCAGGCGGTAGCTCCGCCTATTGGCGCATGTATCGCGCCAATGACTTCGACAACTCGACTGGTCCAGAAGTATCAAACGGCGACTATTGCTTTGTTTCTCAAGGAACTGCCAATGGGGGAACATCATGGATGATGAACTCCTACGGTACAAATACCGACGAGTCAATAAAAATTGGCACAGATGGAATGAATTGGGTCAATGTTGGTGGCGCTGGTCCAGTTGGACCAACCGGAGCAACGGGTGCTGGAGGTGCGCTTGGTTACTGGGGCTCTTTTTACGACACTACAACACAATCAGTATCAACTGTAAATACAAAAACTTTTGTAACTTACGATTCCTACACTGGGTACAACGGAATACATATTGTCGATGGTTCAAAAATTACATTTGACCATGTTGGCGTTTATAATATTCAGTTCTCTGCACAGCTGTACAACAATGGTGGTGGCGGCAACGGCACAACTGTTCGCATCTGGCTAGTGAAAGATGGGACAGATGTTCCCGACTCTGCCGGCACTGTAAACGTTCCGACAAATAACCCATTCACTGTTACTGCCTGGAACTATGTCGATGAAGTAACTACTGCTGGAAGTTATTACCAAATTGCTTGGTCAAGCGACAATACGAATATTGTGATGCTTCACAATACTTCCGCATCTCCAGCACCGGCTATTCCTTCAATCATTGTCACCGCAACACAAGTGATGTATACACAAGTTGGACCAACCGGTTTAACTGGTGCAACTGGCCCAACAGGATTGACTGGCGCAACCGGCGTTACTGGTGATACTGGGCCAACTGGCTTAACTGGCGCTACGGGCCCAGTGGGGGCTACTGGCGCTACTGGTGTTGACGGTGCTACGGGCCCCACTGGTTTAACTGGTGCAACTGGACCAGTCGGTGCAACTGGAGCTACTGGAGTGGTTGGCGCAACTGGACCGACAGGTGTTACCGGAAATACAGGTGCGGTTGGTGCGACTGGAGCAACTGGACCTGTAGGGGCAACTGGACCAGCAGGAGCAACTGGACCAATAGGCGCAACTGGTACAACTGGTACAACTGGAGCAACCGGACCAACAGGGGCAACTGGCCCTGCTGGAACAATTATTGTTTCAGATACTCCTCCATCTTCTCCTTCTGTTGGAGATGTCTGGTTTGAGTCAGACACGGGAAAAACGTTTGTTTACTACGACTCGTATTGGGTCGAAACTAACGGCGGAGGTTCAGGTTCTGTTCAGGAAACATCGCTGACAACAAATAGTGCAACAACGATTACAAGTTTTAGCAAGACAGCAATGAGAAGCGGTGAGTTCCTTATTCAGGTAACCCAAGGGACTAAATACACTGTGTCAAAAGTTCTTTTAATCCATAACGGAACAACACCAACATTGTCTGAATATGGAGTTATAGAGCTTGGAACAACTCGCATTCCACTCACTGTTTCAGCAGCAATAAGCGGTTATGACGTTCTTCTACAGGCGACAGTTACAGATGCTGCATCAACAAACGCTTCAGTTAAGGTCGTATCAAGTTTGGTAGGTTTATAGACATGTTGATTCAAATTTATGGATGGCCAATCTCGACAACCGGAGAGTCAGCACAGACGCAAGAGGAGCTGGCTCAGGCGCTTCGTGAAATGCGTGATGTGCTTTTAAAAGAATCTGACTGGACGCAAATGCCGGATTGTCCTCTGTCGGAAGAAATTAAAAATGATTGGCGCATATGGAGACAAAGCATGAGGGATATAACCTCAACAGTTTCCTATCCTCTTGAAAACACAATTCAGCTGCCATTGACTCCACTAACTGGCCGTCCAGCGTCATGGGACAACTGGGACTTAACCAATGGAATCACACCATGGGGTGTCAGGTCGGACAATATTCCATCGGACGGTGAACAATAATGGCAAGAACAAGATTTACGGTTAAAGAAGGAATATCGGTTGCTGATGACAATGCAGCGGGCGGCTACCCATTAATACCAGCCGGAAGCATTATTGCTTTTGCTGGTTCTACTGCCCCAGAGGGCTGGTTAATGTGCGACGGTTCTGCGGTAAGCAGAACAACATATGCAAACTTATGGGCGCTAATAAACACAACCTATGGAAGCGGCAATGGCTCCACTACTTTCAATGTGCCAGATATGCGTAGCCGCATGCCAATCGGCGCAGGCAGTGGAACTGGGTTAACAGCAAGAACTCTTGCTGCTACTGGGGGAACGGAAAGCGTAGCTATAGCCTCTGGAAATTTACCTACACACACGCACACGATAAATCACGACCACGCATCAACCGATTCTGGAAATCAGAGCGCCGACCACTATCACTCTGTTAATCCACCAAATACAACTTCAGGCAACGACAATACCGAACATACCCATGCAATAGACCCAGGAAATACTGCTTCCGGAACTGTTAGCGCTGACCATGCCCATACAACAGACACACACTCTCACTGGCATGCTATTTACTACATCACAGATGCGGCTTCAGGAACAGCAAAAGCTAGAGCAACTGCGGCTGGAACCACCTTAGGAAACCCTGGAGCAACCGACTATCAGTCGCACTCGCATACAACTGGCGGAGCTAGTGCAAACCATACTCACGACACAGATATAGCATCGTTTACATCTGGCGGTCGCAGTGCTTACCATCAGCACGATTTAGACATTGCGGCATTTAACTCTGGCAATGTGAGCGCAAACCATACACACAGCGTAGACCTTCCATCGTTTTCCGGTGATTCAGGAAATGGCGGATTTGCGAATACTGCTCTCGCCTTGATGAACCCATTCTTGGCCGTCAACTACATAATTAAGTATTAATCATGGCTATCGACTTTCCTAACTCTCCAAGCGTAAATGACCTTCATACGTCTTCTGGTAAGACGTGGAAGTGGGACGGCGAAAAATGGGTTGTTGTATACACTGACCTTTCTGGCCCTGTCGGTGCAACCGGACCTACCGGACCAACCGGACCTACAGGAGCTACAGGACCTACGGGCCTCGGTTATTTAGCCACATCATCAAGCAGTATTTATTTAGGTTCTACTGGAATACGTTCAATGACGGTAAATACGGCTGACCATGCCTATACCGCAGGTGACTATATAGCACTAAAAACGACTACTGGACCAACTGGAACAATGCTTGGAACCATCACTTCAGTTGCTGGAGCAAGTGTTGGTTTCACGGTAGATGAATATTCAGGAACTCCTGGTTCATATGCATCATGGGCGGTTTCGCTTGCTGGAAAAACAGGAGCAACAGGACCAACTGGAGCAACAGGACCAACTGGGCTCACCGGAGCAACCGGTCCAACCGGCGCTACCGGACCAACAGGACCAACTGGCTCAACTGGACTAACAGGTGCTACCGGGCCAACAGGGGCAACAGGTTTAACAGGAGCAACCGGCGCTACAGGTGCTACTGGCGCAGGTGCTCCACTTACAAGCTCTGCAACAGCACCAGTATCTCCTTCTTCTGGAAATCTTTGGTTTGACACATCAAGCGGTGCTGCTTACATCTACTACAACTCCGCGTGGGTTGAATTAGGTGGCGGAACCATGTCCCCTTATCAATGCACTTCTACGACTCGTCCATCCTCTCCGTGGACTGGGCAAACAATTTATGAAACAGACACAAGTAAACTACAGGTTTACAATGGAAGCTCTTGGGTATTAGTCAGCCTCGCTACTGCTGGAAATGGGGTTTGGCAGTCATATTCTCCTTCATGGACAAGTACAGGTACAGCGCCATCCGTTGGCAATGCAACGTTCACGGGCAAATACATGAGAATAGGTAATACTATTTTTGTAGAGGCCGCGCTTGTTACGGCAAATGGTGGAAGCAGCACATTTGGCTCCGGTGATTACCGGTTTTCCTTGCCTGTTGCTGCAAAGCCATTGTGGGGGTATCAGTCACTCGGTGGTTCATGCAGGGTTTGGGACCAGTCGGCACAGGTTACATACGTAGGAAATGCAAGTTTTTATGGAGCATCAGCTGGCGCAACAACGGTTGGTTTTGTTATGCAGAGCGGAAACTGGGTTGGTCAGGCAAGCCCGATGACGTTTGCCGGTGGGGATGAAATTCAAATAAGCGTATTTTATGAGGCTAATTCATAATGCCTGCTATTACTTTTCCTTCATCTCCATACACGAATCAGATTTACACCGTTGGTTCAAAAAGCTGGCAGTGGGATGGCTCTGTGTGGGTTGCCTACTACAACGAAGGTGCTGACATTGTGTACGGTAACGGCTCGGATGGTGATGTAGTCCTAGACGGAACAACAACCATACTTGGAATGGGCCCTTCTGCGAGTGTCTACACAATGACACGCGACATGTTCTTCAATGACCTAACAATCAACACAAGCTGTCGTCTTCAACCAAACGGATACAGAATATTTGTTAAGGGGACTCTTAAATTTGCAGGAACAAATGCAACAATTGGATATACGTCTGGTTATTCGACTGCTGGCTCTATCGCACAGGGTGGGGCAGCAGCAACTGCTGTAACTCATTCTCTCGGCGGCTCGGCTACTGGATATTCTGCAACGGCTCCAACTGACGCAATGGGTGGCTCAAACTACTTCAGAGTTGCGCATCAGGCTATTACTGGTTATTCCGTTACTGCGTCCGGAGGGCCAAGTTTCCTGCGTGGAGGCGCTGGCGGTACAGGTCAGGCTGGTGGTGGTGTTGTAATAATTGCAGCAAGATACATTTCTGGACCTTCTTCTGGAACGGCATATATAAAAGCACCAGGAACGGCTCCTGCTGGTGGCGGAGTAATTATTGTTGTTTCTTCAGGTTCCTCTCTTCCTAGCGGAATATCAACAGATGTGACTGGTCAAAATGCTGGAACATATATCTACATTACGCGGGTGTAGTTATGGCTATCAATAGGGTCGAATCAAGTGTTGGTCGTTCTGGAAACGATGGAATCTACGGAAGCGGAACAGACGGCGACGTAACAATCACTTCCAATACATCTATTACATCAGACATGTATTACAATAATTTGACTGTCAACTCTGGCGTTTTTCTCAATACAAACGGTTACAGAGTCTTTGTAAAAAACACTCTAGTAAATAACGGATACATTGGTTTGGGTTCTGTAACTGCTGGGACAGTTGGCGAGCCAGCAAGTGCTGTTTCTGATGGAACATTAAAGGGCCATACTTCTGGCGCAATAACATACAGAACCGGCGGTCAGGGTGGCGGAGCAACGGACCCCGGCGTTACGGCACTGCCTTCATATTTATATAAAGACATTAGTGCAATGTCTGGTGGACTAATGATTGACCCAGTTAGCGGTGTTTTACCAATGTCTGGCGGCTCGCGTGGCTCAACTGGGTCAGTAGGCGCATCTGGTTCACCGTCCGCTGGCTCTGCTGGTGCTACTGGTTCTCCTGGTGCTACTGGCTCTCCTGGTTCTGCTGGCTCTGCTGG
>Ga0075471_10003323_pt1 | contig 10473 bp, 9 predicted proteins | sample DEB19_08_DNA_2_FD_74787 | JGI IMG/M metagenome (GOLD analysis project Ga0075471, IMG submission 74787) | Aqueous microbial communities from the Delaware River and Bay under freshwater to marine salinity gradient to study organic matter... | ecosystem: Environmental > Aquatic > Marine > Coastal ... | reverse complement strand
ACAGGGCTTCCGGCGAACTCGCGCTTTGGCGCCGGCTTGAGGCTGGGAACAGCTGCCAGCAGGGAGCGCGTATACGGCGCCTGCGGGTTGCCGAGCACGTCCCTCGCGCCGCCTTGCTCCACCAGGCGGCCATGCTGCATGACGGCGATGCGGTCGGCGATCTCGGCGACCACGCCGAAATCGTGGGTGACGAAGATCACCCCCATGCCCTTCTTGCGCTGAATGTCGCGGATGAGCGCGAGAATTTGCGCCTGCGTGGTGACATCGAGCGCTGTCGTCGGCTCGTCGGCGATCAGCACGTCGGGCTCAAGCGCGAGCGCCATGGCGATCATCGCGCGCTGGCGCTGGCCGCCGGAGAGCTGGTGGGGATAGGCGGCGAGGATCTTGGCGGGATCGGGCAGGTTCACTGCCTCCAGCATCGCTACCGCGCGGGCTCGGCGCTCGGCGGGCGTTCCCACCCGATGAATTTCCAGCACCTCTTCGATCTGGCGGCCGATGCGGTGAACGGGGTTCAACGCCGTCATCGGCTCCTGGAAGATCATGGCCACGCGGTTGCCGCGGATGGCGCGAAGGCGCTCGTGGGTGGCCTCCAACAGATTCTCCCCGTCGAGGAGGATGCGCCCGCCCGTGGGCCGCACGTGGCGCGAGGCGAAGAGCCCCATGACCGCCCGCGACATGACGGACTTTCCCGACCCCGACTCGCCCACCACGCAGAGAATCTCGTTGCGATACAGGTCGATCGAGACATCCTCGACCGCGAAGGGCCGATCCGCCCACGGTGGCAGGGCGACGTGCAGCTGCTCGATTCGCAGCAGGGGGGAGTCGCCGCTCACAGTTGCCGAAGCCTCGGGTTGAGCGCGTCGTTCAGCCCATCTCCCACCAGGTTGATCGCCATCACGGTGAGGAGGATTGCCACGCCTGGCACGGCGCAGATCCACCAGGCCGTTCGCAGAACCGATCGCCCCGAGCCGATGATGTACCCCCAGCTCATGACGTTGGGGTCCGACAGGCCCAGAAACGACAGGCCCGACTCGATGAGGATGGCGGTTGCAATCATCAACGAGCCCGTCACGACGATCGCCGAGAGCGTGTTGGGAAGAATGTGCACCACGATGATGCGAGCGTGTCCCATGCCCATCGAGACGCACGCCTGCACGAACTCGCGGTTGCGCATGGCCATGAACTCGCCACGCACCAGGCGTGCCATGGGAGGCCACGACACCACCGCGATGGCGAAAATGATCTTGCCAATCGAGGAGCCGAGCACAGCCACCAGCAGGATGGCAAACAGGAAGAACGGAATCGTCTGGAAGAGCTCCGTGAGCCGCATGAGGAGCGCGTCTGCGCGCCCGCCAAAATAGCCGGCCAGGCCGCCGATGGTCACGCCGACGACCGTGGCGATGAGCGTGGCCGCGAAACCGATCAACAGCGTCGTACGGGCCCCATAGAAGACCGCTGCGGCGAGGTCGCGCCCCAGCATGTCGGTTCCAAGCGGGAAGTCGGTGAGGGGCGGCTGGAAAGGCTTGCCCACGATGCGGAATGGGTCGCCGGGATAGAGAAGGCTTGCGACGGCGGCGGCGATGACGACCATCACCAGCAGCACCAGCCCGACGAGCGCGGGCTTGTGGCGAACGAATCGAAGGAAGGCGTCGCGCAAGGGCGGGTCAGCGCAGCTCGATGCGTGGGTCCAGCATCGAGTAGCAGAGGTCCACCGCCAAGTTCACCATGACGACGAGGCAGGTGGAGACGAAGAAGATGCCCAGCAGCAGGTTGAGGTCCCGCGCGAACAGTGACTCGTAGGCCAGGAGGCCCAGGCCAGGCCAGGCAAAGACGGTCTCCACGACCACCGCGCCCCCGAAAATCGCGCCCACCTGCACCCCGGCCATGGTGACGACCGGCAGCATGGCGTTCCGGAGCACGTGGCGGCGGATGACCTGCCGCTCGGTGAGCCCCTTGGCGCGGGCAGTGACCACGTAATCCATCGACGCCTGCTCCAGGACGCTTGCCCGCATGAGGCGCGCATAGAGCGCGAGATAGAAGAGCGTTAGCGTCACGGCCGGCAGCACCAGATGGTGGGCGATATCTTTCACCTTGGCAAAGCCTTCGTGGAAGGCCGCAACCTTCTGCATCCCGCTGGTGGGGAACCAGCCGAGCTTGACGGAGAAGAGCACGATCAGCATGAGGCCTGCCCAGAACACGGGCGTGGCGTAAGCCAGGACGGTGAGGGTGGAGATCAGGTTGTCCTGCCACCGGTTCAGATGGCGCGCAGCGAGGCTTCCGAGCAGCACGCCGACAAAGACGGCCAGGGTCAGGACGGTGCCCATCAGCAGCAGCGTCGGCCCCAGCCGGGAAAGGATGAGTTCCGACACGGGCATGCCGTGTCGGAAGGAGAACCCGAGGTCGAAAGTCACCACCTGCTTCAGGTAAAGCAGGAGCTGGAGCCACATCGGCTGGTCGAGCCCGAAGGACTTGCGCAGCTGCGCCATGTACTCCGGGGTTGCCGAGCCCGCCTCGCCTGCCAGAACGTCTGCCGCGTCGCCGGGGGCGAGCTGCAGCAGCAGGAAGTTCAGCACGACGATGGCGAGCACCGTCGGAACGGCCTGCGCAAGGCGGCGCAGGACGTAGGCGAGGCTGGGCACGGCTTGGTTGCCTGTCTTCGGCGCTGGCTTACTTCGCGAGCCAGACCGTGTCCATGGCCGAATACAGGCCGAGCGGGCTCACCGGGAAGTTGTTCACCCGCTTGTTGTAGACGGTGACGAAGTTGAGCTCGTGCACGAACACCAGCGGGCTCGCGTCCACGATCCGCTTCTGCAGGTCGTGATAGAGCGCAGCGCGCTTCTTCGGGTCCGTCTCGACGTTGGCCTTGTTCATCAGTTCGTCGGTTTCCTTGGTGGTCCAGCGCGAGTTGTTCACGAACACGGTGCCCGCCTTGATGGTGTTGCTGTGGTAGAGGCGGTGCATGCCGATGGACGGGTCTGCCAGTGTCTGGATCCAGTTGTTGGTCAGGTCGAAGTCGTAGTTGGTGTAGACGCGCCGCAGCCACGCCGGGACATCCTCGTAGCGCAGGGTGGCCTTGATGCCGATCTTGGCGAGCTGCTGCTGCACGTACTCGCCGAAGCGGCGCCACTCCTCGCCATAAGGCGTCACGTCGTGCACGATCTCGAACCGAACGCCGTCGGCCCCGCGCTTCTTGCCGGCTTCGTCGAGAAGCTTGTTGGCCATCTCGACGCCGTTCTTCACGTTGTAATTCCTCACCTGGTCGGTGTAGAGGCCGTTGGCCTTGAAGTTCGAGCTGATCGGGCCGGTGGCAGGCTTGCCGAAGCCGAACCAGACGTTGTCGATCACGAACTGGCGGTCGATGGCGTAGGCCACGGCCTGGCGCACGCGCGCGTCGTTGAACGGCGGCTTGGTGGTGTTGAAGTCGAGCTGCACGATCGGGGCCTGCATCTCGTAGCCCTTGTAGGTCGTCGCAATGTGCGGCAGGCCGGACAGACGCTTCACGTCCACGGGCGGCACGGCATTGAAGCCGCCGATGTGGGCTTCCTGCGTTTCCATGGCCGCCGAGCGGGTGCCGGCGTCGGCGATGAAGCGCGCGACGACGCGGTCCAGGTGCGGCAGGCCCGCCTTCCGATAGTCCGGGTTGCGGTCCAGGCGCATGAACTGGCCCTTCTGCCACTCGACAAACTTGAAGGGGCCCGTGCCGACCGGCCTATTGGCGTTCGGATGGGTCGCGATGTCACCGGTGCCAAACACATGCTTGGGCAGCATGGGCGACTCGTAAGAGGAAAGCGCCATCATCATGTAAGGAGCGGGCTCGCTCAGCTTGAAGATGGCCGTGAGCGGGTCGGGCGTTTCCACGGCGGTTACCGCCCGGAAGGTATTGACGCCGCGCGGGTGCACTTTCTTCAGTACGTCCATCACGGTGAACTGCACGTCGGCGCTGGTGAATGGCTTGCCGTCGTGGAACTTCACGTTCGGGGTGAGCTTGAAGGTGACGGTCTTGCCGTCGGGCGCGACCGTCCACGACTGCGCGAGGCTCGGCATCGGCTTCAGGTCGAAGCTGTACTCAAGCAGGCCCTCGTAGACCTTGGTGGCCACCTGGCCCACCGGCCCGGCGGTGCTCTGGTAGGCGGCGAGCGTGGGCGGCTCAGGCTGCACCACCATCACCAGTGTGCCGCCTTTCTGGGGAGTGCCCTGGGCGAGCACCGGAGCGATGGCCGTGAGGCCGAGCGCGCCGGCGAGGGCAAGGAAGTTGCGCGTGAGGCGTTGGAGCGTCATGGTTGGTTCCCTCCGGGTGAGTGAGCTGCGGTTACGACACTGAAAAAACAGGTTGGGCGAAACGGCCGTGCTCGGCCCTCAGGCGGCGGCCTTGCCGAACGCCCACTGATAGCCGAACAGGCCCGGCGCGCCGCCGGTGTGGATGAAGATCACGTCGGCGTCGGCCGGAAACTTCCCGGCGCGGGCCCACGCGAACATGCCCGCCAACCCCTTGCCGGTGTAGACCGGGTCGGCGAGGATGCCTTCCAGCCGGGCAATCGTCTGCACGGCTTCCACCATGCCGGGCGTGGGGAGCCCATAGCCGGGCCCGACATAGTTGTCGTCGGCGAAGACTTTCTCGCGAGGAAGCGGCCGATCGATGCCGAGGGTCTGGAGCACCTTCAAGGCGAGGTCGTAGACGCGCTGTTCCTGGGTCGCCTTCGGTGCGCGCACCCCGATGCCGGTGATCGGCCAGTCGAGCCCGAGGGCGTGTACGCCTGCAACGAGGCCCGCCTGCGTGCCCGCGCTGCCGGTGCCGTGGACGAGGTGCGGCTTGCGAAGCCCCATCGATTCACATTGGCGCTGCAACTCGAGGATGCAATCGACGTAGCCCAGCGAGCCCAGCGCATTCGAGCCGCCCCCGGGAATGACGTAGGGCTTGGCGCCTTGCGAGCGCAGCTTCGCGGCGAGGGCCTCGAGCGCGTCGTCCATTACCGTGCCGCCGGGGACGCGGTGGAGCTTGCAGTCGAATAGCTGGTCGAGGAACACGTTGCCCGAGTCGTGGTAGGCCGAGGGTGCATCCGTCACGCGTTCCTCGAGGATGGCCTCGCAACGAAGCCCGGCGTGGGCTGCCGCGGCGGCGGTCTGGCGCACGTGGTTTGACTGCACCGCGCCGTGGGTGAGCAGCGTGTCAGCGCCGGCCTTCAGCGCGTCGCCCACCAGGAATTCCAGCTTGCGCGTCTTGTTGCCGCCGAATGCAAGGCCAGTGCAGTCGTCACGCTTGATGAAGAGGCGAGGCATGCCGAGGTGGCGCGCCAGGCGATTCATGGGCTCGAGCGGCGTGGGCCACTGCCCGAGGCGGAATCGAGGGAAGTCTTCGAGGATCTTGGCCATGCGCTTTCCTGTGCGTCGTCCGGATCAGACCGTGCCAAACGGTACGGTCGGCGCGGCCGCGGCGTCCAATGCGTTTTCGGCTCGGGTTATGCGCGGGTGGCATAACCCGCGGGGGGCCTCAGGGCTTGCCCGGCTGGAGGTCCCAGACCGAGCGTAAACGCCCGGTGGTCAGGGGGCGTTCGGCGTAGGCGGTCACGGTCAGATGAACGTCGAGGTCGTCGGCGCCCGAGCGAACGAGGGCCTTGCTGTTGAGGTCGCCGGCGATCAGGCTGCGGGGCAGCCAGGCCGTGCCCAGGCCGGCGAGGGCGGCCGAGCGCAGGGTTTCCACCAGGGCGCTCTCGAGCGTTGCGCGCAGGCGCAGGGGTGGGTCGGCTTGGGCAAGCGCGAGGGAGACGGCCTGGCCCATGAATACCTCGGGGGTGTAGCTCAGGTGACGGGCGTCCTGCTTGCCCTCGCCACGCAATGCGTGCAGGGGACGCCCGTCGCTGGCAGCCTTGGACACCGGCATGAGCGTGTCCGTGGCGAGCGCGAGGCTCGCGTAACGGCCCGGGTCGAGCTGAAGCGGCAGGGTAGGGTGCGTGTAGCAGACAAGCATGTCGACGTTCCCATCCTCGAGGCTCCGGACGCAGTCATGACGATTGTCCGCGTGCACGCGCACGAGAAAGTCCTCCGCCTCGATGGGCACCGTGGCGAGCCAGCGTGAGAGGAAGCCGCTCGCGAGCGAGTGCTGGATGGCGATGCGAAGCAGCTTGCGGTCTGCCCGGGCGGCCTGCCGCAACTCCTGCCGCGCGGTCTGCAAGGACGTGGTTGCCGCTCTCACGGCCGCAAGAAAGGTTTCACCTGCGGGCGTGAGCCGTGTGGGGTACGACGAGCGATCGATAAGCGCTACCCCGACCCATTCCTCCAGCGCCTTGATGCGCCGGCTGAAGGCGGGCTGCGTGACGTTGCGCTCGACGGCGGACTGGGAGAAGCTGCCTGTTCGGGCGAGGCTCAGGAAGTCCTCAAGCCACTTCGCTTCCATGGGGGAGGTCGCCGATTGGAGGAGCAGTCGATGGGAAGGAGCGCTGTCAAGTATCTCATTCTCGCTGCAGTCGCGATCGGGGCCCTGGCCATCACCCCGCCAATCCCGCAGCCGCTGGCCTATCACGATTTTTTCGACAAGAGCGCTTGCTTCGGCATCCCGCATTGCCAGGACACGTTGTCAAACGTCCCCTTCATTGTGGTTGGTGCAGCAGGCGTTTGGTTTCTGCTGTCAGGGCGCGCAACCGGGCAATTCGTCGATTCGAGAGAGACGATCCCCTACGTCGCGTTTTTCCTCGGCGTGGCGCTCACGGGCGTGGGCTCGGGCTACTACCACCTGGCACCGGATAACCCCCGGCTCGCCTGGGATCGGGCGGGCATGGCGCTCGCGTTTGCGTCCTGGTTCAGTGCCGTGATCGCCGAGCGGGCAAGCCCTGCATGGGGTCTGCGCCTGCTTTTGCCCCTCAGCGTGGCGAGCGTCGGCGCGGTGGGTTACTGGATAGCCACCGAGACGGCTGGCCGAGGCGATTTGCGCCCTTACCTGTTGGTGCAGCTCGTTCCGTACCTGCTCATCCCCGTGGTGCTCTGGCGCCATCCCGCCCGCTACACCCACGCCGGGGCAACCGTTGCGGTCATGGCGCTGTATGCGGCTGCGCTGGCGCTGGATCGATTCGACCGGCCGGTAGCCGAGGCGATCGGGTTTGTGTCGGGGCACACGCTCAAGCATCTCGTGGGCGCGCTCGCCGCCGCAGTCGTGCTGTGGGCCATTGCGCGCCGCCGCGCGTTGTGAGCCAAGGCCACTACAATTCGCACCCATCGGCGCGGCGGCCACCAGCCAGTCCCGCGCTCACCGGAGAACCCACCCATGGTTCAGCACGTCCTGCCGTCGTTTCTCGACCCTCACCACCTGGGCCCCCTGGGGCATTTACCTGCAGCAGGTTGACCGGGTAACACCCTATCTCGGCAACCTCTCGCGCTGGGTGGAGACGCTCAAGCGCCCGAAGCGCGCGCTCATCGTGGACGTGCCCATCGAGCTAGACAACGGCACCATTGCTCACTTCGAGGGCTATCGAGTCCAGCACAACACGAGTCGCGGCCCGGGCAAGGGGGGGCGTGCGATTCCACCAGGACGTGACACTCTCGGAGGTGATGGCCCTCGCCGCCTGGATGTCGGTGAAGAACGCGGCATTCAACTTGCCCTACGGCGGGGCGAAGGGCGGCGTGCGCGTCGGTCCGCAACTTCTCTCCAGGGGAGAGCTCGAGCGGGTGACTCGCCGATACACGAGCGAGATCGGGGTGCTCATTGGCCCTACCAAGGACATCCCCGCGCCGGACGTGAACACCAACGAGCAGGTGATGGCGTGGATGATGGACACGTTCTCGATGAACGAAGGGTCCACCGCTACGGGTGTGGTCACTGGCAAGCCGCTCGCGCTGGGCGGCTCGCTCGGGCGCCGAGAGGCCACTGGCCGCGGCGTTTTCACGGTCGGCGAGGCGGCGGCGCAGCGGCTCAAGCTGCCTCTCAATGGGGCGCGCGTGGCCCGGCACGGGAGCGTGAAAGGCTTTGCGAATGCTGAAGTGCTGGCGAACGACCCGTTCTGGAGCGTGCCCTGCGACATCCTCATTCCGGCGGCGCTTGAGCAGCAGATCACGGCAGACAACGCGGCGGCGATCCAGGCAAGGCTCGTGATCGAGGGCGCCAACGGGCCCACGACGCCTGAGGCGGACGACATTCTTTCCGAGCGTGGCGTGCTGGTCATTCCCGACGTCATTGCGAACGCCGGCGGCGTGACGGTGAGCTACTTCGAGTGGGTGCAGGACTTCTCCAGCTTCTTCTGGTCGGAGGACGAAATCAACGCGCGGCTAGTTCGATTCATGCAGGAAGCGCTGGCATCCATCTGGAGCGTTGCCGACGCCAACCGGGTCAGCCTGCGGACCGCCGCGTTCATCGTGGCCTGCACGCGAATCCTGCAGGCACGGGAGCTGCGGGGACTTTATCCCTGAGCGGGGTACTGCGCGCCTCAGGCGCGCAGCCCGGCAGCAACCTGGCGAATGGCCTGCTCAAACACTTCGGGCGGCTGCCCGCCAGAGACCAGGTGCCGGTCGTCCAGGATCGTTGCGGGAACGCCGGTGATGCCCAGGCGCTGGAAATGGGCCTCGCGGTCGCGCACGGTTTGCGCGTAAGCGTCGGAAGCGAGAATCGTGGCGGCGCGCGCCGGGTCGAGCCCCGCTTCGCCGGCGAGGCGAGTCAGCACGGCTGGGTCGCTGGGATTTTTGTCGTCGGCGTGATAAGCCTTCAGGAGCGCGCGCTTGAGGGGCCACTGCTTGCCTTCCTCGGCGGCCCACGCCAACAGCCGGTGGGCATCAAAGGTGTTCCACACGCGGGGACGTTGTCCGAAAACAAAGCCCACCGCCGCCCCGCGGTCCACGATCCGCTGACGATTCTGGGCGAGCTGCTCGGGCGTGGAGCCGTATTTGCGAGCGAGGTATGGGATCGTCTCCTCACCCTCCTTCGGCATCGTTGGGTTGAGCTCGTAGGGCTCGAACTGCAAGTCGATGGGAATGTCCTCGCCGATCCGGGAAAGGGCCTGCTCCAGTGACGCGAGTCCGATGGCACACCATGGGCACGCAATGTCCGAGACGAAGGTGACCTTCATGGCGCCTTGATCGAGTCGATCGACAGCGCAGCGAGATCCTTTGCGCCATGGCCCTGGCTAATGAGCGCATCCATGCGCGTGGCCAGCCCTGACAGCACGGCGAGGGGACGCGTGCCTGCAGTCTCGATCATCAGGCCCACGTCCTTTCTCGCCATGGTGAGCTCGAAAGTGGGTGTGAAGTTGTTGCTCGCGGCGCTTTGCCCGCGTCGGGCGATCATCCCGTTTGCGTCCAGCTTGCCGAGAAATCCCAGTGCGGCCTGGGGATCGATGCCTCGCTCCGCAGCCTGGGCGATGACGTCGGCGACGATACCTGCCAGCCCGATGATGAGGGTATTGCCACAAATCTTGTTCACCGCGGCGAGGTCCGGACGCTCCCCCAGGTAGTCGAGCCGCCCGGTCATCCGCGATAGGTCTGCCTGCACACGGTCGAAGAGCGTGCGAGGCCCCGAGACCATCATGGCCCCCTGGGAGGCGCGCGCGGCGGCGGGGCCCATGAACACCGGGCAATGCAGGTAACTCACCCCAGCTGCGTTCAGGCGCGTGGCGCGCTCGGCGGTCTTTGCCGGCAACGTCGTGGTGTGGTCGAGCACGATGGCGTCCGGAGCGAGGCTGGGCCGCGCGAGGGCCAGCACTTCGTCGACAACCTCGTCATCTCGCAGCACAAGGTGGACACGGGTGGCGCCGCGAACGGCGTCGGCTGGCGTAGCCGCTGCGCGGATGCCAAAGCGAGCCAGGGCGCTGGCCTTGTCGGCGGTGCGATTCCAGGCGGAAACTGTGTCGCCGCGTTGCGCAGCCGCTTCCGCGAGGGCGGCACCGAGCAGGCCGGTGCCGAGAAAGGCGGTGTTCGCCATGACGTGACTCTCCGTGCTGAGGAATGGGCCGGTGCACGATACCATTCCTCATGCGCATTCTCTTGCTCGGAGCAACCGGCACCATCGGGCGCGCGACAGCGGCTGAGCTGTCGCGTCGTGGGCACAAGGTCATCGGCCTGGTCCGCCGCGCGCCGACGGACGCCGATTGGGCAAGCTTGCGAGTCGCTACCCTCGAGGGGGATGTGACTAGCCCCGGGAATTGGGCAACCGTGCTTCGCGGACGGGCAATCGATGCGGTCGTCTCGTGCCTGGCTTCCCGGACGGGAGAGCCGCGCGACGCGTGGGCCATCGATCACGGTGCGCACGCCATGGCGCTGGAGTTCGCCTGCCGCGAGGGCGTCTCCCAATTCGTTCTGCTCTCGGCGATCTGCGTGCAAAAGCCGATGCTCGCGTTCCAGCATGCCAAGCTCGCCTTTGAAACGGCGCTGCAGGACTCGGGCCTGAGCTACGCGATCGTTCGGCCGACGGCGTTCTTCAAGTCGCTCTCGGGCCAGGTCGAGCGTGTGCGGCGCGGCAAGCCCTTCCTGCTTTTCGGCGACGGCAGGCTCACCGCC
>Ga0075471_10003322_pt1 | contig 10474 bp, 5 predicted proteins | sample DEB19_08_DNA_2_FD_74787 | JGI IMG/M metagenome (GOLD analysis project Ga0075471, IMG submission 74787) | Aqueous microbial communities from the Delaware River and Bay under freshwater to marine salinity gradient to study organic matter... | ecosystem: Environmental > Aquatic > Marine > Coastal ... | reverse complement strand
ATAAATTTAAATATTTTATCGTTTATAAAATGCTTAATTTGTAACGTATTTGTGTGTATTAACATTTATTTTTTACTAACTGATTTTTTTTTAATTAAATTTTTTTTTATGAAGTTAAAATATTTTTTATGTTTTTGCCTTATACTTCTAAAAAAGTTTTTAGGCAAAAGTTTATAATAGTATTTATGTTAATCAATCTATTTTTTTTTAAGAAAATTAATTAGTTATGTGTATGAGTATATCTGAATTTATATATCTTATACACATCATATTTTTTATGTTACAACCTAAAAAATTTAAGTATAAAAAATTACAGAAAAAAATTTTTAAACAATTTAGATACAAAACATTATTTTTAAAATTTGGAACTGTAGGTTTAAAAGCTATTGAATGTAGTTTTATATCTTCGTATCAAATTAAATCTATAAATTTAATTTTATCAAAAAAATTAAAACGAAAAGGTAAAATTTGGTTTAATATTTTTCCAAATATGCCTATTACTGCGAAACCAATTGAAGTTCGTATGGGTAAAGGTAAAGGTAATTTAAAACATTGGTCTGGTTTTGTGACTTCTGGTTTTATTATTATCGAAATTATTTCAAATTTAAATAGATTAAATATAATGTCAATATTAAAAAACGCTAGTATAAAACTGCCTTTTAAAACCACTGTTATTTATAATAAACTTTTTTAAAATACAGTTTATTATATGTTCATCTTTTATTATTTTTTTTATGATACTGTTGTCTAAGTTAACTTTTAAAAAACTTAAAATAATTTTAAGACAGTTATAAAAAAATGAAATTTTTCATTTTATACATTAAATGAAAATTTAAACTATTAATTTATATGATTTTATGATAAAAATAAACAAAAAATTTTAATTTAATATTTTTTTTATGTTTATCATTTTATTATTCAAACTTAAACTTTTAATTAATTTTGAATAAAAAATTTAAAAATATAACTTAACAAAAAGAATAAAATACTTTTTATTATGTATATCTTTTTTTTTTGCAGATTTCATTAAACTAAACTCAACTTAACTACATGTTTTAAACTATACTTGGAGAAAGAAAACATATACATGTGTATGAGAAACGTGGGTGTATGTAAAATAAGTTTGAAATTAAAAAAAAAAATTTGCATTGAAAGAGAAATTTAAAAACGTTAATTTTAAGAGTTAAGATAATCATATATATATATATTATATATATATATATATTGTAAGTTTAAATCTCACTGACTCTTCCACTTTGTTTTAAAAAGAGTATATTATTTTAAATTAGTATTTAATACATAATTTCATATAAAAATTTAAATAAAGTCTTTTGAATATTTAATATACTTCAACATAACCGCATAAAAAACTATGTGAATAGACTAGATGTAAATTTTTTAAAAATATAAGAAAAAAAGTCATTTAAAAAACTATCAACAAATACCGTTTTTTAATGGCGAACGTCTAAAAACGTTTTAGTTTTAAAAACTGTTATAATTAGAATTTTCTATTATATAATGGTAAGTTTAAATCTCAATTCTTCCTTCTTATTTTTTAATAAAAACTATTTTGTTTAACTTTTATATTACTAAAAAATAAAACAATTTGTATACCAATAAAAATGTATTCAGATAATTAATTACTTGTATAAGCAAAAATTTTATTTTTTCTTGTAATAGAACAATAAAAACGATAAAAATGTTAAAAAAAATCCATGTAGTAAATTTTTTTGATATTATTTTTAATACTAATAAAAAAACTTTAAGAAAAAAATTAAATATCAAAAATTAAAATAAGTTTAATCCAATTTGTTTTGATTACAAATGTTTAAGTAAATATATATATATATGAAATAAATAAATAAAATAATAAATAATAGATAACATTATTTTATTTATATTATTTTCATAATGTTCTCTTTACCAAAGTATATGTAAAATATAATAAATAATATCTGATTAATTAATAATAAAATATCTAATTAAATATTAGTTTTTTGATGGAAAAAAACTAATAGGCAAAAATTAAAAATGTTGAGTGTTGTTGTCACATAAAAATTTAAATACTAATAATTAATTCTTTAAATGAAATAGCTTTTTATTTAAACTATTTATTCATAAAAATTTTATTATAAAATAAAAACAACAATAAATAAATTTAAAATATGTATGATCTTTTTAAATTCTTTTCAGAATAGTTACCACTTTGAATTAATCTTTTTTTTATCTGTATGATTGTAGATACTACTCAGTCATCTTCCAAGCTTATAGAGCAGCACCGATTAAAAGAAATAAAAAAAAAATAGGATCCATTTTTGGAGTTAAGCTTTCAGGAGTTACTGTCTGATTTTACTGCTATAAAAATCACGGAACATCGCTGTTTAACGTCCAGAAATTTAGCAATTTTGCGAAAGTTCGAAGACGACGTTATCAAAATGAAACGAGAGTGATATAACCACCCTCCCGGAAAGATCCCGATATGCGGTGAGTTATTTACCGCAATTCATTTTATAAGGACGAGGGTTATCTGTATTTTAATCAACACGGGCTTCCTGCTCTATGGAAGAGAAATTTTTATCCTCTAGGACATGCACTTATAAACGTAGAACTTGTTTTAGAAATCCCGGATGATATTCTCTTCTTATTTTCGATTTAATGGTCCAGATCAGTTAGAACCAGTTTCCACTATGATGTTCTAGAAAAAAAGTTAAAGCTTAACGACAGGGAATTATTCAAACGAAAAGGACTAGAAAACTTCATAGTATAATTTATTTTGAATATGATCAGTTTTTTCGTCTGATAGTCGGTTTTATTAAAAAAAGATAACTAAAACCCTTTTTATTTTATAAGTTCATTATTTTATAAATAAATACTAATTTTATATTCATAGTCATAGATAAAAATATTAAACCGTAACTTTTCCTATCTCTTTTTTAGTTTTTAATTAATGCCCTCAATTTAGGTTGGTGTGTTCACATTAGAGTTTTAAGTTTTTAAAACTTTTTTATAAAAAATTTAAAGCATTAAATGAATATCTATAACATCAAAAAAAGTAAAGGACGTTATCATACGAAAATTTTATATTGAAATATTATTATTTTAGATATATAAAACTCCTATAAGTTAAAAAACTAGTTTAATTTTATATAATTTAAAAACTTTTTTAAAAAACTTTAACTTGAAAACAAAGTGAACTGAATCATCTTATTAACTTTGTACAAAAAATCAACCGAGATACTGTAAGTAGTGGCGAACGAAAATAGTAAATATTTCAATAATAATAAAATCAAATTATTTTAAATTACAGATAATAAAAAATAAAACTATTTTATAGGTTATTAAAAGTTTACCAAAGAAGGAGCTATTGTCCTGTAAATAACTTAAAAAATACTTTTATCTTATTCTGTATTTTTAATTTTTATGTAATTATTGAACTATTCATAATATATTTTACTTTTGAACAATATTAATAAATTGTTTTAAAACTGGGGTACCGCCCTCAAAATTAAAGATTTTTGATGCTTTATAGCGAAAAGTACTGTGAAGGAAAGATTAAAATTTTTGTTAAATTTATTTTAAAATTTAATGCTAATTAAACAGTTGAAGCTTTATACTTATATAACTTAAAACTTTTAAAGTATAATAAAGTAACAACGTACCTTTTGTATAATGGATCCACAAGTTTATTTTTATGGCAAGCTTAAATTTTAAAATCAGAATGTAGGCGTAACAAATTATAAGTTTTAAATTGCATAAAAGTCTTAAAAATAATACCCGAAACTATGTGATCTAACTATGAACAAGTTGAAAATTTAATAGAATATATTAATTGAAAGACTGAACTCGTATCTGTAGCAAAAGATTGAGATGATTTGTAGTTAGGAGTGAAAGGCTAATCAAACATAGAAATAGCTGGTTTTCTGCGAAATCTATTTAAGTAGATCGTATAATACAAAACTTTATGGTTAGAGCACTTATTAAACTTTAGGGAATGTTTCATTTTACTTTATTTAATTAAACTCCGAATAATATCTTTTTTTATTATATAGACAGATTATGAGTGATAAAATTCATTAATCAAAAGGGAAACAGCCCAGATTATTTGTTAAGGTCCACAAAAATAATTAAGTGCAAATATGATAAAAAAATTAAAATTATTTGTAAGTAGACTTGGAAGCAGTCATCTTTTAATGAAAGCGTAACAGCTCACTAATTTAATTTTTTTGCATAAAAATTAAAAGGACTAAAATTATTTACCGAAACAATAAATTATAATTATATATAATTATAATAGTAGCAGAACGTTCTGTATTTTATAAAAAAAATTTATGGTAACATATTATTTTAAAATCAGAATTGATAATGTAGGATATAAGTAACCTAAACAATATATTTAGAATTATTGTCATTGCTTGTTTAAAGTTTTCAATCTTATAGATTTTTATGATTGAGTTATTCGGTCCCTTAGAATATAACGAAAGTTTTAGTTTGATGGGTGTATTCAAAATACTTAAAAAATTTAACTTATAATATTAATTTTTTTAATATAAAAAAACATTGCAAAGTTTAGTGACAAAATAAAAATTTTAAAAAATATTTATTGTTAACAATATTTATTTATCATATTATTTTCAAGAAATAGCTAAAAAACTTTGTTAAATACCGTACTTTAAACCGACACAGGTAAACTAATTTAGTAAATGCTAATGAATGAGTTAATTGTACTAAAGGAACTCGGCAAAATGACTCTGTAACTTCGGAATAAAGAGTAACTATTTTTAAAAAATAGTATCAAACTGATACTATATGTATAAAAAATAGTTGATTACAAAATCGAGGATAGCGACTGTTTAATAAAAACACAGGTTTCTGCTAATTTGTAAAAAGATGTATAGAAACTGACGCCTGCCCAGTGCTGCAAATATAACTTTTTAAAATATTAAGTTTTAATTTTAAAATTCAGTAAACGGCGGCTGTATCTTGACGGTCCTAAGGTAGCAAAATTCCTTGGCATTTAATTGATGTCCTGCATGAATGGCGTAACGACTATCCTACTGTCTCTAGTACAATCTCAGTGAAATTGAAATTTCCGTGAAGATGCGGAATACTTACGATTAGACGGAAAGACCCCGTGCACCTTTACTATAATTAGATATTGTAATAATTATTTATATGTGTAGCATAAAAGGAAAGTTTATTTAAAATCTTTTAATTTGTTAACTAAAATTATTTTTAAAATATTTAATGAAATACCTTTCTTATAAACTTTTTATTACTTATTTTATTAAAGACTATTGTCTAATTGTTAGTTTGACTGGGGCGGTCGCCTCCTAAAAAGTAACGGAGGTGTGCATAAGGTAAATTTAGATTAAAAAATTTTATTTTAATCTATCCTCATAATAGAGATATATTTGCTTAACTGTTAGATTGACCAATCAAGCAGAAACGTAAGTTGGTTATAGTGATCCGATTACTTTTTGTGGAAAAGTAATCGCTCAACGGATAAAAGGTACGCCGGGGATAACAGGCTAATCACTTTTTAGAGACCTTATCGACGAAGTGGTTTGGCACCTCGATGTTGGATTATCACATCCTGGAATTGAAAGCGATTCCAAGGGTTTGGTTGTTCGCCAAGTAAAGTGGTACATGATCTGAGTTTAGAACGTCGTGAGACAGTTTGGTCCCTATCTTTCGTAAGTGTTTGAAAACTTTAAAAAACTTAAACCTTAGTACGAGAGGACCAGGAATAATAAATCACTGGTGTATCGATTGTTTTAACAAAAGCATTGTCGAATAGCTACATTTATAATAGATAATTATTTAAAACTACTTTTTAAATTAAGAAACTACTTTTTAATATAGTTTTCACAAATACGTAATAAATTATTACGAAATAGGCTTGATGTGTACAAATTGTAAAATTTTAGCTTACAAGTACTAATAATTAAACTTTTTTATAAAAAATTTAAAATTTTTTTATTTTATAAGTTTTTTATATAAAATAAATAAAATAAAATGATTTAATATAAAATTAAAAACACATCACATAAAAGAACTCTAATTTTATATTGTTTAATGAAATAACTTCAAAAATTATATTGGCATTAAAAACTTTTTATAGTTTGTTACTGTTAAACTGCAAAAAACGTAAGATATATTTTAGAATTTCAATGTGTATATACTAAATATAGTTAGATTTTTTATCTAAAACTAATTAAAAAAAATGTGAAAATTAAAATCTTTTTTATAATTTTAAACATCTTAAGTGCCATTATAATTTATATTATAAACTTAAGTTTATTACAATACATAAAAAAACTTCATTTTTTTATGCTTGCTCTAAAACAATTCACCAGTGTTATTAACTTTTAAAAAACTTAAAAAAAACTGTTAGTTTTGAGAGTTAAAAATTTATATAACAAAAGTAAGCCTTTTAAATTATAGTTTCTGCCTTCCTTATTTTTTAATATATATATACAAATATATAAACTGTAGTATATATATTAAAAAAATAATAGTATTTTTTTCACAAATTATAAAAAACAAATGTTTTTATAATAAACAGATTCACATTTATCAAAATAACATAAATAGTATTATAACTATTATAATAGATTTAATTTTTAAGAATTACTTTTTTGTCTAAGTTTAATTATTAACCTATGAGTTTGATCCTGGCTCAGAATAAACGCTAGTAATATGCTTAACACATGCAAGTTAATTAAAACTTTTTAAATAATCTTTTAATTAGCGTACGGGTGAGTATTTTAATTTACTAACTTTAAACAAAAAACTATATTTTTAAATAAACTTATTTATAATTCATTTAAAATTAAAACGTTATAAAATTTTACAAAACTTTTATGTTTTTAACATTGTTAAAACTTTTAAAGTGTAATCGTAAAATTTATTTTTAAAGAAGTAAACTACTTAAGATTAGGCTGATTAAATTTTTTATATTTATTACCTATAATCTTTAATTGATCTTAGCGGATGATCAATCACACTGGAACTGAAACAAGGTCCAGGCATAACTTTTATTGCCTGCAGTGAGGAATATTGGACAATGAACGAAAGTTTGATCCAGCAATATTACGTAAATGAAAGAAGACAATTTTTACTAAATAAACTTTTATAAAGCAACATTTCTCCTAGCTTCATAAAAATTTTTTTAATGTTGTAAAATTTTTTATCTTAATTATTTATAAATGAAATTATTAAGTAAAAGTCCCGGCTAATTCTCGTGCCAGCAGCCGCGGTAATACGAGAGGGGCAAGCGTTATTCAAATTAACTGGGCGTATAGGGTTCGTAGACTGTTTAATAAGTTATTTAGTAAATATTAAAAGAAATTTTAAAACTTTTTTTAAAACTATTAAACTAAGAGTTATTATCGAAAAAGTAGAATTTTATGTGTAAGAGTAAAATCTTAAAATCCATAAAGGAATATCAATAAGTGAAGACAACTTTTAAGTATTAACTAACGTTGAGGAACGAAAGTATAGGTAGCAAACAGGATTAGATACCCTGGTAGTCTATACTGTAAACGATAAGTGCTAAAATTTAATTTTTTTTTTGAATTTGAAAGCTAACGCGATAAGCATTTCGCCTGAGGAGTATAATTGCAAAATTGGAACTCAAAGGAATTGACGGGGACTTACTACTAGTGGTGGAGCATGTGGTTTAATGCGATGATACGCGCAAAACCTTACCAGTTTTTGTATTAAATTTATTTATAAAAAAAACAAAAATAAAACCTTGTTTTTTTATTCTGTAACATGTATTTTTAATAAAAAAAATTATACACGCTTTTTTAACAGGTGTTGCACGACTGTCGTCAGTTCGTGTTGTGAAATGTTTGGTTTATTCCTTTAACGAACGTAACTCTTTTTTATTTGTAATATAATTAAAAACATTTAAAAATACTAACAATGATAAATTTTGAAGGAAGTTAGAATTAAGTCAAGTCAATGTGACCTTAATATTCTGGGCTACACATGTGCTACAATGATACATTTACAAATAGTTACAAAAAAATTTTATATTTTTTAAGTTAATCTTCAAAAATTTTCAAAGTTCAGATTATAAGATGCAATTTGCTTATATGAAGATGGAATCACAAGTAATCGTAAATAAGAACGTTACGGTGAATAAGTACCTTAGTCTTGTACACACCGCCCGTCACATGCAGGAAGTTTTTTTTTTTTAAGATTCTTTAAATTTAAAAACTTTTCTATTTTTCTTATATTTTTAAAGTTTATTAACTTTAATTATTTAGTAAATAAAAACGACTTGTATGAAGTCGTAACAAGGTAGTTGTATGGGAACATGCATCTGGAAAAAAATTAAAAAATGATTTAAAACTTTAAATTTATTAATGATATAGTTCAGTAGGTAGAACATTGGAATCATAAACCAACTGTCAAGGGTTCGATTCCCTTTTTCATTAAAACTTTTTAACCCCTCCCCCCCTTATTTTATTGAATTAAAAAAGAAAGATGACTGAGTGGTTTATAGTAAAGAATTGCTAATTCTTCATATAATTTAATTATATCATGGGTTCGAATCCCATTCTTTCTGTTTTTTTTATAATAAAACTATAACATAAATTTAAACTTTTTATTGGTGGTTATAATTCAGTCGGTAGAATATTAGATTGTGGTTCTAATTGTCAAGGGTTCAACTCCCTTTATTCACCTAAAATACTTTTAAAACTTATCGATAGTATAGAGCAGCGGTAGCTTGTTAGGCTCATATCCTAAAGGTCATAGGTTCAAATCCTATTTCTATCATTTTATAAATAATATTAAAAATGTTTTCTTTACACAATCGCTTATTATATAAATCCATTAAACTTTTTTTAAAAATATTTCCAATCGAAAATATTAGTTTTTATAATAATGAAATTACTTTAACCATAAAATATTATTACATTTTAAATGTTTTAAAATTTTTAAAACAACATACTCATTGTCAATATTCTGTTTTAGTTTCGATTACAGCCGTAGATTTTATACATAAATTAAATAGATTTGAAATTAATTACGAGTTATTAAGTTTAAAATTTAATAACCGTCTTAGAATTAAAACATTTTTAAATGAACTTGATATAATAAACTCTTGTGAACGTTTATATTCCGCTGCGTCATGGTATGAATGTGAAGTGTGGGATATGTTTGGAATTTATTTTGCTGGTCATACTAATTTAAAAAGAATTTTAACAGATTATGGGTTCGAAGGATTTCCATTAAGAAAAGATTTTCCTTTATGTGGTTTTGTTGAAATAAAATACAATGAATTACATAAAAGAATTGTTACAAACTCAATTGAACTTGCTCAAGAGTATAGAACATTTAATTTTTTGAGCCCTTGGGAAATTTTAACATAAAAAGTTAGATTTCTATTATTCTCTTATCTTTTTGTATATTATGCAAATTTTAAAACTTAGAGAAATAAAAAAACGACAACTCGTTAAAAATTATGAGAATTCCAAATATGTGTTTAAACTTATTGAATCAAACTTAAACATAAAACTTTTAATTCAATATAATTTAATACTAATAAAAAATTTAAATGTTCCAAAAAACAGTTGTGTTACTCGATTACGACAACGTTGTCTTTTGACTCACAATAAAACAACATTGAATAAATATTTTAAGTTGTCTAGACATATGTTTTTAAAATATGCACGTTTTAATTTTTTTTTTGGGTTAAAAAAATTTTATTGGTAAAAAGATTAACTATGATTAAACCCTTATAAAACATTTTTAGCTCAGATGGATAAGAGCAATAACCTTCTAAGTTATGGGTCATAGGTTCAAATCCTATAAAATGTAATTACACTTTGGGATATAACCAAATAGGTAAGGTATTCATTTTTGGTGTGATTATTTATAGGTTCAAATCCTATTATCCCAAAATTTAAATTTTATAATTATTTTTAAATATTCATATAATTATGTTCATGTTATTACAAAATATTTTAAACTTTTTATTATTTATTCCTTTAATTGGAACGTTTGTGTTATTTTTTATACCTTATGAAAATAAAATACTTTTAAAACAAGTCGCTTTATTTTTTTCTAGTATAACTTTAAACTTTTCATTGCTGTTATGTTTGATTTTTGATAAATCTTTAGGTTCATTTCAAAATATTTCAAAATTATTTTGGTTACCTTTTTTAAATATCAATATTCATTTAGGTATTGATGGAATATCTTTATTCTTTTTAATTTTAACTACCTTATTAATTTATATTTGTTTACTTGCAAGTTGGACTAGTATATTTGATAATGTTAAATATTTTCTTATTTTCTTTTTATTAATGGAATTTTTTTTGATAGGTGTTTTTTGTGTTTTAGACTTATTAATTTTTTATATCTTTTTTGAATGTGTATTAATTCCAATGTTTTTTATTATTGGTTTGTGGGGTTCTCGAGAAAGAAAAATTCGTGCTGCTTATTTTTTTTTTTTTTT
>Ga0075471_10003321_pt1 | contig 10476 bp, 12 predicted proteins | sample DEB19_08_DNA_2_FD_74787 | JGI IMG/M metagenome (GOLD analysis project Ga0075471, IMG submission 74787) | Aqueous microbial communities from the Delaware River and Bay under freshwater to marine salinity gradient to study organic matter... | ecosystem: Environmental > Aquatic > Marine > Coastal ... | reverse complement strand
GGGGGATCGAGGTGCCGCCCCGGTCGGCCTTGGTGGTCCTCGCCGTCGCCGCCGTGCCGACCGCGTTGTCGGTGGCCGGCGGGGTGTCAGGCGTGGCGGACGGCACCAACCTCGGACGCGCGATCCTGGCAATTCCTCTGGGTGTGACCGCCGGTGCGATCGTGGCCGCCGTGGCCACAAAAGACCTGAGGTAAACTCGCTTCGTGCCTCCCGCTGCAGTGTGTGTGGTGTCGTGGCTCGTGCCCGGCGCTGGTCATCTGATGCTGGGACGGCGCCAAAAAGGTTTCGTCTTCCTGATCGCGCTCCCCGTGATGTTCGCGATCGGCCTTGCCCTTGACGGCCGCCTCTTTCCGTTCATGTTCCAGGAGCCATTGGTCGGCCTTGCCGCCCTGGCAAACCTGGGTATGGGCATCCCGTATTTCATCGCCAAGGCCATGGATCTCGGCCAAGGCGTGGTCACCGCGGCGTCGTACGAATACGGCAACACATTCCTGATCGTCTCCGGGCTGCTCAACATGCTGGTTGCGATTGACGCCTACGACGTGACGCTCGGGCGCAAGTGATGACGAGCCATTTCGGACTGCTGATCCTGTTCGCGTTCTTTGTGTCGCTGGTCTTTGCGACGATTGCGAAAGACACGCCGGCCGAGCAGTTCAAGCTCGGCCTGAGAATGTTTGGAACCTTCCTCGGCGCCGCGCTGGCGCTTGGGTGGGCGATGCGTCTCTTCCCCTTGTGATCCACCTCTGGCTCCCGGTCGCGCTCTACATGGCGGCCATTTTCTACGGCGCCGGCATGAGCCAGACGCCGGGTCCGGCCGCGCAATTGTCCGACACGGTGCTGCACATGGGCGGCTACGTCGGACTTGCGCTGGTCACCCTCCGCGCGACGGCGGGAGGGCGATGGCGAGGGGTCACCGGACGAGCGCTCCTGTACGCGTTCGTGATTGCAGTCGCCCACGGTGCCGCGGTCGAAATCGAGCAGATGTTCATCCCGTCAAGGATGGCGGAGTGGCGCGACCTCGGAAATGACGCGATCGGGGCGGCCGCCGGCCTCTTCGCCGCATGGCTGGTGGCGAGGTGGCGCTGGGGTAAAATGAACGGTTGAATGACCTTTGAAAACCTCCTCATCGAGCGCGACGGTCCCGTCGCGATCCTTACCTTCAATCGCCCCAAAGTCCTGAATGCGCTGAACGCGCAAACGCTGACCGAGCTGATGACCGCCATCGAGGCGTTCAAGGCCGATCCGGACGTGCGTGCCGTCGTGCTGACGGGCGCCGGCGAGAAGTCGTTCGTGGCGGGGGCCGACATCAACGAACTGGCCGTGCAGACGCCGGTCCAGGGCAAGGAGCATGCGCGCCGCGGCCAGCAGGTCTTCGACGCGATCGAGCAGATGGGGAAGCCGGTGATCGCCGCGATCAACGGATTTGCGCTCGGTGGCGGTTGCGAAATGGCCATGGCGTGCACGATCCGCATTGCGGCGGACACGGCGCGACTCGGCCAGCCGGAAATCAACCTTGGCATCATTCCCGGCTACGCGGGCAGTCAGCGGCTGCCGCGCCTGGTCGGCAAGGGCATTGCCCTCGAGATCATGTTGACCGGTGACATGGTCAGCGCGCAGCGCGCGTATGAAATCGGACTTGTGAACAAGGTCGTGCCTGCGGGCGAGCTCATGGCCGAGGCGAAGAAGCTGGCGCAGACGCTCGCCGCGAAGGCGCCGATTGCGATTCGCTACATCATCGAAGCGACCAACCAGGGGCTCGAGATGTCGTTCCCCGAAGCGGAGTATCTCGAGACGGCGCTGTTTGGCACGATTGCCTCGTCGGAAGACATGAAAGAAGGCACGCGCGCGTTCCTCGAGAAGCGCAAGGCCGTCTGGCAAGGCAAGTAATGCGCATTGCGATCGTCGCCGCGCGTTTCAACGACTTCGTGACCGATCGCCTGGTCGAAGGTGCACAGGCCGCGCTGCGCGATGCGGGTCTCACCGACCAGGACATTGATGTGGTGCGCGTGCCGGGCGCCTTTGAGGTGCCGATGGCGGCGCAGCGCCTCGCCGAGACCGGCAAGGTGTCGGCCGTTGTCTGCATCGGCTGTCTGATTCGTGGAGCCACGCCGCACTTCGAGTACATCGCGTCGGCTTGCGCGCACGGCATCACCGCCGCCGCCGCAAGCACCGGCGTCCCCATGGCGTTTGGCGTGCTGACGACCAATTCGGTCGAAGAGGCGCTCGAACGTGCCGCGCCGGGCCCGTCGAACAAGGGTCGCGAGGCCGCCGATGCCGCGCTCGAGATGGCGCGGCTCTTTGTCGAGATCGGCGAGGGGCCGGTGGGTGGCTTCGGCGAGACCGGCTTGTGAGCACTGAGTTACCGGAACCCGGATCACGCTGGACCGGCAGGCATCGCGCGCGCGCGGTGGCGTTGCAGGCCCTCTACGAGTGCGAGGTCGGCGGACTGACGCCGCAGCAGGCGATTGGCGTCCTGCACCATGCCGGCCCGCCAGAGGTGGACGATCCGGGATCCAACGAGCACAGTTTCGTGGTGTCGCTGGTGCGTGGCGCGTTTGACGGCCGCGACGCGCTCGATGAGCGGATCGGCGATGCAGCGAAGAACTGGCGCGTGGAGCGAATGGCGGTGCTCGACCGGCTGGTGATGCGCCTGGCGCTTCACGAATTGCTGACGCACCGCGAAAGCCCGCCACGGGTCGTGATCAGCGAAGCCATTGAGCTGGCTCGGGCATATAGCGGCGAAGAGGCCGCCAAGTTCGTCAACGGCGTGCTGGATGGCGCGTTCCGACGTCTGAAGGAAGAAGGGCTCGTCAGTGAGTAGCGAAGTCGTCCAGACCGAACAACGCAAGGCCAACCTCGAGGCGATCATCCGCCTCGGCTTTTCCGCCTACCCCAACAAGTTCGACACCACGCACACGGTGTCGCAGCTGGTTGAAGGCTATTCGGCAAAGACCGCCCAGGAACTGGAGACGCCAAAGGTTGAGACCATTGCCGCCGGGCGAATCATCAGCGTGCGCAGTTTCGGCAAGGCGAGCTTCTTCGTGTTGTCGGACGGCCGCTCGCGCCTGCAGATCTACGTGCGGCAGGATGCGCTGAGCGAGCGAGACTATGCGCTGTCGAAGCTGCTCGACAATGGCGACCAGATCGGGGTGAGCGGATACCTGTTCCGCACCAAGACCAATGAGCTGTCGATCTGGGCCACGTCGCTGCAGTTTCTGTCGAAGTGCTTCCTGCCGTTGCCGGAGAAGTGGCACGGCCTGCAGGATGTGGAGATCCGCTACCGCCAACGTTACCTGGACCTGATCGTCAATCCCGACGTGCGCCGGGTATTCGAGATCCGTACCGGCACCGTCACGGCGATCCGCGAGTTCCTGAAGGGCCACGGCTTCCTCGAAGTCGAGACGCCGATGATGCAGCAGATCGCCGGCGGCGCCCTCGCCCGACCGTTTGTCACGCATCACAACACGCTCGACATGAAGTTGTTTCTGCGCATTGCGCCGGAACTCTTTCTGAAGCGCCTCACCGTCGGCGGCATCGAGCGGGTGTTCGAGATCAACCGTAACTTCCGCAACGAAGGCATTTCAACGCAGCACAATCCTGAGTTCACGATGCTCGAGTTCTACTGGGCTTACGTGGACTACCAGCGGCTGATGACGTTCACCGAGGAGCTGCTGTCGACCGTGGCGATGCAGGTGATCGGCACGACCGAGTTCCCGTTCCGCGATCACACGATCAACATGTCGGCGCCGTTCAAGCGCGTGTCGCTGCGCCATGCGGCGGCGGAAGAAGCGTCGAAGCGGCTTGGGGTCACGGTCACCGTCGAGGAACTGCGCTCGCTCGATTCCGCGATTGCCGTCGCCAGGAAGCTTGGCGTCGAAATACCCAAGGGCGGCGGTGCCGGCAAGGTGGCCAGCGCCATCTTCGAAGCGCTTTGGGAAGAGCACCTGATCCAGCCGACCTTTGTCTATGACTTCCCGACGGAAGTGTCGCCACTGTCGAAGCAGCGGCCGGACGACCCTGACACCGTCGAACGATTCGAGCTGTATATCGGCGGCTTCGAAGTGGCCAACGCCTTCAGCGAGCTCAACGATCCGGTCGAACAACGCCGCCGATTCGAGGAGCAGCTGTCGCAGCACGCCGCCGGCGATCAGGAGGCGCACGCCATGGACGAGGATTACGTGCGCGCCCTTGAATATGGCATGCCGCCTGCAGGAGGCGAGGGCATTGGTATCGATCGCCTCGTCATGCTGCTGAGCAATTCGCCGTCGATCCGCGACGTGATCCTGTTTCCGCTGATGCGACCGCGCGAAGAGCAGTAGCCGGTAGCCAGTAGCCAGTAGCCAGAAGGAAGCCATGCCATTCGAACTACAGGTTGCCCTTCGATACTTACTCGCCAAGCGGCGGCAGGTCTTCATTTCCGTCATTTCGCTCGTGTCGACCCTGGGCGTCACCGTCGGCGTGATGGCCCTGATCATTGCGCTCGCCTTGATGACCGGCCTTCAAGGTGAGTTGCAGGCCCGCATTCTTGGCTCCGGCGCGCACGTCTACGTCTACAAGCCGGCAGGCATCGTCAGCTACACCGAAGAGGTTGAGAAACTGCGAGCGGTGCCTGGCGTGATTGGCGCCGCGCCGGCCGTGGTCGGCAAGGCCATGATCAGCGGTCTCAGTGACGACTTCGTCGGCGTGAAGGGCATCGATCCGTCGCTGGAGACCGGCGTCACCGACCTCGGCACCGCGATGAAGGAAGGCGGGCTGACAGGGCTGTCGCCGGCGACGGAAGACGAATTGCCGGGCATTGTGCTCGGGCAGGAACTCGCCAAGTCGATCGGTGTGAAGGTCGGCGACTCCGTGCGGCTGACGACGCCGAGCGGGTCGCTGACGCCAATGGGCGTGATGCCGCGCATGCGCCGGTTCACGGTCGTTGGCGTGTTCAGGATGGGGCTCTACGAGACCGACTCGTCGATGGGATTTGTCGACGTCGAGCGCGGGATGTTGCTGGCCGGCACCGACCGCGTGGAACACATCGAGGTCAAGCTGGCCAATCCCTATGACGCCCCGCGGGTCGCCGACCAGATTGCTGAGTCGTTCGGACCCGACTACGTAACGCAGGATTGGACGGACATCAACCAGGAGCTGTACTCGGCGCTCATGCTCGAAAAGATCGGCATGGGCATCGGTATCGGCTTGATCGTCGCGGTCGCTGCGCTCAACATCGTGGCGTCGCTGATCCTGCTGGTGATGGAGAAAACGCGTGACATCGCGATCCTCAAGACCATGGGCGCCTCATCGCGGAGCATCACGCTGATCTTCCTGCTGCAGGGGTCGATCATCGGCACGATCGGCACGGTCGTTGGCGCGATCGGTGGCACCGTGTTGTCGTACCTCCTCGACCGCTATCGCGTGATCACGATTCCGAGCGACATCTACCAGGTCAGCTACCTGCCGTTCAAGCTGCTGCCGACCGACCTGGCGGCCGTCGTGGTCGGTGCCATCGTCGTGTGCTTCCTGGCCACGCTGTATCCATCGCGCCAGGCGGCCAGGCTCGATCCTGCCCAGGCGCTGAGGTACGAGTAAGCGATGGCTTTTATTTCCGTCTCGGGCCTCAACAAGTACTACAGCGTGACCGGCAAGCGCCTGCACGTGCTGCGCGACCTCGACCTGACAGTGGAGAAGGGCGAGATGGTCGCGATCATGGGCGCCTCGGGTGTGGGGAAGAGCACGCTACTGCACGTGCTTGGTGGTCTGGATTCGATCGACAGCGGCCAGGTTCGCGTCGGTGAGCACGAAATCGCGACAATGGACGACCGCGCTCGCGTGGCTTTTCGCAATCGACACATCGGATTCGTGTTTCAGTTTCACCACCTGTTGCCCGAGTTTTCAGCCATCGAAAATGCAATGATGCCGTTGCGGATCGCACGGCAGCCAGCAGCCGACGCCAGGCCGAAGGCCGAAGCGTTATTGACGCGTGTGGGTCTCGGTGATCGACTCGATCATCGACCCGGGATGCTATCCGGCGGCGAACAGCAACGGGTCGCGGTGTCCCGCGCACTGGTCATGCAGCCATCGCTGCTGCTGGCCGACGAGCCGACCGGTGACCTGGATGAGTCGACGGCCGACGCTCTTCATGAGCTGCTCCGCTCGATGCACTCTGAGTTCGGCCTTACCGCCATCATGGCGACCCACAATCCTCGCCTTGCGGCGCAGTGCGATCGCACGCTCCGGCTCGAGGGCGGCAAGCTCGTCGCCGCCTAGCGCGAGTGGCGCAGTAACTCCACCTCGATCGCCGCGAGCAGCGCCATCGCGCCGCCACGATCATCGGCGCCGTTCACGACGGGGCGATTCAGGTAGTAGTCCTTCGTCGGGCCGACGCCGGTCCCTGAACAGACGTCCCTCACGGTGCCGTCGGGATTGACGCGCGACGCAACCGCGTCCCAGCCTCGATTGAGAACCGGCTCGTAGGTCTTGCGGTCGAGCCAGCCGAGTCTCACGCCGCGCGCCATGGCGGCGGTGGTCATGGCCGTGACCGTCAGTTCGCGGTAGCTCGCCGGCTCGTCCAGCACCTGCCGCCAACTGCCATCGTCTGATTGCAGGCTGACCAGCGCCGCGACGTGCCTCCGGTAGATCTCAAGGGCGCGGGATCGTGCGCTCCAGGATGGCGGCAGGTGGGTAAGTGCCTCAGTCACTCCCAGCAGGGCGAATCCGTTGCCGCGGCCCCACGCAAACGGTCCGTCCGATGCGTGCACGAAGATGCCATCGGGTCGCTGCAACTTTCCGGCGTACGCCACCAGCAGGTTGCCGAGCAGCGTGGCCTGGTCCGGTGTCGCGCCGCGCGCCAGCACGGCGCTAGTCATGAACATGTCGTCGGTCCAGCCCGTGGCGTAGCGGACCAGTTCGCCAGGTGTCTGCGGCGTCACCATGGCGGCGACGTCGCTGGCCAGTGTTTGAAACGCCGTGCTGCGCGTTAGTGCCCCTGCGTCTGCGAAGGCCAGCGCCCCAGCCAGGGTGGTCAGCCGCCGCGGTTCAGCCGTGGCCTTCTCCCGGTCGGATGCAAGCGCCGTCAGGTCGCGGATGGCCTTCTCTTGCCACCGCGCCTCGCCCGTGAGCTCCGTGAGCCGCAGGCTGTTCGCCCAGGACAACGCCGGTATGTAGCTCATGACCGGTTGGCCCGGATACCTGGCTGCCAGAAGCCGGGCGACGGCGAGTGGCTCCATGGGCTGGGCCATCGGAGCGGAACCGGCGGCCAGCAGCGAAGCGGCCAGAATCAGGGCGAATCCAAACCCGAATCTCATACCGCGTCACTTTACATTCTTCACGCACTACTCGTTGCATCGACAGGGCGTAAGCAGTACGTTGTCTGCCGACGTAATCAGAGCCGGTGGAAGTCTTTTTAAGGGAGTTGCCATGATTCGCAAGGGATTAGCGGTAGTGATTTGTGCGGTGATGCTGGCGCCCGCGTTTGCCTGGGCACAGGATGCCAAAGCGTTCCTCGGTGACTGGGTCCTGACCATTGAAGGCCGTCGCGGTCCGCAGGAACGGCCGCTGACGATCAAGGACGCCGGCGGCAAGCTGTCGGCCGTGCTGGGCGGAGGGCGAGGCGGCGACGTCAACATCACGGACGTGACCGTGAAGGGAAGCGACGCCATCCTGAAGTGGAACCAGGAAGGCCCGCAGGGCGCGATTGACGTCGTGATGACGTTGACGCTGAAGGACGGCGCGCTGACGGTGAAGCAGGATATGGCGGGTGGTCAGTTCAGCCAGACCGGCACCGGCAAGAAGAAAGGCTAGGGCTCGAAGACCTACCGGTCGTACCAGCCCCGCAATTGCTGCTCGAGACTGGCGGACGCTTCGATCAGGTCCGCCGGGTATCGACGGTACTGCAACATCGACTGGAAGATCGCGAACCGCTGGTCGCCGCGTGCCGCCATGCCCGCCAGGTACTGCAGCCGTAAGTTTCGCTCCCGGTTGATCTGCGCGTCGCGCAACCACGGCTCGAGATCACGCCCACGCCCGGCATAGGTGCTGAGAATGGCCTCGGGCGATCGCAGCATCACCTCGTAGAGCGACTGTTTCACTTCCGGCGCCGCGCCGAGCCGCTGGCGGATCGCCTCCTCTCGAATTGGCGATGCCTCGGCGCGGCCCAGGCCGACGAGGTCGTAGCCTTCCTCCAGCAAATCAGGGTTCCAGAACGTCGTGTCAGGGAACACCGCGGCAAACGTGCCGATCTGGCTCTTGGCGGATGCCAGGTCGGTCTCGTAGAGCGGAATCCATTGCGTCACCACGCCACCGGGGTTGAGGTGATTCTTCACAAGCGTCAGATACTCGTATGAATACAGCGTCGCCGCGCCGCGCACCCAGGGGTGGATGGGGTCCGAGGTGATGATGTCGAACTTCTCGTCCGTCGTCTGCAGGAAGTGGCGCGCATCGTCGAACACCAACTGCACGCGCGGGTCATCGAAGACGTGGTGGTTTTCTTTGCCGAAGTAGGCCTGGGCGCTCCGTGGCACGACGGGCTCGATTTCGCAGACCACGATCCGCTCGACCGACGGGTGGATGGAGAGCGCGCCGGCCGTGACCCCGGCGCCGACGCCGACGATCAACACCGACTTGGGGTTGGGATGGACGAGTGCCGGCATGTGCCCGAGCATGCGTTCGAGGCGCATGTCGATGTCCATGTCCGAGGCCTCGACCTTGCCGGCGATGTGAAACTGCTTTGCGCCGCCCACGCCCTCGGTCACGGCGACTGACGCGGTTGCACCTTCGGCGAGGTAGAGGAAGTTCTTGATGGTGTCCCACGAGTCAACCGAACGGCCGTAGGCGATGAGGCGGGCGGGCACTGCCGGGACAACAAGGGCGGCGATCGTCGCGACCGCCACCGAGGCGGCCAGGCGAGGCAGGCGTGCCGTTGATGCCCAGAGCAAGACCGCGCAACTGGCGGCGGCAAGCCCAACCAGCACCTGCTGAGCCATGTGGCTGCCGAGCATCGGGATGCCGATCAGGGTGAAGGCAATCGCGCCAGTCAGCGAACCGAGCGTGTTGGTCGCATTGATGCGCGCGACGGCCTCGCTGAATCCGGCGGCGCCGCGATCTGCCTGCCGCTCGGCGCACGCGAGCGTGAGCGGGAAGCTGGCGCCCCACAGCAACGTCGCCGGCAGCATCGCGACAGCGCAACGCAGCCCATCAAACGCAAACGCATAGGCCGGATTCGACCACACCTCGGGAAGGAAGGCAGGGCGCGGCTGCCAGCCAGGCAGCAGGTTCACGATGGCCCAGGCGCCGTAGGCGATCGCGATCGCCAGCAGCAGTTGCACGATGGCCAGCGTCGCGCGCGGCTCGGCGACCCGACGCGCCAGCTTTGCCCCGGCAAAGCCTCCAATCCCCAGTCCTCCGAGAAACACCGCAAGGATCAAGGAGAAGTTGTAGACGCTGGCGCCAAACAGCAGGGACAGCTGACGCGTCCACACGACCTCGGCACCAAGCGACGTCAATCCTGACAGGGCGGCGGCGATGAGAACGGGTGCGAAGGGGGCGACGGGTGCAATGGGAGCGAGGGGTGCCAGGGGTGTAAGGGGTGCGTCGAGTTCGGCGGGCGCGTCTGCTGCGGTCCGCGACATGAGCCAGCACGCCGCAGCGATCAGCACGTTCAGCACCACCGCAACGGCAGTCGCGACCATGGTGTCGTGGACGCGCAGCAGGTAGAAGCCGGCGAGCACCGTGCCCGTCGCGCCGCCTGCGAGGTTCGCCATGTAGAGCAGGCCGACCGACTCAGCATCGCGCCCTGACGTTCGTCGCCTGGCGATCGCGGGCAGGGTAGCGCCCATCAGCATCGTGGGGGGCACCAGCACGAGTGCGCAGACGATCGCGCGCAGGGTGATCGCGCCGGCGCCAGGCTCGGCGACGGTCATGTACGCCTGCTGGATGTACGGCAATGCCAACGGGATCGCCGCACCGAGCACCGCGATACCGGCCTCGAGGATCGCGACCAGGCGGAGCGGATGCATGCGCGCCGGGGTGACCTTCGGCACGAGCCAACTGCCCAACGCCATGCCGCCCATGAACGAACTGAGGATCACCGCCACCGAAATCGACGATGCGCCGACGACCAGTTGGACGAGATAGAACCAGACCGTTTCGTAAATGAGAGCGGCGCAGCCGCTGGCGAAAAAGAGAAGAAGGAGGGCCGCCATCGGTGAGATGCTACATGCGTTTGGCGCGATTTGATGTGATTGTTGTCGGTCTGGGTGGCATGGGCAGCGCCGCGGTGGCGCATGTGTCGTCCCGAGGCAAGCGCGTGCTCGGTCTCGAGCAGTTCCAGCCTGGGCACGATCAGGGCTCGAGCCACGGTCGGTCACGTGTCATCCGGCTCGCGTACTTCGAAGACCCTGCCTACGTGCCGCTCTTGCGGCGCGCCTACGAACTGTGGCGACGACTTGAGGCTCACACCGGCCGGCGGCTGCTGCAGTTGACCGGCGGCTTGAT
>Ga0075471_10003320_pt1 | contig 10476 bp, 6 predicted proteins | sample DEB19_08_DNA_2_FD_74787 | JGI IMG/M metagenome (GOLD analysis project Ga0075471, IMG submission 74787) | Aqueous microbial communities from the Delaware River and Bay under freshwater to marine salinity gradient to study organic matter... | ecosystem: Environmental > Aquatic > Marine > Coastal ... | reverse complement strand
GCTGGGCTGCAAACCGGCGTGAGCGGCACCAGCGGCGGGCACACTTCGGGCGGCCCGCGCACCCGACTGACCTTCGTGTCGTCTTTCGTGGCCGGCACCGGGCGCGGTGGTGACCCGCAGTGGGCGCTTGTGCCTGAGACATCGCTTGAGCTTGACACCCGGCGCTCGGGGCGCGCCCTCTACCACTGGTCGCTGGAGGCGTGGGTCGGCCCTGACGATGTGGCGACTGCCATCAACCCGACAGCACAGAACGCGCGCCGCGTGTACTTTGCGCCGGCCGTTGTGCGTGGGGGCGTCATCACGCCGTCGACGTCACGCGCTCAGGAGGTTCGCCAGAACCAAGACTTGCTTGAGCTGCTGTCACCCGGCGGCGCTGTGCGTCCATTCAACTTGAGCGGCTACGGCCTCAGGGCGGGCACTCACCTTGTTACCTTCGGCACGGGCGAACGGCTAAGCATTGGGCTGGCGTTCTACTCGCAGGTCATGTCGAGCGTTGTGTTCAACTGGTCCATCGCCGTTGAGGCGTACTACCTCTGAGGGGGCCGCATGTCGGTAGGCATCCTTCCCGCCGCCGCTCTACTCAGCGCCGGCATCCAGGGCATCCAGGGCGTCGGTGAGGGCGCGGGGCGCGCCGTCGCAGCGCGGCAGTACTTCACCAAGGAGGACCGCGAGCGCCTTGACGAGTTGCGGCGCATGGAGGCGCAAGGCCAGCTCGGGCTGAGCGGCGCTGAGCGCGCCGACTTGGAGGCGATGTACAACGCGCAGCGGGGCGCTGGGCTGCGGAGCCAGCAGGCGGCTGGGTTGCAGCGGGCGGTGGCGGCGTCGCAGGGCGGCGTGACGGATGCGCGGGCGCTGTTCCTCAACGAGATGGCGCAGCAGCAGGCTGAGCAGTCGGCGCGTGCGGCCCAGGCGGCAGACATGGTGGCGCAGAACCGAGCGGCGGCTGAGGCACAGCGGGCCGAGATGGCGGCGCTCGACCAAGCGCAGCGGCAGCGGCGCCGTGAGCTGGTGGGCGGCGTGGCGCAGGCGCTGACGGGCGGTGTGATCGCGGGTGGGGCGGCGGCGATGCCGGCCATTGAGGCGCGCGTGCAGCAGCAGCGCCGGGAACAGATCATCAAGCAGGCGAACGAGGCGCTGACCGAAACGGAAGCCGATGAGTTCGACTACTACGGGGGCATCATCTAATGTCGGCCAACATGCTTCCGCAGCGCTTTCAGTTCGGCCCGCAGGACACGCTGGGCACGACGATCTACTACCGCTACTACCCGTATCAGGCGACGCTGGCGCGGTGGGACCGGGCGAGCGCTGAGGCGGCGCGCAACCCGTACGAGCAGCGGCTGGCGATGCTCCAGGCGCAACTCGACACGGAGCGCGCCGAGCTGATGCAGATGATGCGGGCGCTGAGCGCCGGCCCGACCGCGCTTGAGATTCAGCAGGAGGCGGCGGCGCGTGCTGCCACTGCTGCGGCGGGGCGTCGGCGCGGGGGTGGTGGTGGCCGTGGAACCGACCGCCTTGAGGACCTGCTGAAAGGGACGCGCATCACTCAGTCGACGGCGGGCACGCTTCTGGAGGCGCCGACTGAGGACCTACGCGCGGCGTTGCGCGCTGGAGGCGGGGGGCCTGATCTTGTGACGCGCGTCGGCATTGACGCCAACATGCGCGCGGCACAAGCGCTCAGCGTGCGCCCACAAAGCGCAGACATGGTGGCTGCCGCCATCCGTTCTGAGCCTGGGTTTCAGGCACTGATTCAGGACCCGCAGCAGCGCCGCGCAGCAGCGGCTGACTTGGCTACACGCACTGACAACCTTGGGCTCGTCGCGGCGCTGTACGGCGCCGATGCGTTGACCGCAGCGTCAGGCGTGCAGGGTACGCCCGCGTTGGGCGTAGCGCCGGAATCTGAGACAGCGCTGAACCAGTACATCGTTGCTGAAACAGAAAAGGAACTGCGACGGCGAGAGGCGGCGCGCGCAGCCGGTGCTGGTGCTGGCGGCGGTGGCGGCGCTGCAACGCAGGCTGTGGACCCCAACACGGTGCTCAGTGAGGCCGAGCGGCTGGCAGTTCAGCGCTACATCGACGCGCTGGCTGACGATGGCGTGGCGAAGCCGGAAGAGTACGGTGAGGGCTTCGAGGCTGGCGAGGCGGCGTATGAGAAGGCAGCGAACCTGGGCCTCTACACACGCGCTCAGGCGCCGTACTTCAACAACGAGTTCCTGAAGCGGCTCGGGTCCGTCGCCCAGCTCAAGACGGAAGAGGGGCAAACGCGCCAGCAGTTCCTTGAGCGCGAAGAGCGCACGCCGGCTGAGATCGAGCGCGAGCAGGCGCGCCTGTTCCTTGAGAGTGAAGCACGCGCTCAGGGGCTCGTGTTCCTTGACCCGCGCGACTACCCCGACAAGCCTCGGTGGTGGCTGGACACGGTTCCACGGGCGATGCGGATCGTGCGCGAAGAGGGCGTAGATGCGCTGCTGGCGGATGTCACCGACGCACAGGCAGAACAGAAACAGGCCCGTCCTGGCTTCACGCAAGACCCTGCCGAGTACGGGCGCACCCTTGCGCTGACGACCAACATCACGGGCACCTACGCGCGGGCGCTGGCGCAAAAGAAGTTCAAGAACGACGAGCGGGCCGATGTCGCGCTGGACTACTTCTTTGCAACGCGGGGCGCTCAGAACCGGCGCGCGAAGATGTCGCAGGCACAGATCAAACAAGAGGCTGCGCAGGCAAAGCAGGCGCCCCCTTCGACGCCCGCAGCGCCTGCACCGGCGCCCCCTCCTGCTGCGCCTACACCAGCGGCGCCGCCTGCCGCGCCTGAGGCGTCCCCTCCCAGCGCCGAGCCTGTGGCCACACCGACAGACACGGGCATGAAGCGTTTGCGGCTCCCCGAGATGGACATCCGGGTTCCCGCCGCCCCCGCGCAGCCGTCCACCAGCGCGCTGCGCACGTACATGGAGGCGGTACGGGGCGCAGTTGAAGGCCCGCCATCCCCTATGACCGATGAAGAGCTGGACGACATACTGCTGCGCGCTCGCGCTGGCATGATGCAACCGGCGCCGCCTTCGCTGCCCGCGCTTCGTCCCGCGACGGTGCCCCGGTGAGCCGAGCGGCATACCTGCAAAGCGCGGCAGAGGCCGAGGCACAGGGCGATACATCTCTTGCGCAGATGTACCGCGCGTTGGCGGGCGAGGGCGCGCAAGCCCCTGCCGAGCCACCCGCGCCTCTGCCGTCTCTTGTGGGCGGCGCGCCCGGCCCGATGACCGGCGAGTTCTACATCGAGGGCGCAGAGGCGGCGCGGCAGACCCGCGAGCGCATGCTGCCGCAGGCCGAGTTCACGCTGCCCGAGATCGAGGCTGAGGCACAGGCGGCACAGCGCCGCATCGAGGCGCCGGTCACGGCCGCAGGGCGCCGCAGCTCGGATGCTGGGCTGTTCCGCGAGTCGCGCATCCTGCCGGGCACCGCGCTGGTGGTCGACGAGGAAACCGGGCGCGCGCGTGAGGCCAGCAGCCTGGAGTTGCTGGGCGAGTCCTTCCGCCGGCAGACCACGTTGGAGGCGACCAGCCCCGAGGACCGCGCGCGCATCGAGGCCCAACGCAAGGCGGCGGAAGAGAGCCCACTGCTCGCGGCAACGCAAGAGTTTCAGCCGGGCCGCATCGTTGAGACAGGCTTCATGTCGACGCTGCGGAGCATCGGCTTCACCGAGGCGGGCGCCGGCAACTTCATCTTCGACACGCTGCCGCTCTACTACGAGGTCGACGAGCAAGGCGAGTTGCAGAACCCGGACAGCTTGGCAGACCAGTTCGCGCGCACAGTCGAGCAGGGCATCGAGCGGGTGGCGCCGGGCTACGCGGGGCAACCGTTCCTGCTGCCGCAGGGCGATGGTGAGCCGTCTGTCAGTCTCAGCAATCTGCTCCAGTTCGTGCCGCGCCCGTTCCAAGCCATCGACCGCGACAGCTCCACGGCAATCGATGCGTCGGGTCAGCGCGCGGCAGAGTACACCGGTCGCTTCCTTGCTGACGTCGCACTCAGCGCAGCGCGAGGGCGCGGTTTCATTGACGAGTTCCGCAGCATCCCGGCCGTCGACGCAGTGGCGGGAGAGAGTTTTGGTGGTACTGACCTGGCGGCGCTTGTGCTCGGCGCCTTGGTGCCTGTCACACCGTTAGGCGTTGCGTCCATTGGGCGCGGGGTTACGCGCGCAGCGGGCCGCGCCCTCGACGTCGCAGATGAGGTCGACGCGGCGTTCGATGTGGCAGCGAAGGCGGCATCGCCAGCGGAATGGGGGCGCGCGGTGCGGCTCCAGAGCGCGGCGAACGACCTGCTGGTGAGCGCCGGGCAGGAGCCGGTGAAGTGGTCTGACGCGCTGACGCGCTCGGCCGAGGTCAAGAAGCGGGCGGCGGACACGCTGGCGGCTGAGATTGCCACACCCTACGCGGTGCGAGACTTGGTGCAAGAGCTGGAGCCGACCATCGAACAGGTGCAGGCGCTGGCCGGCACATCGCGCAGCGGGGCGCACATCCTGCGGCGCGCCGGCCTCGACACTGCCGGCCCCGGCTTCCTGACGATGCAGCAGCGCGGGGCGCTTGAGCAGGCGGTGGCTGACTGGCGGCTGGGCGCCGAGGTGCCGACACTGGAGCGCGCCGCGTTCGCGGGTGGCGAGTTGAACCGTGAGCTGGCAACGCAGCCCGCCCGGTTTGTGCGCGAGGTGCTACTGGATGGCGCCGGCCCTGAGGCGGCGGCGCGCCTGGCTGGCTCGCCCTACGCGCCCATTCTTCGCAGCGCCGAGGACGCAGCGCGTCGCACGCGTGGGGGCCTCACGCCCGACATGGCGCGCGACTTCCTGACGCGCATGAAGCGGGTGGCAGACAGCGCTGGTTCCATTCCAATGGCGACGCGCAACCCGTTCCTCCGCACCGCGTTCTCGTTTGCTGACGAGACAATCGCGGGAGGCTCGCAGACGCTGGCCAAGCGCCTGGGGCGCTCCTACCGCAACCCGCTGGCGGCCGAGTTCCGACTGGCGCCGCGCATCCTCAAGCGCACGCGCACCGAGCTGGAGCGCGCCGGGGCGTACCGTGCGGCTCTCGCGCGGGCCATTTCCACCGGCGCCGAGGATGTGCTGGGCAACCTGGCGCCCGACGACATGGTGATGGTGAGCGACCGCCTGATGCTCGACCGGCGGTTGTGGAGCCCCGACAAGGCGGCGGGCATCCGTGCGGCGGTGGCCGAGGTCATGGGCGACGCGCCGGGCGCCGTCAACATGGCGGCGGTGCGGGAGGCGTTGAGCGCTTCGAGCGGGGTGCAGCGCCGTCTGCCGGTGGCGCTCGACTTGCAAGCGCGGCTCCAGCCTGGGCGCGGTGTGATGGCGCTCAACCCTGGCGAGTACCGGTGGGTGGCCGACACGCTGGCTGAGTCACGGTGGCGATCGTCGACTACCGCACGGCCGGCGGTGTTCCAAGGGCGCCAGCTCGACCTGGCACAGCGCCCCGGCATCGAGGTTGCCGAGGGCCGCTTCGAGGCACGACTGACCATCTCCGACCGTATGCGGCAGGTTGCCGACGCGGTGCTGGCAGCCGATACGGTGCTGGAGCGGGTGGCGGCTGGCGTGCGCACCACGACCACGCTCGACCTGCCGGCGGCCTTTGAGCGGGCGCGGCGCACGACCTTGGGCAAGGGCCTCACCGACTGGTATAGGTCCTTCCAGTACACGACCACGCCGGCGCCGCTCTCGAAGATGATGAGCGAGCTGCACGACGAGGTGCCGCTGATCAGCCGCGCCTTCGCCCGCGAGGTGTCTGAGCTTCGCAAGCAGGCAGCGGCGGGTGGTGACTCCAACCCTGGCGGCGCCGCCATCAACCAAGCGATCGTGCGCCGGTTTGTGCGCGAGGGCGACGACGCGGTGGCGCAGCTCGACGCGCTGGCAGCGAACGTGGGCGCCATCCCTACCGCAGCGCTGGCGCGGCTCGGCATCTCGTCTGAGCGTGAGGCGACGCAGGCCATGCGCTACGCGTACGCCATGTACCAGAGCGGCGCAGCGGGCAACAACGTGGCCTTCGGGCGCGTGCTCGGGCTGGTCGCCCGGATGGATGAGGCGGCGCAGGAGGCGTTCATCGCCACGGCTCGGCAGTCGGCGCGCGTGAGCGCCTACCAGCAGCAGTGGAGCCGGCTGATGGAGAGCTTCTTCATCGGCACGCTCAAGGGGCGCATCATCGACCCGGCGAGCAAGACGCTGAGCGAGGACATCGCCCGCAACCTGGGCGCTGCGATTCGGGACCCCAACAGCCGGGCGGCGCTGCGGCAGTTGCAAGAGGCACAGGCGGCGCAGGCAACGCCCGACGAGGTGCTGGCGCTGTTCATCGACGCGATGAAGGGCGGGGTGCGCCCGCCGACCGTCGACAACTTCAACGTGGTGGTGGCCGACCTTCGCAAGATGGTGAGCGCCCTTGAAGAGCGGGGCGCTGCGAAGTTCACGGGTAAGGGCTTTGCTGACGCCAGCGCGGAAACGCTGGTTTCCTGGGCGATGAACGCCGACAAAGGCGCCTTGATCCGCGACAAGCTGCGCGCCGTCATGCGCTCGCACCCCGAGCTGGTGGTCGACCTTGTGCCCAACCCCAACTGGCAGGCGGACACGCTGGCTCGGCTGGGCGAAGTGCGCCTCGACGCGTTGCGCCGGGTGGTGGAGCGCCTGACCGCGATCAGCGGGCGCACCGACATCCAGGCTGAGGCGGCAGAGCGCATCGCGGCGCCCTCGCTGGTGGCGGACGTTTACGGGGTGCGCGGGGTGGCGGCGCAGCGCGATGTGCCGCTGGTGGCCGAGATCGACCGGTACATCAACCTGCGGCTGCGCAACCTCAACCAGACCGAACGCATGGAGATTCTGGAGAGCACGTTCACCCGGATGCTGAGCGAAGGCACGCTCTACCCGAACATGACGACGTTCCGCGCCATGCAGATGACGGGCACCAAAGGCAACCGGGCAACGCTGGTGGAGGCGGTGCTGGGCGGGTTGGGGCGCGTGTGGGACCAGCCGGCGCCGGGCGACCCGGCGGGGCGCGCCGTGTGGCAGCTCGTGAAGGACGCGTCGACGGGCGGCGACCGCAACGATGTGGCGGCGCTGCTGGCTGACGTCGTGGACGACGCCATCACTGAGGCGGTGGCGCTGCCGATGGCAGAGCAACTGCGAAACACGATGCGCGGGTACGGCTTCTCGACGGCGCGCGCGATCAGCAAGGACGACAACGACTTCATCCTGGCGCAGTTCCTGGGCGCCGAGATCAACGCTGACGGCGTGCTCGCGGTGGGCCGCGACTTCGCAGAGGCGTTGCAGAAGTTGGAGGTGCAGGCGGCGTCAGGCCAGCTCATCGCCAAGCTGGAGGACTACCAGACGCGCAACCTCATCGCGGCGCAGAAGGCCGGCGACCTGGCGATGTACCTGCTGCTGGAGGGGCTGGCGTTCAGCAAGCAGATGGCGTCGCAGGGGCTGCTCGCAGCGGGCGCCGCGTTGCAGACGGTGGTGCCGCTGCCGCTGATCCCGAACGGGCGCTACCTGGGCGTCAACCTGCTGACGGCGCCGCTCATCATGCTGAGCACGTTGGGCGGTGCGCGCACGGGCGCCGCGCTGGCCGAGGTGCCCCGCACGCTCATCGACATGGTGACGCCGCGCCCTGCTGGCATGGTGCTCTTCGAGGACGTTGCCGGCCGGCGGTGGACCAAGGAGATGCTGGAGGACGCGTACCAGCGGGCGAACATCTACGTGACCGCTGCCGACGTCGACGCCAGCGCCAGCTTCATGCTCAACCTGTTCCGCGATGCGCAGGTCATGGCTTCAACCGAGCTGCGCCGCGCCGATTGGGTGTCGCAGGCGTTGGCTGAGATGGACCCGCGCCGCACCGGCTTGTGGATGCGGTTCGCCATCGAGACTGATCTGATGTTCCGTAAGGCTACCTTCGCCAGCGCCCTGCGCGACGGCATGGCAGAGGCGCAGGCGGCGGCGCTCGCGCGTGCGTCGGTGCTCGACTATGGCGACATCCCCGCCGCCATCCGGCAGAGCGTGAACCGCTACATCCTGTTCGCGTCCTTCCAGATGGCGAGCACCAAGGAGATGCTGGGCGCCCTCGCGCGCGACCCCGAGACATTCCTGCGGGTGGGGCGGCTCCAGTACCGGCAGCAGCAACAGGCGGGCGCGTGGGCGTACGGCGAGGACAGCGCCCGCATGCGCGTGTTTGCAATCCCGGCGGGCACGTACGACATGGTGCCGGCGTACCTGGCTGGGCCGCAGAACCCGATGCTCAAGGCGTACGGCGACCTGCTGAGCCTCGTCGGCTTCGCGTCTGAGGTGGCGGCGTCGGTGCTGCCGGGCATGGGCGAGCCGGTGGACTTGACGGGGCGGCTCGTGGAGGGCGTGCTGGAGCAGCAGATTCAGCCGCTGCTACAGGTCGGCGTGGCGGCTGCAACGACGGGTGGAGCTGGCGCGATCGGGCGCCTCGTGCCGGACGATTGGGTATCGGCGCTGCGCAGCAACCCTGCGATGTGGACGGTGGTGCGCGACTACTGCGACATCGAGCAGGTTCCGATGGCGCCCGCTGACAAGGAGCGGCGCCGCGCTGGTGCGCCGACGTTCGCGGGTGGGGCGCAGTACCAGTTCACATCGCGCGAGGGTTACCGGCGCTTCCAGTTGCTCCAGTTCGCGGCAACGCAACTGCGGCTCGCGCGTACCAGCACCGACGTCGCGCGCACGCTGGCGGCCGGCGGCGTGTGGGAAGAGGGCGGCGACCCGAAGTACCGGGCGGCAGCCAACCCGGTGTTCTACTACATCGGCCTCACGACGCCCCTGCGCAGCCAGCGACCCGAAGATATACGGCAGCGGGCGCTCGAACAGGCGCAGCGTGAGATACGATAGGCCCGTCGCCGCTCAGCTGGAGGGGACATGCCCGCACGGATTCGCAGCTTCTTTCACGACAGCGTGCAGGCGCCCAACGTGGCGCCCGCGCTGGGCACATCGTTCGCCACGGCGGACGTTCACACGCATGACCTGCTGGCCGGTCAGGTTCCGTTCCTCAGCGGCGGCCCGTTCCAGGGGCGCGTGGAGGGCATCCACCTTCGCCTGACCAACGTTGTGACTGCAACCAAGGTCACGATCCGGCTGAGCCTCGACTCGAACGGCGACTTTACGCTGGTCCCGGACACTGAGGCCACGCTGGCGCCGGGCATCACGACCGCCAACAGCGCCTGCGCTGCGTTCAAGGTGGACATCCCCATCTTCCAGATCTTCGGTGGTGGCACGGTGTACCTCTTCGCCAAGGTCGACGCTGGCAGCGCCGACTTCGCGCAGAGCTGCGTCACCTGGTCGGAGACTTGAGATGCCGATCGTCCCTGCGTTCAACCCCGACACCGGGGCATCTGGCGGCCCGTCCCCCGGCGGCACGACGGGCACGATCGGCTGGAAGGTTGTAGCGAACTACGACCTGACCACGGTGGACACTGCCGCTGCCACGACGGGCACAACTGGGTCCATCAATCTCACAGTCGGAGGCGCGCCGTTTCTCAGTCTCACTGGCATTGATGGAACTGGAACGGGCTCAATGACGCCCACCAATGGGCAGGGGCTGGTGTTCAGTGTCAACACCACGGGCCAGCGCTCCATCCTCTTTGACCCGGACTGGGCCGCGTTGGGCGTCAGTAACGTATTCCGACGCATTTTTGCCGTTGAGGCGCAGGGCACAATGGGCACGATGGCGACCAACGCGGCTGGACACATCATGATGTCCAGCGTTGCGTCCGCCTCTACGGTGAACAGCAACGTTGGAAGCCGTTTTACGTGGAACGGGACGGTCTATTCGATCAACGCCAGGACGTACCACTCAGGCGCGACCAACGACACCAACGACACCACATCTGCGTCGCTCCCGGCTGCATGGTCCGCTTCGATCATGCGCTGCCCCGAGGGCGTTGAGGTTTGCCACGGCATGACTGTTCTGCCAGCGAACCCCGACCTACACACGTTCGTCGGTCGGCGCCGGTCGCAGGACTTCTCGTTCGTGAAGAACAGCAATCTGCGGCTGGGAGGCGACCCCAAGCTGGCGTTTGAGCTGTTCGGCGCCGCGACAGTCAACTCAACCATGACCATTTCGCGGATCCGCATCTCCGTGATGGAGGTTGTCTGATGGTGGTTATTGACTGCTACAACGTGATCGACGACGACGGATCGGCGCCTGTGGTTGTCGTGCTGCGCATGACTCAGGCCGATGCTGCCGCGCTGGTTGCTGCGTATCGCCCCGGTCAGGTCCCCCCTCTACTCGCTGACCCGGCGCGCGAGGTTGCGGTTCCGATCGCAGCCGCTGTGGCCGATCTGGTGGCCCCGTGACGGCGCAAGAAGTCGGCACGCTCATCGCAGGGCCGGCGTCTGCCGTCGTCGTCTGTGTGCTCGTGCTGGGCGCCCTGTACCGCATCGTCGACCGGTCCATCCTGCCGCTTGTGTCGCGCAGCGTTGAG
>Ga0075471_10003317_pt1 | contig 10480 bp, 9 predicted proteins | sample DEB19_08_DNA_2_FD_74787 | JGI IMG/M metagenome (GOLD analysis project Ga0075471, IMG submission 74787) | Aqueous microbial communities from the Delaware River and Bay under freshwater to marine salinity gradient to study organic matter... | ecosystem: Environmental > Aquatic > Marine > Coastal ... | reverse complement strand
ACCGACCCGTGCGCGACGCCCACGAGTCGACACCCACGCCTCGCACGAGGCAGGCCACTGCTCCGCAGGACGCGGAGGCCGACGAGGTGCGCGTGGTCGAGGGCATCGAGTCGGCCTACCACCGGCTCTACCCGCTGCTGGTGCGGTTGGCCTTCCTGCTGGTCGACACCACCGAGCACGCTGAAGAGGCGGTGCAGGAGGCGTTCGCCAAGGCCTACGCGAAGTGGTCGAGGGTCGAGAACCCTGATGCCTACATGCGCATCGCCGTGCTGAACACCTGCCGCCGTGTGCAGCGGCGGCGCATGCTCGTCCGTCGCACACCGGACCATCGACCCGACGATGCGGTGCTCGGCGCCGACCACGTTGCCGACGTGGTGCGCGCTCTTCCCATGCCGATGCGTCAGGTGGTGGTGCTGCACTACTACCTGCAGCTGTCGTACCCCGAGATCGCCAGCACCCTCGGCATTCCCGAGGGCACCGTGAAGTCCACGCTCAACCGGGCACGCGCCCGCCTCAAGGAGGAACTGCAATGAACGACCAACTCGACCGCACCCTCGCCGACAGTCTTCGCCGCGACGCGGCACGGGTGCCGGGCCGCGGCCCCGGCTTCAGCGACGTGCGTCGTCGCGTTCGTCAACGCCGTCAGCGCACGGTGGTGTTCGGCACCGCTCCCGCGCTGCTCGGTGCCGCATGGCTGGTCACCCGACCGGGCCCCGCGAGCATCGGTGTCGGTGCGGGGGCCGGCGCTGACACCGCCGACACCGTGGCCACCACGAACACGGAGATGCTCGGCCTCCAGGTCGCCTGCGTCGACGACGCTCGCAACCCGGTCGACGCCTCGGTCACGTGGGTCGACGGCGTGGCACGGGTCGAGGTCGAGGGAGAGATGGTGCCGGCCATGGCCACCACCACGACCTCGTTGGTGCCCGCCGAGCAGAACCTCGGCGTGGCGATCCAGACCTCGAACGGCGTCGTGCACTGCGAATGGTCCAACACCGGCGACGACTCGGTCGTCACGCACACCACTGTCGTCATCACCACGTTGATCGACGGCACCACCACCTACCCACCCACCACGTCGCGGGCCACCACCTCGCATCCCTGACCGCGCCGCACCACTCGCCACGCTGCCCGCGCATCCTCGTTCTGGTCGCGATTCGTGGCGGTTTCCGCTACGAATCGCGACCAGAACCCGTCGGTGCAACTGATCGCGACCAGAAGCCGGTCGTACGGCGAGCGCAGGCATCACCGGGAAATCGGTTGCTGCGGCGGTAGCCTTCCCGAGTTGCGCTGATTCGGGTGCAGCACCGCTGGCCACTCCCCCTCTGGGTCGATGTCCGCACAGCGGACCTCACAGAGAGACATCCCCCACCGTGGCCACAGCCCACCCCATCACCCCTGCCCCGGGGTTCGCCGAACTCGGCGTGCCCGGCGAACTGTGTGACGTGATCGCCGCAGACGGCATCACCGCTCCGTTCCCCATCCAGGTGTCCACCCTGCCCGACACCCTCGCCGGTCGCGACGTGCTCGGGCGCGGTCGCACCGGTTCGGGCAAGACGCTCGCCTTCGGTCTCGCCGTGGTGAGCCGCCTCGCCGCCAGCGGGAACAAGCGCACCGCTGGTCGCCCGCGTGCCCTCATCCTCGCCCCCACCCGCGAGCTCGCTCTGCAGATCGACCGCACGGTCGCGCCGTTGGCCAAGGCGATGAAGATGAGCACCTGCACCGTCTTCGGCGGCGTGGGTCAGGGCCCGCAGGTGGACGCCATCCGCCGCGGTGTCGACATCGTGATCGCCTGCCCCGGTCGTCTGGAAGACCTCATCCAGCAGCGTCACTGCCACCTCGACCGCGTCGAAGTGAGCGTGCTCGACGAGGCCGACCACATGGCCGACCTCGGCTTCCTGCCCGGCGTGAAGCGTCTGCTCGACAAGGTGCCGACCAACGCCCAGCACATGCTGTTCTCGGCCACGCTCGACAACGGCGTGTCCGTGTTGGTGCAGCGTTACCTCGACAACCCGGTCACCCACTCGGTGGACTCCGAGCAGTCGCCCGTGTCCACCATGACGCACCACGTGCTGCACGTGGGCGAGGGCGATCGCCTGCCAGTGATCCTCGACCTCGCGTCGGCGCCCGGACGCACGATCCTGTTCACCCGCACCAAGCACCGCGCCAAGCAACTCACCCGCATCCTCAACACCAACGGTGTCGCTGCGGTCGAGATGCACGGCAATCTGTCGCAGGGTGCCCGCACCCGCAACCTCAGTGCGTTCTCCGACGGCAGCGCGACGGCCCTCGTGGCCACCGACATCGCCGCACGCGGCATCCACGTCGACGACGTGGCGCTGGTGGTGCACGCCGATCCGCCGATCGAGCACAAGGCCTACCTGCACCGCTCGGGCCGCACCGCCCGTGCCGGCAACGACGGCGTGGTGGTCACCGTGGCACTCGACGGTCAGCGCGGCGAAGTGATGACGCTGATGCGCAAGGCCGGCATCCGTCCCACCATCACCACGGCGGGCCTCGGCTCGCCCGTGCTGCACGAGATCGCTCCTGGCGAGCGTCGCCGCAGCGCCAGTCCGGTGCTGCCGCCCGAGCCGATCCCGGTCGGTCGCCAGCCGCGCCCCTCACAGCGCCCGGGAGCCCGTCCCGCAGGCAGGTCGGGCGGTGGCGCCAACGCCGCCGGTCGTCCCGGCCGTCACCGCAGTGGTGGCAGCAGCAGTGGGGGCGGCAACGGTCAGCCGAGCCGAGGCGGACAGCCTGGTCGCGGCGGGCAGTCGGGCCGCGGCGGACAGTCGGGCCGCGCCGGGCAGTCCGGTCGTAGTTCCTCGTCGCAGCACCGCTGACCCGGGCGCACCCGCAACAGACCCTCCCGTTCTGGTCGCGTGTCGTGGCGGATTCCGCGCCGAAACGCGACCAGAATCCGTGGTGGAGGGTTGCACGATGGACGACGAACGCGAATCACCCCAACGATCCCACTGGGGCTGTGTGGTCGCCTTCATCGTTCCCGTGGTCGCCGTGATCGCTGTCGTGGTGTGGCTCATCGACCGGCTCGCCGACTGGTCGATCCTGCCGCGCTGATCAACGACGGCGCAGCACGACCCACGTGAAGGGTTGCTCGGCGCCACCCGGCGTGTGATGCACCTCGCGCTCGGAATGCTCGAGCACGAACGAGGCGGCGAACACCTCAGCGAGGTCACCGGCATCATGACGGGCCGTCGGCAGGCCGGAGCACTGCTCGGGTCCATCGGTGGCGAAGCAGCCGATCACCACCGCACCGCCGGGCGCCACCGCACGCTCGACCGTCGTCTCGTACGCCCCACGCTCTGCAGGATCGACCAAGAAGTGGAACACGGCACGGTCGTGCCACACGTCCCACTGCCGTCGAGGTGTCCACAACCGCAGATCAGCACACACGAACTCGACCTCGGCAGCACGATCGGCGAGTCGCGCTCGAACCACTGCGAGCGCTTCGTCGGACACGTCGAGCACAGTGACCTCTATACCACCGCGCTCGATCAAGCGATCGACGAGCAGCGAAGCACCTGCGCCCACGTCGATCAACGACCGGGGTTCGGGCCGCAGGTCACCCACCAGTCGCATCGACATGACCGGGTCGGACTGGAACCAACTCACCTCATCGGTCGAGCGGGTTCGATACACGTCGTCCCAGTGCTGTTCCGCTTCCGCCATGCGACCATGATGCCCGTTCTTCACGCCAGCCGCGAGGCAGGGCCTCAGCCGGCGAAGGACTGCAGTTCGGTCCGCAACTGTGCGAGCCCGACGGCGCCCAACCGGAGGGCGAACGTGTGGAACGAGCGCAGGTCGAACACGCCGCCGAGGCGGGCCTTGGTCTCGTCACGGGCCGCCAACCATTCGCGCTCGCCGATCTTGTAGCTGATGGCCTGCGCAGGCCAACCGAGGTAGCGGTCGATCTCGCTGGCGAGGAACGTCTCGCCCTGCCCGGTCTCGCTGACGGCGAACTGCTCGGCCAGCGCCGGGGTCCACACCTCGCCACCGTGGAACGGGGTGCCGTCGTTCAACACGGTGCCCTCGGGGATCCGGTAGCCGAGGTGCATGCCGATGTCGATGATGACGCGCACCGATCGCAGCATCTGCCCGCTGAGGAAGCCGAGTCGATGGTCGGGCACGTCGAACCAACCGAACTCGTCGCACAAACGCTCGGCGTACAACGCCCAACCTTCGCCATGCCCGGAGATGAACATCGCCCGCTGGATGCGCGACAACGACTCGGCCTGCAACTTCGCGTACCCCAACTGCAGGTGATGGCCCGGCACCGACTCGTGGTAGCAGGTGGTGACGTCACCCCACATCGGGAAGCTGGTTCGACCCAGCGTCGGATACCACGTGCGACCGGGACGGCTGAAGTCCTCGGACGGCGCCGTGTAGTACGGCGCAGCGGCCGACCCGGCGGGCGGGATCAGTGCCTCGCAGCGACGCATCGGCTCGGGGATGTCGAAGTGCTCGACGCTGCGACGCAACGCCTCGTCGGTGAGTCCCTGCAACCAGTCGCGGTACGCATCCTCACCGTGCACCGCACGCGCCGGATCGGTGTTCAGCAGGTGCAGCACCTCGGCGAACGATGCACCGGGAAGGATCTGCTCGCACGTGGCACGCATCTCGCTGCGCAGGTGGTGGAAGTCGGTCCATGCCCACTCGTACATCTCGCGCGGGTCGAGCTCGGCGCCCAGCATCGAGCGCACGTTCACCGCATACCGTTCGGGACCGCACGCGTCGGTGTCGGATGCCGACGATGCATAGTCGTCGCGCAGGTACGCGGCGAACGCACCGTACGCAGCGATTGCCTGCTCGGCACCCGCAGCCACATCGGCCACCAACGTGTCGGACAATCCGTGGGCCGCACGAGCCTCGTCGGCCAACCCGTCGAACCAGCGACCATCGGCCCAGGTGGAGCACTGCACTGCGACGGCGAGCGCCTGACGCCGAGCCGCCACTCTCCCCGTCGATCGACCGAACTCGAACGAGGACCGCACGCCTGCGAGCGCCTCGGGCACCCGGTGCAGACGAGCGGCGATGTTCGACCATGCCTCCTCCCCCACCCGTGGCATCAGGTCGAACGTGGAACGAATCGTGCTGACCGGCGACGCCAACACCCTCAGTGCGTACAGCCACTCGCCCACCTCGTACGACTCGACTGACACGTCGAGTCGCTCGCCGATCACATCGGCGGCCAGACGATCGGCATCATCGATGGGCGTCATCGCGCGCAGCGCCTCACCCGTGCGCACGGTGTGCGCGTGCCGTTCGGCGTGTCCTTCGGGCGAGTAGTCCGTGAGCAGGTGGTCGTACCCGGGAATGCCCTGCGCCGTGGCAGAGCATGGACTCAGGGCTGCGCTCTCGGAGATGTAGCGGTCGGCGAGGTCGAAGAGAGGCGAACGGCCCATGCCGCCGAGCATAGGTGGGGCCGCGGCACCGACTCGGCTGCGGTCATTCGTCGTCGACGTCGTGCTCGCCGACACCCGACGCAGCAACTCGCGGTAGGTGCAGGTCGAAGCGGACGGCCACGGCGCGCGCCACCATCACCACTGCCACCGGCACCCAGACCCACGGCGTCGGACGTGAGGTACCACCCCTGTCGACGCGGGTCGACACCCGGGAACAGACGAAGCAACACCACACCCGCGACCGCCGTGGCGATGGCCACGACCACCGGCCATTCGTCGACCACCCACGTGACGGGCAGGTTGCCGATGAGCAGATCGCGAATCGTGCCGCCGCCGATGGCCACGACGACGGCCAGCACCACGGCACCGAGCCAGTCCATGTCGGTCTCGGCGGCAGCGATGACACCCGACGTGGCGAACGCCACGGTGCCGACCACGGCGATGACCAGGAAGGCACCGGACGAAGTGTCGAGGGCGGCGAACATCGCCCCTGAACCTACGGCCGAACATCCGCCGCGCCACACTGGAGACGTGGATGCCGTCTCCCCCGCACTGCACCTCGCCCAGTTCAACATCGCCGTGCTGCGTCATCCGATCGGCCATCCGGCGACCGCCGGGTTCGAGGCACTCATCGACGAGACGAACCGGCACGCCGAGGCGAGCGAGGGGTTCGTGTGGCGGCACGGCATCGATGCCCGCGACCTCGACACCACTGCGTACGACGACCCGCTCATCACGGTGAACGCCTCGGTGTGGATCTCACCGACACACCTGCGCGACTTCGCCTATCGGGGCTTCCACCGCGACGTGTTCCGTCAGCGCGACGACTGGTTCGTCGACTCGGCCGCCGTGCTGTGGTGGCTGCCGGCCGGCACCGTGCCCTCGCTCGAGGAGTGCAAGCGCCGCCTCGCCTTCCACGACCAGCTCGGCACGACTCCACACGTGTTCGGCATGGGCGAACGTGTGCCCGCGTTCGTACTGCACCGCTCGTCCACCGCCGACGGTGGCACCATCCGCGCCGAACTCGACCGCACCACCGTCGCAACCACCACGTGGACCGTGGCCGACCACGTCACGACCGCCGATGTGTCACTCACCATCGGTGACGCGTGGTTGCAGGCTGCGCTCGTGGATGCCCTCGGCACCGACGCACTCGCCCGCGGGGGTCGCCGACTGGTCATCACCGATCTGGGCGTCGATCAGTCGGTCGAGCGGATCAGCCATCGGCCGTACGCGCAGCGTCAGTCCGACTCAGGTGTCCAGCCCGACCAGTAGCGGTACCGGCCGCGGGACCTCCGGTACTTCCGAAGCCGGCCACGACGAGTTCGGACTCACGCCCGCGACGTCCCCGAGGTTGCGTCAGCACGCCGCCGATGTGATACCCTCTGGGGTATGTGCATGGCTGTCGAATGCCCCAAGTGTCAACGAGCCTCCTGGTCCGGTTGCGGTGCCCACGTCGAGCAGGTGCTCGGCCACGTGCCGCAGTCCGAGCGCTGCAAGTGCCCAGAGAACGCCAACGGCATCAACCGCTGACGCGGTCCACCGTTACAGTCGCGCCATGGCGCGGCACCCGTTCGACCAGTACGTCACGGCCCAGCCGCAGCCCCAGCGCGACACGTTGCGAGCCGTCGCCGCGACGCTGGCTTCGTTGCTGCCGGGTGCAGAGCCGTGCATCAGTTACGGCATGCCGGCGTTCAAGGCCGACGGCGTGGCGATCGCCGGATTCGCCGGCTTCGCGCGCCACTGCTCGTACTTCCCACACAGCGGTTCGGTGATCCCGGCCATCGCCGACCGGCTCACCGCGTTCGACTGCGACCGCGGCACGTTGCGTTTCCCGATCGATCGACCGCTCCCCAAGGCCGTGCTCACCCTGCTGGTGCGTGAACGCATCCGCCAGGTGAACGAGGCACAACCCACCAACGGCAAGGTGCGGGCGTTCTACGACAACGGCGTCGTGCAGTACCGCGGTGCCATGCGCAACGGCACGATGCACGGCGCATGGACCTGGTTCCGCAAGGACGGCACGGTGATGCGCACGGGGTCGTTTCGCCACGGCGATCAGACCGGCATCTGGAGCACCTACGACCGAGACGGCCGAATGGTGAAGGAGACACGGTTCACATGACTGACACACCCGTCGAGTGGAGCGTGCTCGCCCGCAACCTGCCCGAACACGCCCGGAACGCCATCCACACCGACGAGGGTGCGAGGGCGCAGGGCTTCCCCAGAGCACTGGTCGCCGGCGTCACCACCTACGCCTATCTCACCCACCCCGCCATGGCGGCGTGGGGCGCCCACTGGGTAGCCCACGGCGGAGGAGAGGTTCGCTTCCGCCGACCAGTGTTCGACGGTGACCTGGTGCGTTGTGAGCCCACGGTCGATGGCGACGCAGTAGGCATCGCGGCCATCACCGACGAGCCCGAGCAGCCAAGGGCCATCTTCCGGGCGCTCCGCCGTGGGGGCGCACCCGTCGCACGTCGATCCGGCAACAGCCTGCCGGTGAAGCACATCAGACTCGAGGGCGAGTGGGGCGCCGACTACGGCCTGCGTGCCGGCGACGACCTCGCCCTGTGCACCGACCTCGGCATCGTGCACCCGGCAGTGTGGCCAGCGCTGGCCAACAACGTGATGCACACCGAGGTCGTCCGCGGTGCATGGATCCACACGCGCAGCATCGTGCGCCACCACGCCACGGCACCGGCAGGGGCACTCGCCGAGGTGCACTCGACCATCGTGAAGCGCTTCTGGTCACACGGCGAACGCGCCGTGCTCGACGTGCACGTGGTGGTGGACGACGTGCTGGTCGCCTCGCTCGAGCACGAGGCGATCGTGGATCTGTCGGCGCCTAGACCGTCTTGACGATGAGCACGCTGCACGGCGCGTTGTGGGCGACGTCGTTGCCGACGCTGCCGAGCACGCGACCGAGGCCCTGCATGCGCACGTTGCCCACCACGATGAGGTCGGCCTCGCGACGCTCGGCCTCGGACACCAACGCCTTCGCAGGCGGACCGTCGACCACGTCGATGGTGTACTCGACGGATGCACCGAGCGCCTTCATGAACCGGTCGACCAGCGTGCGGGCGGCCTCCATGGTGTCCAGCTCGAACCGATCGGAGCCCACTTCGATGACGGCATGGTCGCTCTCGACCGCCGAGACAAAGTGGACGGTGGCGCCCACCGCCGCAGCGAGTTCGACTGCCTGACGCGCCGCATCACGCGACGTCTCGGTGTCTGCGATGCCGACCACGATCGACTTCATCGTCGTTCCCTCCATCGTCCTGACGTGAGCCCTTCCCTCGGGGCCTCGGACCAGCGGGAACCTACCACTTGCCGCACGACCCCTCGTCACCGCGAGCGGAAGTCGAGCCCCTCGAACGTGCCGGACTGACGCCACTGGGCGATGTAGTGGAAGTAGGCCACCGGGCCTTCGGGGTAGCCGGCGCCGTTCAGCTGCTCCTTGCGGCCCACCGGGCGGCCTTCGTTGTTGTAGTAGCCCGGAGTGCACTCAGCGGTACCGCGCAAGGTGCGGTTGCTCGTCTCCACCAGTGCCACCCACTCGTCCTCCGCCTGCGGCGAGACCTCCACCTCGTCAGCACCGAGCGCCTCGGCATGGGCCACCACGGCGGCGATGGTGGTACCCGCCTCGGAGAAGTTCTGGGTGACGTTCGAGATCAGGTTGGCCGCCTGATTGGGTGCCACCACGAACAGGTTCGGGAACCCGTGCACGTGCATGCCGTGCTTGGTGCGCATGCCCTCGGCCCAGTAGTCGCCGAGCGCCACGCCACCACGACCCCGGGTCTCGAACCCGCTGCGACGGGCATAGGTGGTACCCACCTCGAACCCAGAGGCGAAGATGATGCAGTCGAGGTCGTAGTGCGTGCCGTTCACCCACACGCCCGTCTCGTCGATGCGTTCGACACCCTTGCCATTGGTGTCGACCAGATGCGCGTTGGGTCGGTTGTAGGCCTGCAGGTACTCGTCGTGGAAGCACGGGCGCTTGCACAACTGTCGGTACCAGGGCTTCAAGGCTGCGGCAGTGTCCGGATCGTTCACCACCGCGTCCACCCGGGCACGGATCTCGTTCATCTTCTCGTCGTCGCTCTCCTCGTAGGCGCGCAGCATCGCGGCTGGCCCCATCTCGCCACCCTCGGCGACGTGCTGCATCATGCGGTCACGGATGCGCTTGGTGATGTCGGTCCAGCCGTCCATCACCAGGTCCTCGTCCGCAAAGCCACCGGTCTGCAGCACCACGAAGTTCATCAGCCACTTCTGCTGCCATCCGGGCCCGAGTGACGCGAACCACTCGGGATCGATGTCGTGGTTGTTGCGCACGTCGATCGACGACGGCGTTCTCTGGAACACGAACAACTCTCCCGAGTCGCGCGCCAGCGTGGGGATGCACTGCACGGCGGTCGCGCCGGTACCGATGATGCCCACCCGCTTGTCGGCCAGTGCTGCCAGCGGAGCTCCTGCGGGATCTCCACCCGTGTAGCCGTAGTCCCACCGACTGGTGTGGAAGCAGTGCCCGCCGAACGTCTCGATGCCCGGGATGCCGGGCAACTTCGGGCGGTGCAGCGGCCCGGTGCCCATCGACACGTACTTGGCCCGCATGCGGTCACCCCGGTCGGTCTCGATGATCCACCGGCTGGAGTCGTCGTCCCACCACAGCGCGGTGACGGCCGTCGAGAACACTGCGTTGTCGTAGAGGCCGAACGTGGTGGCGATGCGGCGCGCGTGTCCGAAGATCTCGGGCGCGTAGACGTACTTCTTCGACGGCATGTGCCCGGTCTCTTCGAGCAGCGGCAGGTACACCATCGCCGCGGTGTCGCACATCGCACCCGGGTAGCGGTTCCAGTACCACGCCCCGCCAACGTCGCCGCCGCCCTCGATGAGGCGCACATCGGTGATGCCCGCCTCCTTCAGCCGTGCTCCCGTCACCAGACCGGCGAACCCGCCACCGATGATGGCGAACGTCACCTCGTCGGTCAGCGGCTCGCGCTCGACCTTCGGCACGTACGGATCCTCGAGGAAGTGGGCGAAGCGGCCCGTCGGCTCGATGT
>Ga0075471_10003316_pt1 | contig 10480 bp, 7 predicted proteins | sample DEB19_08_DNA_2_FD_74787 | JGI IMG/M metagenome (GOLD analysis project Ga0075471, IMG submission 74787) | Aqueous microbial communities from the Delaware River and Bay under freshwater to marine salinity gradient to study organic matter... | ecosystem: Environmental > Aquatic > Marine > Coastal ... | reverse complement strand
GAATTTGAGTCACGAAGGAGAAAACAAGTGGAACTTTGTAGGCTGAGAGGCGTTGTTGGCAGAGTTTTTTCAGTTGCTTGGCAAGTGTGTCTTCCATTTTATTTTGTGTGATCAGTTCGGCGACGGGAACATGACCTAGAACAGGGTGTGGGCGGGCGAGAACGCGGGCGGATTTCACCATAGGATGCGTAGTTAAAACTGACTCGACCTCCTCCGGGAAGCATTTCATTCCACCCACATTGATGACGCTTTGTGAACGACCCTTGAGAAAAAAGCAGCCGTTTTCATTGACCTCCGCGATGTCGCCGGTAGGAAACCAGCCTTCGCGGAGAACAGTCTCACTACTCTGCCATGGGCTGAGATAGGCATCAAATAAGCCTGGGCCCCGCAGGAGAAGTTCGCCATTATCCAGTTTGGCTTCAAAGGAGGGAGTTGGCTTGCCAACAGAGGTCGGGTGAGTGGCTGCGTGTTCGAGGTTGATGAGCGGTAGGCCCACCTCAATGACGCCCAGCGCCTGAGTGATGTGCACGCCGGTCTTCGAGTGAAACAAATCAGCCACCTCTTGGTTCAAAGCAAACGCCGTGCTAACAACGAGTCGCAGTTTTTGCATCGCAGCGATATCAGGTTGGCTGGCGAGGAGTGTGTAGTGATAAGGAGAGCCATAAATGACCGTGGCTCTGTGCTTACGCATGAGACAGAGCATCATTGCGGGGTCGGCAGAGGGTGCAAGGAGAGTGGTTGCACCATGGTAGAGATACAAAATGATCGATACAGCAAAGTGGTGCGCCATTGGCAACACCCAGAGCACGCGATCTACGGGACTGATGCACAGTGCCTCATTCGCTGCGGAGATGCGAGCCAGTAGTGTTTCATGAGAGATGACGACACCTTTGGATCGTGCGGTGGTGCCGGAGCTGAAGCGGATAAAAGCTGAGTTCAGTGAATCGAAAGCTTCCGATATTTCAGTGAAGTTCGAGAACTGCATAAGCTCCAAATGCCAGTCGTCAGCATTCTTGGCGCGAAGTATGGCGTGCACTGAAGTGCGTTCGATAAGTTCCTGCTGCTCGTGAAGGGTCAATTCAGAAGCTATCGGAACGAAGCATGCGCCTGATTTTAGGATGGCAAGAGCTAGAACTATGTAATCCGGTCCGTTAGGTGCATCTAAGCCGATCCGAGGTTGTTTTGCCGGTGAAGGCCAATTCAACAATCTTTGTAGGGTTTTTTCAGTTTGGCTAACACGAGCCTGTAAGTCAGCGTAGCTCAACGAGCCACAAGGACTTATAACTGCCATCTCCGGGCCGTGATGGCGCTCGAAAATGAGGTCAACGATGTTCATCAAGCGTAAGGCACGGGCGTGCCGGTGCTGTTCGCGAGCTTCTTGAAGCGCGTGATCAGCTCGTTCGTGATCTTGCCCGGCTTGCCGTCGCCGATGGGACGGCGGTCGTATTGCACGGCGGCGATGACTTCGGCGGCGGTGCCGGTGAGGAAGCACTCGTCGGACGTGTAGATGTCAAAACGTGTCATGTTTTGCTCGGCGAAGGGCAGGCCCATTTCTTGGATGATTTCGATGACTGCACGACGTGTGATTCCGTCGAGGGCCCCGGCGGAGATTGGCGGAGTGGTGACCTTGCCGTTCTTCACGATGAAGACATTGTCGCCAGTGCATTCGGAGACGTAGCCCTGGTCGTTGAGCATGATGCCCTCCTCGCAACCGGCCTGGATACACTCGATCTTGGCCATGATATTGTTGAGATAGTTCAGGCTTTTCACTTGGGGGCTCAAAGCGGCGCTGTTCGGCCGGCGTGTGCCGCAGGTGATGAGGTGGAGGCCGTTTTCGTAGCGCTCCTTCGGGTAAAGCGTGATCGTGCTGGCGATGACGAAGACACTAGCCTTCGGGCATTGGTAGGGATTGAGGCCGAGCGAGCCGACACCGCGCGTGACAACGAGGCGGATGTAGCCATCGCGGAGGTGATTTGCTGCTACGGTCTCGACTGTGGCCCTTTCTAGTTCCTCAAAAGTCATCGGAATAGTCAGGCAGATAGCCTTAGCGCAGTCATAGAGGCGGTGGAGATGCTCCGTGAGGCGGAAGACGCGGCCATTGTAAATGCGAATGCCCTCAAATACCCCGTCGCCATAAAGCAAGCCGTGGTCGAAGACAGAGATCTTCGCCTCGGATTCAGGAACCAGTTTGCCGTCGAGCCAGATGAGTAGAGGTTGGGACATGGGAGCAGCTTTCAAAACACACGAGGGAGGATTTTGCAAGTGCCATGGCAGTAGGGTCGGAGCAGGTTCTTTTGCCTTGCCAATTTCGGAGCTGCTCCCTAGCCTCACTGCCGCTTATGACAGACACCTCTGGTAGCTCTATCAAATTCAAGCTCTTCCTGATGATGATCCTCGAGATCGCGATCTGGGGAGCCTGGCAGATCAAAATATTCTCCTACATGGGTATGTTGGGCTTCATGCCGGACCAGCAGTGGCTAGTGGGTAGTTCGTTCGGCATCGCGTCGATCGTGGGTATCTTCTTCAGCAACCAGTTTGCCGACCGCAACTTCTCCGCAGAGCGTTTCTTGGCCTTCTCGCATGTGGTCGGCGGCGCGGCTTTGATCGCCACGGCCTTCCAAACTTCATTCTGGCCCTTCTTTGGCTGCTTTGTCACCTACTGCCTGCTCTATGTTCCGACGATCTCGGTCACCAACTCGCTCGCCTTTGCCAATCTGCAGGACCCGGCCAAGGATTTCGGTTTTGTGCGCATGGGTGGAACCATCGGCTGGATCATCGTGAGCTGGCCCTTCATCTTTCTACTCAGTGAGAAGGCGGGTGCATCCGAGACAAAGTGGGTCTTTATCGTGGCGGGCATCATTTCGTTCGTTCTGGCCGCCTTCAGCCTCACGCTACCACACACACCGCCACGCAAGGATGTGGATGGTATGGACAAGGTGGCCTGGCTGAAAGCCGTGAAGCTGTTGGGCAATCCCTTTGTGCTGGTGCTATTTCTGGTGACTTTCATCGACTCGACGATCCACAACGGTTACTTCGTAGTCATCGATGGATTCCTGCAAAAAGTGGGAATCTCAGCGAATATGAGCATGGTGGTCAGCAGCATAGGGCAGGTGGCTGAGATCGTAACCATGCTGATCCTCGGCGCGGTGCTCAAGAAGATCGGCTGGAAGATCACGCTCATCCTTGGCATTGTGGGCCATGCAGCTCGGTTTGGCATCTTTGCCTTCTTCGGCACGCCAGACAGCCAGTGGCTCATCATTGCGGTGCAGGTGCTGCATGGCATCTGCTACGCCTTTTTCTTCGTCACCGTGTACATCTTCGTGGATGCGGTCTTTCCGAACGATGTGCGTACGAGCGCTCAGGGCCTCTTCAACTTGCTGATCCTCGGCGTGGGCATGGTGGTGGCCAGTAAGCTCTTTCCGCAACTGCTCGCCAACTACACAAACGATGGCGTGGTGGATTACAAACAGCTTTTCTTTGTGCCTTCCGGCATGGCACTGGTCGGCATCCTGCTTCTCGCTTTCTTCTTCCGCCCGCCGACACACGGCCCGGAAGGCGAGGTGAAGCATTAATGCGCGAATACATGCAAAGAGTTAAGTGTGATGCTGGATTGAAAACAGCGTTCCTCTTTTTAAGGCTGCACTATTGCACCACTCTTTCGCACTGAACATGAAGCTTTACGAAGGTCCGATAAGGGACTTCCGGCAAAGATCGGCATAGAGGCCGCCCGCGGCGATGAGCTCGTCGTGGGTGCCTTGCTCGGTGATGCGGCCGTGTTCGAGGACGTAGATGCGGTCGGCGTTGCGCACGGTGCTGAGGCGGTGGGCGATGACGAAGCTGGTGCGCTTCTTCATGAGCCGTTCGAGTGCTTCTTGGATCTGTCGTTCTGTCTCGGTGTCAACGCTGGCAGTAGCCTCGTCGAGGAGGAGGATGGGCGGATTGCGTAATAGGGCACGGCCAATGCTGATGCGCTGTTTTTCGCCGACGGATAGCTTGATGCCGCGCTCGCCGACGTGTGTGTCGAGCTGATTGGGCAGGCGTTTGACGAACTCGGAGGCATTGGCGCTCTCCAGCACGCTCCATAGCTCGGTTTCTGTGGCATCGCGTTTACCGATGAGAAGGTTGTCGCGAACAGTGCCGTTGAAGAGGAAGCTCTCCTGCGTAACGTATCCGATCTGACGGCGCAGGCTGGCCTTGCTGATGCTCTTCACCGGCGTGCCGTCGATGGCCAGCGTGCCTTCGTCGTGCTCATAAAAGCGCGTGAGGAGGTTGATAAGCGTCGATTTTCCCGCGCCGGTGGGGCCCACGAGAGCGATGGTTTGGCCGGGCTGCGCATCTATGGTGATACCGTGCACGGTGGGCAGCTTCCCGGTGTAGCTGAAGCCGATGTTGTCGTAGCGGATGTGGCCTTTCACGTTTGATAGCGTGAGCCCGTCATCAATACCATGCTCTTCTTCGGCATCCATGATACCAAAGACTCGCTCGCCTGCAGCGCGACCTGCCTGAATCATCTGGTTAAGGCTGTGTAGTTGCTCGACAGGATCGTAAAAGAGGCGAGCAAGGAGCAGAAAGGCGGTGAGGTCGCCGGGCTTCATGTTGCCATGCATGATGGAGCGCGCACCGAACCATAGGACGATCAGCGTTCCGAAATCCTTCATCAGCGCCATGGAGGGACGGTAAATGGACCAGACATGCATGAGATGAAGTGTGGCATTTTTTAATGCTCCGGAGCTTTCATTGAAGCGGGAATGCTCCTCCTTTTCCATGGCGTAGGCTTTGATTTGGCGCATGCCGCTGACGTTGTCGTGGAGCAGCGAGTTCATGCTACTAGACGCCACTCGGACGCGGCGATGGCGGTCACGGGCGCTTCGGGTATATAGAACAGCCCCGAGTGCTAAGAAGGGCATCGGCAGCATGGCTGTCCAAGCCAGCGTAGCATCGGCATAAAACATGAAAGCAGCCACGATGATGATTTGCAGTACAGCTACGAGGCCTTGCTCGATGCCGTCGATAAGAACACGCTCTACAGCTGGAATATCCTCGGAGACAGTGGTCATGATGTCGCCCGTGGGTCGGTTGTCGAACCAGCGCAGAGGAAGGCGTTGCAGCCTCTCGTAGAGGTCACTGCGCAAATCGTAGATGACTTTTTGTTCGAAGCTATTGTTTAACCGAATGCGCAATGAGTTGAATAGATTTTGCAGCACGAATGCGCCAAAAACCATCATCGCTGAGGGTGCAAGGCGATCCCAAGCCTTTGCGGGAATGATTACGTCAATAATCTCTCGCGTTACAGAGGGCAAAACGAGGACAAGAAAAGTGCCGCCGACGGCGCAGCCGACCTGAGCCATAGCCATGCCGGGATAGCGTTTGAGATAGGAAAAAACTCGGAGAATGGTGCGCACGCAGGGTGCTTTGGCGAGGTTGGCGACAGTGGCAAGGGCAGTGAGGGCGATGATCAGAAATATGTTGGATCATCAAGAGCATGCTCTCACAGAAGCCTTTTACCAATGATAGAGAAATCGAAATCTCCATGGCCAGCGCTCACGCCTTGGCGCATGACTTCGGCAGTTATTTCGAGCGCGGGTAAAGCCAGCTTTGCTTCTTCGGCGAGTTCACGAGCAAAATCTGCATCCTTGAGCATGTTTCGCAGGCTGAAGTGCGGCTCGAAATCACCGTTCATGATCGCTGGAAGCTTCATGCCAATGAGGGTCGAGTAGTTGGCATTACCTTCGAGAGCTGTGAGCAGGCGTTGGAGTGGGATGCCGTTGGCGTGCGTGATCGAGGCTGCCTCTGCCAAGGCTTCCACAATGACTGATGAGACAAGGTTGGTCACAATCTTTAACACCATCGCATCACCGATTGAACCTAGCGGCATGATCTTTGCCGCGCTAGCCTCCAGTACTGGACGTGCTCGCTCCAGCAGCGTCGCTGAGCCGCCAATGTAATAGCAAAGCTTTGCATTCTGTGCAGCCATTTTGCTGCCCGTGAAAGGCGCATCGAGAAACGCTGCACCTGCATCCTCCACCATTTTAGCGGCCTCATGCGTGGCTTTTTTGCTCACCGTAGCATGGTTCATCACGATGTGGCCTGCTTTCAGCACTGGTAGCATGTCCTTCACCGAATCCAGAAGAGCCTTGCTATCCCTCACAAAAATCTGAATGAAGCCAGCCGCCTGCGCCACTTCACGCGGAGAAGCAAGAAAATTTGGCACTGCACGGGCGCTGCGACTCCAAACAAAAACTTCATGTCCTGATTGCCGCAGGTTTTCGACGACTCGGCTGCCGATGATGCCCAGACCGAGAACTCCAACATTAGGTTTGCTCATGCATGAGCGATTAATGGGGCACGGAAGAAAAGGCAAGTTCTGCGTGTAGGTTGTGCAGATGCTCCTCCAGTGCATCTCTCCATGGACGCGGACGGATGCCTGTTAGTTTGGTGAATCGGGCGGTGCTCATGCTGGTATGAGGAGGCCGTGCATCTTTGAAAAAGTGGCAATCCTCAAGAGCTGATGGCGATAGCTTCTGCGTGAGGACTGGTAGACCTAGCCGATTGGCAATCTCTAGCGCGGCTTCTCCCCATTGCTGCCAAGACGCGGTGCCTTGATTGCAGAGATGCAGGATTCCTTTGATTTCTGGATGGCTGGTCACGAGCATTCGAATCCACTCGCACAGATCTCGGGTGAAAGTGGGTGAGGAGGTCTTGTTGGCGATGGCAGAAAGGTTCTCACTCTGCATAGCTTTGGCGATGATTTGATCCGGATGACTGCTTTTGTCGGGACCAAATAACCACGAGACGCGAGCAACCAGTGCCTGTGGACAAGCTTTCAGAACAGCTAATTCACCGTCGCGTTTCGTTAGACCATACCTATTGATGGGCATGGCTGGATCGTCTTCATTCCAAGGGGATAGCTTGGTGCCATCAAAGACATAATCAGTGCTGAAATGGATAAGGCGTCGCCCCAGCCGATGGCACACCCGGGCCAGTTCCCTAGGTGCTTCGGCATTAATTTTCTGTGCTAGTTCTGGGTGCTGCGCACAATCATCTGGGCTCGTGATTCCCGCTGGATTGATCAGCACATCAAAAGGCTGCGCTTCAAGGCGTGCCTCGATTTCTTCGAGGCGCATCAAATCGAGTTCAGCGCGAGTCCAAGCCACGACGTCGCAGGTCATAGCGAGTTGTCTAGTCAGCGAACGGCCAAGCCCGCCGTTTGAGCCGAGAATCAGAAGGCGAAGGGAAGCGGAAGGCATTGAATGTGCATGTTAGTGGATGATGCATATTCAAGCGACAGCTTTTCGATATCCACAACGTTCTGTAGAAGTTCACTGCCATGTCTTTTCTTGCCCGCCATCCGATCCTGCGCCTCATGGCTTCACCGCAGCATTTGTGGCGCACGCTTTCGCTTGGGCTTAAGACCATCTGGCTGCATAAATTGCGATCGTTCTTGACTGCCCTAGGAGTGGTCTTTGGGGTTGCTTCTGTGGTTGCCATGCTGGCCATCGGTGAAGGGGCCAGTCATGAGGCTCAGGAACAGATCCGCAAGCTTGGCAGCGAGAACATCATTCTGCAAAGCGTGAAACCGCCGGATGGCCAGGGCTCCGGTGCCGAAAGCCGCAGCTTCATCAGCGAGTACGGTCTGACGCGGCGGGATGTAACCCAGATCATCCAAACTGTACCGGGCATTTCGATTGTCGTCCCCAGCCGTTTCATCAGTGAAAACATCTGGAATCTGGACCGCAGCATAGACGGTCAGATCATGGGCGTTCTCCCCATCTATCCTCGAATGCGCAACCGCGAGTTGAAGTCCGGGCGCTTCTTCACCGATCTTGAAATGAAGGAAAGAATGCCAGTTTGTGTACTCAGCGAGACAGTGGCCCGCAGGCTTTTTCCCCTCACAGCACCTGTGGGTAAATCTGTTCGAGTTAAGGGTTATTACTACACCATTGTGGGGGTTATTCAGGATGAAAGCACCCTGATCGGTACCGACGCCGCCAGTCCTGCGAACAGTGCCGCTGCGCACATGATGATCCCTTTTGATACTCTGATGGACCAGTATGGCGAAACCTTCTTTCGCTACCGTACTGGAAGCTTTGAGGCTGAAAAAGTTGAATACCACGAGGCCGTCATCCGCGTCGAGGACGTAGCCCAGGTGGAGAGCCGTGCTGAGGCGCTACGGCACCTTATGAAGTCCAATCATAAAAAAGATGACTGGCGCATCATCGTTCCTATCGAACTCCTGAAGCAGGCAGAGCGAACCAAGCAAATTTTCAGCATAGTCTTGGGAAGTATAGCAGCGATATCTCTGCTTGTGGGCGGTATTGGCATCATGAACATCATGCTTGCCAGTGTTACCGAACGCACTCGGGAGATTGGCATTCGCCGGGCTCTCGGTGCTCGTCAGGCGGATATTGTGGTGCAGTTTCTCATCGAGACTGTTCTCCTCGCTGGTGTAGGTGGACTTCTTGGCGTCGTTCTCGGTTTGGGGATTCCTATGGCCGTTCAGCATTTTGCTGGCGTAACCACCATCATCAAAATGTGGTCACCCGTTCTGGCGTTTTCCATTTCGGTTCTTACCGGTGTCGCTTTTGGTATTTATCCGGCAAGCCGTGCTGCCAAAATGAACCCAGTGGAAGCATTGCGTCATGAATAATCTGACTTACTTCGCAATTTTTAGGATGCGGTTATTGTAGCTGTCAGTGATGTAAAGTTCTCCGGTTATTGGATGAATCGTGACGCCATGTGGACGTGCAAGAGCGCAGCTCTTCGGATCGCTGCCAGGACTTCCTCTGGCTTGTTGGCCGGTGCCGGCGATGCGCTCGATTTTGCCTGTGGCTGGGATGTAGCGACGAATCAGATGGCTTTCGGCATCTGCAATGATGACGGTATCGTCTTTGTCTACGCAGAGGTGCTTTGGACCGTCCATAGTAGCCTCTAAGGCGGGGCCGCCATCACCTTCACCGCCTTTTTTGCCACTGGTATTCACCACGGTGCGAATCTTACCATCGGTGCCGACGACACGCAGGGCATTGCCACCGCGTTCGAGGATGTAGATATGGCCGTTGTGATCGACGGCCACGGCACGCGGATCGACGAGCGGGGCTTGGGTGGCGATGGCTCCGTCCTCCGGACGGCCTTTTTTGCCGTTACCAGCCACGATGTGGCAAGTGCCGCTGACGAGATCGACAACGTGAACTTGCTGTAAATTGGCAATGTAGAGCTTCGTTCCGGTGAAATCGAGAGTGATGCAGTAAGGGCCAGTGCCTTTGACGTTTTTGCTATTGGCTTTGAAGCCGGGAAGCGTCTTCACAGTGCTGGTTTTGAGGTCGACTTTGCGCACGACGCCGTTCCAGGTATCGCCGATCAATATGTTGCCATCCGGTAGCACCGCGAGGTTATGCGGGCCGTTGAATTGCGCTTCGAGAGCGGGGCCGCCATCACCGCTGTAACCGGCTTTTTCTTGCCCCGCGATGTGAATGAGCTTTCCGCCCTCCTCGACGCGGAAGAGCCTATTTCCCGAAATCATCTCGACGACATACATTGTGCCTTTCGAATCGAATTCGGTGCCAAAAGGCTCCTTCAGACCTTCGCTTACGACTTCGACGATCTTTTCGGCATGTAGCGACGTCGCGAGGACGAGGACGGTGAGCAGGGAGAGTAGCGGTTTCATGCAGTGTGCTTCATACGAGCATGTGAGTCGGGTCCGTTCAATCGAGTTGCGGGGCTTTTGCTAGGCGTGAGACTTTAAGATTGTGTTCCTAGGTTGTGCTGATCAAAATCGCCATCCCATGAAGAACACCATCCTCGCACTCCTCGTCCTCATCACTGCCGCCCAAGCGCAGACCAAGCCCGCTGCTTCTGCGGTGAAACTGCCGCCGCAGGTTCCGGACGTGGCAGCGGAGAAGTTCGGGCCCGATGGCAAGGTTAACGCGGGCTTCATCGCATCGCATGAGCGTTTTGTGAAGATCGCTCAAGAAGGCAAGGCGCAGCTCGTTTTCCTCGGTGACTCAATCACGGCAGGATGGAACGGTAAGAAAGAGATCTGGGACAAGGCCTTTGGTGCCTACAAGCCTGCGAATTTCGGCATTGGTGGCGACCGCACGCAGCATGTGCTCTGGCGCATCACCCACGGCGAGCTCGATGGTATCAAGCCGAAGGCCGTGGTGCTCATGATCGGCACGAACAACTCTGGCAACGATCCGGCCGAAAGCATCGCGAAAGGCATCATCGCTATCGTCGAGACCATCCGTGCGAAGCAGCCGCAGGCCAAGATCCTCCTGCTGGCCGTGTTTCCTCGTGGCGAGAAGCCCAACCCGAACCCGGGCCGCGAAAAGTTGACCAAGGTGAACGGCATCATCGCCAAACTGCACGACGGTCAAAACATCCACTTCCTCGACATCGGCGCGAAGTTCCTCCAGCCAGACGGTTCGATCTCGAAGGAAATCATGCCTGATTTCCTCCATCTCTCGGCGCAGGGCTACCAGAT
>Ga0075471_10003315_pt1 | contig 10483 bp, 6 predicted proteins | sample DEB19_08_DNA_2_FD_74787 | JGI IMG/M metagenome (GOLD analysis project Ga0075471, IMG submission 74787) | Aqueous microbial communities from the Delaware River and Bay under freshwater to marine salinity gradient to study organic matter... | ecosystem: Environmental > Aquatic > Marine > Coastal ... | reverse complement strand
CCCGGGGGCAGATTTTCGTTTCGGACTGGTCGAACGGTCAGGTCGGGGAGTGGACGACCTCCGGATCCAGCGTGAACGCGTCGTTGATCACGGGATTGAGTCAGCCGGATGGCATCGCGGAAAGCGACGGCTACCTGTACGTGGCCAATCAGCAGGCCAATACCGTCGGCAAGTACACGATGTCGGGACAGGCGGTCGATGCATCGTTCATCACCGGGCTTTCGGCTCCCACCCAACTCGTCGCGTCCGGAACCACCCTGTATGTCATGAACACCAGCAATAGCACGATCGGCAAATACACGACGGCCGGTCAGACGTTGGATTCCGCGTTCATCACGCTGACGCAGAGTTTCCCCTACAGCATGGCCCTTTCGGGGACGAGTCTCTTCGTCGTCGCCGAAAGCCAGGGTTCTCACAGCCACAGCAACAGCTTCGTCGTGCAATACGATGCGGCGACCGGCAATTTCTTGGGAGACGTCATTCAGCAGGTGCCTGGCAGTCCGACCGGGTTCTACGGTTTGGCCGCTTCCGATACGAGTTTGTACCTCTCGTTCTCCTACACGAACGGATACGTCAGTCAGTACACGACCGCGGGAAGCCTCGTGAACGCGAAGCTCATCGACAACCTCGACGGCCCCGAGGACCTCGTCCTCGTAGGCAACGATTTGTTCGTGCTCGAAATCGGGTCGAACCGGATCGGCCAGTACACGACGTCTGGGCAGACCGTGAACGCCGCGCTCGTCACGGGTCTTTCGAATCCCCGGAACCTGGCGGTCGTGCCCGAACCTTCGACCGTGGTGATGGCCCTCGCCGGTCTGGGGTGCGGGTGCTCCGCGCTCGTCCGCCGTCGCCGCGCTCGTTGACCGAGCCGCTCTCGGCACTCGTGATCTCACGCTGGGCAGGGCGTCGCAAGGCGCTCGGCCCAGTGGTGTTTCCGGAGCGTGAGGCCCGAGCCGCTCGCCGTGGCCTATGGGCCGATAAGTCGCGCACGCCGCCGTCGGAATGGCGGGCCACGGAGAAGGACCGTAAGGGCGAGGCGGCGGGGAAGCGGTAGGCGGGGTCAGAAACGCCAGATGGCCGACGAGCTCGTGGGCCAGGCCGTCGAGGTTCTCGAGGTCGCGATGCCGAGGCCAGGGGCCGGCGACGTCTTCCCCAAGGTGCTGACGGAGTAGTCGGCGGCACCTCTCGTGGCGGATTCGTCCCTCGATTTGCCCGCTTCGTCCCAGTCGCGCCCGATTCGTCCCTGCCCGTGCCCGATTCGTCACTTTTTGGGGCAGGTCGGTTGACCATTGGCCACCGTCCGACACACTTCGCGGAAAAAGCGGAGCATCGCCTCGCCTGAGACAGATGCTGCCTCTTGTCTCGCAGGCCCGTTCGTGTCGGCGACGACCCATCCTCCGTTCACTGGAAAGATTGGGGCTTCGATGCCCAGGAAGCGATCTTTGAACGAGTGGAGTTCTTTCCCGCCGAGGCAGGCCAAGTCGTGTCGCCTGGTGGCGACTCGCTGGCTCGCGCGGCTCGCGGTCGCAGCGACAACGCTGCCGGCGATGTCGGACATCGGCCACGCGCAGACCTCCGTCACGCTTGATGCCACCAGCGGCTCGAGCACGATCCCCGCGAATTACACGACGTCCGGCGGCCTCACCATCAGCCTGGGATTCTTCGGCGACTATCTCATCGTCGGGGGCGGTGGTGCTGCGGGCGGCACAGCTGCCGGCGGCGGCGGCGGCGGCCAAGTGCTGTCTGGATCGGGTGTGCAGATCACGTCCGCGACGAACACCGTCGTCGTGGGTAGTGGCGGCGCGTTTGTGAACAACAGCGGGACGGGGGCAACCGGCGGCAGTTCATCGTTCCTTGGCACGACCGCGATTGGTGGCGGTGGAGGAAATGGCAGTACCGGCACGGGTGGCACGAGCGGTTCGGGATTCACGGGCGGTAGCAGATCTAGTGTTTACAACGGCGGCGGTGGCGGCCAGACGGCGAGGGGAGGCTCAGGTAACTCGGTCGTCCCAATTGCTGGCAGCGGCGGATCCGGTTTCAACTCGACGATCACCGGCAGCACGCTGATGTACGGCTTCGGAGGCAGCGGCGGCGGGGCGAGCAGCGGAGCCTCCGCACAAAATGGCGACGGCACGATCACGAGTCCCCGGGCAAACTCTGGCGGCGGGGGGCGCCGAATCAGCGGCACGACTCCCGGTAACTCCGGAAACGGCACCGGTGCCGCTGGTGTCGTAATCCTCCGCTATGCGGGGGGCGACGCCACCGGTGTCACGGGCGGCACCGCCGTAACGGGAACGGGGAGCGCCGCGGGCTTCATGCTCCAGCAGTTCATGACCACCGGAACGAGCACGCTGAGGATCGACTTCAACGCCCGGCTCGGGGCGACACTGACCGGCACCATCTCCGGCGGTTCCGACGGCATGACCTTCAACGGCCCCGGCAGGCTCACGCTCGCGGCCGACAACACCTACACGGGCCTCACCACGATCTCGGCCGGCACGCTCGCCCTCTCGGGCGCAGGAAGCATCGGCACCGGCGGCCTGAACCTCGGCACCACCGGCAGCCCCGGCGTGTTCGACCTCTCGGGACTCACGGCCGGCAGCTACTCTCTGCCTGCGACAGGCAACCTCGCTGGCGCGGGCACGCTCTCAGGCAACGGCAAGACGCTCGGCGTGCTCGGGTCGTTCACTCCCGGCAACAGCCCCGGCACGGTCACGCTCGGCTCTGGCTTCACGCTCGACCTCTCCGGTTCTGGCACGAGCGTGTTTGAGATCACTGACCCTGCCTACTCGGCGGGCACCTACGACCTCGTGAGCGGCGACGGCAGCGTGGTCTTCGGCGGGATTCTCAACCTCGCCTTCAGCGGCGGTTCTTACGCCAACGGCACGGACGTACTGCAGATCTTCGCGAACACCGGTGGCCGCTCGGGCAACTTCTCGGCGGTGAATGCCACCGGCCTCGCGGCAGGGCAGTCGGCCACGTTCAATCCAGCGACGGGCTTTATCACGGTCGTGCCGGAGCCCTCGACGTGTGTACCGCTGCTTGCCGGTCTGGCCTGTGGCGGCTACTCGCTCTTCCGCCGTCGCCGCGCACGCTGACCTGAGCCCTTCGCGGCACTCGTGATCTCACGCTGGGCAGGGCATCGCAAGGTGCTCTGCCCGGTGGTGTTTCTGGACGATGGCTATGAGGCCGACCGGGCACACCGCCCTACCCTTTTCCTACCTGACCTGCCCTTCCACGGCTGGGGCACGTCGGTCGTAAGTTGCTCGCCCCCAAGCAACTGGCTTGGTCCGGGGGTTCCTCGTGTTCCTCCGCCGCGGACTACGCCCGTCGGTTCGGCGAATCGCCATCTGAGACCCTGCAAAAACGCGGGCGAGGCCTCTCGGTCACAGGCACGAACGCGGATGGCTGTCCATGCGCAAAGCGGATAAAGGCCGCCGATTCGTCCCTGCTGGCGCCCGATTCGTCCCTTTGCCGGCCTTCGGTATTGTCGCGACCAATCGGCCTGGTAGAAGGAATCCGTTCTCGGTGAGTAGCCCGCCGCTTCGCCTTCATACTGGAGTCGTCCTCATGCTCGCGTCCGTTCCCGTCCGCTGGCGTTGTCTTCTGCGGGGCCTGAACTTGGTCCTCGTCTTCGGCCTGATGGTCCTCGAAGCCGGCTGGGCATCGCGAGCCACGGCCGCCGTCAGCGACGTCTACACCACGTTCGGCATCTTCACCGGCGGCAACTACTCGTATGGCTTCGGCAGGTTCGATCTTGCCACGCCCACCGGCACGAGCGGCTCGTATTCGTACGCCTGGACGCAGCTTGGGGCGACGGGCAGCCCGACGCTCGCCAATCTGGCGATGAATCCTGTTTCCGGCTCGATGACACTCGAATATGAGTTTTTTCAGTATCGATCGATCACGACGGCCGGCGTGATCTCCGGCAGCCTGGGGCCCACGTCCAACTTCATGGGCATGGCGTTCGACATTGCTGGCGACCTCCACGCCTACGCCCCCAACGAGGCGCCGACGACGTGGCTCAAGCTTGATGCCGCCAACGGCCAGACGCTGACCAGCGGCACCATCGGCGGCCAAGTGACCGGCAGCGAACTCTATTCCTCGTTCGGCGGCAACATGGCCGCCGGCCCCACAGGGGGCTACTACTTCGCGGACGAGTCCACGGACGAACTCGTCCGATTACAGCTTTCCGGGCCGAACGCGATCACGACCGTCAGCGGCTCGTTTGCAGGGGGGGGCTTCGGCCCTGGGGTATTCTCGCGGTTGTGCATGTTCACGAGCGGCACCACGCTCTATCTCCTCGGAGACGAGACCCTGTTCACGGTCAACGAAGCGACGGCGGCGCTCACGAAGCTCGGCACGATCACGGGCGTTCCGACAGGAATCACCGGCTTCACGGGCGCTGCATCGATGATCACCGTCGTGCCGGAGCCGGCTTCCTGCGGGCTGGCCGCGGTCGGGCTGGCCGCCTCGGCAGGCTGGTGGGGTCTCCGCCGACGCAACCAGAAGCGTTAGGGACGCGGTCGGCTGTCTATGTTTCTCCACGGCGACCACGTGCGGGTGATTGGACTACCCGCGTCGGCCAGTTCGCTGCCGCCGGAGACGAAGGTGCTCTTCGAGGCGGCTGTCGGCCGAATCCTGCGTGTCGATGACGTCGATGCCAAGACCGGCGTCTTGGCCCTGAACATTCACGCGGATGGTTCGCAGGCGGATGATTGGTGCCAGCACACGATTTGGTTGGAGCCGGCGTTCGCGGAGTTGGTTTCACGCTCGACCGTTCGCCCGGCACTTCCGTGATCGCCACGCGGGATCCTCGCCGTGATCATCGGCGTGTTCTCGCCCTCCGCAGCATGCATCCCCGATGCCGTCGAACATCGAGATCAAAGCGAGAGTCGCCGACGTGCCGGCAGTCGTAGCCTTGGTGGCCGCGATGAGCGACACGCCACCGAGAAGGCTTCAGCAGCGGGATACGTTTTTCAGGTGTTCGGCCGGCCGCCTGAAAGTGCGTGAGCTCGAAGCAGGGGCGAGCGAGTTGATCTTCTACGCCCGGGCCGATGTCGCCGGTGCCAAGCCATCGCACTACGAGATCACTCCCGTGGCCGATGCTGCCACACTGAAATCGGTCCTTCGGCAGGCACTGGGTGAGACGGTGGTGGTCGAAAAGACTCGGTTGCTCTACCTCGTGGGCCAGACCCGCGTGCATGTAGACACGGTGATGGGCCTTGGCACTTTCCTCGAACTGGAGGTGGTGTTGCGGCCGGATCAAGCACCTTCAGAGGGCCTCGAGATCGCCCGAGATTTGATGCGACGGCTGCGAATAGAGGAGTCCGATCTGCTCGCCACCGCCTATGCGGACATGCTCGCCGAAGCTGCGTCCATCCTGGCCGCGTCCCACGCCTCACGGCGTTGGGCTTGTACAAACGGCATTCGTGGAAGCCGAAGGCCGTAAGGCCTCGGGTTGGGTCGCGCGTGGCGCTGCGTCCAACCTGACCGCGTCCCACGCCTCACGGCGTTGGGCTTCTACAGCGACGCGTGGCGGCACCTCTCGTCGCCGATTCGTCCCAGCCCGTGGCGGATTCGTCCCTGGATTTGCCCGATTCGTCCCTGCCTGCGCCCGATTCGTCCCATTTGGGTTTTTGTGCCTTTCGGGCACGCGATCTGGCTGTACAAGACGAGTCTCGAAACCCGGTTCCTGATCGTCATGCCAAGAGTTTGTTCGTGATGCCCATCGCCCGGCTGCCGGCGTCGCTTGCCATGCTGACCAGAGCCCACCAACTCACACCGTAATACCAATGCCAACCCAGAGATGGCCCCGCTCGTGAAGAAAACATTCCGCACCATCGCTGCCAATTCCTGTTCGTGGTTTCTCAGGCTCGCCGTCGCCGGCCTGCTGGTGGCCGGTTTTGCGCCGAACCAGGCCCACGCGGCCACCACCACCTACGACACCACCAACACACCCTACGCCGGCGGCACGATCAATCCCGGCGATACCGTGCTCTTGAACGACGGCGCGACCGTCACGGGCAACGTCGTCGCCAATGGCACGCTGCAGTTCAACCAGACGGGAGCCCTGACGATGAGCGGCACGCTCTCCGGCACCGGCACGCTGGCGATGACGAACACGGGCACGCTCAACCTCACCGGCACGACCACGATCGCCAACTCGGTCGCGCTGGACCTGACGACGTCGGCATCGGCGGGCCTGCTGCAGATCCGTGCGGGAACCGGACAGCTGTTTATCGGCAGCACCGGCACCGGCTCGCTCACCGTTTCCGGCGGCAATGTCTCCAACGGGTTTGGCTACATCGCCAACAGCGTGGCGAGCGTGGGCTCGGTCACGGTGTCGAGTGGCACGTGGACCAATAGCGTCAACCTCGCCGTCGGCTCCAGCGGCACCGGTAGCCTCGACATCTCGGGCGGCACCGTCACGAGCAATGCGTGTTACATCGGTAACAACTCCTTTGGCGTCGGCGCCGCCACGGTGACGGGGGGCACGTGGTCGAGCAGCTCCTTCGGCGTCGGCTTCAACGGCAAAGGCACGCTCGATGTGGCCGGCGGCACGGTCATCAATACGTCGGGCGGCTACGTCGCCTACAACGCCAACAGCTCCGGCACCGCCACGGTGTCGAGCGGCACCTGGGCAAGCAGTGGCGACGTGGGGATCGGTCGCGCCGGGAACGGCACGATCAACCTGACCGGCGGCCGTGTCTCGGGTTCGAACAGCTCCCTCGGTGTCAACGCAGGTGGCCGCGGCACCGCCACGGTGTCGAGCGGCACCTGGGCCTCGGCCGGCTCCTTCGTGATCGGCGGAAGCGGCACCGGCTCGCTGACTGTATCCGGCGGGAGGGTCACGAACACGTCGGGAACGATCGGCAGCGGCACCGCCGGCCGAGGCCGCGTCACGATTTCGAGCGGCGAGTGGGCCAACAGCGGCAGCCTCATGATCGGTATTCTCGGCTCCGGCACGCTCTCCATGAACGGCGGCAGCGTGACCAACACGTCCGGAACGCTCGGCAGCGGCACGAACGGTCGAGGCACCGCCATTGTGTCGGGCGGCACGTGGGCCAACAGCGGCGCGATGGTCATCGGCGGCAGCGGGCAGGGGCTGCTCGTCGTGAATGGCGGCAATGTCACCACGACCTCCAGCACGCTCGGCAGAGTGGCCGTCGGCTCCGGCACCGCCAGGGTGTTGAGCGGCACGTGGGCCATGAGCGGCAACCTCGCCGTCGGATCGACTGGCACCGGCACGCTCGACATCTCGGGCGGGCTCGTGATCGTCGGCGGCACGCTCTCGAAAAACGCTGCGAGCACGATCAGCTTCTCAGGCGGCACGCTCCAGATCGGCACTGGCACCACCGACGGCGTGCTCCTCGGCGGTACGGGCAGCCTCATCAACGACGGCGATCTGATCTTCAATCGGTCCGATGCCTCGGCCTACTCGGGAGTGCTCAGCGGGTCAGGGGCCGTCACGAAACAGGGGGCGGGCCAACTCACGTTCGGCGGTGCCAACGCCTACGCTGGCCTCACCACGATCTCGGCCGGCGCGATCGCCCTTTCCGGCACGGGCTCGATCGGCACTGGCGGCTTGAATCTAGGCACTACCGGCAGTCCCGGCGCGTTCGACCTCGCCGCGCTCACGGCGGCGACCTACTCGTTGCCCGCAACCGGCAACCTCACCGGCGTGGGCACGCTCACCGGCAGCGGCAAGACGCTCGGCTTGCTCGGCTCATTTCTTCCCGGCAACAGCCCGGGCACGGTGACGGTCGATTCCGGCTTCACGCTTGACCTTTCCCAGTCAGGCACGAGCGTGTTCGAGATCGCGGATCCCTCGTACACGGCGGGCACGTTCGACCTCGTCAGCGGCAGCGGCAGCGTGATCCTCGGCGGCGTGCTCAACCTCGACTTCAGCGGTGGCACGTATGCCGCCGGCGCGGACGTGCTGCAGCTCTTTGCCACCACCGGAGGCCTGTCCGGCACGTTCTCGTCCGTGAGCTTCACCGGCCTCGGGACGGGACAGTCGGCCACGTTCAACCCGGCGACGGGCTTCATCACCGTCGTGCCCGAACCGTCCACTGCCGCTGCGGCATTCGCCGGCCTTGCCTGCGGCTGGTTGGTCGTGCGTCGCCGCACGTGCTGACGAGAGCACACCAACTCACACCCTCGTTCCAACTCACCTCTTGATACCAACTCACACCGTGACACCAAACACAAAGGAGACCCTGCTCGTGAAGAAAACATCCCGCCTGCTTGCTGCCCGTTCGTCGTCGTGGTTTGCCAGGTGTGCCGTCGCCGGCCTGCTGGCGGCCGGTTTCGCCCACCACCCGGCTCGCGCCGCCACGACCACCTACACGTCCGCCTACGCCGGCGGCACGATCAATCCCGGAGACACCGTGCTCTTGAACGACGGCGCGACCGTCACGGGCAACGTCGTCACCAATGGCACCATGCAGTTCAACCAGACCGGATCCCTCACGATCAGCAACACGATCTCGGGCACCGGCACGCTGTCAACGACGAACACGGGCACGCTCAATCTGACCGGCACGTCGATCCTGGGTGGCGGGCTCAAGTTGGATATGACCACGTCTGCAGCGGCGGGCCACCTGCAGGTCGGTTCGGGAACCGTCGCTTTGTACATCGGCTACACCGGCACCGGCTCGCTCGCCGTCGCCGGCGGCAACGTGACCGTTGGGGCGCTCACCCTCTCCAACACGTCGACCGCCTTCAGCTCCGTCACGGTGTCGAGCGGCACGTTGACCGCGGTCAACGTCGCCATCGGCGGAAATGGCCCCTGCACATTCGACATGACGGGCGGAAGCATCGTCTGCGCGTCGCCCTACATCGGCAACAACGCCCCGGGCGTCGGCACCTTCACGATTTCCGGCGGCACGGTGACGAGCGCAGGGACCGGCATGGCCGTCGGCTACTCCGGCAAGGGCACTCTCAACCTCAACGGCGGCAACTTCAACAATTCGGCCGGTTGTTACGTCGGGTACAACATTGGTAGCTCCGGCACGGCCAACGTCACGAGCGGCACGTTGGCGCTTTCGACCGAAATGAGCCTCGGTCGCCTTGGGAACGGCACACTCAATCTGTCGGGTGGCCGTATCAGCAACAATTTTAGCTCGATGGGCAGCGGCAGCAGCGGCGTCGGCACCGCCACGGTGTCGGGCGGCAGTTGGATCTCGACAGGCACCCGCGGCGTCGGCGGAAACGGCATCGGCACGCTCAACGTGACGGGGGGCAATGTCACCAACACGTCTGCCGCGATCGGCAGCGGCACCACGGGTACGGGGACCGTCACGGTGTCGAGCGGCACATGGGCCTCCAGCGGCGCCCTCGTCATCGGCGGCAACGGCAGCGGCACGCTCAACGTGACGGGTGGAAGTGTCACGAACACGTCTGGAACGCTCGGCAGCGGTACGACCGGCCGAGGAGTCGCCACGGTGTCGAGCGGCACCTGGGTCGTCGGCGGCAATCTCGTCGTCGGCTCGAGCGGCACCGGCACGCTCACCATGTCAGGCGGCCTCGTGACGGTCAGCGGCACGCTCTCGAGGAATGCATCGAGCACGATCAACCTCGACGCCGGCGGCACGCTCCAGATCGGCACCGGAACCACCGGCGGTGTGCTCCTCGGCGGCACGGGGTCCCTCGTGAACAACGGCACGCTGATCTTCAACCGGTCGAATGCCTCGACCTACTCCGGCGTTCTCAGCGGTTCGGGTGCCGTTACGAAGCAAGGGGCGGGCCAACTCACCTTCGCCGGCGACAACTCCTACACGGGCCTGACCACGATCTCCGGCGGCACACTGCAAATCGGCAACGGCGGCACGGCCGGATCGATCGCCGGAGATGTGGTCAACAACGCCACGCTCGCGTTCAACCGTTCCGACGCATCGAGCTATGCCGGCACCATCAGTGGCTCCGGAGCCGTCACCAAGTCAGGCGGCGGCGCCCTCACGCTCGCCGGAGCCAACTCCTACTCCGGCCTCACCACGATCTCGGCCGGCACGGTCGCCCTTTCGGGCACGGGCTCGATCGGCACCGGCGGCCTGAACCTGGGCACCACGGGCAGCCCCGGCGCGTTCGACCTCGGGGGGCTCACGGCGGCGACCTACTCGTTGCCCGCGACCGGCAACCTCACCGGCGTGGGCACGCTCACCGGCAGCGGCAAGACGCTCGCCGTGCTCGGCTCATTCCTTCCGGGCAACAGCCCCGGCACGGTGACCGTGGGCTCCGGCTTTACGCTCGACCTTTCACAGTCAGGGACGAGCGTGTTTGAGATCACGAATCCGTCGTACACGGCGGGCTCGTTCGACCTCGTCAGCGGCGGCGGCAGCGTGATCCTCGGCGGCGTGCTCAACCTCGACTTCAGCGGGGGCACGTATGCCGACGGCGCGAATGTGCTGCAACTCTTTGCCAACACCGGGGGCCTGACCGGTACGTTCTCGGCGGTGAACTTCACCGGCCTCGGGGCGGG
>Ga0075471_10003313_pt1 | contig 10488 bp, 8 predicted proteins | sample DEB19_08_DNA_2_FD_74787 | JGI IMG/M metagenome (GOLD analysis project Ga0075471, IMG submission 74787) | Aqueous microbial communities from the Delaware River and Bay under freshwater to marine salinity gradient to study organic matter... | ecosystem: Environmental > Aquatic > Marine > Coastal ... | reverse complement strand
CTATTGCGTTTCGGGGGGAAGCTTCCCGCCGTGGACGCGGCGGCCATTGCCGCGCATTATGGATCAGTCAGCGCGGTTACATTCATCGCTGCAACCAATTATCTCAAGGTCGTCAATCAGCCCTTCGAAAGCTACACGACCGCATTCCTCGCCGTGATGGAGTCCCCGGCCATCCTGATCGGCGTGGTGTTGGGAAAACTCGGGACCAAGAAACCCGGCGAGAGCTCCGGGGTTTCGCTTGGGAGGGCGATGCACGAGGCGATCTTCGGCCGCAGCATTTTCTTGCTCGTCGGCACGCTGGTCGTGGGGGCGTTGTGCGGTGAAGCGGGCATGAAGAAGGTTGAGCCGTTCTTCGTGACACCGTTTCAAGGTGTGCTCGCGCTCTTCCTCCTCGAAATGGGCATCGTGGCTGGGCGCCGGTTGGAAGACTTGAAGAAAGTCGGGGCCTTCCTGCTCGCCTTTGGCGTGGTGGTCCCGCTTATCAATGGCGCGCTCGGCGTATGCCTGGGCAAGCTCACCGGCCTCGGGCTTGGTGGGGCGACATTGATGGGCGTCTTGTCCGCAAGCGCGTCATATATCGCCGCCCCGGCTGCAATCCGCACATCGCTGCCAGATGCAAACCCAACGCTTTACCTCACCTCATCGTTGGCGATTACGTTTCCGTTCAACATCACACTGGGTATTCCGATTTACCTCGAGATCGCCCGTAGACTTTACTCCTAGGCATGAGAACCCATCCGATGAAGCTGGTGACTATAGTTTGTGAAGCCCATGCCAAGGAGGTTGTGACCCATCTACTCAGCGAGGTCGGAGCGCACGGCTACACGCTCTTCGCCGTCGAAGGCGACGGTTCGCGCGGCAAGCGGCCAGCAGACATACCGGAGTTTGCAAACATCCAGATCGAAGTCATTGTGCCTCCGGCCGTTGCCGAGCAGTTGCTGGAAAGACTCGGGAATGACTTTTTCCCCCGATACGCCATGGTCGCCTTTGAGTCCGAGGTGCGCGTCTTGCGAAAAGAAAAGTTTTAAGCTCGTTGGGGACGAATGCAGGCGCAGAAGGTGGCGCTGACGGTGACTTAACTTTTCGGTCGTTTGTATCGATGTGGAACTCCGCCGCGTCGTGTAAACCGCCGTGCCGTAACGCACGAAAGCATTTGTTCCGAGCATAATTCCAAAGTCGCAGGGAAGTTGTAGTTCCTAGTTCGTTGGCGGCCGGAGATGCTGCCCGCGTGATTGACGTTGAAATTCTGTCCCGGCAGGGTTGGGGCCACACTCCACACCGACTATGAAACTACTCGTGTCTCGCAGCGCAGCCCTGCTCATCCCACTCACCCTTCCAGTCTGGGCATTCGCGGCTGAAGCGGAATCCGCCACGCACCTCCACGCCAACTCTGTGCCTCAGGCCCTCGGCCTCATGGCGCTTTTTGCCGCAGTCGGCATCGTCGTCGCCATTGCCGGCTATCGTGTATTCGACAAGTTCACGCCAGGCGACATGCACAAGGAAATCATTGAGAACAAGAACACTGCGGCGGCCATCGTGGCAGCTGCGGTGATTCTGGGGGTCAGCCTCATCGTGGCCGCGGCCATCATGGGCTGACTCATTCGCTTTCCCCAGGTGAAGCGCAGCCAACATATCCGACTCGTCCTGCTGGGCGGTTTGTCCGGGGCCGCACTGGCGAGCAGTGGGCCGACCGCCAATGCCCAGTTGTCCTCGCAGGGCTATGCGCTGCACGGCAACGCTTTCACCAACGACCACTATCTTCCTCATGCTGGCTACTATCACGCTCCCTATCGGGCGTGGTTTCCGCATCGCTACAACCACTTCGACCCGCAGCAGCAAAAGTATTTCCACGGCGGTCAGTGGTCGCCCCAGCCCCACCAGAGTTTCACTAACATCTCCGAACCCCTGCCGCAGGCGGTGGCCGCCGCCGTGGCAGCCCAGCCCAGACAACCGGTTCAACATTCCACGACGCGCAGCGGGTTTGGCGGCACCTCACATTCTTGGGGAGGGATTGGTTCCTGATGATCCGCCACGCCACCAACCCGCGCGCGGACTGGCAGGCGAAGGTCGAGCAGGTGGGCCTGACCTACCACTCCCACCCGCACGGCCCCTACTGGGACGAGTCTGCATGCTACGAGCTGGCGGCTGACGAAGTGGCCGCACTCGAAGAAGCCGCCAACACGCTGCACCACCTGTGCATTGAAGCTGCTGAAGCGGTGATCCAGCGCGGCTGGTGGGACCGGCTTGGCATCCCCGCAACCGCCATCCCCAGCATTCTGCAAAGCTGGGAGCGCGATGACTTCAGCGTGTATGGCCGATTTGACTTCGCGTTCGACGGCGCGTCCCCGCCCAAGCTCCTCGAATACAACGCGGACACGCCAACCGCGCTGGTTGAAGCCGCCGTGGTGCAATGGTTTTGGCTGCAGGACACGCGTCCCAATGCCGATCAGTTCAACTCGCTTCACGAGCGGCTCATCGCTGCCTGGCAACGCTGGGGCGGCAAAGCCCTGCACTTCAGCGCCATCAAGGAGCACACGGAAGACGAGCAGACCGTGCTTTACCTGCGCGACACCGCCGAGCAGGCGGGCGTAACCACGCAGTTCATCCATGTCGAGGACATTGGGTGGAACGGGGCCGACTTCGTGGATCTGGCGGATGCTCCGATTCCTCAGTGCTTCAAGCTCTATCCTTGGGAGTGGTTGTGGCATGAGGAGTTTGGCCAGCACCTCAGGCTGGAACGCACCCGCTTCATCGAGCCCACCTGGAAGATGCTGCTAAGCAACAAAGGCCTGCTGCCCATCCTGTGGGAGCTCTTTCCCGGACACTCCAATCTGCTTCCCGCTTATGACACAGCGGAACGCCTAGGCGGCAACTTCGTCAAAAAGCCCAAGCTTAGCCGCGAGGGCGCGAATGTCTCACTCGTGCAGGCAGGCCAGGTGTGCGAGGAAGTCGGCGGCGATTATGGCGCGGAAGGACACGTGTATCAGGCGATCGCTCCGCTGCCGGAGTTTGCCGGCAACCATCCAATCTTCGGCGTGTGGGTGGTCGATCACGAAGCCGCCGGACTGGGCATCCGGGAAGACACTCTGCGAATCACGGGCAACTTGAGCCGCTTTGTGCCGCACTTCTTCAACCCGTCACAATCATGAGCACTGCCAACCCAACGCCGATCCGCGTCGGCATGAGCGGCACCTTTGCCGGAAAGAGTTATTCCATCATTGCCCGCGTGATGATGGGCATGGAGGACCAGGGAGAGACTTATTATTGGAACGAGTTTTACCTCAGTGATGGCTCCGATCGCATAGCGATGCTCGTGTGCGAGGAAGTTTATGGCGCACAGCAATGGCGGCTCTTCACCGAGTTCACGCCCAACACGCCGCTGACCGCCGGCGAGGCTGGCCTGAAAAAGGTCGGCGACCGTGTGAACCTCGACGGCGTGTCCACCGAAGTCACAGTCGTGGACGAGACTCGAGTTTACTTCATCGAGGGCAAGGCCCCCGACTGGGTGTCGGTCGGCGACGTGGCACAGTATTTCAACGCCGAAGCCAGCGGCAAAATATGGGTGGTGAGCTGGAGCGGCGACGAGGTGGAATACTACCGGGGAATGCAGCTGCATCCCGAGATGGTTGCCCAAGCGCTGCGACTGCCACCTACCTCCCTGAAGGCAGCATCAACCAGTGCGGCGAGTGGCAACCGCATCTTTGGCATTGGCGCAGCGCTTTTCACGTTTGCGATCGCGGGTTTCTTCTTGTTTCGCGGCTGTGGTCGATCGCACTCGATAGTCAAACCCAGCACAAATCCGTCCCCGCCTGTGGTTCAGCGCCGGCCCGCTCCCGCCCCGCTGCTCACAGTCGGAACCAACCTTGTCATCGCCGGGCAGTCTTATCGGGTCATCACGCATCGCGTGACGGGCTTCACCAAGGTCAACGCGCAGTGGAACACGCATCACTATCAAATCACCGACGACCGGGGACGGACCAATCTGCTGACTGCCCGGGTGCAGGCCGCAATCACGAACTGGCATCTCTTCAAGACACATGCCGCCACCCGCCCACCAGCTCCGACGGTTGCCGCCTCGATGTGCGTTGGCGAACAGGTCTTGCTCGATGACTTCAGCGGCACGGTGGTGGAGGTGCTCATGTCGCGGGAAATTTCCCGCCACGGGCCGCCCATCGAAGGATTCGCACCGAACGGATTGACTTACCATTATCTTGCCTCGGGCACAGGTGGGATCTTAATGGCCTGCTGGGATGGCCAGGGCATCACCTTTTATCGAGATCACTTGGTAGCCCAGATCACGCCTTAATAGGGCAGCCTCAAGCATCGGTCACGATACTCGCGTGAGCCTCCTTCGCGTCAAATCTTGCTCGCCGCTGGTGGTCAGGCTGGCTACCTTCCGGTCGTGACACCAACCAAAATCTTTGGCCTCACTGGCGGCGTGGGCATGGGCAAAACCACCGTGGCCCAACTGCTCGAACGCCGTGGCGTGGCCGTGGTGGACACCGACGTGCTGTCGCGCAAGGTCGTCGAGCCAGGCCAGCCCGCGCTGGCCGAAATCCAGGAGATGTTCGGATCGGCGGTGATTGCCCCGGACGGTTCACTTCGACGCGAGGAACTGGCCCGGCGGGTGTTCGCCAGTGACATTTCCCGGAAGCAGTTGGAAGCCATCCTGCATCCGCGCATCCGGACGCTGTGGATGGCGCAGGCTCAGGAGTGGCGCGCCGCTGGCATCAAGCTGGGCGTGGTAGTGATTCCACTGCTCTATGAGACCAACTCCGCCCGTCACTTTGACAAGGTCATCTGCGTGGCCTGTGCCGGGACATCACAACAGCAACGCCTTGCCGCCCGTGGCTGGAGCGCGGAGCAGATTCAGCAGCGCATCGCCGCGCAATGGCCCATCGAGAGGAAGATGACTTCGGCAGACCATGTGGTTTGGGCAGAAGGAAACCTGGAGGTGACCATGGCCCAGGTGGATCGCATACTGAGCCAGCTCTGAAGGACCGGGTGCCGGGGCACTTGGCGCCGTCTGCAAGGGACCATTCAGTTCTTCGTCAGGATTTCACTCCGGCCACTTCAGCGTCAGCGTGCCGAGAATGCTGTGCGCAGTATAATCGTAGGCGTTGCCTCCGGTCGGCTCCGTGTAGCGGTTGAAGCCGTATTGCAGATTCACCATCGCGCCACGCCGCAGCCGCGTGGTCAGGCCAGCCTGCAAACTATGCTGGTCGTATTCCAAGCCCGCCGGCAATCCGCCCGCTGCGTTGTTCTGCGCGTAGTCCGCCCGAGAATACGAATGACTCAGGCGCAAGTCCGTCATCGCTGTCCACGCGAACGTCGCGCTGCCCTGCAAGCTCACAATGCCCCCGCGCCACGGCACCACGGAAGCCACGCCGTTCTGCGCGCTACTCGCCCGGCTGTCGGTGTAGCTCGCGCTGGCATTCAGGGTCCAGCGGCGGAACGGCGTGAGCGTGTGGCCCATGCTGAAGGTGTGCGCGTCGTGGTTCGCCGCGAAAACCGCTCCGCCCGGTGTGGTGCCCGCGAGAGCATATGTCGCCGTCACATAGTCCGTCGCGGCGAGCCGGTAGCCGATGTGCGTTTGCCACCACGAAGTGGCGCGCCAGGCCACGCGGGCGTCCACCTCATCGCCTTTGCTGGCCAGTTGCCGCAGGAATCCCGGATAAGGCCCGCCACTCGCCGCGATGACGTATTCTGAGTTCGCATAGTCAGTGCGCCGCTCGCGCCGCTTGTAGCTGGCGGAGAAGGTCACGCCCGGCCACGGCGACGTGTTCCAGCCGGCACGGAACTCTTTTCCGTCGGCGTCCGCGTCCGTGCGGCGCAGGAACGGCTCCGCACCGCCGATCTGCCGCTCGAACGTGCCGCGCGCCTCCTGCTGGAACCGCCCCTCCGCGAACAACGCCGTGTGCGGGACGCCCGTGTAGCGCAGCCCGAACTGCTCTGTCGTCGCGTGCGTGTCGAGCTGGGAACTCAGCGTGATGGGCACGGAGAACAGGAACGGAATCGCGGGATTGCCCAGCCGCAAGTTCTCGTCTCCGAGGCCGGTCTGCCGCGTCCACTCGCTCTGAGCGACGGCGGAGAACGAAAGGTTCGCCCACGGCCCGGCCAGCGCCGATGCGCTGAACAGGTGCGACTCGCGGCCGAGCAGGATTTGGTTGGCGAACCATTGCTCGCCAAACGCGCCACCGCCCGCAGCCGTCACGGTGCTCATCTGGAAACCCGCGTCGCCCTCCATGCGCGAGTAGAGGTAGCCCGCCGAACCGAAGAGCCAGTCGCGCAACTGCCGCTCCAGCCGCAGCACGTTTTGCCCCTGCCAGTGGCTCGCCAGCTCGCGCACGAACACGAAAGTCGAGGGCGTGGCAGTGCCGCCGAACGCGCTACCGGGCGCGGCCTGCTCCTTCCGTGTGCTCAGGTCGTAGAACTCAACACGCGCGCTGTTCTCGATGTGCGTGCCGCGCCAGTCGTGTTCGAGGTCGAGCTTCAGGATGTGCGTCTGCTCGTCCACGAAGCGGAGGGATGGGTAAATGTTCCGCGTCACGCCGCCTTGCGTGGAATCTCCCCAGTGCAGCGTGGACTGCGCGCCGTCGCGGAATTGGTATTCGTAGCCCAGCGTCACGCGCGGCCACTCGGGCAATGTCAGACCCACATCAAACGCAGCGCGCCCGCCGTCCATGAACAGCTCGCGTCCGATCCGGAAACTCGGCGTGGCAAAGGGCGCGTAGTAACCGCCCGTGTCATCGTAGTAACGCCGCGATTGCTCAAACTCGGCGCGAACGAAGCCCACGTCGCGCCGGTCGAGTGAGAGCTTCACCGCGTAATCTTCCTCTCGCGCCATGGCCCGACCGGCGAGCGAGAAGCGCGTGTCAGCGTCCACTTGCTGCTGGTATGAGAAGTTTGCCCCGCCACCGGAAACGCCGGGACGCAGGCCCGTGTGCTCACGGAACCTCGCCTCATTGCCGCTGACGGAAATGGCCCGAATCGTGGGTGAGACAGAAAACTCAATCTTCGGCTGGCGGCTGAACGCGGCCGCATCCCACTTCACGCCCTGATCAATCCACGCGCGCAGTTTGCCAACTTGCTCAGTGGTGAGCGGCTCGCCCTTGCCGGCCGGCGGCATCTGCGTGTCAGCGTCGAGGCGGGCGACGGCGTGTATCAGCCGGCTCTCCGCGCTGCGGCCCGGCAGGATGGCGAGGCCGCCGGCACCGCCGCGCAGCGCGGCGTCACGGGTGTCGAGCCGGAGACCGCCCTTGGGTTTCAACGCACCGTGGCAGCGCACGCAGGAGGTTTCGAGAATGGGTTGAATGTCTTTCGCGAAGTCAATCGGAGCGACCGCTGTTGGAGGGAGCTTGCCTGATTCAGCCGACATCACTCCCGCTGTGCCGACAACGAGCGTGACCAATAACTGAAGCCTGAAACCTGAAACCTGTTTCATCAGTATCTCAGCTTCGGGTCAATGTTTGAGCCATGCACCGCCGTATGGCAGCCGGCCGCCCAGCAGGTGCCGCGACGGATGAACGCGGTGTGCGAGGTGTTGCCAAAGACGATTTCCCCGGCGGTGGTCTGCACCTGCGCGTGGCACTTGATGCAGAGATTAACATCCCGCTGGTGGAGGAGCTTTTGCGTGAAGGAGCCGTGTGGCGTGTGACACGCGAAGCAACCCTCGCGTAACGCCTCGTGAGCGAAAACGTGCGTCTTGCTCTGCTCGCGGTGGCAACTGGCGCACGTTTCGTTCAGCCGCGAGAGCGCGAGACCGCCTTTGGGCCTGTGGATGTCGAAACCGTGTGCGTCATGGCATTGTCCGCAGTGGAGTTTGCCTTCGAGGACTTGGTGGTGATGCGGCAGCCGGAACTCCGCGTGCGTCTGAACGTGGCAGGCGAAGCAGGTCTCCGGGGACTTGCGTGGATTGACGATGAACTTGTCCCTCCCCTGCCCTCCTGTCTGGACGTGCTTGCTGCCCGGTCCGTGGCACGACTCGCAACCGGTCTGGCCCGCGAGACGCGGGCTGTCCGAGTGGAAGCGCCCGTGCGCACTGGCGGCAAAAGTGCGGGCGTAGTTCGTGTGACAGTCGGCGCAGGCCTGGTTGCCGACAAAGGTTGCGCCCACGATAGCCGGCGGAGCGGAGACGGTGCGCTCAACGGTGGAACAGGAGCTAAGAGACAGGCAGACAAAGGTGGCGAGCAAAAGTGATGGAAAAGCCAGCCAGCGGAGGAGTTGTTTGGCTGTCAGATTCACGGGTGGAGGGTGCCGTGAAGTTGCACTCCGTTTCAACGCAAAGGCGCAAGGACGCACAGACGCGGAGCGGAGACGACTTGGAATGAACGGTTCATACAGACCTTCGGGCTTTGCGGCTTCGCGGCTTCGCGTCCTTGCGTTAGATCCTCGGGGTCCAAGTGGGCTTGCCGGTCTTGCGGGACTTCGCGGGCTTCTTGCCGTAGCTCATCTGGCGGGTCGGGGCTTCGCCCCCGGCCATGCGTTTCAGTTCGTTGATTTGATCGCGGAAGAGCGCGGCTTTCTCGAACTCCAGGTTGTTCGAGGCTTCAATCATCTGGCCTTCCAACTCGCGGATGGTCTCGGTCACGTCGAAGTCGCCGGCGGCTTCGTTGAGCATCCCGGTGGCAACGTCGCGGAGCTCCTTTTGCGAGGAAAGACTGTCCTCCATCACGCGCGTGACGCTGCGGGGTGTGATGCCGTGCGCGGCGTTATAGGCGACTTGCTTCTTCCGTCGGTATTCGCAGACGGCGAGGAAGCGCTGGATGCTCTGCGTCTTAACGTCGGCGTAAAGGATGACTTCGCCGTTCAGATGGCGTGCGGCGCGACCGGCGGTCTGGATGAGGCTGGTCTCACTGCGGAGGAAGCCTTCCTTGTCGGCGTCGAGGATGGCGACGAGGGAAACTTCCGGCAGGTCGAGGCCCTCGCGGAGGAGGTTGATGCCGACGAGCACGTCGAACTGGCCTTTGCGGAGGCCACGGATGATTTCGACCCGCTCAAGCGCGTCCACCTCGCTGTGGAGGTAACGGACATTGATGCCGATGTCGCGGAGGTAGTCAGTGAGTTCCTCGGCGGTGCGTTTGGTGAGGGTGGTGACGAGGACGCGCTCCTTCTTCTCGACGCGCTTGCGGCATTCCTCGATGAGGTCGTCAATCTGGCCCTTGAGCGGTTTGAGCGTGATGGTCGGGTCAATGAGGCCGGTGGGGCGGACGACGAGTTCCACAACCTTGCTCCCAGCCCATTGCATTTCGCGTGGCGCGGGGGTGGCGCTGACGTAGATGGTTTGCTTTTGGAGCGATTGGAATTCCAGCCAGTCGAGTGGCCGGTTGTCGAGGGCGCTGGGCAGGCGGAAGCCGTGCTCGACGAGCACTTCCTTGCGCGAGCGGTCACCGGCATACATCCCGCCAATCTGCGGCACGCTCACGTGCGACTCGTCCATCACGAGCAGAAAGTCGTCAGGCATGAAGTCAATCAGCGTGGTCGGTCGCGAGCCGGGCGGGCGCTGAGCGATGTGGCGGGAATAGTTCTCGATGCCGGAGCAAACGCCCATTTCCTCCATCATCTCGAGGTCGTATTCGGTGCGCATCTTGATGCGCTGGGCTTCGAGAAGTTTGCCGTGCTTCTCGAACCACGCGATGCGCTCGCCGAGTTCCGCGCGGATGGTGAGGAGGGCGGCCTTGAGCTTTTCGTTCGTGGTGACGAACTGCTTGCCGGGGTAGATGACGACAGCTTGAAGCTGCTCTAACACTTCGCCCGTGAGCGGCTCGAAGCGCGTGATGCGGTCAATCTCGTCGCCGAAGAACTCAATGCGCAGGCCGTCCTCGGTGTAGCCGGGGCGGAGTTCAAGCGTGTCGCCGCGCACGCGGAATTGGGCGCGCTCGAAGGCGATGTCGTTGCGCGTGTATTGGATGTCCACGAGGCGGGAGAGCAGTTGCTCACGCGTGAAGGCCAGGCCGACGCGCAGCGGGATGACCATCGCCTCGTAGTCTTCCTTGCTGCCGATGCCGTAAATGCACGAGACGCTCGCGACCACAATCACGTCTCGGCGCGCGAAGAGGGAACTCATCGTCGAGAGGCGCAGGCGCTCAATCTCGTCGTTCCGGCTGGAGTCCTTCTCGATGAACGTGTCGCTGCGCGGGATGTAGGCCTCGGGCTGGTAGTAATCGAAGTAGCTGACGAAGTATTCGACGGCGTTCTTGGGGAAGAAGGACTTGAACTCGGCGTAGAGCTGCGCGGCGAGGGTTTTGTTGTGCGAAATGACGAGCGTGGGCCGCTGAATCTGCTGGATGACATTCGCGATGGTGTAGGTCTTGCCGGAACCCGTAACACCGAGGAGCACTTGATGTTTCGCCCCGGCCTGCACGCCAGCGACCAGCTTCTCGATGGCCTGTGGTTGGTCGCCAGCGGGGGAGTAAGGCGCGACGAGTTCAAACATCGGCGCGAACGGTAGGAGGGAGATGGAAAGCAGTCAAACCGCAGCGCCACGGG
>Ga0075471_10003311_pt1 | contig 10490 bp, 12 predicted proteins | sample DEB19_08_DNA_2_FD_74787 | JGI IMG/M metagenome (GOLD analysis project Ga0075471, IMG submission 74787) | Aqueous microbial communities from the Delaware River and Bay under freshwater to marine salinity gradient to study organic matter... | ecosystem: Environmental > Aquatic > Marine > Coastal ... | reverse complement strand
TTCTGGAATCAGGCCCAGCAGGAAGCGGCGGCGAGTGCGGCACTCTCCGATGTGCCGCCGGGCGCAGGGGCTGCGGAGGCTCATTTGAAGCTGGCTGCAAAATATCCAAAAACCTCCGCCGCGCCGCGCGCCGTGCTGGTGGCGGCGGGCGACTTGTTTGCCGCCGGCAAGCTTCCCGAGGCGGAGACCCAGTTCAAGCGGTTGCTGGACGAATACAGCGAAAGCCCGTTCCGTGTGCAAGGTCTGCTCGGCGTCGCGGCCTGTCTGGACGCGCAGGGGAAAATCCCCGACGCGGTCACGCGCTACGAACAGATCGTCGCCCGGTATCCCAAGGAGGCGGTTGCTTCCCAGGCCAAATCCGCCTTGGCGCGGCTCTACGAAATCCAGAACAAGCCCGCGCAGGCGTTGCCGCTTTACGAAGAACTCCAGCGCACCGAAGCCTATAGTTCGTTCGGGTTGGAAGCCAACATCCGCCGGCTCGCGCTCCTGGCCAAACATCCGGAACTGGCAAAAGCCAAAGCCCCCACTGCCAGCCTTAAATAATTTCCCCATGAAGCTTTCCATCATCGGCACGGGCTACGTCGGACTCGTCACCGGAACGTGTTTTGCCGAAGTCGGCCACCACGTCATCTGCGTGGACAACGACGTCAACAAGGTCAAGCTCCTCCAGTCCGGTGGCATCCCCATCTACGAACCCGGCCTCGAGGAACTCGTCAAAAAGAACGTCGCCGCCGGGCGCTTGAGCTTCACCGCCAGCATCGCGGAGGGCGTCGAGCAATCCGACGTCATCTTCATCGCCGTGCCCACGCCGCCGCAGGAAGACGGCTCGGTGGACCTGAGCTTCATCGAGAAAGTCGCCCGCGACATCGCCGCCGCCATCACCAGCTACAAAATCGTCGTGGACAAGTCCACCGTGCCCGTCAACACCGGCGAGAAGGTGGCCGAGACCATCAAGCGCTATTGCAAATCCAAGGCCGAATTCGATGTCGTCAGCAATCCCGAGTTCCTCCGCGAAGGCTTTGCCGTCGAAGACCTGATGTCGCCCGACCGCGTCGTCATCGGCGTGCGCTCGCAGCGGCCCGTGAAGGCGATGACCGAGATGTATGAGCCGTTCAAGGCGCCCATCATCGTCACCGACATCAACTCTGCCGAGCTGATCAAGCACGCGGCGAATTCCTTCCTCGCCCTCAAGATTTCCTACATCAACGCCGTCTCCGCCATCTGCGAAGCCAGCGGCGCGAACGTGCAGGAAGTCGCCAACGGTATGGGTATGGACGCGCGCATCGGGCGCCGCTTCCTCGACGCCTCGCTCGGCTTCGGCGGCAGTTGTTTTCCAAAAGACCTTAGCGCTTTCATCAAGATTGCCGACCAGCTCGGGCAGCCGTTCCATCTGCTCAAGGAAGTCCAGCGCATCAATGAAAACCAGATGGCGCGCTTCGTGAAGAAGATCACTGACACGCTTTGGGTGCTGAAAGGCAAGACCATCGGCGTGCTCGGTCTCGCGTTCAAGCAGAACACCGACGACGTCCGCATGTCGCCCGCGATCGACTTGTGCCAGCGGTTGCAGAAGGAAGGCGCGACGTTGCGTGTCCACGACCCCAAGGCGATGGAGAAGGCCAAGGCAGTTTTGAAAAATGTGACCTATGTGGCCGATATGAACGCTGTGGCCGAAGGCTGCGATGCGCTCGTGGTCGCGACTGAATGGCCGGAGTTCAAGAAGCTCGACCTCAATCGCGCTCGCAAAGCTTTGAGCCATCCCATCATGTTCGATGGCCGCAACCTCTTCGATGTGGCCGAAATGGAAAAGCTCGGCTGGATCTACAAGAGCATCGGCCGGTGAGCGACGGCATCGAAGTCAGCGCCGGTCTCGTCTTCCGCGCCGGAAAACTTCTTATCACCCGACGCCGCGCGGATTCGCACCTTGGCGGGTTGTGGGAATTCCCCGGCGGCAAACGTGAGCTTGGCGAAACCTTTGAGCAGGCGCTCGTGCGCGAACTCTGCGAGGAACTGGGCGTCGAAGTGGCCGTTGGCGCGCTCATCACCGAACTCACGCACGCCTACCCCACGAAGACCGTGCACCTGAAATTCTACGCTTGCCGCCTCGTCGCGGGCGAACCGCAGCCCTTGGATTGCGCCGCTGTCAAATGGGTCAACGCCGCCGAATTGGCCGCGCATGAGTTTCCCGCCGCCGATGCGCGATTGCTGGAGCGATTGCTGCGTGACTCCCGGCTGTGGGTGTGAATATTGGTTGTCCGGCGGGAGCGCGGTGAAAATGATTTTTCATCCACAGTTCGCCGTCCGGTTTTCTTCGAGCGTCCAGTCATTGCGCCCGTCTGGGTGGCAATGGCAGTGCGCGGCGAAGAAGCCGCCGCGGTGTTGCCAGAACCACGGCCAGATGCGTTCGCGGTCAGTCTGCGGGATCTTCAGGGTGTCCAATGCGGCGCGCGGGAAGAATTGAAACCGCCCTTCGCTCATCGGCGGCGGGAGTTGCGCGAGCTTGGGCTTCAACTCGAAGAGAAACATCAGCCAGTGCGCCTGTCCTTGGAAGCCGTGTTCGCTGACAAGCCCGGCGAGGTGGAAGTCGGACGGGGCAAACTGCAGCCCCATTTCCTCGTGCGCCTCGCGCGCGGCGCAGGCATAGGGCGATTCGCCGATGTCGGTTTTGAGTTTGCCGCCGCACGGACTCCAGAAGCCGCGGTTTGGTTCGTGGGCGCGTTCAAGCAGGAGGATTTCATCGCGCTCGTTGAAGCAGTAGAGCAGGGTGGCGACTTTGTAGGGGAGAATCATAAAACAGAGCCCGCAGATTTCGCAGATTAACGCAGATATTTTTGGAGGGAGCAAACTCTTAATCTGCGAACATCGGCGCAATCTGCGGATGAATCTCCGGTGTTCGCGGCTCGACAATTTTGTCAGTTCCCGCCACGCTCGCGGCGATGGTGCCTGAAGAATCCGAATCTGATTACCCGCTCGACCGGCTCTGGAAAGAATACGGCAGCGCCTTCGATGATTTTGACGACCTCACGCTGGCGCGCTGGCTGGCGCAGACGCTGGGGCAGATCAAAGGGCAGGGATGGCGCTACTCGCATCCGCTGCTTGGCGCGTATCGGCTCGCGGCGCAGGCGGGTCACGCGCGGCAGGTGTGGCTCAAACGGTTGGTGAACACGCCCGCGCCGTATGTGGAGGCGGGTTGCTGTCGCGCTCCGGCGCTGCCGTTGGTCACGCGCGACTTGGCGGAGTCGGGGCTGATCTGCCTGCATTGCAGCGAGACGCTGCTGCCGTTCGAGGAGATTCCCGAGGCGTTGCGCCCGGAACTGGCGGCATGGGTGGCGGCTTATGCGCCGGTGCATCAGGTGGCGCATTGGGACGACCGGCAGCGGAAGGGGGCACGGAATTACGACCAAGCATGCGAGTCCGCCGCGCAGGAGGCGGAGCGGTTGCTGGCGCAACTGGGCGGGCATCTCGCGCCCAAGCTGCTGGAATATTTTCCCGCCGTCGTCTGGGAGGATCAGGACGAATGTCTGGAAGTGAGGCCGGAGGATATTCCGTTGTGAACCGTTCGCTCGCGATGGCTTATGATTTAATGGTGACCTTTAACTAAATCCATCGAGCTATTGACATTTTTTAAAGGTTCAATAGAAGTGTCTGCGTCCGAAGGGTTAGGTTGTATAAACGCATAAAAATATGGCAGCAAAATTTTGCGGGCTGACTTTCGTCGAAATAGGATTGTTGTCTTCAGGTCTGGTTTTTTTGTCCGGTTGCGCTAACACCGAATATGGTCATACCAGCCCCTACCATCCTGGCCCAGCTGCTGGGCCAGCAGTTGGTAATGCAGCGGGCGTAGTGGTCGGCAACGCCCTCGGGGTTGGTGTTGGGGTGGTGGAAGGAACGGCGGCGGGATTGGCCGCGCCGTTTGATCCGAGTTATCACATGGTTCGTCATTGGAAAAATGAAACCACAGCGGATGGTCGTACCATTCAGGTGCCTTACGACGTACTGGTGGACAAAAATGGGCGTCCGGTGAATATGCCAGCTCCTACGGGAAATCCGGCTCTGCCCCCGGTCGTGGCCCCGGCCAAATGACTCCCTTGCCACTTTCTTTTTCCAACCCTCACCCGAACAACAATTATGCGAAACTTGATTCATGCCTGTCTGCTGGCCGCCTTGACGGTGACGTTGCCAAACTGCCTTCACGCCCAAAACAATCCGATTGAAACGGCGGCGAACCTCAAGGATAGCACTACCCATGTGGTTGTGGAACGAAAAGTTATTGAGACCACTAAAACCTACCAGCAAGAAACGGCGCGTGATGCCCAGCGTAAAATCGCCATCATTGTGCAAAACCGTGGCGACGCTAGCCTTAATGACAAGGTTGCCGTGCTGGAAGACTTGGTAGGTAGTCGAGTGGCTGGCAACGGGCTTTCCGTTATTTCTCGCGATGATGTCACGCGGTCATTGAAGAATTATTCCGGTAACAACAATCCCAATGGTGAATTGAACGCCGTGGACCGGTCGTTGGAGGATGGTAGTTCCGCACTGCGACTCGCACAGAATCTTGGTGTGGATTATATTCTGGTGCCTTCCATCGTCAGTCTGGGCACGGAGAAGAAAAATTATACCGGCAACGGTATCAGCACGCTCAACATTGCGCACAAACTCCGCGTAACCTATAAAATCGTCGAGGCAGGCGTGGGCGGTGCGGTGCGCGGTGGGGCGTTCACCTCGGAAAAAAACATCCGGCAGACGTCTGGTATGCAAACCGAAAGCAACGACGTTATCAATGAACTGCTGGATGACGCAGCCGAGCAACTGGCTGATGCCATTGTGCAAAACGCCAAGTCATTGCCGGCGGAAGTGGCAAAAGCCGCCATGGTCAGTTTCAAGGTGGCTTGCACCATGACTGACCCGCGCCAGCAGCCGATTTTGATGTCCGCCGTGGGCATCACGGCGGATCACAAATTGGTGGTGACCAACCAGCCGATTGCTGTTCAAGCCATGGATGTGACGGTGGAACTCGATGGCGTGGCGATTGGGTCTGCCCCCGGGACATTTCAGGGTCGCCCGGGTTTGCATAAAATCCGGCTGGCACGGGAAGGCTTTGATGTCTGGGAACGCACCATCAACATTTATGAGGGCCAGAATCTTCGCGTGGCACTCCAGATGAGCGCTGCCGGTTATGCGCGCTGGGCGGATACGACCGCCTTTCTTGCTGAGCTGGACAGTAATCGCAAGCTGACTGATGCCGAGGTGAAGCGTATCGAGGGCATCGCCGAATTTTTCAAGAACAGCCACTACCGTGTGGACACCAAAGAGAACGTTAAAATTTACAAGAGCATCTTTTAATTCAACCACTTAACCCGCATGAAAAATATTTTTTTTAGATTTGGTCTGGCGGCTCTGATTGTGACGCTTTTGCCCGCCGTGCTGACAGCGCAGGAAAAATCCACGCTCGCGGTTTCCTCTATCAAGCCGACGGCATCTTTATCAGCCTCGGTGTCGGCCGACAAAAAATTGAAATTGAATCGCATCACTGAGTCGCTTGATAGCCAGTTGATTGACCGTATCAATGCGACACGAAAATTCGACGTCGTAGGTCGCAGCGACCTTGGTGATGTTATCAAAGAGCAGGATTTGGGTGCTTCTGGCAACGTAGATGCTAAGACGGCCGCGAAAGCGGGAAAATTGACAGGCGCGAAATATCTGCTGGTTGCGACCGTGGATGATTTTCAAGACTACGTTGAAAAGGCGACATTTGAGGGAACCGGTCGGGCGGCGACCAAACGGGTGTTTCGCTTTTCCATCGTCGGAAAAATTTATGATTCTACCACCGGCAAGCTGCTGGAGTCGGCCAATTTCCAGACCGGCAACGACGCGTTCAAGCAAATCCAGCAGGAACGCAATTACACCGTGAAGGATGGGGAGTTGAGTGATGAAATGATGGTCGCGGTTTCGCGGTCAATGGCTGAAAAAATCGCCAATCGAGTGGCCGACGTTATTTTTCCAGCCAAGGTTTTGATCAAGCGCGATACGCAGGTAACCATCAACCGTGGCGAAGGCGCCGGGGTAGCGGTGGGCGACCTGTTCAATATTTTTGCGCTGGGTGACGAAATGATTGACCCTGACACCAAGGAATCGTTAGGCCGAGAAGAAGTGAAGGTTGGCAAGGTGAAGATTTCAGAAGTGAATCCTAAATTTTCCAAGGCAGAAGCTTTGGAAGACACCGGCATCACAAGCGGTGCCGTTTTACGCAAAGTTCAGTGAACGTATGGAGTTAACCGCAAACTTGATTATGGCTAACGAAAAAAACAAAAATAAATGGATCAAATGCGGAACTGCCATCCGGTTATTACTTTTGGTGGGTAGTGTTGGTTTGTTGGCAACGGGCTGTCAAACTTATCAGCAGCAAAACAAAGTTGTCTCCAATTGGAGGCAGGGAAATTTGAATGTCGCTGCCGCCGAGGCTAAAAAACTGGCGGACAACAATGCCCAGAACAAGGATTCCATCATATGGCGATTGGAGCAGGGTGCGGTTTTGAGAGCTGCTGGTCAATACAACGAAAGCAATCAAGCATTTGACCAGGCGCAGGAAAAAATTGACGACTATGCTCAGAAAGCCAAGGTTCGGGTCGGTCAGGAAGCCGGGGCGTTACTTTCCAATCAGGCCAATCTGGATTACGAAGGTCGTTCTTACGATGGCATCATGCTCAACACCTACAAGGCATTGAATTATCTAGCGTTGGGCGAGTCCGACAAAGCCCGTCCGGAAATCATTCGCGCTTACCAACGCCAACAGGATGCAGTCGAAACCAACAAGAAACGCATTGAGAAAACACAAGAGGCTGCCGCGCAAAGCAAGGACAAGGCGGCAATTGAAAAAGCGCAAAATGACCCCAAATTACAGGCGCAATTTGCCGGGGCTACCACCAATTTGGGCGGGTTGAATACCTATGCCGATTACGTCAACCCGTTCACTACATATCTGGATGGCTTGTATTTCATGGCCAATGCCGCCGATGCTTCGGATTTGGAGCGCGCCCGTAAATCCTTTGAACGGGTCACCGCCTTTACGCCCAATAATGACTACATCAAACAAGATTTTGCCACCGTCAACGATTTGATCCAAGGCAAGCCGTTGCCCTCGTTGACCTATGTAATTTTTGAAACCGGTTGTGCGCCCGAACGCGGGCAAATCCGGGTTGATATTCCCATCATCGTCCTGACGGTGTCCTACGTCGGCGCGGCGTTTCCAACCTTGAAATTGCAGGATAATTTCATTCCTAGTTTGACGGTGGTTGCCGAAGGCACAAACGTCACCACGGCATCGGTTGCCAGCATAGATGGAGTTGTAGCATTAGACTTTAAGAATGAACAGCCCGTGGTTATCACCAAAACCATTGCTTCGACGGTGATAAAAGCAGTGGCTGCCTATGCCGCAAACGAAGCTGCCCAGCAGGCGGGTGGCGACATCGCTGGCTGGGTGTCAAAAATTGGCACGGCTGCCTACCAGATGGCTGTGAACATTGCTGACGAACGTACTTGGACGACGTTGCCAAAAGAATTTCAGGTGGCGCGTATCCCCACCCCCTCAGATCGAAAATTAAATTTAGCCACTCCCAACGGCATGCAAACATCACTAACCATTGGCGACGGCATTATAAACGTAGTTTATGTCAAATCCATTACTGCTGGAACGCCGCTGCTGATGTCACAATTCAAACTAAAATGAAAACATCCAAAGTTATCCTTCCTTTTTTTGCCGTCGGCATTCTGATGCTGGTTGGTTGCACTACAGTTAACACCGTCGAAAACGCTCACAAATCCGGTCAGCGCGCGATGGTTTCTGACCAGCGCGTGATTACTGATGCCAGTCTCAACCGCAAGGTGGCCATTGTCGGCGTTAATGCTGCCATGACTCCGGGCGGACTCCTCAAGGCGCAGGTGGAACTGGAAAACCGCACCCGCTCGCTTCAGCGGTTTCTGTATCGCTTCGAGTGGTTTGACGCCAACGGCATGCAGGTCAACAATATTATTTCCGCATCCGTTCCCGAGCAGATCGAAGGCAAGGAAAGCAAGTTCATCTACAGCGTCGCTCCAAATCCCAACTGCCGTGATTTCCGTGTAAAATTCATCGAAGCCAACTAAACATCTAAAAGATAACCATGAAAAACAAAATTATACTTCTTATCATTGCGGCTGCGATTCCAGCGGCTTTTACCGGCTGTGCCACCAATGCACATTACGTTCAGACCGGCGACAAGGAACAGATAATTAGTTTGGGCCAGATCAATATTCAGGATTACGCTAACGCCGCCAATGCCGCAGTCAAAGAACTGCTTGAATCCGGAGCGATTGACAAGGTTGCCAACCCGCCGGCTTTGCTGGAGATCAGCCGTATTGTGAACAATACAGGGCAGCAGGTAGATACCGATTTGCTGACCAAAAAAATCAGCATTGCGCTGTTGCAAAGCGGCAAGGCGCTCACCAAGACCGTTGACAAGAAGGCGACAGGTTACCAGCAGGAAGCTGAATTCATGAACGACCAGAAGACCACCCGCATGCCGGATTTCACCCTTTCTGGCAAAATTATCGAGACGGTTGACCGGGCGGGAAACACCCGGCGCACGACTTATAGTTTTCAACTCTCACTCAACGACACCAAGGCTGGTGTTCAGGTGTGGGAAGGGGAAAAAGAAATTGCCAAGCAGGGGACTCGATCTTCCGTAGGGTTTTGAACTCTTCGAGGCATATAACTTGTAGGGTTTCAGACGCCGCAGTTTTTTATATTCACTTTACAAGTTATAAAACTTTAAAATGTTCGATAATGAACAATTTAGGTAAAGATTGAACTGAAGCTGTTCTGAACATTTAATAGGCGGGGCTGGCGCGAGCCGGTCCCGCTTTTTTGTTCAGTGATTGTTCCGCGCGGCGCGAAGAGGTATAACGCGGTGATGAAGTTTCTGCTCAAACTGATTTTGCGGCTGCTGGCTGTGCTGCTAGTGCTGGCCATCGTCGCGTTCCTTTCGTGGGACTGGATTGTGAAAAAGGTCGCCGAAAAGCGGATCCAGTCCGTCACCGGCATGGAGACGCACATCGGGAAATTTTTCATCGGCGTGACGACGCCGGTGATTCGCATCAAGGATTTCAAGCTCTACAACCCGGCGGAATTCGGCGGTGCGCCGTTGGCGGATCTGCCGGAGGTGCATCTGGAATACGACAAGGCGGCGCTGCGGGAAGGTAAAGTGCACCTCAAGTTGCTCCGCGTGAATCTGGCCGAGTGGAATCTAGTGCGCAGCTTGGACGGCCGCACCAATGTGAATGTGCTGCGCGAACGGCTGCAGGCGCAATTCGCGGCGGCCGCCAAGGCGGCGGCGGAAGCCGGCAAGAACGGCAAGAATGTGCCGCTCCTGCAGTTCGACCGGATCGAGATGCTGAACCTCACACTTGGGCGGATGCGGTATCTCGACCTAGCCCATCCCGAGGCGACGCGGGAGGTGGATCTGGGCATCCGCAACCAGGCGTTTCCGAATGTGAAATCACAGGAGGACCTTTACGGGCTGGCGGTCGTTTTGCTGCTGAAATGCGGGCCGGAACTGATGGAACAATTTTCCGGCCAGATGCAGGGCCTGGCGGCGGATGGCGCGGACAAACTGAAACAAGCCAAGGACAAGGCCGGCGCGTTGATCAAGCAATAGGCTTCGTGGCGGAACTTCGCCGCGGTGGTGTCACCCGTTTGTAACCGTCCCGTCACCCGCTTGTTGCCGGGTTTGAATTGTCGGCGTCGCGGCGGCGTGTTAATCAATGCAAGTGAAGCCGAAGATTATGGTGGTGGATGATGAGCCGGATGCGCTCGAGTTGATCGAGTTCAATCTCAAGCAGGCCGGTTACGATGTCGTCACGGCTGGCGACGGCGCGGCGGCGTTGAAGAAAGCCCGCTCCGCCTCGCCCGATCTCGTGATCCTCGACATCATGTTGCCGGAGATCGACGGCTTTGAAGTATGCAAGCTTCTGCGTCGCGATCCTGCCACGGCGGCGATTCCCATTCTCATGCTCACGGCGCGCGCGGCAGAGATTGACCGCGTGCTCGGGCTCGAACTCGGCGGCGACGATTATGTGACCAAGCCGTTCAGCCCGCGCGAACTGGTCTTGCGCGTGAAGAAAATTCTGGAACGCGCGGCGGCCCCCGCCAAGTCCAAGCGCGATAATTTCACCATCGGCGACCTGCATATCGACGTGCCGCGCCATGAAGTCCGGTGGAAGGGCAAAGCCATCGAGCTGACCGCCACGGAGTTCAAGCTCATCACACTGCTCGCGGAACGGACCGGCCGGGTACAGTCACGCGAACAACTCCTGCGCGATGTCTGGCAATACGACACACTGATCGACACGCGCACTGTGGATACGCATATGCGCCGCCTGCGCGAGAAGCTCGGCGGCGCGGCCAAACATCTGGATACGGTGCGCGGCGTCGGGTATCGGTTTGTGGAGTGATACTT
>Ga0075471_10003308_pt1 | contig 10495 bp, 10 predicted proteins | sample DEB19_08_DNA_2_FD_74787 | JGI IMG/M metagenome (GOLD analysis project Ga0075471, IMG submission 74787) | Aqueous microbial communities from the Delaware River and Bay under freshwater to marine salinity gradient to study organic matter... | ecosystem: Environmental > Aquatic > Marine > Coastal ... | reverse complement strand
GGTCGTAGCATGACGATGTGCGCGTCGTGGCCGGTTCTCTTCGCGGTCGCGCGATCGCGGCCCCACAAGGTGACGCCACTCGTCCCACCACCGACCGGGCACGTGAGGCATTGTTCAACGCTCTCAACAGCCTCGGTGCGATCGACGACGCGAACGTTCTCGATCTGTACGCCGGCAGTGGCGCGCTGGGCATCGAAGCCTTGTCACGCGGAGCCGAACGGTGCACGTTCGTCGAACGCGACCGCCGGGCACTCGAGGCGATCCGCACCAACGTCGAAAAATTGGGGATCGCCGAGCGTTCACGGGTCGCGGCGGGCGATGTCCTCACACTTCTGGCCGGGCTGCGTCATGTCGATCTGGTGCTGGCCGACCCTCCGTATGGATTCGCCGATTGGAACCGTCTCCTCGACCTTTTGGTGCCTTGTCTCGCGGCCGATGCACTCGTCGTACTCGAGAGCGATCGGGAGGTCGACACCCCCGAGGGCTGGGATGTCGTTCGGGAGAAGCGATACGGCCGTGCATGGGTCACGTTTCTTCGACGCTCCTGACCCGGAGCGCCGGTACTGTTGAGCCCATGAGCACGCCCGCCGGCTCGTCGGTTCTGTATCCCGGGAGTTTCGATCCGTTCCACCTCGGACATCTCGACGTGGTCGAGCAAGCGGTCGAGCTGTTCGGTTCGGTCGTGATCGCGGCGATGCACAACCCCGGCAAGCCGAGTGGCGTCATCGACCTCGATACTCGGGTCGAACTCATTGAGGCGAGTGTTGCGCATCTGTCGGGCGTGCGCGTCGAGGCGCATCCCGGGCTCGCGATCGACGCCGCGGCCAAGGTGGGTGCATCTTTCATCGTGAAGGGATTGCGCACATCGGCCGACTTCGAAGTCGAACAGCAGATGGCCCACACCAATCACTCGGTCTCCGGAATCCGCACCGTCTACCTGCCGTGCCGACCGGAGTATTCGTTCATCAGCAGTCGCTTCATCCGGGAAATCGGTCAGCACGGCGGGCGAGTGGGCCACATGGTGCCTGCCCCGATCGCTGATCGAATCAGGACTATCTTGGGGTGACGTCCCCCAGCGGGGCCGGTCAGGATTCGGTATGAGCCACACATTCGACGATTTCGACGACGACACCGGTTCGTACGATCGCGCGCCCGAGCCCGACCTCGGCGATTCGGGAGTTCTCCTGCGTCGCACCCTCGACATCGTCGCCACGGCTCCCAACATGCCCTTGTCGTCATCGCCCAAGATCGATCGTGACGAGGTACTCGATCTACTGGAGACCGCTCTTCAGCGTCTGCCGGCCGAACTCCGCGAAGCGCGCATGATGATGAAGGAGCGCGACGAGTTCATCGCCCGCACACGACGCGAAGCCGACGAGATCATCGACGCCGCCAAGGTTCAGGCCGAGCGTTTCGTTCAGCGCGCCGAAGTCGTGCGCGCCGCCGAACAACGGGCGCGTCAGATCGTCGAAGCCGCTGAGGACGAGGCCCGTCGACTCAAGTACGAGACCGAGGACTTCCTCGATCAGCGCCTCGCTTCGTTCGAGATCCTCCTCGACAAGTTGTCCAAGACGGTGGCCACCGGCCGCCGTCGACTTGCGATCGGTGCCCATCGCGCCGCCGAAGAAAACCTGCCCGACATGTATGCCGAGGCCGGGTTCGACGACAATCCCGACGACACGTCGAATCCCTTCTTCGACCAGGACAGCACCTCCAATCGCTGACGGCCGGGTGGCGGGATCATGAAGAATCCGTTGCTCGTCAACGCGCTCGAGCTCCTCCGGCGTCCGGGTTCGGAGAAACCGATCGCCATCGAGGTGTCGGCATCCGACATCGGTCTCGGCGATCCGCGCCTCGTGGCCGACGCGCCCATCGAAGTCGACCTGCTCTGTTCGAGTCTCAACGACAGCGTCGTGGTGGAGGGTGTCGTTCGCGCGGTGTTCCACGGCGAGTGTCGACGCTGCCTCGCGCCGGTCACGGGCCGTCTCGATGTGGAGGTTCGCGAGCTCTATCAGCAGACGATCACCGACCCCGACGCCTTCCCGATCGAAAACGATCAGATCGATCTCAAACTCATGGTCCGGGAATCGGTGTTGCTCGACCTGCCCGAGGCGCCGGTGTGCCGCCCCGATTGTCGGGGGCTGTGCCCCACGTGTGGCGTCGACCGCAACGTTCAGTCCTGCTCCTGTACGGCCCCGACGACCGACCGTCGGTGGGCGGCGCTCGATGCCCTCCGCGACCAGTTGTCGGACTGACCCGGCTTCCGGCCGGATCGGTGGGCTTCGGGTTCGCCGCCGGTAGCCTGCGAGGGCTGTTACGAGGAGAGTGCCGTGGCTGTTCCGAAGAAGAAGAAGTCCAAGTCGAAGACCCGAAGCCACCGAGCCGGAGCCTGGAAGCTCGGCTCGCCCTCGCGCAGTCTGTGCCCGCGTTGCGGTGCCGCCAAGATCCCGCACACGGTGTGCGGCGCATGTGGCTGGTACAAGAACCGCGTGGTCGTCGAAGTCGACGCCTGATCACCGACTCACCGGCACGATGTTGCCCATTGCCGTCGACGCCATGGGCGGCGATCGCGCTCCCGAAGAAATCCTCGCCGGTGCGCACGAAGCCGCCCGCTTGGGACTACCCATCGTTCTCGTCGGGCCGCCCGGTCTTCAGGGTTGCGGTGATCTGCCGCTGATCACGGCCTCCGAAGTGATCGCCATGGACGACGATCCGGGCAAGTCGGTGCGAACCAAGAAGGACTCCACGCTCGTTCGGGCTGCCGAGGCCGTCCGCGATGGGCGTGCATCGGCGATGGTTTCGGCCGGCAACACCGGGGCCACCATGGCCTCGGCTCTGTTGCGGATGGGTCGCATCAAAGGCGTGAACCGCCCGGCCATCGCCACACCGATTCCGGTACCCGGTGGATCGCCCACGGTCCTCATCGATGCCGGGGCCAACGCCGAGGTCCAAGCCGAATGGCTCGTGCAGTTCGCGCAGATGGGCTCGATCTATTCGCGTCATCGCTTCGGAGTCGCAACACCGCGGGTCGGGTTGTTGTCGATCGGTGAAGAGCCGGGCAAGGGAGACACTCTTCGCAAGGAGGCCTACGAACTCCTTTCGCGGGCCCGTGGCATCAATTTCATCGGCAACGTCGAAGGACGCGACGTCATGACCGACGACGTCGACGTCGTCGTGACCGACGGATTCACCGGCAACGTCGTGCTGAAGACGCTCGAAGGAGGCATGCGCACCTTGGTGCGTGCGCTCGTCGCTGCCTTCGGTTCGAAACCCGAATACAAGCCGCACGCCGACGTGTTGTTACCGGCCTTGCTTCCGCTCTACGAAGCGGTCGACCCTGACTCCACCGGCGGCGCGGTCCTGCTCGGTGTCGACGGAGTGTGCATCATCTCGCATGGATCGTCATCGGCTCGGGCCATCGTGAATGCCATCAAGGTCGCAGCCGACATGGTCGAACACGGCATCGTCGACGAGATCCGCACGGCCATCGCGTCGGCGGCGTTGCCCGAGGGCTCCGGCGCCTCGGAGTAGATTGCTGGTCGAGCGTCGTCGTCCCATCGGGTCGACCCGACCTTGCCCCACCCGATCAACGGAGGAAACGTGCCCGCAGAAACTCACGTCGTCCCGGACCCGCTCGACCGCGGACAGATCTTCGTCATCGTCCGCGACCTGTTGGTCGACATCCTCGAACTCGATCCCGAGGCCATCACCGAAGGCAAGTCGTTCAAGGACGACCTCGGAGCCGACTCGCTCGCCCTGGTCGAACTCGTCGAAGCCCTCGAGGAAGAACTCAGCGAGCGCACCGTCGGGTTCCGAATCGAGGACGAAGATCTCGCCGACCTGAAGACGGTTCGCGATGCGGTCGATTTCGTCCATTCGCAGTTGAACTCTCGCTAGGCGATCACGCCCGTATGACCGAGGCCGACGACGTCCACGGTTGGTGGTCGAACCTGACCGGCTGGTCGTTCGCAGATCGGTCTCTCCTCGAGCGAGCGATGGCACATCGATCGTGGTGCGCCGAACACAGTGATGCTCCATCGAACGAACGCCTCGAATTCCTCGGTGACGCGGTGCTCGGGTGGGTCGTGGCCGATCTGGTGGTCTCCAAGTACCCCGACTTCGACGAGGGGAGACTGACCGATCTTCGCAAAGCCTTGGTGAGTGCCGAGGCGCTGGCCGCCATGGCCGATGGCATCGGCCTCGGTCGGTGGATCCTCTTGGGTGCCGGTGAGCGAGGAGCGGGTGGTTCGCAGAAGACATCGATTCTCGCCGATGCGCTCGAGGCCCTGATCGGTGCGGTCTACGTCGACGCGGGCGTGCGCCGGGCCCGATCGTTCGTCCGTGGTCTGGTCGCCAAGCCGATGCGCATCGCCGTTCGACGACTCGGCGAACTCGACGCGCGCAGCCAACTCATCCGAGTGTGCTCACGCGAGTTCGGACGTCCGCCGCAGGTGGAGACTCATGGATCGGGCGCCGCCCATGAGCCCACGTTCTCGGCCGTCGTGATCGTGAACGGTGAGCGGCTCGGCGCCGGCACCGGAAAGTCGAAGAAAGTCGCCCTGCAGGAGGCGTCGGCCGAGGCGCTGCGCGTACTGGCCGGTCGCGGCATCGATATCGGCCGTGCCTGAACTCCCGGAAGTGGAAACCGTCCGGCGCGGGCTCGCCGATCGTTTCGTGGGCCGACTGATCGAGCACGTCTTCGTGGGCCGTCCTCGATCGGTGCGACGAACGAGTGCCGACGAGGTTCGGGCGAGGTTGACTGGAACGACGGCCATCGCCGCCGAGCGTCGCGGCAAATACTTGCTCTGCCCGCTCGATTCGGGGGACGTCATGATGGTTCACCTCCGGATGTCGGGGCAGTTGCTCGTCGACCGCGTCGGGTCTCCACGCCCGCCCCACACTCACGTCGCGCTCCAGCTGGCCGGGGGTGACGAGTTGCGTTTCGTCGACCCGCGGACCTTCGGCGAGGTCGTGGTGTACGACCCGACTGCCGAACCGACCGTGGTGCCCGACGTGCGATCGCTCGGCGTCGACCCGATCGCCGATGATTTGACCCTCGGCGAACTGCGTCGAATCCTGCGCTCGACCAAACGAGCTGTGAAGGCGGTTCTTCTCGACCAACATCTCGTGGCCGGCATCGGCAACATCTACGGCGACGAAATCCTGCATCGCAGCGGAATCAGCCCGATCCGCCCGGCCGATCGCGTCTCACCGGCACAGGCGGCCCGACTGAACGCCGCGATTCATCAGGTTCTCACCGAGGCCATTGCGGCCGGTGGTTCGACACTTTCCGATGCGCAGTACGTCGATCTCATGGGAGAGGGTGGTTCGTTCCAACACAGCCATCTCGTATACGGCCGGAGTGGTGATCCATGCCTGTCGTGTGGCCGGGGTCGAATCGTGAGCCGGATGGTCGGGGGACGCACCACGTGTTGGTGTCGGGTCTGCCAGCGCTGATCGGCGAGCCGATCGGCACTGGAGGTCATCAACTAGGGTCGAGTCACCGTGTTCCTGAAGACGCTGACCCTCAAAGGCTTCAAGTCCTTCGCCGACACCACCGTCATGGACCTCGAACCCGGGGTCACGGTGGTCGTCGGGCCGAATGGTTCGGGCAAGTCGAACGTCGTCGACGCCATCGCGTGGGTCCTCGGCGCGCAGGCGCCCAGTTCCGTGCGAAGCCAGAAGATGGACGACGTCATCTTCGCCGGCACCGCCAAGCGGCCGGCTCTGGGACGGGCCGAGGTCACGCTCACGCTCGACAACTCGGCCGGCCTGCTCCCACTCGAATTCAGCGAAGTCAGCATCAGTCGAACCCTCTTCCGTACCGGTGAGAGCGAATACGCGATCAACGGCGTGCAGTGCCGTCTGCTCGACGTTCAGGAACTCTTGTCGGACGCCGGCGTGGGCCGGCAGCAGCACGTGATCGTGAGTCAGGGCCAGATCGATGCGGTGCTGAATGCCCGCCCGGAGGACCGGCGATCGATCATCGAGGAAGCCGCGGGAGTTCTGAAATTTCGCAAACGTAAGGAGAAATCGGAACGTCGACTCGAGGCCACCGAGGCGAGCTTGCTTCGGGTGCAGGACTTGTTGCGCGAGGTCCGCCGTCAGTTGCGTCCGCTCGAGCGTCAGGCCGAAGCCGCGCGCCGTCACGGCGATCTCGTCGCCGAACTGAATGCGCTGCGCATCTTCCTGGCCGGTCGCGAGATCGCCGGGTTCCGACGGCGACTCGAGGTGCTGTCGGCCGATCGCATCGAAGCCGGCCGACGCGAATCGGAGTTGCGCCGACTTCTCTCCGAACTCGACACGTCGATCATGGCGGCCGAGGCCGAACTCACCGCACGTGGTGACAGCGGTCTGAGCGACGAACTCGTCCGGATGGAGCAGATACGTGAACGAGCGCGCGGCATCGCCATGCTTCTGGTCGAGCGGCGCCGTTCCTATGAACGCGACCGTGGTCAACTCATGGATTCCGGAGTTGTGGCATCCCTGGAGGCCGATGCCGCGCAGCTTCGCGGCGAACTCGACGACGTTCTGAACGGAATCGTCCGCCTCGATCCCGAGGGTCAGGCCTTGGCTCACGACGAAGCCGCCTACGAAGGTGAACGAGCAGCCGCGGCGACATTGTTCGACGGTCTGGCATCACCGGCCTCGGCATCGAGTGCGGCGGCCGAGGTTCGAGGTGAGTTGCGGACGTTACGTGCCGCTCTCGAGTCGACCGAAGGTGAGGCGCGCCGCGTGATCACGCGTCTCGATTTGCTGACCGAACGTGACTCCCGACTCGATGCCGAGATCGCGCGTCTTCGCGAGCAACTCGAGCGCGCTCAGAGCGACGAAGTTCCCCTGGTCGCCGAGGTCACGGAAGCCCAAGCGCGACGCCTGACCGCCGAGGCCGAATACGAAGCAGCGGTCACCGCGCGCGCCGATGCCGCGTCGCAGGCTTCGCGTTGGCAGGCGCGGGCGGAGGCCTTGCAACTCGCTCTCGACGGTGCGCGGGCGCGGGCAGGCGCCGAGCGTCTCCGCGATCTTCAGGGAGTCGTCGGCACGCTTCTCGACCTCATCCAGATCGACGATGGTTGGGATCTCGCGGTCGAGGCCGCCCTCGGTGAGGCGTTGTCGGCCGTGATCGTCGCCGACTCGCGGGCCGCGCGCGAGGCACTCGGTCGTCTTCGTTCGGCCGACGCGTCGGGCGCGGTGCTGGCCCTCGATACCGCCATGGCGCGCGCATCGGTCGTCGTTCCGAGCGGAGCGCGGACGGTGGCCGACCATGTCCGGTCGTCGCGGGCCGATGTGACCGATCTCGTGCGCTCACTTCTCGCCCGAGCCGTACTCGTCGACGACTGGACGGCTGCGGTCGACGCCGTGATCGCCGATCCCTCGATCATCGCGGTGACGGCGCGCGGCGACCGATTCACCTCCACTGGGTGGCGTATCGGAGCGGCCAGCGATGGTGCAACTGCGTCGGCTCTCGAAGACGCTCGTGTCCGTGCCGACTCATCAGCCGCCGAACTTGCTCGATGCGAGCAGGCAGTACGCGATGCCTCCGCCGCCCAACAATCCGCACGTGCCCATGAACTCGAGGTTCAGAAGCGGCTCGACGCGAACGACGCATCCTTCACGGCGGCCGGTGAGGCGTTGGCTCGCGCTCAGAGCGAACGACGTGAACACGCGTCGGAGATCGAAGGTCTCGAGGTGACCCGGCGCGAACTCGACGAGCGACTCTCGGGTCAGCGCAGTCGGGTGGGCGAGCTCGATCGGATCATGCCGTCGCTCGAACAGGAAGAAGCTGCCGAGGCTGAGGCCGCTCGCGTGCGCGGTGAAGCTCGTGCGTCAATGGAGGCAAAGGCAGCGCTTCTCGTCGGGCGACGTCGCGATCTCGAAGTGCGTTCGGCCGGACTCCTGGAACGCAAGCAGTTCCTCGAGGAGCGCCTGGCCGATGTCGAACGCCGACTCGAGTCCGATGCCGAGGCGCGAGCACGGGTCGCCGGCCATCGCGAACGAATCGAACGCATCCTTTTGGCCACGGAGCGTCTGGCGACGATCGTCGAATCGCATCGCCAAACCGTCGAGGCCCGACTCGCCGACCTACATGAGCGTCGCCGTCGTCAGAGCGACGAAGTGCGCGCGTTGGCCACGCGACTCGACGAGATGCGTCGCACGCGTTCGGCCTCCGAACGCGAACTCGAAGAACTTCGTGAGGTGTCGCGACGCAACGAAGTCGACGAAGCCGAAGTCAAGTTGCGGCTCGAGGGAACGGTGGAGATGCTCCGACGCGATCTCGACATCGAGCCCGAGACCGCCGAAGCCGCCGAACTTCCCGAACTCCCCGAGGGTGTGAGTGCCCCCGCGCGGGTGCGCGATCTCGAGCGCGAACTCCGTCTGATGGGTCCCATCAACCCGTTGGCGTTGCAAGAGTTCACCGAACTCCAGGAACGCCACACTTTCCTCGAGGCCCAACTCGAAGACGTCCGCAACACCCGCCGCGAACTCACGCGGGTGATCGCCGCGATCGACACCGAGATCCAGCAGGTTTTCGCGGCGGCGTACGCCGATGTCAGCGCCAACTTCACACAATTGTTCGGTCTGTTGTTCCCCGGCGGCAACGGTCGTCTCGTACTGACCAACCCCGACGATCTCCTCGAGACCGGCATCGAAGTCGAAGCGAAGCCCGGTGGCAAGAACGTCAAGAAGTTGAGCCTCCTGTCGGGTGGCGAGCGGAGTCTCACGGCGTTGGCCTTCCTCTTCGCAGTGTTCCGGAGCCGCCCTTCGCCGTTCTACGTGATGGACGAAGTCGAAGCGGCCCTCGACGACGTGAACCTCCACCGGTTCCTCGGACTCATCAAGGAGTTCCGTCAGGAGGCGCAACTCCTCATCGTGAGCCACCAGAAGCGGACCATGGAGGCCGGCGATTGCCTGCTCGGTGTGAGCATGCAGCCGGGTGGATCGTCGAAGGTCGTGACCGAAAAGTCCGTCACCGGTTCCTGACGCTCGTCGCCGATAGAACGAGATCGACATGAACACCCAGACGCTCCTCATCGTCCTGCTCGTCGTCGCCGTGGTCTTCGGACTCGGTGTGGTGCTCGTCGGTCGTCGCAATCGATCGACGTCGGTCACCTCCGAAGTCGTCGACATCGATCATCCGGTTGCTCCGGTGGTCGAGGCCGAAATGCCAGCTCCGGTCGACGTCGAAACTCCGTCCGCTCTTGCGCCTGAGCCCGCGTCTGGGCCCGCGATCGCGATCGTCGACGAAGCACCGACGCGCGCGCCGACGTTCAGAGAACGCATGGGCAAGGCCGCGTCTGTCATGGCCGGTGCACTCGGGGGAGTGAGAGCTCGTGGCGGCATCACCAACGACACGTGGGACGACCTCGAGGAAGCGCTGTTGCGCACCGATCTGGGCCTGGGTGTCACGACGGCGCTTCTCGACGATCTTCGTGAACGAGTTCGTAGCAAGGAACTCCAGAGCCCCGATGACGTCATTGAGGCTCTGCGCGCCGACATGAAGAACCGACTGGCCACGGCCCATCGAGAGTTGGTGTTCGTCGACGATCTCGACGCGCAGAATCTCGTGAACGTGTGGCTGGTCGTGGGAGTGAACGGAGTCGGCAAGACCACCACCATCGGCAAGGTCGCCGCCCAGCAGACACGGGTCGGCCGTTCGGTCGTTCTGGCCGCCGGCGACACGTTCCGCGCCGCGGCCGCCGAACAACTCGGCACCTGGGCCGAGCGTTCGGGCTCCGAACTCGTGCGCGGCGCCGAAGGTGGCGATCCGAGTTCGATCGTCTTCGATGCCGTGCAGCGCGCGCGGGCCCGAGGTGCCGATCTGGTGATCGGGGACACCGCCGGTCGACTCCAGAACAAGTCGAACCTCATGGACGAACTTCGCAAGGTGCGTCGGGTGGCCGATCGTGAACCGGGCCGCGTGACCGAGGTTCTGCTGGTGATCGACGCGACGACGGGGCAGAACGGTCTGTCCCAGGCGCGCGAGTTCACCGAGGCGGCGGGAGTGACGGGAGTGGTGCTGACCAAACTCGACGGCTCGGCCAAGGGAGGAATCGTGTTCGCCATCGAGACCGAACTCGGCATTCCGGTGAAATTGGTCGGACTCGGTGAGACGATCGTCGACTTGGTGCCCTTCGACCCCGATCAATTCGTGGACGCCCTATTCGATCGTTGACGGTTTGATCGTCGAGAGTTCGATCGATGAGAGTTCGATCGTCGAGGGTTCGATCGATGACTTTTCGACCGAGAACAAATTTCCGGGAACCGGACACCGGTACCGGATCGTCGAAGTGACATGCGAACGAACCAATCGGCATCTACCGTGCTCAGAATGATCAAAGCCACCGTTCCCGTCGTGTTGACGGCCATGCTCGTCACGGCTTGTGGAGACGACCCTGATGCATCTGGCAAGCCGCCTGTGTTGCGAGTGGGTCAGCAGGCCGCTCCGATGGCGGGTGGCATGGCCGAGTCAGCGGCCTCCGACGCGAAGATGATG
>Ga0075471_10003307_pt1 | contig 10495 bp, 8 predicted proteins | sample DEB19_08_DNA_2_FD_74787 | JGI IMG/M metagenome (GOLD analysis project Ga0075471, IMG submission 74787) | Aqueous microbial communities from the Delaware River and Bay under freshwater to marine salinity gradient to study organic matter... | ecosystem: Environmental > Aquatic > Marine > Coastal ... | reverse complement strand
GCGCGGCATTTCGGTTCGTCAAACGCGAGAGCCTGGGGGTACGCCACTCGCCGAGCGTCTACGACAGCTCGTGCTGCATCGTGGTGAAGAATCACTCTCCGCCGAAGCGGAAACCTTGTTGATGTTCGCGGCTCGCGCGATTCACCTCGATAACTTGGTTCGTCCGGCACTCGAGCGCGGAGAGTGGGTGATCTGTGATCGATTCACCGATGCGACGCGGGCTTACCAAGGCGGCGGTCGAGGCGTTGACGCCGCGCTAATCGAACAACTCGCCGTCTCGGTGCATCGCGGTCTCGAACCCGATCTCACCGTGCTGCTCGACTTGCCTGTCACTATCGGTCTCGAGCGAGCTCGTGCGCGTCGGCAAGCCCAGGGTGAGTCGGTCATCGACCGGTTCGAAAGTGAGACCGTGCAGTTTTTCGAGCGCGTGCGAGCCCGTTACCTCGAGATCGCTCGCCGAGATTCGCAACGTTGCCAGATTATCGATGCCTCGGCTGATCCAGACTCCGTCAGGGCAGCCGCCATGTCGGCATTGCAACGGTTAGGTTCATGACGGAGATCGAACGCCACACGTCGAAGGCGATGCTGCCACTCGATACGAAGATTCCCTGGCTCACGGGGCTGCAGCAATCCTTAAACGACGCCATCGAAACCGATCGACTCGGACACGCGGTGCTCATTCAGGTCGATCCGGGCCTCGGTGGCGAGTGGCTCGCGACTTGGCTTGCAGCGCGGCTATTTTGCTCGGCGCCCTCGGCAACCAAGCCCTGCGGAACCTGCCTCGACTGTCGTCGGGTGGTATCGGATGAACAACCCGATCTGATGCGTTTGAGCCCCATCGAAGAGTCAAAAGAAATTCGGATCGATCAAGTTCGCGAGATGGCGGCCGAACTGGCGTTAACCGGACATGGCCGTGGCCGAAAGATCGCCGTCATCACCCCCGCAGAGCGTCTGAATCGCAACGCGGCGAACGCCTTGCTCAAGACGCTGGAGGAACCGGCGGGAAGCTCGCTACTGCTGCTGGTGACGGGTGAGCCCTCGCGATTGCCCGCGACCGTTCAGAGCCGATGCGCCCGCGTCGGCATTTCCGTTCCTCCGATCGAAGAACTCGAGGACTGGCTGCGTGCCCGAGCGGGCAACGGGATCGACTGGAAAGCCGTCATGAGCGCCATCGGACCTCGACCCTTTCTGGCGTTGCAGGCTGAAGCCGAAGCGATCGCGGATTTGCAGCGGGAGACGGCGAGAGCTCTCGATCAAGTCGCCTCCGGCGCGCTCGATCCTGTAGAGACCGCGGAGGCCTGGGGCAAAGAGGACTTCGCACTTCGCATCAACTGCATCGAGAACTGGCTGGTCACGCGGATACGCGACTGGGCGACCGGCAAACGTCAGGCGCAAGCCGAAGCGCTGTTCGCTGCGCTCGACGATGCTCGAGAGGCGCGCCAATGGGCTGAAACGCCCATCAACAAACCGCTCACACTCGAACGCTTGCTGTGGCGGCTTAACGCAATAGCGACCAGCCGGCGTCCGGCTTGAAACGATCGCCGTAGCGCGCTGAAAGTTCTTCGAGACGATCAATGCAGCTTTTGATGCCTCGCGTCGACGCATCCTGCAGCGGACCTCCACGGAACGGCGCAAAACCGCAACCGAAAATCACACCGGCGTCGATCATGTCTTGCGACTCGACGAGGCCCTCGCGAAGGACGGCCACGCACTCGTTGATTAGACCGAGCATCAGGCGATCTTGCAGATCTGCGCGGGACGTCGCATCGGGACGTCTCGTCACCCCCGGAACGGGCGCTGCGGACTCTGAGTCACGCACCGGACGTCCTTTGTCCCATCGATAAAAACCGGTACCGGTTTTGCGACCCAGCTTTTTCTCAGCGATGCGCAGATCGAGTGCAGAGGTGTCCGCGACGGGGTGTCCGAGCGCGTTCCCAACGATGCTGCCGACGTGCCGACAAACATCGAGCCCGACCATATCCGAGAGTTCCACCGGGCCCACGGGCATTCCGTAATCCGTCGCGGCGCGATCGATCTCGTCGAAGCTAAATCCATCCTGGGCTGCGTACATGGCTTCTTGCATATACGGCACGAGTACCCGATTGACGAGAAAACCCGGAGCGCTGTGGCAGGGCAGTGGAAGCTTATCGATTTTTCGGGCGACGGCCGTTGCGAGGGCCATCGCCTCCGGCGTGGTCGCGGCGGTATGGATGATTTCCACCAAGGGCATCAGCGCGACGGGGTTGAAAAAATGTAATCCGACGAGTCGTCCGGGATGTGCGAGACCCGAGGCGAGTTGGTCGAGGGGAATCGATGAGGTGTTGGTTGCGAGAATCGCGCCCGCTTTCATGCGCGGCTCGATCGAGGCATACAGCGCACGCTTCGCCTCTGCATTTTCGATGATGGCCTCCAGCACCACATCAGCGTCGCCAACGCCTGATCCGTCAAGATCACCTTGCAGTCGCGCCGCGACCGCGGCCCGCTTTGCTGCGTCCTTCACTCGCTTCTCAAAGAATTCGTGCGCCCTCGCTATACCGGCGTCTATGAAGCGCTGTTCGCGATCTTGCAGCGTCACCTCAAGGCCGCGGAAGGCGCACCACGCGGCAATATCGGCGCCCATGACACCCGCGCCCACGACATGAACTTTTTTCGGTGTGCCGCCAGTACCCTTGCCCTGCGACTTGAGCGCATCCTGCAACATGAACACGCGGATGAGATTACGCGCCGTCGGGGTTGCCGCCAGAGCTGCGATCGAATCCGCCTCGGCCGAGTACGCATCGCGACCCTTTCCACCGTGACGAACCCAAAGATCGATGATGGCGTAGGGTGCCGGGTAGTGGGCTTTACGCACCTTTTTCGCCACCTGCGATTCGAGTTTCGAGCGCAGCAAGGGCCGAATGAGAGCGAGCCCCGCCAAACGCTGCATGAACGGCGGTCGATGTGCGCCGGGGTTCTTTCTAATCAATTCGCGACAGGCGGCGAGGGCGCCATCGTGGCTATCGGCGAGACGGTCGACGAGACCGATCTTGAGCGTCTTACCGCCTTTGATATTGCGCCCGGTCAGCATGAGGTCGAGCGCCGCCAGAGGCCCGATCGTTCGAACGGCGCGCACGGTGCCGCCGAACCCCGGATGAATGCCAAGCATCACCTCAGGCAACCCAAGTGTGAGACGGTCGTCATTCACTCCGACGCGGTATCGACAGGCTAGGGCGAGCTCAAGCCCGCCACCCAGCGCGAACCCCTCGATGAGTGCCACCGTAGGGCAGGGTAAAGACTCAAGATCCGCGAGGACGCGATGACCGCGCTCGACGAGTGCCCGCGCTTCGTCGACGGTTTTGAGTGTGGTGAATTCCTTGACGTCGGCACCCAATACAAAACCAGAAGCCTTCCCCGATCGCAGTACCACGCCACGCGGTGATCGAATCGCGAGATTGGCGACGAGTTGCCCGAGTTCTTCGAGAACCGGTGAAGACAACGTGTTGACCGATGCATCGGGTTTGTCGAGCGTCAGCCAAACGATGTCCTCGGCATCGGTCTCTTCACGCCAGCAGCGAGGTTCTTGTGCGGTCGTCACGTTGAGCAATCTCCGTCGGGGTCAACACTTTAAAATCGCAGATGACAGGGCGATGGTCCGAATGCTGAACATTCGGCACGCGAAAATCGATGAGTTCGATCTCTCGGCTCACCAGTACGAAATCGAGTTCGAATCGCGGGATGCGGGCAGGGAACGAGGCCAGACCTTTGAGGTTGGCGCTACGAAGACCCGTGGCTCTCATAAAGAGATAGAGCTCGTTGGTGCCCGAGAACGTATTGAAGTCACCCGCAACGACTACCGGCTTGTGCGCTGCAAGCACGAGATCGTGAAGGTGGCGTAGTTGTTCCTGCCGATGTCGATATTTGAGCGAGAGATGCACTAGAAACACGCACACGTCATCGAGCTCCATCTCGATGATCAAGCGCTTGATGCCGGTCGGGAAGTAATGGAATCGCTCGCCCGTAACCCGCGGGGCCGCCAAAATGGCGTTGCCTTGCTTGCGCACGATCGGCAGCTGATTGTTGATCGATGCTGCACCGTACTTGCATTCGTAGACGGTGTAATGCCCAAGGTGCTGAGCGATGTACTCAGCCTGATTCACGAGCGCGCTGCGTACGGATCCCGTATCGACTTCAATCAACCCAACTAGATCGGGATCTTCACCACGAATGAATTGGGTGATGTCATCGAGCACGCGTCGACTGCTGCGCAGGTATCCCGCGCCGGGCAACGGCAAATGGAACGCCGGACCGGTTCCCGTGGCGTATCGGATGTTGTAAACGAGCAATCGCAATGGAGACTCCGGGCGTCCGCGCCCAGGGACTTCAGTTTACGCCAAGCGAGCCGCCGCCGGATGGTAACGCCGATCCTGTGATGGACGTCACGGTTGCGATACGCAAGACTTTAAACGCGCGGTGCCCAACGTACGATGACTTCGCATGGACGCCCAGTTATCAACGATGCTTACCATCGCGCTCGCACGCGCACTGGAAGCGCGGCCCGTGGGTGCCGCCTTAACGCCGCGAGTCGGCGTGCCGGGCGCCACCGAGCAATCCGCGTGGGTGTCACCGCGAGTCGCGCCTGTAGTGCCTCGCGGTCTCGAGGCCGTACGGAGTTCGTCAGCGGATGAGTCCTTGGCAGTTGAAACCGCGGAGAGCGCGGAGGCATTCATCGGCGGAACCCTCGACATGGTGGCCTATGGGCGTCAGCAGGCCGATGCACTGGTGGAGTATCCAGCCGACCGTGATACGGTGCCGTAGCGCCGGGATGCGGCCATACGGGCCCAGCCTAGAGTGCGCATAATGTATATTATGTAAAGTTAAAGAATGAATCTGATTCTGTCGGCAATGCCCGAGGAACTCGAGGCGATTTCAGCTACTTTGAGCCACCCCGCCACCCATCACTCAGGAAGCCGTGACGTCCTCCGTGGGACGATCTCGGGCCAGCCGGTGGCGTTGGCATTCTCGCGTTGGGGAAAGGTCGCTGCGGCCTCCACGGCGGCGCACCTGATCACCGCGCTTCGTCCCACGCGGGTCATCTTCACCGGCATCGCCGGTGCGCTAGTCGACGACCTCGCCATCGGTGACATGGTGTTCGCGCAGGAGCTCTTCCAGCACGATCTCGATGCCTCACCCTTCTTCCCGCCGACCCATATCCCGCTCCTCAATCGATCCGGGTTGAAGACTGACGGGGTGATGACCGAGCGCCTGCGGGACGCGTTGCGACGCGCGCTCGGCGAACGGGCGCCCCGTACCTGGCTCGCCGATATCGCGACCGGGGACCAGGTGATCGGCCGTCCGGGTCAGCGCGAGCGAGTCTTGGCAGCCGTGCCGAACGCGGTATGTGTCGAAATGGAAGGCGCGGCGGTAGCGCAGGTGTGCCACGAATTCGACATCCCGTTCGCATGCGTTCGGATGATCTCCGATCGCGCCGACGAGTCTCTGGCACCGTCTGAGGTTTTTGCGCTGGCTCGAAAGTCGGGGGAGTACGCCGCCGCCATGTTTCGAGAGTGGCTTGCCGGGGAGCCCAACTAAGGCAGAACGCTCGCCCACCCTGCGACCCAAACCCCACCAATCCATTGTATTCGCTGGGTGACCGCCCTCGCCCCATGAATCTTTGATGCGGCATTCATCGCGATTCGAAAGAGCGCGAACGGCAACACGACAATACCCCAGTGCACTTCGCCCGCGACGACCGGAACTCCGAGAGCGACGAGTGCCAAAGTATTCGCAACTCGGTAGAGCGTTGCCGAACTCGATGACGACGATGAGTCGACCAAACGCACACTCAAGCCCCACATGATCGACGGCACGAGGATCAGCAAAGCAATAGGCGGCACCGCATGGAAGTCGCCACCTCGCGCCGCGACGAGCGAGAGTGCTGTGAGCGCCGAAAGGCCGAGCTCGACGAGAGGAGTCCACCGAATGACGAAGCGAGTGGACATGACAGCTACCCTCAGCGTGCGGACTTCGCCTGAGCGTGAATCCATTGTTCGGCGGTGGCGCGATCGATGACGTCGGCATAGCGGCGGCCGACGTCGCGCATCGTGTCATCGTGGGGACCCTGCTCCGCATCGCCACAGCAATCTTCAATCACCTGAACACGGAAACCGTAGGAGAACGCGTCGACGATCGTTGCCCTAACGCAGCCACTCGTCGTGCATCCGGTGACGAAGACCGTATCGACGTTCTCTTTCACTAACCAGGTGATGAGGGGCGTTTGAAAAAACATCGACGGTGCATTTTTGCAGTACGTGAAGTCCGAAGGATCGTAAATCTTCGGATCCATCTCCGTGCACTCGTGCCCGTAGAAAAACTCGCGCCTAACGGCGGCGACTTTCCAAAGCGGCATATCCTTCTGACTGCAATAGGCGGTGTAGCACGCCGCGACCGGAATACCGGCAGCCCGCGCGCTCTTCAATAGCAGCGCCGTGTTGTCTCGAGCGGCATGTAGTCGAGGGAGTCCGCCGAGTTCGAATCTCGGGTCCGTAAACGCGAGCTGCCAATCGACGACGAGTACGGCAGCTCTTCGGCCCATGCCGATCTTCGCCGACGCATAGCCCACATTGACGTAGGTATCACTCATGACGATCTCCAAAAAAAAGTCCCCGCGCCTCGCGGTGCGGGGACTCGTGCCCGTTACCCTTGGGGCTCCGAACTCAGGCGGCCTTGATGCCCTTCTTGCGCATCATCGCTTCGGCAGCAACCGCGGCCCACTTCGTGAATCGCGGTTGAGCCGGTGGATCGAAGCCCGTCTCCGCCTTACAGCGCCCCTTGAGTTCTTCGATCGACTCGAAGCCACGATCAAAGATTTTCTTCGGGCCACGCTTGGCGCGCATCTTCGCACGCAGCGACTCGGTCGCCGCTTCGTCGACCTTACCGTCTTCGTCACACACCACACCGTAGCGCTTGGCGCCCGCCGCCGTCACGAGGCCCGCCGCTACGTCGAAGCCCACCTTGGAGGTTTCGCGTTCGAGCGGATCGCCCCAACCACCGCCACCCCAGGTGTCGGCGAGCAGAAGATCGCCCGCCTCGACTTTGACGTGATCGATCTTGGACGGCAGCAACTGCTCGGAGCCATCTGCGCGAACCAGAGTCTTACGGCTGCGAGCACCGGGCTCACCGCCGTTGGCACCCCACGGGTAAGTCAACCATCGGTCATCGTGAATGGAGATCTCACCGGGCTCGAGGAAGCGATAGCCGATACGAAGTCCGTTACCGCCTCGATTCTTACCGGCACCCCCGGTATCTGCGATCGTTTCGTAAATGTCGATGCGCAGCGGGAAGTAACTCTCGAGGAACTCGTTGGGAACGTTGGTGAACGAGGGCCAGAGCGAGTGTCCGTCCGGACCGTCGCCGAACGGCTTACCCGGAATACCACCGAAGGTGATTTGGTAGAGCTGATACCACTCTCCGTTCTTGTCGTAGCCTGAGTACATGAAGTGCGGACTGTCGGAGAAACCCGCGCCGCACATGAAGTCGGGGTTACCCTGACCGAGCAAGCCCGCGAGGATGTCGAAAATGCGCCCGAGCGCATGAGTTCGGCAAGACAGCGCGGCGGGCTTGAGCGGCTTGAGCAACGTTCCGGGCGGAATGCGGACTTCCATGAGGTCGTAGAACCCGTCGTTGAACAAGATCTGCGGGTCGAACACCATGATCATGTAAATGCCCGCAAACATCTTGAACATCTCTTCGTTCAACAAGAAGTTGATCGAAGAAATCGACTGCGGATCGGTACCCGTGAAGTCGAAGATGCACTTGTCACCTTCGCGCCACATGCTGCACTTGATCCGGTACGGACCCATATTGAGGCCGTCATCGCAAATGTAATCTTCGAAGTGCTGCTTGGTCTCCGGAACGTTTTGACGAATCAACGCGCGCATCGCCCGCTTGTTGCGATCGAGCATGGCGTCCATCGCCGAGTAGAACACGTCATCACCGAATCGCTCGGCGATTTCGACGCATCGAGCCGCCGCCGTGCGCAGCGCCGCCGTGATGGCGTTGAAGTCCGAAAGGTTCCACTCGGGCAGTCGACAGTTGTGCAGCACGACCCGTAAGACGTCTTCGTTGAGCTTGCCGCCTTTGAAGATCTTGACCGGCGGGACGACGATGCCATCTTCGTAAATCGTGGTGCCGTCAGTCGGCAAAGACCCAGGGACTTTTCCGCCGACGTCGGTCATATGACCGAACATGGCCGACCAAGCGATGATGCGGCCGTTGCGGTAAACGGGCATCAACATCAACCAGTCGTTGGCATGGCTGATGGCGCCGTTCACAGAGTACGGGTCGGAGGTCAAGAAGATATCGCCCTCCTCGACCGTGCCCTCGTACCCTTGCATGAAGCCCCAGATGAACGAGCCGAACTGACCGACGACCATCTTGCCGTCGGTGTTGGCGATCATGGGGAATTCGTCGTGCTGCTCGCGGATGCCCGGCGACATGGCCGTGCGGAACAGCACCGTATCCATCTCGTAACGCGCATTGCGAAGCGCGCTTTCGATGATGTCGATGGTGACGGTATCGACTTTGACCTTCTTGAAGGACTTCTTGTTGCGCTGAACGATTGTTGCAGGCATGGGTGTGTTCCTCGAGATTATTTCTTGCCCGACTTTCGCGAGGCGCCCTTCTTGGGAGCCTTGTAGTTGTCGGGATAAATCAGGATGCAGCCAGACTTGTCGACGTGGCCGGTGTGCTTCGGCAGGATGACCGTCGTGGAGTCCATCTCCATGACGATCGCCGGTCCCGCGATCTTGTTCCCCGACTTGAGCTTCGCTCGGTCGTAGACGATTGCGGTCACGTCTTTGCCGTCCATGAACGACTTTTGCTTGCCGACAACGGCGGCCTTCGGACTCGAGCCCCCCTTCGCGAGCGGCTGACGCTTGATCTTGATGCCCTGGCCCTGGACCGCGGCGCGCAGGGTGACGAGTTCGTGCTCGAGCGGCAACGCAAACGTGAAGAGACGCTTGTGCTCTTCGTCGAACTTGTCGGAGATCGACTTGAGTCCCTTCTTCTGAAGGTCCGCCAAGTTGACTTCGACGGTCAATCGCAGACCCTGTCCGTGGTAACGAAGGTCGACCTGATACGAGGTCTTGATCTCTGACTTCTTGACGCCTTCTTCTTCGAGACCTTTCGACGCGTCAGCCGCGAGGCTCTTCAAAATCTTGTCGATTTCTTTGGCGCTCGTTTCACCGAATTTTCGCACGTAGGTACGGGCTCGTTCGTCACGCACTGCCGTGGTGGCATCACCGAGTGCGCACAGCACGCCCGGACCCGGCGGAATGATCGACGGCCAAGACCCAAGGAGTCTCGAGAGCGCGTTGGCGTGGATCGGGCCCGCGCCACCGAAGGCGATGAGCGCGTAGTCACGCGGATCATAGCCCTGCTCGACGGAGACGAGTCGAAGCGCACCCACCATGTTTTCGTTGACGATGTTGTAGATGCCCTGCGCTGCCTGCTTGACGTTGAGTCCGAGTGCATCGCCGACCTTCTTGACGGCAGCGTGGGACAGCGGACGGTTGAGCACCATGTCTCCGCCGAGCTTTTGCATCTCGGGGAGATAACCGAGAACGATGTTTGCATCGGCCACGGTGGGTTCAGTGCCGCCTCGGTTGTACGCCGCAGGACCCGGATCGGCACCCGCGGATTGCGGACCCACACGCAGTGCCTTGGTGAGCTCGGGAACGTGAGCAATCGAGCCGCCGCCCGCGCCGACCGTGCGGATATCGACTGACGATGCACGCACCGTCACGTCTCCGACCGTCGTTTCGCGACGAAGACGGGGCTGACCACCCTGGATCAGCGCCACGTCGGTCGATGTTCCGCCGACGTCGACGGTGAGCAGATTCGGAAAGCCCGCCTGCACGGCCACCCAGAGCGCGCCCGTCACGCCACCGGCGGGACCGGACATCAGCAGATTGACCGGATATTCGGCCGCCGACGATGCAGAGGCGAGACCACCGTCCGACCGCAGGATGTGCAACTTCACATCTTTGGCGACCTGGCCCAGCTTCGCTTTGAGGTTGTTGACGTATCGGTCGACGCGCGGACGAACGTAGGAGTTGGCCACCGTGGTGACGGTGCGTTCGTACTCCTGCATTTCAGGAACGACATCGGACGATATCGACACCGGAGTTCCGGGCATCTCTTCGTGCGCAATTTCGCGGACACGGCGTTCGTGCGCCGGATTGGCAAACGAGTTGATCAAAGAAACCGTGAGAGCTTCGATATTTTGCGCCTTCAATTTTCGAAGGCTTGCACGCAGCGCCTTTTCATCGAGGCGCTTGACCACCTCGCCCTTCGCGCTCACGCGCTCGTCGGCTTCGATGGTGCAAGACAGAGGCGCCATCGGCAGAGACTTGTTGTAGATGATCCAGCCACCGAGACCGCCCGGGACGAACGAGCGCGCGATCTGGAGCACTTGTTTGTATCCCTTGGTGGTGACGAGACCACAACGCGCGCCGGT
>Ga0075471_10003306_pt1 | contig 10496 bp, 12 predicted proteins | sample DEB19_08_DNA_2_FD_74787 | JGI IMG/M metagenome (GOLD analysis project Ga0075471, IMG submission 74787) | Aqueous microbial communities from the Delaware River and Bay under freshwater to marine salinity gradient to study organic matter... | ecosystem: Environmental > Aquatic > Marine > Coastal ... | reverse complement strand
TGGTAGGAGTCGATGATCTGCTGCATCGCCTGCCCCACCGGGGACTCCATCTTGAATCCCTCGGGGTTGGCCGCGGCGACCTTGAGGGCATCCGCGATGCCGTTCTGCGCCCGCTCCGTGCTGACGAACTCTTGCCGCTTCCTGAGCTCCTCCTGGAAGCGGATGCTCATCTCGGCGTTGACCTCCTGCGCGACGGAGGCGAACCCTGAGGCACCGTAGACGTCCTTGGTCGCCTCGGATGCCCCGGCCATCTCCGCGGCCTTCCGGGCGATGTCCCCGAATGCCGCAGGGGAGTCTGGGTTGGTCGCCTCGGCCTGGAGGGATGCGAGGGCGTTGCGGTAGCGAAGGCCCACGGCACGACCGAAGTTCTGCCTCGCGGCGATCAGGAAGAACGGGTTGGCGGAGTCGGGACCGCCCTGCTTGGCGATGGCCTTCTTGAAGAGGTCGTTGAGGGCAGCCTGGCGCTCCACGGGGGAGGCGTCCATCGGAACGTCGAACGCCTTGGAGAAGTCAACGGCGGCACCCATCGCCGCAAGCTGCCGCTTGTCCTCGTCCACGCGCTGCGCCAGCATCCCTTGGAGGGCGGGGCTAAAGGCTGCGAGGGACTCACCGACCTGCTGGAGGGTGTTCCCCGCGAGACGCTGACCGGGTGCCGGGAGGACGTTGAGCGCGATGGGGGACGCTGACGGCTGGATGGCGACCTGCGTGAGGTCGTTCGGTGTGATCGACTTTGCCATTTAGTACCAGCGACCCATGCCGGGAACCCGGTAGTAGGACGGGAGCGAGTTGGTGAACGACTGCCTCGACGAGATGGACGAGTAGGGTCCGATGACGTTGGACCCGCCGGTCTGTCCCATGCGCTCGAGGTTGCCGTACATGTTGACGGTGTTCAGGGCACCCGCACCCACCTGGAGGAGGGGACTGAAGATGCTCGGCTGGCCCTGGGTCGGGTAGGCACGGATCATGGCTGCCTCGGCCTGCCCACGCATCCCGAGCTGCTCGAGCTGGAGCTGGCGGTTCCTGAAGTCGTAGTTGAGGTTTAGGTTGGCGAGGGCCTCTCCCTGCTGCCGCTCGAACTCGCCCATGAGGATGTTGACGGTGTTCCCCTGGATGCCTGCCTCGCCGGCCTCGGTGGCGATGGTGGAGAAGGCGTTCCGCGCCTCAGCCGTGATCTGCTGCACCTGCTGGCTCTTGGCGATCTGCTCCTCCCGCTGCCGTACCGCCATCTGCTGGTACTGGAGCATCAGGTTCTCGTTGGCGAGACGCTGACCCTCCTTGTACTGGTACTCCTGGGCATCCGCGGCCTGCTTCTGGCCGGCGAAGGACAGCCCGGCGCTGGCAGCGGTGGCCGCGAGGGAGAAGCTTGCAAGGGTCCCCACGACTGCGGCGTTGGCCGCGGACGCGCCGAGGGCTGCGCCGATGGGGGCTAGGAACGGGAGACACATTGCTCAGAGTGCCTTTCTGAAGTACGCGATGTCGATGTCGTTGGTGACCCGTGAGGCAACCTTCTTGAAGCCTGCCCAGGTCAGCCATGCGGTGTGCTTGGTGTTGCGGAGATCGACCCAGTTGCCGACCCCCGTGATGCTCCCGGTGCCGTCGTGGCGCAGGGGCTTGCAGACATGGTCGAGCCAGATGCTCGTCCTGCGGAGGAACGAGATCCGCAGGTCGAACATCTCGTCCGTGCCTAGGAGCCAGATGGTCGCGTCGGGGGCTTCCCCGAAGGTGACCCCGAACATGGCGCATGGCTTCCCCGAAGCACCAACGATGGACATCGGTTGCAGCGAGTACGCAAGGCCCGTCCGCAGCGAATGCAGCGGATCAAGCCCCCACAGGTCGCATTCCCTTCTGTCGGCTTCCCGGAGGTTGGCCGCGATCCACTCGCAGTCGGTCTCGAGCGAGGGACGCACATGGGGGTTCATATCTGCCTGTTTCTCGGGGTGAAGGAGCCCTCCATGACCGCGCTCTGGAAGCGGCATGGGAGGAAGGAGGAACTGCTGACGGAGACCGAGGCATCCTCGGCACGGCAATGGATGGGGAACCTGAAAGTGTCCGTGGCGAGGAACGCGGTTCCCTGCACCAGGTCTGCACCGAGGATCCCGCCGTTGAACGGGTAGGAGTAGGCGGCCCGGTACTTGGGGGTGACCCCGACCGTGAAGTGTCCCGTCTCCTCGTAGGACACCTTTCCGTAGGTGAGCTGGAGGCGGCCATCGACCACCGGGACGTCACCCTGGCGGACGTATGGGCGGCTGAAGGTGAACGACATGGTGTAGGGGACTCCCACCCACACGTCCTTGGCGTCGAAGGATCCCGTGATGACGATCTCGGTGGCCGAGGTGCTCTCGACGAGTGCCGGAACCACCGTCCACTTGCCCCCGGTGACCTGGGTGACGACGAGGACCTGCGGGCTGAGGCCCGTGTAGTCGATGCCCTTGCCGGTCAGGGGGACCTTGGTGGTTCCTGCGGCAGCCCCGGTAGTCGTGGCAACGACCTTCAGCCGGCGGTCGAGGTGGACACCCCATGAGAGGGGGGCGTCAGCGAAGCGGGCGGAGAAGTCGATCTTCTCGAGGTAGGTCTTGGATGCCCGGGTGACCACGACGTAGAGGGTCTGGTCGAACCACTCCATGCCCTGAACCACGGCACCCGTGCCGATGTCCCACTTGCTCCAAGCGGACTGGATCTTCTCGTTCCCGTTGACGAACCACTTGTAGTTGTAGAAGCCCGTGGAGGTCCGCAGGAACCCGGTGCCGTCGTGGGTGGAGATGGCGATCTGCCTCGGGGTTCCCTCGAGGTATGCGGGCACGTTGGCCGTGATGTCGATGCCCTCGTACTTCTCGTCCATCGAGGTGCGGACGTACTCCCGGATGCCCGAGTAGGAACCTCGGCGCTGCACGAAGAGCATCGAGCGTCCCGATGGCTCCGGGCGGCACAGGTCGGATGCGTTCTCGTACTCGGTGGTCGGGAGGACCTCGACGGTCTCCGGGGTGAGCGCGAGGCCCGTGCCGGAACCGAGGCTGAACTGGGTCAGCGTCGAGAACAGGATCAGGCGCTCGTCCCACGGGATTGCCGCCTCGAGCGAGGCTGCCTTGGAGTGGCCCACGGACACGTCGATGGGATCCGAGGGGAGGACCATCGTGGTGGAGGTCCGGAAGAAGTTGAAGTACTGCCCTGCCTCGCTCAGGATGACCTTGTCGTCCGCGATGAACCCGAGGCGGTTGCGGAAGAGGAACACGTCCTTGATCTTACGCCCGACGAAGGACGGCTCCGGGGCAGTCGTGGCATCCCCGGCGGTCCTGATGTCCCATGCGGGCTTGTAGCAGGCGAAGTTGCCGTCCGACCTGCGGACGAGGACGTAGGGCATCTTGTCGGCATCGAGGGTGGTCTTGGTGTTGAACCCGACCGTCTCCTCCCAGATGCCCGTGCCGCCCACGCCGTCGTTGGCGGTGAACTTGACGAAGTAGCCGAATGCCTCGGGATCCTCGACGTCTGCCGCGATCTCGATCTTGAAGCCGTGCTTGGCCTGTTTCGGAAGATCCGCAAGACGACCGACCCTGCCCTTGGCGCAGACCATGTAGGTGCTGCCGACCGTGTCGGAGACCTTGAGCGTGAAGGTGATCGCCGGGGTCTCGACGGCCTGGCTCAGGTGGATCACGGATCCGTAGACGGTTGCCGTGATCTTGTGGGCGTTGGCCGGAGCGGCGGGGTTGGTCCCGTTGTTGATCTTGGAGGCAAGGTCAGCGGCGATTGCCTCGGTGCTCAGGGTCCCCGTACCGCTGGTCGTGTGGGTGTAGGTGAAGGTGTCCGGGCCCTCCTTGATCGTCACCGTGTAGGTCACGTTGTACGCGGCCTGGATGATCGTGATGAGGGCTTCTTGGGTGATGGCGTCCGAGGTAGTCCCTGTCGCCGATGACATGGCGACAGCGGTGTTCCGGTTCACTAGGAAGGTGAAGTCGGCAACCGTGATGGCACGGATGTCCGCAGGGGTGCTCAGGTAGGTGGGCACCGTGAACGAAGTGGTGCCCGTGAGGGCGTTGTAGACGTTCTTCTCCACCCCGTCGAGGGTGAACACCTTCAGGCTGTTGTTGGTCAGCCGGACGACGTACCGCTCCACCGAGTCCCGGTTGATGAAGTGGACGAACTGGGTGTCTGCGTTGGCCGCAAGCTGGGCGACATGGTTCGTCGGGGGCCTCTTGGTCAGCCCATCGGTCAGCGAGGGGTAGCCGTTGACCTGCTCCTGGAGCTGCGAGGGGAGCCGCATCTGCGGGGGCTGCTGGGAGACCCCCTGGATGAGGTTCGATACCGGGATGGATACGAGCATCAGGCGAATCGGCGGAGGTTGTAGGCGACGTCCTGGTTGTTGAAGATGTTGTAATCGGCCTGCTCCGACTCGAACTCACGGAGGGTCATCCAAGCCTGCATCTCGTCGCGCTCCGTGAATGCCACGGCCTTCTCGCTGGTGACCATGCGGGCAGCCAGGGTCCTGCCTGCACGGATCATGCAGTACCTCCGGGCAGCCTCGGGCATCTCGTCCCAGTCGAGGAGGACCACGGCCTCGAGCTCCGTGACGGTCTCCGTGAAGGTGTCGGTCTCGTTCTCGCGGTCGTAGAGCCAGCCACCCTTGCGGGCAAGGTCCTTGGTCGGGTGATCCACGCGGACCCATGTGGCAGGCACGGCGATCTTGTTGGTGACGTCTGGCTGGAGCGACTGCTTCTTGAGGGTGTTCCAAGACCACGACCGGGTCATCAGGTCACGGCAGACCTCGTCGAGGATGAGCTGGGCGATGGCGACGTCTGCGGTCGCCGCATCCGTGAGGTTGGACACGGGCGATTCCCCGATGCAGGTGAGCATCGTGTTGACCGCCTGGAGCCGTGAGGTTTCGATCATGGTGTTCCTAGATAGCCCCCCGGGGGACGAACCCCCGGGAGGCCGGGAGGAGGGAAGGAGGAATCCACCTGCCCGGGTTTCCCCGGACAGGCGGTGATTGGTTAGGTAGTCAGGCCGCTATCAGGCGGTCCACTTGAACCCGATGGCGCACTCCGGACGGAGGACGCCGAAGCCGGCCATGATCTTCGAGACGCAGAGGGTGCCCTGGTACTCGATCTTGCGCTCCATCTCGGTCGAGACGTCGAGCTTCTTGAGCACACCGACCGCGTCCGCGTGGCCGCAGACACCCCAGTAGTCGATGTTCGCCGCACCGAGACCGTAGCCCACACCGTCGCCGCCGAACACGTCGTTGGCGATGTTGGTGTTGGCGTACAGGGCATCGGACGACTCGCTGCCGACGTCACGGGGGAACAGGTTGCTCTTGAGCACCTTGAACCCGGCGATCTCGATACCGGAGGCCGTGCCCTTGGACACGTCGCCGGCACCCGATCCGTAGTCGCTCTAGAAGCGAACGGCGCGGTCAGCCGCGGCGGCCATGATGGCACCGTACTGCTCGGGACGCAGGATGCAGAAACGGCCCTGCTCCGGGACATCCTTGTTGTCGAGCTTCTCCTGGGCGGAGAACAGCGAATCGACGATCTGGGCACCCGTCACCGAGCCGGCGGTGCCGGTGGTGATGGTCTCGCCAGCCAGGGCCGTGTTGTTGCCCGAGGTGTTCGAGATCGGGTTCGTGGACCGGCTTGCGGCGATCATCGTACGCATCGCCATGCCGTCCATCGCACGGGCCAGCGAGTAGCCGAGCTCGGTGGCGATGGGACCACGGACGTCCCAATGGTTCATCAGCTCGTCGACGTCATGGATCAGCGTGTTCGCCGTCAGCATGTTGTCGAGGTTGATGACCCGCTCACCGAACTTGAAGTCGCTCAGGTAGCCCGAGTCGGCCTCGAGGATGTTCTGGCCGGGCGTGTGCCACTTGGCGGTCGCCTTACCGTAGATCGGGAACGTGGCGGACTTGCCGACCGCGATGGTGCGGCTGCGGAGGAGGGGCGTGAGGACGAGCTTGGTCTCGTAGTTGGAGAGGACCTCGCCGCTGAACACCTTGAGAAACAGCTCGCGCTTGTCGGCACCGGCGTTGTTCGCGCCCTGCCGGCTCCCTGTGAAGTCAAATTCATTAGCCATTGTGATGGCTCCTTGTGTCGTGAATGCGTTGGCAGTACGGGTCAGCCCGTGTGACCGCCGGCATCGACGCGAGGGTGTCCCCCGCAGGGGGCCTCAGCGGATGCGGGTTGTCTGTCCCCGGACCTCATCCACCATGTCCTGCCGGAACATGGGGGAAGCGTTGAATCACCGACCCCGGGTTTCCCCGGAGCCGGCCTTGGTTGTCTTGTCGAAACTGTCCTTTACAGACGGACAGTTGTTCTGGAAACCGGACTTTTCAGAAGTTCAGCTTCTTGCTCTTGCACAGCCAGTAGCCGATCACGGCACCTGCGAACAGGATCCCGGCGGCAAGCACGATGTCGTTCAGCATCACTTCATCTCCTTCTGAGCCTCTTGGAAGGCTTTGTCCCAGAGTGGATCGGAGGCCCTCTTGGCCGCCACCCACTCACGGATGGTCTCTGGCTTCTGTTCAGACATGACGGACGCGGCCAGGGTCGCGTCAGCCTTGGTCTTCCTCGGGATCCACCCGATGACCGCCTTGATCCCGGAACCGATCCCGGTCTGGGCCAGGATCACCACCACGGCCACCAGCACCGCAGCGATGGCTCCCCACTTGAGGAGGTCCATCAGGTCCGAGGGCTTGTTCTGGACGTTGGGGAGTTCCTTGTGGATCCCTGCGGCCAGCTCATCGATCCTCGAGGCACCCTTGACCACCACCGGGTCACCGACCTCGACACCGTGGACGGAGAGCGCCTGGGCCTCCTCGCGGATGGCGTTGGTGTTGACCGCGATCCGCTGCACCGGGTTGCACCCGGCCAGCAGGAGGGCCGCGAGGACGACGTGGCGCATCAGTCGTTGACGAACCGGCTCATCGCCATCTTCCTGGCGACCTCCTGCCGGAAGGCCGCATCCGTCTTGTACTTGGGGTCGCTCATGGCGGCCACCATCTCCGCCTTGGATCGGAACCCGACTTGGGCACCCGTGGGCTTGCCCTCGATGCGCGAGGGATTCCGGTTCTCCGCCTCGTACCGGGCCGCGAGGTTCTTCACGGCGAACGTGGCGGTCTTGAGGTCACCCGAAGCCATGAGGCCGTTGAACGCCTCCTGCTCCTCGGCGGGGAGTGCCGTGGCGGCCCACTCGAGGACCTTCGTGAATCCCTCGCGCCCGCCGACCTTCTCGTAGACGGTCTCGGCCTGCTTCTCGGCAACCGCCCGCTGGCCCTCGATGTAGGCATCGACCACGGCCTTGCCGAAGCCCATGTCCTGGAGGGCCTTGTAGGACGCATCGGAGAGCTGGCCGTCCTTGCGGTACTCCTGGACGTAGTTGTCGAGGGCCTCGGGACCGATCACCTTGGAGGCATCCTCCTTGGCCTTGGACGCCTGCTCCTCGGAAGGCTTCTCGCCGCCGAGCTTCTTCTGGAGCTCGAGGTACGCCTTCTCGAGTTCCTTGGCATCCTTGAACTTGCCGGCAAGCGGGGCGGGAGACTCCGGGGCAGCCTGTTCCTCGGAAGGAGAGGTTGCGTTTCCGAAGTCCCCCGCGGGCTCGTTGGCCGAAGCCGCTTGCTTCTCTGCCGCCTCTGCGCGGGCGAGATACGCCGCGTCATTGGGGCCGACTGATTGATCCGTTGCGAACGAAGGCGTCGATTCAGGCATTCACCATTGCTCCTTGTCCCTGTTGGTCCATTCCCTGTGCCATGAGCTTGGCACCGCCCTGAACGACGGACGGCCCGAGCTTCTCCATCATTGCCATCTGCTGCATCTGCTGCTGCTCCGCTTGGAGCTGCTCCTGGCTCTTCACCAGCCCGTTGAGGTCCAGCCCGAGGCTCGACGCACGGCGAGTCAGGTAGCCCTGCACGTCGAGGTACTGGGCGATGGCCTGCGGTCCGAGGCTGTCCCGGATGCCGGCGAGGAAGAAGTCGAGCTTCTGGAGGTCCTGCCCGCGACCGAGGGCGTCGAGGCCCGTCACGATGATCGGACGCACGATCCCCTTGGGGAGCTTGCGGAGCTTCTTCCGCTTGAGCATCGAGGTCAGCACCAGGTTCACCAGAGGGAGGCTCAGTTCCTCGCTCAGGGTGGCGAAGACCCCACCGAGGCTGGCCTCGAGTTCCGAGATCATCGCCCGGATCTCCGTGGCCGTCACCCGCTCACCCGGGCGCTGGACCGAGGTGTTCAGGAGGAACGCGAAGCCGATGCGCTCCTTGATCCCGTTCATGGTCTCGAGGGCAACCCGGAAGTCCTGGTACTTCTCCACCTGGAGAACCGAGACGTCCTCGGCCACCCCGTCCCGGATGGCACCGTTGGGGGCATCCTGGAGGGTCCGTGCCGAGGTCAGCCCGTTGGGGTTCACCAGGAACAGCATCCGGCTGGCCGCGAGGCTTGCCTCGACGATGCTCCGGGTGAGGCTCTCGAGGCTCATCAGGTCACCGAGGTACTCCTCGACCAGGCCACGTCCGTAGTCCTCGCCGCTCACCCGGTTCCAGCGGAGGATGATGTAGGGGAGGTCCTCGTCCTTGTAGGACGTCCGGGATCCCTCCACTTCCTTGCCGCAGACCTCCTGCCATGAGTCGAAGCCCGAGGCCCCACGCTGGACGACCGTGAAGACGTCAACCTCGCGCTCCCCGTCCCCATGCTCCATGTAGACGGCATCCTTGAGGTCCTGCGGGAGAGCGTCGGTTGAGACGCATTCCTTGGTCACCAGGGTCAGGAGGTTGTCCGAGGAGTCCCGCTCGACCACGAAGGACTCAAGGCCCCGGAACTTCCACTTCCCCTTTGGGGTCAGTTCCAGCAGCCCGTTCCCCGAGATGAGGAGGTGACGCATGGCCTCGTACAGCACCGGACGCAGCCGCATCCCCTCGATCTCGTCCATCATCTCCTTCTCCATCTCGGAGAAGGCGTAGTCGAGCTCGTTGAGGAGCTGGGTCGCCTGGGCCTGCCGGACCGTCTCCCGGTTGAGGGTGAACCGGAAGAACGGGGTGTTGGGAGGCAGCAGCGACAGCAGCAGCTTGGCCGCGAGGTTGTTCACCCCACGGGCACCGAGGCTGTTGTAGGGGGTCGGGAGGGCCGTCACCGGACCAGCCCCGTCCGGGGGGTAGGTGAACGGAAGCGTCAGTTCCGCGCAGCGTCGAGCACGGTCAACGTAGGACGTCCGCCCGCCGTCAAGGCGGTTCCAGAGCTGCTTGGCTGGATACATTCAGGATCCGGAACCGGGGATCTGGGCACCCGACTGCATCGAGCCCATCGGGATGGTCAGGAGGTTCAGGCCGTACTGGCCGGAACGCCGCTTCTGGCGGGCAGAGAGGGGAGCCGAAGCCGCTTCGGCCATCTTCACGGGAGCCGGCGGGGGAGGTGCCGGGGGCGGCGGGGCCGGGATGCTAGGGCTGCACACGATTGGGTTTCTCCTGCTGTTCTTTGACGATTCGTTCGAGGTACTGGACGACGCTCCAGGCCCCGAGGCGGTGCCAGATGTGACGATCCCCGTCCTCAAGTCGAGGAACGGGGACCGGGAAGCGCCTCTTCAGGGCTCCCACCAGGGCTGGCGGGATCAACGGGATGTCGTCGTCAGGCTGCATTGCTGTCCATAGGTGCCTGTTTGACCTCCCCGAGGTCGTCCAAGGACCGCGGCAGAGACCCCTCCTTGATGCGGTCGAGGGTCCAGAGGTAGGCCGCGAGGTTCCACCGGCAGGCGAGGAGATGAGGCTCGTCCCGGTGGCCCATCATGTACTTGGCAAGGTGGCGGCAGGCCGAATCGAGGTAGCGGGACAGGGGTTGCCCCTTCTCCCAATTCCGGTCTCCGTACTTCTTAGCGCCGAGCTCGATGTACCTGGCGTCAGCCCAGATGACCTCCCAAGGGAGAAGGTCGAACCGACCCTTCCCGTCCCGGGTGTCACGGCGGCTGCCCGTGTCCCAGGTCTGCCGGGCACCCGAGTCCTTCAGCGTCATTCCGTCCTGGTGGTGCTCTGTCACTTGCAGTCCCCCTTGAACAAGGGAAGAATCGCCTCTAGGGTCGCGGTGCCCATACGGTTCACGCTTGTCTCGGTGGTCGGTCATGCGAGACTCCTTGCAATCATCGGTCGCACAATCGCAATACTCCGGATGTCAGTTCCATTCTTCTGATCCACCGCACTTTTGAGTGTCTGTGCGACAATGCTGCCGATGTGTTCGTACTGTTTGTTGACTCGGTACAAGTCCTCAACGAACTCGGGTGTCATCAGAAAGGTTGTTACGACCTTGACGCTCGTAAGCATCGAAATGTCGTGCCCATGCTTTTTGGAGGTTCGTTGATCTTGCTCAGCCTCTACTAGAACAACGATGTCACAGAGCCTTTGTCTCGCCTCGTCGCGCTCCTTGCGGAGCCGTTCGATCTCCTCGGCGGCTTCGTAGGTCAGGTCGTCAGCCATCAGAATGTTCATGGGGGCGCGTAGCCGATCCACGATGTCTTCCTCGTCAGTCATTGAATCC
>Ga0075471_10003305_pt1 | contig 10496 bp, 19 predicted proteins | sample DEB19_08_DNA_2_FD_74787 | JGI IMG/M metagenome (GOLD analysis project Ga0075471, IMG submission 74787) | Aqueous microbial communities from the Delaware River and Bay under freshwater to marine salinity gradient to study organic matter... | ecosystem: Environmental > Aquatic > Marine > Coastal ... | reverse complement strand
CTTTCTCCCTCGTCGGGCGACGGGGCGGGGAAAGCGACGAGCGACACCTTTGGCCCCACATCCTCAACGGAATCAGAGAAATGCAGCCCCCAATCTGCATCTTTGAAAACGTCGAAGGACACATTACGATGGGACTCTCCACAGTCGTCTCAGACTTGGAAGAACTGGGTTACAAAGTGTCGTGGGGAATATTCAGCGCGGCTGAAATTGGCGCACCCCATGAGCGTAAGAGGGTCTTCATCCTTGCAATTATGGATAACTCCGAATTCGCGAGACTGGAAGGACTCATTCGGGCAAACCTCGATGAGAGCGGATGGCAAGGACAGGGTAGACCAAATAACGCGACAGATATTTGCAATTGGCGGCGGGTTGTATTCGCAGACGAACTGCCAAAATGCGAGTGCTGCGACGAAGAGTGGTGCGAAGCTTGCCGCGCTCACTACGCAGACTGCGGGTGCTACGGCCCAAATCAAGACGGAATCGAATACGTTGAAGTTGGAGGAACTCTCTATGGGCGGCCAGAGTCAAAATGGCCCAACTACCCAACCGAGCCCCAAAAAGACTGGGAGCCCGCGAGGATGCTTGCCGAAGGTGAATCTTCACTGGATGGAAGCGGTAATGGGCTTGCCTATCGGGTGGACAGACATATCTTAATTGGGAATGGTGTGGTGCCAGACGTGGCGGCTAGGGCATTTTGTGTGCTTTGGGACGAATTAACCGTTGACAAGGCGGTAAAATCTGATAATTAAAAATAGATATGAAACTTGAGATACTCATCTCTCCGCCAGCAGGAGGAAAATCCACCTATTGCGATTTTGCCCGAGATTCCCACAACGAACCCGTTGTTGTGTCCAGTGATGAGACTCGCTTTCTTATTAGTGGCGACGAAAGCAACCAAGAATGCAGCGGGCGCGCCTTCGCCTTTATGGAGCTTGCTGTAGCAATGCTCTTGCGCCAAAACAAAAATGTTATTGTGGACGCCACAAATACCACGCGCAAATCCCGCAAGCAGTGGGTGAAGATTGGGCGGCAGTATGGGGCGCTAATCCAAATGACTGTTTTTCGCGTGCCAGCGGACGTTTGCAAGGCCCGAAACGCAAAGAGGGCACGTCAGGTGCCGGAGCACGTTATTGACCGCATGTTTGCCCAGTTTGAAGAGCCAACTCTTGATGAGTGCGATGAGATTTTGAATATTGGGGGTTGACAGGGCAGAAAAGCCTGTTAGATTGCACCTATGTCAAACAAAGCACATCTCACCGCAATCATTCGCAAGAAAATCTCCAAACCAGCAGAATATCTTCTCCAAAAGAATCTCTTGGACGGGCGCATTTTGGACTACGGGTGCGGGCGCGGCTTTGACGCAGACAGTCTGGGTGCGGACAAATACGACCCGCACTATTTCCCGACGCCGCCGCAGGGAAAATACAATTTGATTTACTGTAATTATGTTCTGAATGTAATTGCCGACCCAGAGGAGCGCCTAAAAGTAATTGAAAATATTCGTTCTCTTCTCTCCTCTGGTGGCGTGGCCTACATTTCGGTTAGAAATGACCGAGAAAAACTAAATGGAAATACAAAGCGCGGCACTTGGCAGGGGTATGTAGAACTAGACCTTCCGGTAGAAAAGAAATGCGCGAACTATGTAATGTATCGCTTGACGAACGAATAATTTTTGATATAAAAGACCCATGATTTCATTTAAAGTTATCCAAACAGACAAATTTGCGCTTGTTCAAACCAGTCATTCTATTCGTAGCCTGCTTTTTGATGGCGAGGCGGCTAAAGAAACTTTTAGCAAAGATGGGTGGTTTAAAGTCAAAGGTCGGCCCGCCAAGCTTGAGCAGCTAAAGTCGCGGCCCAATATCAATTTTCGTTTTGAATTAAAAGATAAATCTCTCAAATCTAAAAAAACTCCCCTAGTTCTACAATGCGGCGACGTTGCTGTATATGTTGACTATTACTGGGAGTGGCTAGACAAATACGACGATGTTAAAGACCTTTACGAATTGGTTTCTGATGCCCAAGAACCTCTTCGCGAGGAAGTCCCGTTTGAGTGGAATGTTATTTATACCGTGCCTTCAATTGAGGAGTATGAACAATTTGGCTATGTTGTGGACCGTGGGCGCTATGCGAGCGACGGAACATACACCCTTACAAATAAGGACGTTACGCACCCAATTCTGGACACCGCTCTTTTCCCATCGCCAGTATTGTCAAATCGTCATTCTTCCCTAACTTCTGAGCAAAGCTACAAAATTATTCGCAAGCATGTTCAGGAGAATATCAATTCTGCTGTAGCGTATATTGATAGTGACTACGATTTCTGCTTTAGGGTGAAGAAGCGCGTGAAGCTTGCAAAGCCCTATAAGACGACGCATGAGATTAAGAAATCTGGCGGCAAATCCTATAGGCCACCGAAATTCAACGAAATTTATCATACCAATCGGGACATTCAAGTATTTGAAATGACCCATACGGGAAAGGGTAGTGGTTGGCAAGATTATACACCAATCAAAGGGTTTGAAGGCGCGAATGAGGGCGAGCTAAAGCAAAATATTGACGCCTATCTGGAAAAACTCATGGCGGTTATTAACGAGCCTCTAGTTGAGTGCTCTTGTTGCGGGGGAACTGGGGTGTTGGAAAGCAAAAAAGCGGCCAAATGAAACTCAAAAAAGGAACTAAAATCGCCTATGCCGCAGCCTTTTTAGAATCTATTTGTGAGGACGCGACTGGCGAATTGTGGACCTATCGCGGGCACATTGTAGATTTTGATGTTTATTGTGACTTTACCTTGGCTACCGTTTTTTGGAGCGACGGAACAGAGGGCAAAGTAAACGTAAAGAATCTGGCAATAGTTGGGCCGAATTTGAGGTTCAATAGGCGATAATTATCCTTGACTTATTCATATTTCTCAATAGATTGGGAAAATGAAAAGCGGAGAACGATTCCACAAATTCCTAGAGAAAGTCCGGTTTCTTAAAGCTGCAAAGCGGGGGCTTCACTCCCCTATCTGGTGGCCGGATTTTATTCAGGCAGAGATTCAAGAAAAAGCAAATATTTGTTTTGCGTTTTCATGGGGCGGAGAAGTTAATTCTATTAAATGCTCTAATGATGGAGCGACCCAAATTATTGAGAAATATCCTTGGCTTTCTCCTTTTCATTGTGAGTTGGCGCGGGCTATTGAGAAATACTAGTTGACGAAAACAAAATCTTTGGTATAAAACGAGCATGAATAAACAACTTCCAAAACCTATTCGACAAGCCCTTGCGAAAGCTGGGCTAGGCAAACTTGAATATGGCTATCTCACTGAAACTAAAAAGTTCCACGTTAGAGTATTGGAGTCCAACGAAGTCGGACTTGAGCCCGATGAAAAACGATGGATTGTGCAGTTTGCGTATCGCCCCACGTTTGACCGATGGGCCAATTCAACAAACTTTCAAACCGAAATTTGGTATAGCCCCACACATAAAGAGGTTAATAATAGCGGCGAGATTATCACAAAGCGTAATCGTCGCAAATATACAATTCCAGACTTTAAAAAAGAGTTGGCGTGGTGTGAAAAAGTCGCCAAGTCAGGACTATTTGATTTAAACTCCTATTTTGCTGTAATCAAGACTCCTTGGTTTATTAACGGAAAATAATTAAAAATAAATATGATTAGCGCCGCTTTTATCCTTTATTGTCTTGCTTGTTGTTTTGTGGCGGAGGTGCTTGATTATAAGCTACATCTTGAGAAATTAAGCAAGAGGGAGCACAACAAAAGAGTTGACGGCCCCAAAATATAGATTATAGTAGGCTCATGAAGATTCATCCAAACAAGGAAGCCGCGCTTACCGCCCTGCGAGAATACCGAGAGGCGCTAAATATACTTTCTGAAAAGTTTGGAGTTAGCGAGGAGTGCGAAGATTCGTGTTGCGCCGTCTATGCTACCGTGCAATTCTACACTAGCGATGGAGAAACTGTGTGCAAGTTCTCCGAATAATTGATTCTCAGTGAGAAAAAACTACGTTCCAGAAGTAGTTATCGAGCCGCCGCAGGTTGGCACCCAGAAGACCATTTTTGTAGTAATTGCCCCGAATATATTGATTGGGAGTGGTGGAAAAATCAAGAAAAAGTTGACAGCGGGCTAGTTTCTATTAGGCTTGAAGAATGACAGGAGATTTAAATAAGCAGAATTTACCGTTTTATATGAGATTTTGAGTGTAAATAGAGATACTATGCCCGACGACAAAAAGAACAAAACACTAAATAAACCTTTTCGCCTCCCTTCTGGCTCCAAAAAGAAATTTGGAGTTTATGTGAAAAATGATAAGGGGAATGTTGTAATGGTAAAGTTTGGCGACCCTAATATGGAGATTCGCCGCGATAACCCAGAGGCGCGAAAGAACTTTAGGGCGCGGCACCAGTGCGATACCAATGTTGGGCCAAAATGGAAGGCCCGCTATTGGAGTTGCAGAATGTGGGAGGGCGGTAAATCGGTTACGGAAGTAACAAAGGGCAGTTTTGAAGTATCTGTATTTGAGGAATTTGCAAATCAGGATGAGTTGATTAAAGAGAATCCAGATTTGGTTGGCGTTGAGGAAATTGAGGAAGAAGAGTAAGATTTTGCTTGATTACTGCGTAAATGCTGCTAGAAATAGCGCATGGACGCACTTTACCACCGCGAAGTTTATCTTCCATCCGAACTGCTTAATCTCAAGCAGGTTACAAAAGTAATTAGCCCCACGGCGCACGCCATTAAAGCGGCTGCCGAGGACCGCTACGGGAAAATCGCAATTCCAGATAGCGTTACCTTTTCGGGCGCAAATATTATTGAGGCCGAAGTGTTTGGCGGGCGGCTGGTAAAAATTCTAATTAGGGTTTCATACGACGAGAAGCGGGACTTGTTGCTCGCCCTTTCGGTTCCAGAGTGGCGGGCCAAAACCGTTTGGTTTAACCTTAAATCTGATTTGCACCACACCTTAGACCGTAGTAAATATACGAAGAAATAGGTTGACGTTTAATGAAACTAGACTATAAAAGTCACATGAAGCTCAAAAGACTTAAAACATATCAGTTCCCAAAAGAATTAGTGTCCCGCGCTAAAAAGAGGGCGGCTAAAGAAGATAATGACCAACATTCTGCTTGGGGTCCGTTCACTATCACCCACAAAGGGGAAAAGTTTATTCTAAAAAGAGTTGGAATTATTCGTGGGCGCAAGCCGCTTCGTGCTGTTCCCACGCTCCGACTCCAAACGTCTGAATACGAATGGATGCTACAACCAAAGTGTCAGACTCGTAAGCGGTGGCAAATTCAGGCCAGAATAGCGCACCTTCCTAGAAGTGTTATTGGTTGCGATTGTCATGACGGCAACGTGGGCCGCTGGCGGGGCATTAATGTTGTTTTTGACTGGTAAACCCTTGACAATTCCGAATTTTACACTATAAGTATCTCCATGAAACACGAACTCGAAAAACAAGCCGCAAAACTGGAAAAAGAACTCGCAATTTTGCGCGGCCAAATCGCTGCGCTGCCCGCCGAAGACCCATACAAGAAATTTAAGGACGCTTTGGCGGCTGGGCATATAGTAGCTTATGTAGAGTCTTCTGGGAGATATTCGAACGACCCCTCTGAATTCTGTTGGAATGCGTCCCCAGATAAATACATGATTATCGAAATGCCAGAGGGCTACCACTTTTGGGCGGGTGGCGAAAACCCCTGTCATCCAAAAGATATTATTGCGTATATCACACGAGACGGGAAGCGTGCGGAGCTTGAAAACAGAGAGTCTCGCGAATATCGTTGGAGCAAAAATTTCACTGACGGCGATATCATTGCCTACAAGGTGGTTAAAAAGTATGTAGAGCCGCCGCGCCCTATGACTTTCAGGGACATTCCTGTAGGGACTATTTTTACCTATCGCTCCGTATTCCAAGAAACGTCAGATTTCTTTATCAAAATTTCAAACGAAGAAAGCAACAATACTTTTAATTTGACAGAGAGGCTTCCTAATTCGTTTTCGCTGGATTCGGGAGTAGAATTCTTTACTGCCCGAGCCTGCTTCGAAAGAACTAATCAACTAATGTCTTCGTGATGGTAAATACAACGAGATTCGTGGAAAATATACTGTCCACATGCCCAAAACGAAATATCGTTCCCAAACTTCATCTTTTGACAAATTCAATTTGGCCCACTATGTTCGCGTCTCCCCGCCTTCGGACAATCTTGAATAAGTTTTAAGTTCTGGATAATTAAAAGATAAATAAGAGAAAATAAGGGTATTGTCTACCTGCCCGATAGACAATTAGGCTCACTTTGTCTGTTTCTGGAATACTTCAAAAGAGGGCGCAAAAACAGCACCCCTCAGAACCAATTTTCCACACCCCGAAATAACCCCGTTTTGGCGAAAAATAGAAACTTCGTAAAAAGCCCGTGCTGCGATTTTTATTTTGTGTCCGCTATCGTGGTATTAAAAAGCACACAAAACGCGGGCTAGGGCACTTTCTGAGCGTTTTCATATGGATACAACAATTTTCTTACTAATCGTAGTGCTAATAATCATTCATTCTGCAAATAAGCACTAACAACCCCTTGACAAAGCACGAATTTACACTAGTATAAAACCATGAGCAAAGAAGCACTAATCGAACGGGCAAATGCCCTCCAAGCCGAACTGGAAAAACTACAACAGGAAATCAACAAACCTGCTGTGCCCGAGGGGTTTACAGAATGGAATCCTACAGAGAAAAGTGTGTGTCCTTGTCATCCAAAAGACATAGTAAAAATTATGACGAAAGGCGGGAGTTTTGTTTTTGGATTTGAGGCTGAAAAATATCCTTGGAGCGCCTTGGGTCAAAGTTCTATTATCGCTTACAAAATCACCAAAAAATACACCCCGCCGCGCCCCATGAAATTTTCAGAAATCCCTGTTGGAGCGCTGTTTACGTGGAGGTATAAACATGCAGGTAAAACCAATAATTCAAAAGACATTTTTGTTAAGTTTTCCGAGGATACTTCTAAGATGAATTCGGTTCTTGTGGGAGATAGTGTTCGGTATCATTTTACAGACAATGAAAATACCCGTTTCTTCTCTGTAGAAGCCTCCTTTAATGTGGGCGGCCTGATGAGGGCTCCAGCAAAGTAAAATACCCCTTGACAAAAGAAAAATTCAGAGTATAAACAAGAACTAATAACAAACGAAATAAACATATGCTCAAGCTCAAGAAAAAAGAAAATATTGACTTAGATGTATATAGCCTTAAAGATGGCCAGATTGCTGAGATTATCTCTTGGGGAGGAGGCGAAGAATATAATGGGCGCATCGTTCAGCGATACAGAGAAGACCTAGTTACCCTCGGAGCGCCTTCGGGTGAGTCTTGGTTTAATTTTTTTAACAGGAAACTTAACGGAGAGTTTTTGGTTCGCGTCCTCAAGAAAGGCACCGCTCTGACCGTAGATTAAGCTTTTGGTGTCGTGGTAATTACGCCCGCTTGTGGTGGGCTGGCGTAAGTGGTATCGGGGGCGCTCCTTGTGGTGGGGAGCGCCCCTTGTTCTACAGAGAAGAAGGTGAACAAAAATCCGCGCAAATAAGCAATTGTCTACTAGCGGGATAGACAATGGAAGATAAGGCGGGGCTAAATGTGGATTTTAGATATATTTTCTCTTTAGAAAGGGTTTTTCTGAACTAGCTTTACTCTGGAAAACAGGAATGTGGATTTTGAATATGTTGCCTCTTGACGCTTGCTGAATTGTCGGGGCCAATAGAAAGCCTCAGTCTCAATAAGCTCAAAAATAATCCGTCAGAGAAAAAGGTTTGTTTTTTATAGGGGTTCCAACAACTTTGGGGCGGCCTTATTGAGACTGTAAATTTCACTGGACAAACCGGAGATTTCTGGCATATTCCGGAATATGGAAAAAGAACTGCCAGTAATTGAGTTTAGCCCGCGATTTCTCAGCAAATCTCAAATGGCCGAAATAATTGAACTTTACCATCTTTCCTCTGTTAAACACTCTGGTAAACACGACAGAATGCTTCTGGCTTGTAGGTGGTTCCAAGATAAATATCCAGAAGTAAAAGGGGCTTATAAAGATTTAAGTGATTTGGTGAACTGGAATTGGCATTGACTTCTCGATAATTCAGGATAGATTTAGAAGATATGAATCAAATAAAGCCCATTAGCGCCGCCCCTAAAGACAGAGACATTCTAATTGCTTGGGGTTCTGTCTGGGGAGTCCAAGGGTTTACAGTGGGACACTTGGAGAAAAAGCAATACATAGGAGAAAACCACACTAGAGAAGTTTGGGTTCATGAGAATGGACTTGACATTCTGGATGGTGGATATTATATCTTCGGCTGGTATGAATTACCCCCTATTCCAAAGGAAATTTGTGTGGGATGAAAGTGAACTTGACAAACGCCAAATAAACACTATATTAACCTCATGCAAATAACAAAACACCACAATAATAAAAAATACGTTGCAATTTTACGAAGCAGCGGAGAAGTTGACGTAAGGGTTTTTCTTGATGGATATATGGTTGGGACCGTCACCTTAGAAAGCCCAGAGGCCGCGTTTGATGGAGTTTCTTCCGACTCTAGGGGCATACTTCAAAACGATAGAGATTTTGCTGCGAAACTTTCGCTTCTTCTTTATGCTACGAAATAAGCATTGACAATTCCCAAATAAGCATTACTATCTCTATCCATGAACAACACACACCCAAATATCTCTTCTCTTCAAGCCTCTATCGCTGACAGATTTTTCACCGAAAATGGGCAAAAGACGAATAAAATGAGCGTTTTTGGCCGCCGTTCGGGGCGTTCCGCCGCGAAGAAGAAAAAGGGCAAATAACGGGTTGACAGCGCCCAAATAAAGAGTATAACAGAAACATGAAGCGTTACATTCTCATCGTCGCAAATAGCGGGCTCTTTTTTGAAGATGACTCGTTGGAACTAATTGGGGCAATGATTGCCTTTGGTGACAGGTGGACCGTTGTTGACCGACTAACTGGGGCAACCAAGAGTAACCATAAGCTTGAAATTGTAACCAGTTTGTTTTAAATAAGGCTTGACGCGCCGCAAAATTAAAATATACTTCTGAATAAACTAGTTTGGTGTGTGTGGTGTGAGGGGCGGCCTTGTGGTGGGGCCGCCCCTTTTGCTGACCAAATACTAATTGTCTATCGGATTAGTAGACAATATAAATGCTAAAAATTTAGCACTTACATAGAGTGGATAGAAAATATCCACATGGATAAAAAATGTCCACTCACAGCCCAAATAATATTAACCTACCTTAATCTGTCACACAATTGTAACAAACGCTGGAATCCTTTGCCAGACTTGCTTGCGGAGAAAAGTAACAGATTATAAACAAAAATTAATGTGATTTTGGGCGATTTTTAGCGTATAATTCTTCACAGGGAACTTCTGCCCTCTAAATAGAGAAACCGGAACTACGGTTTCAGCAACGCATCTAGGTTTCGACAATGCTTCGCTACAGGAGCTACGGAGGTCCGCTCCTTCGCTCCCCGAAGGTAGGGCAGCAAACCTTAATAGGTTTTTCACGAGGACAACAAGCGAAGCGGTTGGCCGAATTACAAATTCTGGGAGTGAAACGACCAGAAGTACTATAGAGTCCAGTGAACGAGGAAATTAACAAATAAAGACTCTTGGCCCCGCTTTATTTCTTTTTATGTTAATGGGTGTTATTAGAGAAGAGAACTATACAATCACAAAAGCAAATAAAAACGAAGCGGGGGCCGCCGATTTAAGTTGACTTTGGGACTGTTTGTGGTTAAATCTCTCCCTATGTCAAATAAACATCTCTGGCACAAAGCCCCACCCCGAGGAATGAAGAATCGCGAATCAGAATTCTTCAAATATACCGTTGTTCGACTCTCAGACTCCAAAGAGCGGTTCTGTGAACGATTGCCACGAACCGAAATAAGGACCAGTCACAAATATATGGTTTGGGATAATTGCAAGAATTGCGAGGTTAAATAAACCATCGAATAGGCTCTAGGGTGCTCCCAGCGCCCCGCCATCGTGTTTCATCCCCAAACAAAGGGCAAGGGTGCGGCGGCCCGCCGATTTAAGTTGACTTCTTATGAAAACAGAACTAACGCAGGAACAAAAACGAATCAAAATTGCAGAGGCTTGCGGGTGGAAATGGGAAGCCAGAATAAAGGGTGCAATTAAGGTTTGGAACAAGCCGCCGTTGATGGTTTTTCATGACGATGAACTTCCAGACTATTTCAACGACCTTCACGCGATGCACGAAGCTGAATCAAGGCTTGTCGATTGGGTGTGTTACCGAATGAACCTAAGCCAAATAGTCGGCATAGGCTATGCGCCAGACCTTGACATTTGTGACGACATTAAAGCGTTTGTTTCAGCAACCGCCGAGCAACGCGCAGAAGCATTCGGCAAAACCCTTGGTCTTTGGTAATAATACAACAGGATAGAAAAAACCCAAATAAGTAGATTTTCCGTTTGACTTCTAGAAATTTTTGG